>Ga0316198_10002577_pt1 | contig 10949 bp, 10 predicted proteins | sample OudBieAanoxic_MG_FD_204935 | JGI IMG/M metagenome (GOLD analysis project Ga0316198, IMG submission 204935) | Coastal sediment microbial communities from Oude Bieten Haven, Netherlands - site A anoxic | ecosystem: Environmental > Aquatic > Marine > Coastal > Sediment | place: Netherlands... | reverse complement strand
GTTAACGCGGGCTGTACGGGAGGGCGCCATCTGTTATCTCGATGAAGTGGTGGAGGCACGTAAGGACACCACGGTTGTGTTGCACCCCCTGTCGGATGATCGGCGTATTCTTCCGATCGACCGCACCGGCGAAATCCTGCACGCGCCGCCGGAGTTCATGTTGGTGGTGTCCTACAATCCGGGTTACCAGAATCTGCTCAAGGGCATGAAACCCTCGACACGGCAGCGTTTTGTTTCCATGCGCTTTGATTTTCCTGCTGAGGAGCAGGAGCGCGACATTGTCGTCACGGAAACCGGAGTTGATGCGGCAACCGCGCAGCGGCTGGTCAAGCTGGCCCACAGTCTGCGAGCGCTCAAGGACCACGATCTGGAAGAATCTGCCTCCACGCGTCTGCTGATCTATACAGCACGGCTGATACGAGACGGCTTCGATAGCGTTGAAGCCTGCCGCGCCGCCTTGATCGAACCCTTAAGCGATGATGAACCGACCATCGATGCCTTGATGGAAGTAGTTCACGCAAGTTTCGGAGCATGAATTGGACGAGCAGGGAAAAACACTGGCCATTACAGCGGAAAGCCTGTTTCTGGTAAATTTGATGCTGGCCCCCGGCCTGGCCTTCGCGGCTCTGGTGTTGCTGTATCTGTTAAAGGGAAAGGGCGCAGAACCACTGGCAGCCAATCACCTTTCACAGACGCTCGGCGTCAGTGTGGTCGGTGGCGGTTTGCTCGTTGTTATCATCGCGCTGATTCTCCTGCTGGGCGGTTTTGATTCCGGTTATACCTGGATGGTGGTGGTGTTTTATTTTACGTTCATTCACAGCAGCCTGATCTTCATGGGTGTCTTCGGCCTGGTAAAAGCTTTGAATGGCCAACATTTTGTCTATCCATGGATCGGTAAGCCATTCAAACCATGAACCGGGTGCAGTGGCAGCGCCTGTGCTGGCGCACGGCATTCTTCGCCCTGTTCGTTCTCGCACCGGTTCTGGATCTGTTTCGTTTCGATCTTACCCAGGGCCACTTCATCCTGTTCGGTTACCCCTGGACGCTGGGTATAGATGCGGCGGATGCGTTGCAATCCAGCTTGAATGTGATTGTCCGGGCGTTCGTGCCTGTCGCGCTGATTGTCGGCGTCGGTTTCTGGGTGTCCTGGCGTTACGGACGCTTGTATTGCGGCTGGTTGTGCCCACATTTTTCCGTGGTCGAGATCATCAACAGCCTGATGCGCCGCGCCTCGGGAAAGCCGACGCTATGGCAGAAAGAAACCTTACCGGAAGTGCAGTCGGACGGTGTGGAGATCTATCCGCACAAGTGGGTCTGGTTGCTGGTCGCGCTTGGCGTACTGTTTTTTTCGCTGCTGTGGGCGGTGAGTTTTTTAACCTACCTGCTACCACCTTTGGAGGTCTGGAGTAATCTGTTACGGGGTGAACTGAGCCGTAACCAGTTTATCTTTATAGGCGCAGCCACTGTGTTGCTGAGCATAGAGTTTACCCTGGCGCGACATCTGTTCTGCCGTTTCGGTTGTGCCGTTGGCTTGTTCCAGAGTCTGATCTGGATGGGCAACCGCAGGGCCCTGGTGGTGGGTTTTGATCGAGAGTGTGCCGCTGTCTGTGCAGGTTGTGACAAGTCATGTGAACACGCCTGTCCCATGCGCCTGCAACCGCGCCAGATCAAACGCAAGATGTTTACCTGCACCCAGTGTCAGCAATGCGTGCAGGCCTGTGAAGATGTCAACAGGCTACGGGGTGCGGAGGGTCTGTTGCAGATGGTCTCGGATGAATGTGCGCTGGACGTGTCCGAACGTGATTTCGGGCGCAGGCCGCTGGTGCCCGCTGATTGTTTCCATCGGCAAGATGGAAAAGGGGACTAATCGGCATGGAAGAGTGGGTCGGACAGCTGTGGCATAAAATGGTGACTCGCGCAGCCCGGTACGAGTACCCCGAAGCCGCGATCAGCCTGGAAGAAGTCCGCCAGCCGGCCGCTGTGATGTTCCGTGCCCTGGGTGGTGAGGGCGGGTTACGGGTAGAAGCGGCGACCGAAACGGAACACGGTGCGCGCAGAAGTTTCGTGAGTCGTATTGCCGGCAGTGGAAAACAGATCGAGCTGGCGTGGCGCGATGAAGAAACCCTGCGTCTGCCGGTGCAAATTGCCTGCTTCGAGAGCCGCGAGCTGAATCGTCAGCTGTACCTGTGGCTGGCGGCGCTGGCGGCAAACAGCGGGCGATACCGGGGTGACTGGCTGCAGCAGAATGTCGCTGCAACGGCGGACATTCTGCAACGCTATCCCGGGCTGGCCGGGCGCTACCGGACGCTGGCTGCAGCCCATCTGAAACAGCGCCCGCAAGCGGATACACTGAAAGCGGATGAAGCTGCACAGGAAACGCTCATTCGCCGGTATCTGCTTGAACCGGGAATAAATGTGTCAGCCTTGCCGGCAGCCGGCAAGGCACCCCAACCAGTACCGCTGTGGTTGCATCCGTCACCGCCGCACCTGGCGGTGGAAATGCTTCCTGCCGGTGATGATGACGAAGACGACCCCGACGACTCACACAGTGAACAGCTTGAAACCGATAAACGCCGCCGTGGTGAGCGCGTGGATATGCCGGATGGCCGGGACGGTTTACTGGCATTTCGTCTGGAAAGCCTGTTTACCCGGACAGAGTATGTTTCCGTCGATAGAACCACGGAAGAGAATGAAGATGAAGACGCCAGGTCAGCAATAGAGGATATCGATGTTCTCAGCATGGCGCGCGACCGCAAGCGAACCGCCTCGCGTCTGCGTTTTGATCTTGATCTGCCACCCGAGGACAATGACGATATTCAATTGGGTGCCGGTATTCCCTTGCCTGAATGGGATTTCAGGCGGCAGACCCTGTTACCCGATCATTGCCGTTTGCAGCCCATGCTGGCGCGTGACGCCGATCCTGCATCCCTACCCGATCACCTGCGTGTCAAGGCCCGCCGTTTGCGCAGCCTGTTTGAAATGCTCAAACCACGGCGCATCTGGCTGAATGCGCAACCGGATGGCAGCGAGCTGGATATCAATGCTGTTATCGATCATACAACGGATCGGCTGCGAGGCGTACAACCCGCAGAAGCCGATATGTTTCGCAGTTTCCGCAATGCGGAACGCAATCTGTCCTGCCTGTTGCTGGCAGATCTGTCCCTATCTACGGATGCTCATATCAATAATGAACAACGTGTTATCGACGTTATCCGTGACAGCCTGTTGCTGTTTTCCGAAGCACTGTCGGGCACCGGTGACCGCTTTGCTATGTACGGATTTTCCTCCCGACGCCGTAATTATGTGCGTTTCCATATCCTCAAGTTATTTGAAGAGGGCTACTCGGCTATGGTGAAGGGCAGGATTCAGGCCATAAAGCCGGGTTATTACACGCGTATGGGCGCGGCCATACGCTATGCCACGGAGCTGCTCGGCACTGAATCCTCCAGCCAGAAACTGTTACTGATTCTTACCGATGGTAAACCCAACGACCTCGACAAGTATGAAGGACGTTACGGCATCGAAGATACCCGCATGGCGGTTCGCGAAGCCGCGAGGCAGGGAGTCAGGCCTTTCTGCGTTACCATCGATGAAAAGGCCAGGGACTATCTTCCTTACCTGTTCGGCAGCAGATCCTATATGCTGATGAGAGATGCCGGCGAATTGCCCGCCAAACTGCCATTGCTGTATGCCCGGCTAACTGCCTAGTTTGAAGGATTCACCCTGCGCAAACTGGTGCAACTTGCCGATGTCGTTCAGTGTCACCGCATTATCGTGGATATCAATCAGGCCATCCCGGCTCAACTTGGAAAAACTCCTCGACAGCGTCTCCGGTGTGATGGAAAGCCGTGAGGCAATGGCGTGCTTGGGTGTTTCCAGGCGCACCTCGGACGAACCCAGGTGGGTACTGGGAACCTGGTCGAGCAAATAGCAGACCACCCGGAAGGTGGCGCCGTGCAAGGTCAACCGATCGATTTCACCGATGTACCAGTGCAGTCGCCGGCTCATCTGTGCCATGATGGCGAAACAGGCTTCCGTTGATTCGTGCAGGATCTCGGCGTAGCTCGCGATATCAAAGCTCAATACCTGGCTATCCATAATAGCAGTGGCAGTGACCGGGTAGAGTTTCTGTCCGGAAAACAGGATGGCTTCGGCAAAGGTATGCCCCGGCGATATCAGGTCGATGATCTTTTCGTGACCGCTGGCCGAAATGCGCGCCAGTTTGATCTGGCCGGTTGTTAGCATGAAAAAATCACGGGCCGGTTGGCGAAACTCGAACAGGGTTTCACCCACGATCAGGTCTATGATGCGGGTATGTTTAAGCACAGTATCGATCTGATCGGCATTCAAATCGGCAAACAGCAGGCACTGCTGAATGTGTGGCAGTATCTCGGCGTTATCGATTGAAGTATGCAGGGCCTGGCCCATCTCTTGTCGTTGTAAGGTGTCCCATGGCCTGTTCTCAGGCCCCGAGTTCGATAGTATAGCAATTACCTCACAAAAATGAGTAGCTTGGCGTAAATAGGATTGGCTATCATTCAGATAACCAAGCTACGGCTGGCGCAAATTCAGGTATGATAGCGCCCATACGCAAAGTCTCGGGCAATGACAGGAGTTGTAATGAAACCAGTTGATAAAAAGTTGTTTAATATTCTGATGATGGTTGCGCTGGCGTCTGTCTGCGGCGTGTCTGCCGCGGATGAACTGGCCAAGCGCGAACAGGCCTCGCGCCAGGCTGCCGCCCAGTTGCTCAAGCAGCTCGGTGGGGCGCTTAAAAAAGAAATGGGCAGTGGCGGACCGGAGGCCGCAATCAGCGTGTGTCGTGATCTGGCTCCGCAGATTTCAGGCGCGATTTCCCGGGCCAATGGCTGGCGTATGACACGGGTAAGCAAAAAGGTACGCAATCCCTTGCTGGGTATGCCGGATGCCTGGGAGCTGAGTGCCCTGTCCGAATTTGAAAAGCGCGCCGGCCAGGGCGCGACGTATGAGGATATGGTGGCCAGCGAAGTTGTCGAAGAAGGTGGTGCGCAGTATTACCGGTTCATGAAAGCGATTGATGTCAAGCCGGTTTGTCTGCTCTGCCACGGTGACAAGGACGGCATCCCGGCAGGCGTGAAGGCCAGGCTGGCCAGTGATTATCCCATGGATCAGGCAACCGGGTACCAGCAGGGTGAGCTACGTGGTGCCGTGAGCATTAAGCAACCCATGGACATCCCTTTGCGATAAGGGATTTTCGGAACATGGCTAATTTATCCAACAGCGCGGCTCGGAACATCGCCCTGATTACCGTGGTGAAAGTGTTGATACTGGCGGGCATCATTGTTGTGCTTGTGCATACGGTCTGATTACTGGCGACACGATAGCCGCATCACCGGCTTCGGTGAAGTCCAGCAAATCGATTGCACAGTTGATTTGGTTACGATTCCCGACGATGAATACCGCATGGACAGACAAAGCCGGCACAAACGGCGCCGCGCTCACGCCACGAAAATTCTCGACCGCGGACATCGCCGATGCGCTGGCGACCGGCTGGCGCACCTTCCGCGCCATGCCTGCTGCCAGCATGGCCTTCGCCGCCCTGTTCGTCCTGATCGGATTGGCGCTGCTTGCCGCGGTGGGCGGATTCGGCATCTCCCCGATGGCGTTGCCATTCGCCGGAGGTTTCATGCTGGTGGGCCCGGCGCTGCTGACCGGTTTCTTCCGGCTCGCGGTCATTCTTGCCGAAGGCCGCAAGCCGCGCCTTTTTGATGCCTTTACCGCCTTCACCCATGCGCCGGCCGGCCTGTGGCTGGTGGATTTGCTCTGTGCCTTCCTGTTCCTGATCTGGATCACCGATGCGGCTATACTCTACACGGTAATGATCGGCGATGAGCGCCATGACATGGCCTGGTTTATCAGTCTGCAACGTCAGATGGTCGCTTTCGAGCTTTGGGGTATGCTGATGGGTTCGGTGCTGGCATTCATCATCCTGGCCATCTCGGCCTTTTCGGTTCCGTTGTTGCATGAGCGTCGCGCCAATCTGGTCCAGGCGATAAACGCCAGTGTCCATGCTGTATTCGGTAACTTTCTGACCTGTATCGCCTGGGGCCTGGTGCTCACCAGCGCGACTCTTGTCTCCATCCTGCTGCTGCCCCTGCTGATAGTGGTGCTGCCGGTGCTCGCCTACGCCAGCTTTGGCCTGTACCGGAAGGTGTTTCCGCTGCCGGAAAACGGCACGGGATAATCGACCGACTTCCGCGGCCTCTTGTTTACAGCATCCGTCAACCGGCAGCCATACCTGATTGATCGATAATCTTGCTGATTTAAAACAGTGTTATTAGCTGTGCGACAAAATGTCGCGTGTTCTTGATCTTGGTCAAGGAGCTTGTCGGGTTGTAGTGGCATGGTGCGCAGAAAGTGCGGGCGCTAGCGCTGCGCTGCGAAGCTTTGCTGTTGGAGTTTACTTACCGTCATGGGAGAAGGATATGAGGATTAACGCTGGACGCCTGTTGACTGCGCTGGCCGGCATGGTTTTGGGCCTGACGCTGGCGGGTAGTGCCTGGTCAGCAGGGACGCTTGAAGAGGTCATGAAAGAGCGTGGACTGACCCAGAAAGATCTGCTGGCGGCTGCCAAGACCTATACACCCACGGGGGGCAGGGATGAGTACCTGGCCTTCAGTTCCGGCGGCCAGAGCGGCCAGGTTATTGTCTACGGCATCCCGTCGATGCGTATTCTTAAATATATTGGTGTATTCACACCGGAACCCTGGCAGGGCTATGGCTTTGACGATGAATCCAAGGCGGTGCTGCGCCAGGGCAATATCCAGGGCAAGGAAATCAACTATGGTGATACCCACCACCCAGCCATTTCTGAAACCGACGGTGACTACAATGGCCGCTGGCTGTTCATCAACGACAAGGCCAACCCGCGTGTAGCGGTCATCGACCTGCACGATTTCGAGACCAAGCAGATTGTCGTCAACCCGGTGTTCAAATCCCAGCACGGCGGTGTCTTTGTCTCGCAGAATACCGACTATGCCATGACCGCTGCACAGTACGCGACGCCGTTCGAGAACGAATTCGTTCCGTTGGAGGAGTTCAACGAGCGCTACCGTGGCGGCATGACCTATTGGAAATTCGATATGGAGAAGGGGCGTATCGACCCTTCCCAGTCCTTTACCGTGATGGCGCCGCCCTACAGTCAGGACTTGTCCGACTTTGGTAAAGGGCCCTCAGACGGCTGGTCTTTCACCAACTCCTTCTGCTCCGAGCGCTATGTCGGCGGTATCGAGCGAGGCCGTCCGCCGTTCGAGGCCGGTTGTTCCTCCAAGGATACCGACTTCCTGCACGTAGTAAACTGGAAGAAGGCCGCCGAACTGGTCAAGGCCGGCAAGGCCACCAGGATCAATGACCACGATGTGATCACCATCGATACCGCAGTCAAGGAAGGTGTATTGTTCCTGATCCCGGAACCGAAGAGCCCGCACGGCATCGACGTCAGTCCGGACGGAAAGTACATGATTGTTTCCGGCAAGCTGGACAGCCACACCACGGTGTACAGCTTCGACAAGATCATGGCTGCGATCAAGAACAAGACGTTCGAGGGCAAGGATCCCTACGATATTCCAATCATTGCGCTCAAGGATACGGTCCACAAGCAGGTTGAACTGGGCCTGGGGCCGTTGCACACCCAGTTCGATTCGGAGAAATGTGTCGCCTACACCTCGCTGTACGTGGATTCCATGGTGGGTAAGTGGAACTACTGCGAAGGCAAAGTGCTGGACAAGATCTCCATCCACTACAATATCGGCCACTTGATGACCATGGAAGGTGACACCGTTGCACCCGACGGCAAGTATCTGGTGTCCCTCAACAAGCTGGCGATTGATCGCTTCAACCCGGTGGGACCGTTGCATCCGCAGAACCACCAGTTGATCGATATCAGCGGCGACAAAATGGAGCTGTTGTACGATATGCCTCTGCCGCTGGGTGAACCCCATTATGTGGTGGCCATCAAGGCGGACAAGCTGAAACCTGTCGTGCGTTACAAGTCCGGCTGGAACAGCCGTACCGACTCACGTTCGCCCTTCAAGACCCGCGCCGGCCGCGAGAAGACCGAGCGTAACTGCGACGCCGGCGGCAAGTGCACGGTAGAGGTTTTCGGCACCACCATTCGTTCCCATATCACGCCCGAGATCATCGAGGTAGAGGAAGGGGATACCGTGATTCTGCACTTCACCAACCTGGAGCGTGCAGAGGATGAGGTTCACGGCTTCGCCATGTTTGGTCAGAATGTCCAGCTCTCCATCGAGCCGGGCAAGACCGCCAGTGCCACCTTCGTTGCCGACAAGGCCGGTGTCTATCCGTACTACTGCACCGAGTTCTGCTCCGCGCTGCACCTCGAGATGCAGGGCTACCTGCTGGTCAAGCCGAAGGGTTACCAGGCCAAGGCAGTCAGCATGCAGGAAGGTGTGACTTACACCAAGGCCGACTACGACAAGCAGGTCAAGACCAATCTGGAGACCCAGGCCGTCATCGATTCGGTGGTCGCCTTTATCACCAGCCATAATTACAAGGACTTCCCAACGGTTGTGGCCCTGGTCGAAGACGCGACTGACCAGCTTGGCTTTGCCGACGAGGCCAGGAAGAAGTCCGAGGCTGCGGCAGCCAAGGCCGACTACCAGAACGGTATGCTGTGGGCCAACCAGTGGTGGCAGTATCAGGTGAAGACCGCTGATCTGGGTCTGCGTGCCAAGACCTATCTTGAGCAGAACAATGCCACGAAGGTCAAATGATGGCTTGATCTGGTAAGTGTAATAGCGGGGGGCATGCAATTGCTGCCCCCCCTTTTCGTTTTATAACAGAGGACGGAACTATGCGTATAAAGACAGTGTTTTCCACGTTGCCGGCGGTTTTGATGATGGCTGCAGGAATGACGGTGAGTGCAGAAGGCATGGACGGTGGCGCCCTGTACAGCAACCCGTCAAAGGGCGGTTGTACGGCCTGCCACGGCAAAGATGCCAAATCTCCCCTGATGCCTGTCTATCCCAAGCTGGCTGGCCAGAATGAGGCTTATCTGCTGCAGCAGATGAAGGACATCCAGAGCGGTGCGCGTAGCAACGGCATGACAGCCGCGATGAAGGGTGTTATGCACATGGTCAACGAAGAGGAAATGGCGGCGATCGCCAAGTATCTGTCAGGTTTGACGCCGTAGACTTGATCAATATCAAGGACTGCTAATATTTGAAATGTCAGTATCACACGAATGGACTGGGTTAGTGAGTCTGGGCAATGTGTGGCAGGCAGCAGTCAATGGTGATTAAACGGAGAACCCTGAAGATGCAAAAGCTAATGATGCAGGCATTGAGCCTGGCTATGGGACTGGCGCTGGCGGGCGCGGCCTGGGCGGAGGCGCCCAAGGCGTGGAACGAGACCGGTGGCGAGAAAGACGAGGCGATGGTATTGACGCCGGATCTCGAAAACGGTATGGACGTGTACGAAGTGTGCGCCGCCTGCCATTTGACGGAAGGCTGGGGTACCGAGGAGGGCACGTTCCCACAGTTGGCGGGGCAGCATCGCAATGTGCTGATCAAGCAGCTGGCCGATATTCGTGCACTGAACCGCGACAATCCCACCATGTATCCTTTCGCGTTACCCGCGTCGATCGGCGATGCCCAGGCACTGGCCGATGTTACGGCCTATATCGAAACCCTGCCGATGGATCCCGACAACGGTGTCGGGCCCGGTGATAAGCTCGAACGCGGCAAGAAGCTGTACGACGACAACTGCGTCGAGTGCCACGGTGAAAATGGTCGGGGCGATCCGGCGAAATACTATCCACGCATTGAAGGGCAGCATTACAACTACATGCTGCGCCAGTTCGAATGGATCCGCGACGGGAAACGCCGTAACGCCAATCCGGACATGGTGAAGCAGATCAAAGGTTTCAGTGATGACGACATGATAGCGGTGATCGATTATGCTTCCCGTCTGAAACCGCCGAAGGAAGATCTGGCGCCCTCCAAGGACTGGCTCAACCCGGATTTTGACTGATGTGATGTAACCATCGCCGGCCGCTGATACCCGTTATAGACGCTGGCCGGCACGCCTTATTCCGGTCGGAATGACGCAATAACTCCCGGCGTTCTGCCAGAAAGCATCGGCTGTAAACACGGATTCTCGAATGAAGCAAAACCTGATCGTTACCGGCCTGACCGGCCTCGCGTTGCTGTTACTGGCAGCGATATTTGTCAGCCCTATATGGTGGGTTTCGCTGACAGCGCCCAACTATCCAGCGAAGGCCTTTCCCGATGGCGTGCGCATCCATTTTCACATGACCGGTGTATTCAATGGTTGCAGAAAGGTGGAAAAGGAAGAGATTCAGGAAGTGGAGGCCCTTGATTGCGTCCATGAAATGGATACCATCAACCACTATGTCGGCATGTATCCTATTGCCGCCGGTGGGCCGATCGAGCGCGCCTTTTCCCAGTTTCTGATGCCGTTCCTGGGTGTCATGTTGCTCGGCTTCATGACCACGGCGCCTGGTTTGCGTGCCGCCATTATGGGTGTGGGCTTCGCCGGCATTCTGGTGTTGATGTATCTGACCATCTACGCTGACAATGGCTTGAGTATGGAGTCCGAAGCTTATGTGACGGCGCTGGTCACTTCGCTGGACCAGGACACCAGTGCGGAAGTGGGTGCGCCTTCCGAGAGTGGTGTGGTGGCGGCGCTGAGACGTTCGCTGGAAGCCTCCGGGATCAAAGTCGATGCGCCGCCTGCGGCAGATAGCGGTGCACTGTCCGACAAGGCGCGCCTCATCAATCAGCTGCGTGTTACTTTTGACAAGGATCAGCAGCGTAGCGGCAAAAACGAAAGATGGAACGGCAGCACCTTCCAGCTGATGAGCTGGCACTACGGCAAAAGCCTGGGTCGCTATTTCAACAACCCGGCAGAGATCGAGCCGATGGTAA
>Ga0316198_10002576_pt1 | contig 10950 bp, 9 predicted proteins | sample OudBieAanoxic_MG_FD_204935 | JGI IMG/M metagenome (GOLD analysis project Ga0316198, IMG submission 204935) | Coastal sediment microbial communities from Oude Bieten Haven, Netherlands - site A anoxic | ecosystem: Environmental > Aquatic > Marine > Coastal > Sediment | place: Netherlands... | reverse complement strand
TTGGGATCAGTTAGCTGGTAACGTCTCAAAAGAGGGTGGCCTTGGTGTTATTTCTGCTGTAGGTACTGGTGTGTATAAAAATAGAGCCTATGCTGCAAAGACAGTGGGAAAAGAACATAGACCACTTGAAGCAATAAACTTTTACTCCTATCCTGCACTCAAGAAAATATTTGATAATGCAAGAGAGATTTGCGGAGATAAACCTTTAGCAGCCAATGTACTTTATGCACAAAGTGAATACAATCGTGTGGTTGAAGATGCTTGTAGAGCCGGAGCAAATATCATTATTACAGGTGCAGGGTTGCCACTGACTATGCCGGAAGCAACTAAAAATTATCCTGAAGTTGCGTTGGTACCTATTGTTTCTACAGCCAAAGCATTAAGAATCTTATGTCGCCGTTGGAAAAAAACACATGACAGACTGCCTGATGCTGTTATCGTAGAAGGGCCTCTTTCCGGAGGACATCAAGGCTTTAAATATGAAGAGTGTTTCATGCCTGAGAACCAACTTGAGAATATCCTGCCTCCTGTAGTAGAAGAAGCTAAAAACTGGGGTTCTATGCCTATCATCGCTGCTGGTGGTGTATGGGATCATGATGATATCGTTAAAATGATGGAATTGGGTGCTGACGCAGTACAAATGGGTACACGTTTCATCGGTACAGTTGAATGTGATGCCAGTCAAGTCATGAAAGATATTATTATTGAAGCGGAAGAAGATGACATAAAACTCTTTAAGTCACCGGTAGGATATCCTGCACGTGGTGTAAAAACACAGCTTCATTCTGATATAGAAAAAGGGACTGCACCAAAAGTAGCCTGTATATCAAACTGTGTTGCGCCATGTCATCGTGGTGAAGAAGCAAAGATAGTAGGTTATTGTATTGCAGACAGACTTACTGATGCCTACGATGGTATCAAAGAGAGTGGACTTTTCTTTACTGGAGCAAACGGGTATCGTCTTCAAGAGATCATTACGGTGAAAGAACTAATGAATAAACTGATGAACGGTGAAGACAACTAAAACCATGCCGAAACATAGTAGGATCTTTCTTTTAGTACTTCTACTGAATACACTGCTTTTCCCCGGCGTTACCAGTCTTCAAAAGGCTATAGTAAAAAAGGGTGAATTGTGCCTCTTTTTTTCTAAATCATTTAATGAAAGTAATGTAAATCATTTTACATTGAAAAGTCCTCACCGGGAAATTTATGATTTTAAAAATACACGCATGGCACATAAACGCGTACCATTGGGCTTAGGTCCAAATGTACGTCTGGCTCAATATAAACCCAATACAGTACGTGTAGTCATTACCGGATATAGATCTTCCAAACCTATTGCATATCAACCATTTTTTTCAAATAATGAGTATCATATTTCTTTGCCTAAAAATAGCAGTGTACTACCGGCAAAACGGTATAAAAAACCTACAAAATTGATACAGGAGCCTAAGTCTGTAAGATCAAACAAATATGATCTTGTAGTGATAGATGCAGGGCATGGTGGCCATGATAGTGGTGCAATAGGTGGAGGGAAAAAAGAGAAAGATCTTGTACTTCAAATTGCTAAGAAGCTTGAGAAACAACTTAAACAGCGTGGGTATCCTGTACATATGACACGTAAGAAAGATCGTTTTTTAAAACTACCAGAACGTACTAAAATTGCAGATAAAAAAAATGCAGTGGCATTTATCTCTATTCATGCGAACTCTGTACCTAAGAGAAAACAGAACAAAATACAGGGTGTAGAAACTTTTTTCCTGCAAAAAACAAGAGATGCAAGATCTCAACGGATTGCTGAAAGAGAAAACAGGTCTGTGCTTAAAGGTATGAATAAACTGAGTCGTAATGTGGTTATTGATTCGGTTCTTTCAGGACCAAAGATCGTTCAGTCAAACAAACTGGCTATTGATGTGCAACGTAGGATCATGACAAACTTACATACCCGCTATAAGGGTGTGAAAGACGGTGGAGTGAGACATGCTCCATTTTGGGTACTTGTAGGAGCCAGCAGGCCTTCTATACTTGTAGAAGTGGGGTACATATCACATCCCAAAGAACGTAAAAGACTTTTTACTCCACGTTACCAAGAGCTTATTGCCAAAGGTATAGCAGAGGGTGTAGACATTTATTTAAATAACAGAAAAAAAGAAATTGATCTGTAATGAAAACATATATGTATTTTAAATAGGATAAAAGATGACAAAAATTATAGTTGGACTTAGTACACTCTTTCTCATATTGGGTTGTGGTGGTCCAAGTGTTGACAGATCGGATAGTTTAGTGGTGATAGATGCTGGACATGGTGGACATGACTCTGGAGCTAGATGTGATGGTAAACAGGAAAAAGATGTAGTATTGAATATCACTAAGAAGCTTTATAAAGAATTTAAAAGTGAAGGCTACAAAGTCTACCTTACTAGAAACAGTGATAAATTCTTGACACTTGGGCAACGTACGAGACTTGCAGATAAGAAAGATGCAGCGGTTTTCATCTCTATCCATGCAAATGCCATTGGAGATACAAGTCGTTTTGATGAAGTTGAAGGTGTTGAAACATACTTTTTACAAAAAACAAGAGATGAAAAGTCTCAACGTATTGCGGCTAGAGAAAATGCATCAGTATTGCAAGGTACAGATAAATTAAGTCAAGATGTAATTATAGATGCCGTATTGAATGGGCCTAAGATCATACAGTCACATAAACTTGCCATAGATGTACAACAGAACATCATAAAGAATTTAAATAGTGATTATGATGATGTGAAAGACGGTGGTGTGAGACCTGCACCATTTTATGTGCTTGTAGGCGCAAGTAGGCCTTCTATACTTGTAGAAGTAGGATACATCACGAATCCAAAAGAGCGTAAAAGACTTTTGAAATCAAACTATCAAGAAGAGATAGCTGAGGGAATCGTTGAAGGGGTCAATAGGTATTTGGATAATAGAAAAGAAGAAATTGGATTTTGATTGATAAAATGTCTTGGTCTCCCGGGGCAAGCCCGAGAATGACGAAGTAGTTTATTTGTAGTTTTTAATTGCTTTTTCTAAGATAGCTGTTGCTGCTGCCTTGTCTTTAAATCCTGCTACTTTTACCCATTTGTTAGGTTCAAGCATTTTGTATGTTTCAAAGAAATTCTTGATACGGTTCAACGTATGCTCAGGAACATCTGCGAGGTCATTGATACCTGCGTATGTTGGATCAATTTTAGTAGTTGGTACAGCGATAAGTTTTTCATCTCCACCACTTTCATCTTCTGTCATAAGTACACCAACAAGTCTACATTTAATGTACGAACCAGCTTGAAGAGGATAGTCACAAAGTACAAGGATATCAGCCGGATCACCATCATCTGACAATGTATTAGCTACAAATCCATAGTTAGCAGGGTAATGCATAGCAGAGTAAAGTACTCTATCTACTTCAACAGCACCTGAGTCTTTGTCTATTTCGTATTTGATAGCTGAGTTAAGTGGCACCTCTATAATTGCTTTTACAGCATCAGGGTTTTCGCCATGTCCGATTTTAGTAATATCCATTTGAACATCTCCGTAGGTTAAATTTTGGAGATTCTAACATAAATATTATAAATAGTTTATCAAATCATGGTATTATCTTAATATAATAAAATTTAATAGCAGGGTTATGTGTGAAAAAAATCATTTTGGGGTTCTTGATATTATTAGGCAGTAGTATGGCAGTTGAGTTGGGTATGGTGCCAGCTTTCGTAATCATAGAAGGTGAAAATGGTGGAAGAATTGATGGGACACCATGGGAATCTTCCATGCTTAAAGGGAAAATATATACACTTTTTTATGTAGATCCAGATGAAAGAGATCTCAATAATCCATTAGCAGATGCACTAAAAGCTAAAAAATTCGACAGAAAGAAAGTGAACTCAGTCGCTATTATAAACCTTGCGGCTACTTGGCTGCCGAATATCGTACTAGAAGCTAAACTCAAAGAGAAACAAAAAAAGTTTCCACACACAATCTATGTGAAAGACAAAAAGAAAGTTTTGGTGAAAGAATGGAATCTTGCTGATGATAATTCTGATATTTTGATCTTTGATAAAAAAGGGAAACTGATCTATAAAAAGTTTGGTAAAGTCTCTGATGATGAGATCAAAGATGTGATTGCTTTGATAGAAAAAAATCTTTAGATGTTAACTGTTTGGTATTTTAGTGTTGGGAGTATGTAATCAATTTTTCAAAAGATAAAACCATAGCAAGTATTCATGTTTTTGGTATGCTTATGATGCTTGCTGTTATTATTGTATTTTCTGCTATTGTTGCTTATAAAGAGTATCAAAACTTTGAAATTGAAGCAAAAAGTATTCAAGCTGAATTTATTCAAAAACAAAAAGATACGATTGTTTTTGATACGATCCGTGTATTAAATTATATCAGCCATGCATATGAATACAGAGATATTGAGAAAGATGAAGAACTACTAAAGAAACAGATACTCGATGCCATTGAACAACTTTATGGACGACAAGATGGTACAGGGTATATCTTTGTCTATGATTTTAACGGTGTCGTACTCTCTGACCCTGTACAACGACAGAATATAGGCAAAAATCTTTATGAGATGAAAGATGCCAATGGAGTCATGGTTATCAAAGACCTTATAGATATATCTAGAGCAAAAGAGGGTGGGTTTGTTGAGTATCAATGGCTTAAACCTACTTCGGGATCATTAAGTCCCAAGATCTCTTATGCAAAATCGTTTGAGCCTTGGGGATGGATGGTTGGAACAGGTGTTTATCTTGACGAGGTGGAAAAACATATCCAAACCCAAAGAGAGATACTCAAAAATAGACTCAATCAGTATTCTCTTAAAATGGTATTTCTACTGGCTATCTTATTTGTGGTTGGTATCCTAGGGATCATCATCACCAATCATATATTAAAAAAAGAGATATCCTCCTTTAGCCGTTATTTTGAAAAAGCATCATCTACCTACGAAAAGATAGATGAAGAGGATATACGCCTTTCAGAGTTTAAAAAAATGGTGCACTATATCAATACAATGATCTCTGTGATCGAGCAAAGAAAACAAAAACTAAAAGAGTTAAACCTGACACTTGAATCAAAGGTGGAACAAAAAACAAAAGATCTAAGTGATCAAAACATTTTACTGGCACAGGAAAAAGATTTTAATGCGTCACTTGTCAAGGCACAAGACAGTTTCATCAAACACTCTATTCATGAGATAAATACACCTTTGGCAGTGATCATGACCCATATTGACCTGTTTAAAATGAAAGAAGGTGAAAACAGGTATCTTACCAAAATTGAAGCAGCAAGTAAGATCATTTCTAACATTTATAATGACTTGAGTTATATGGTTAAAAAAAATCGTTTTGATTATGCTAAAAAGCATTTCAATATTTCTGAATTTGTGGAGGAAAGAATTGATTTTTTCTCTGAAATAGCGCTAGGTAATAAACACAATATTATTTCTGAGATTCAAAATGATCTTTGGATTAATTTTAGTCCTGAAGAATTGCAAAGAATTGTAGATAATAATTTATCAAATGCTATCAAATATGCTAACAGGGGTACAGAAGTAAAAGTATGGCTCAAAGAAGAGAAAGAAGATATAGTTTTGAGCTTTTTAAGTATCTCCCCTAAAATAGAAGATGTTGAAGGTATCTTTAAAGCTTTTCAACGAGAGAATGATGTACGGGGTGGATTCGGATTGGGATTAGAGATCGTCTACACGATTTGTCAAAAAGAAAATGTTAAGATAGATGTACGATCTGATGATGACATGACCATATTTTCTTATAGATTTAGAAAGGAGGGAGTAGATGAAAGTATTATTGCTTGAAGATGAGTTGATGTTACAAAGTGCGATAAAAGAGTATTTGGTAGATACTGGATATGAAGTGACAGTATTTGAAGATGGTCAAGAAGCCTATGACCATATATATGATCATAATTATGATCTTTTTATCTTTGATATCAATACTCCTAGTATTGACGGACTTTCACTGTTAGACAGCCTTCAAAAAGAGAAAATATATGTGCCGACGATCTTTATCTCTGCGATCACTGAGATAGAACAGATAAGTAAAGCCTATGAGTTAGGATGTTATGACTATCTTAAAAAACCTTTTCATCTTAAAGAGTTAGGTTTGCATATTGAAAGATTGTTAAAAATAGCGGATATTAGAGCAAAGAGTTTTATAAAAATATCAAAGATGTATTCCTATGACGCTGAGAATAAATGTTTATTATTCAATGGAGAAGAACAGCTACTCACTCACAAACAGGCACAGATCATAGAACTGTTTGCAGCCAATATCAATAAAGTTGTTGACTTCGAAATGCTCAGGCACTATGCATGGGATGACAGTCCTGTAGATAATGCCATCATGAGAGCAGAGATACATAGAGTTCGTCAAGTACTCAAAGAAGATCTGATCAAAACCCTCAAAGGCATAGGATATACACTTACCAAACAAATTTGATCTTTTTGACACAGTTTTGTCTCCTTTTTGTAACCAATATACACAGATAACTTTTTTTAATACAACTTTCTTACTATTTTTGTTAATGCTATGTTAATGCTACGTTAATCCCTCATACTTCATATGTACAAAATTAATTTAGGAGACAAAATGAGAAAATATTTAGCCTTATCCGTCGTAGTATCAACACTACTTATCGCTGGTGGAGATATTGCACCGGTTGAACCGGTTGTAGCTGTGGAGGCAGCGGAAGTAGATTACGGTGAAGTGTTTGGACAATTTAGAACATTCTATGTTGATAGAACATATGATCCAGCAGGCACAACAGGTAATCGTAATGCGCTTGCAACAGGTGGTTACATAGGATATAAAACACCGGATTTCAATGGCTTAACAGCTGCTGTAGCTCTTTATGGTACTTATGGATTTGAAATTCATGATTTATCGATTGAAGATGATTTGGCAAATAATTGGGCTTCTTATGATCCTACACATACAGGTCGTGACGGTGAAAATTATGCATTTATAGGGCAAGCATATCTTAACTATGAATTTGGCAATACCAACATCAAAGTAGGTCGTCAAAGACTTGATACACCACTTATCGGTGCGGATGATGCAAGAATGCTTCCAAACCTTTTTGAAGCAGCAGTGTTGAGTAATACGGATATCGAAGATACCACACTGATCTTAGCACATGTGACAAGAGAAACTACAGGTACATTTAGTAATATTTATGATAATGGTGCGGGTTTAGGTTTTGCGAGTGGTTATGGTCTTGGTACCACACTGGCTCAAAGTGGTGACTTTAAAAATATGGGTGTGGTAGCTTTAGGTGAAGGTAATAATACTGATGGTGTAACAGCTGGAGCTGTTATTTATAAAGGTATTGAAAGTCTTACATTAACTGCATGGGATTACTATGCACATGATATTCTTAATGCAATCTATCTTCAAGCTGATTATGGGTGGAAGTGTCTTTTGAATGAAAATGTTAAAATGAATGCTTCAGCACAGTATATTGGGCAAAGTGATGTAGGAGATTCATTAGCAGGAAAAGTTGACAGTGATTACTGGGGTATCAAATTAGGTGCAAGTTCAGGTGCATTAAGTGCTTATGTGGCTTATTCACAAACAGGTGATAGTGATGGCGCAACAGATGGTGGAATTATCACTCCATGGGGTGGAATGCCAGCATTTACACAAGGAATGGTGACAAGACATCAGTTCTTCTCAGATACTGATGCATGGAAAGTGGCTGGAACATATAAGTTGAATGAACTACTTGGAGCAGATGTTAAAGCTTCTGTGTATTATGCAGAATTTGATATCGGTGCAACCAATAGCTACGATAATGGTACAGCATGGACAGCATCCGAATCTGGCTGGGATATTCAATACAATGTGGCTTCGGTTGAGGGACTTAACCTAAGAGCAAGAGCAAACTATCCAAGAGATTTCAAAGATGGTTTAGACTGGGATGAGTATAGACTCATTGTAAACTATAACTTTTAATAAAGTTTAAACATCATAGTATGTTAATAAACATAGCATATCATAATAAAAAGGAGAAAAAATGACACAAGAACAAGTATTAGAGATCAAAAATAATCCTAAGTACCAGAAACTTGTAAGTACAAGAAGCAAGTTTGCATGGACACTTACGATTGTAATTTTAGTAGTGTATTATGCATTTATTTTATTTATTGCATTCAGCCCGGAGACGCTAGGAGCTAGAGTTAGCCCCGATGCAATGATGACTTTAGGTATACCTGTAGGCATTGCAATTATTATTTTTGCATTTGTATTAACAGGTATTTATGTTAAAAGAGCCAACGGTGAATTTGATGGTCTCTTAAATGATTTAAAAAAAGATGTTGAAAAGGGGATGAAGTAATGTTAGGTAGAATTTTATCTCTATTGATGTTAGCTGGTCTTACGGTTGCAATGGCAGCCGGTACAGATCTAGGTGAGGGTACAAAAGCAGAAGAGCTTAATGTCCCAGCAATTGTTATGTTCTTGATATTTGTTGCCGGTACACTAGGTATTACTTACTGGGCATCAAAAAGAACAAAATCAGCTAAAGATTTTTATACTGCTGGTGGTGGTATTACAGGTACACAAAATGGTACTGCGATTGCTGGTGACTACATGTCAGCAGCATCATTCTTAGGTATTACTGGCATGGTTTACTTAAAAGGTTACGATGGACTTATTTTCTCAATCGGTTTCCTAGTAGGTTGGCCAATCATTCTTTTTATGATCTCTGAGCAGTTAAGAAATCTTGGTAAATATACATTTGCAGATGTTACAGCATACAGATTAAGACAAAAGCCAGTTAGAATACTGGCTGCACTTGGTTCAATCGCTGTTGTTATCCTTTACTTGATCGCTCAAATGGTTGGTGCAGGTAAACTCATCGAGATCCTATTTGGTCTTGACTATGAAGTTGCAGTTGTTCTTGTTGGTGTTCTTATGATTGCTTATGTTGCCTTTGGTGGTATGCTAGCAACAACATGGGTACAGATCATTAAAGCAGTGTTACTTCTTTTAGGTACAACATTTATGTCACTTATGGTTATGTCAGAGTTCGGATTTAGCTTTGACGCACTTTTTACAAAAGCAACAGAGATACACTCTAAAGGTGAAGCGATCATGAGCCCTGGTGGACTTGTATCTGATCCTGTTTCAGCGATCTCACTTGGTATTGCCCTTATGTTTGGTACAGCGGGTCTTCCACACATCCTTATGAGATTTTTTACAGTTGCAGATGCTAAAGAAGCTAGAAAATCTGTATTTGTTGCAACTGGTCTTATCGGTTACTTCTATGTCCTTACATTCATTATGGGCTTCGGTGCCATCGTACTTGTTCTTGGTGCAGAAAACGGTGCTTACTTGGCAGCAGATGGTGAAACACTTAAAGGTATGAACAACATGGCAGCTGTATGGCTGGCTCACGCAGTTGGTGGTGACTACTTCCTAGGGTTTATCTCGGCAGTTGCATTTGCTACTATCTTAGCGGTTGTTTCTGGTCTTACTCTTGCGGGTGCTTCGGCAATTTCACATGACCTTTATGCAAATGCTTTTGCTACATCTAAAGTAGATGAGAAAAAAGAGATGAATGTTTCTAAAATGGCTACAGTGGGTATTGGTATTGCTGCTATTATCTTTGGTATAGCCTTTGAAAAGCAAAATATTGCATTTGTTGTTGCCCTTGCATTTACCATTGCAGCATCAGCTAACTTTCCAGTATTGTTCATGTCGATCTTCTGGAAAAAGTTAACAACCAGAGGTGCAGTAATCGGTGGATACATCGGTCTTTTCTCAGCACTTGTTCTCGTTATTCTTGGGCCTGTTGTATGGACATCGATCCTTGGAAATGCAGAACCAATCGTTCCTTACAAATTCCCAGCTGTTTTCTCAGTACCTTTAGCATTTATTGCTATTTGGTTCTTTTCGATCACAGACAAATCAGATGATGCACAAAGATGTATCGATGAATTTGATGCTCAAGACATTAGATGTCAAACGGGTATTGGTGCAGATGGTGCAGTAGACCATTAAAAAGTTTAACAGAGCCTTTTGGCTCTGTTAAGTATTCTCAATAAGCTAGTTGGCTAGCTTATTTAAAGTACTTAATTATGAAGGAACTAAACAATTGATAGCACTCTTTGATAACCTAAAAAGGCATCTTCCTTTCTCACTCTTAGCTAATGAATCTCTAGAACTCATAGAGAATAATGCACAAATAGCTTATTATCCTAAAGATACACTGCTTATTAATGAAAATGTTATTCCTTCTACTTTTTTCTTTATTATAAAGGGTATTGTCGAAGCCAAAGAGCATGAAGTACTTATAGATATATATCATAATGACGATGTTTTTGGGGGAATAGAACTTATAAAACAACAACCCTCAGGATATCAATACAGAGTCAATGAAGAACTTATCTGTTATGAAATACCTAAAAAAGTTTTTTTAGAATTATGTCAAAACAACAGTGAATTTAAAAATTATTTTTTCTCTTCAATACTAGAACGTATTACTATGCTTAAAGAGAGAAAAGAGAATGCAAAGATGGCAGACATGATGCTCACGCGTGTAGATAATACTATACTCCACTCAGCTTGTGTGGTAGATCATAGTATGCCTATTATTGATGCGATCAGAAAGATGGAAAATGAAAATGCTGTAGCACTTCTTGTTAAAAATGAATCTGGGTATGGTATTGTTACAGATGCCAATATGAGAAAATATATTCTTCATGAAAAAGCAAACAGTTTGACAAAAATTTCCCAGATTCAAAGCTATCCTATTGTTTCTATTCCGGAAGGAGAACTGCTTTTTAATGTACTTCTTCTGATGACAGGGCATTCTATAAAACATCTACCTGTGATCAATGAGCAAGGAGAAGTCATCGGTCTGCTTGAATTGATAGACCTGCTCAGTCATTTTGCGAATCAGTCA
>Ga0316198_10002575_pt1 | contig 10950 bp, 5 predicted proteins | sample OudBieAanoxic_MG_FD_204935 | JGI IMG/M metagenome (GOLD analysis project Ga0316198, IMG submission 204935) | Coastal sediment microbial communities from Oude Bieten Haven, Netherlands - site A anoxic | ecosystem: Environmental > Aquatic > Marine > Coastal > Sediment | place: Netherlands... | reverse complement strand
ATAGTGTTTTCCAGGTTCGTATCCGGCCGGGAACTCGGTGAGGCCGCCGGTCCACGCCGGGATGGTTCCGAGTTCATTGGCGGCCTTTTCGGCGCCCATGGGTGTGAGTTCATTGCCGAGCTTGGCGATCTCTTCAGGCGTGAGACCGGCCCACACGGGGGCCGTCGAACAGACGGCGAATACCAGCGCGAGGCTGATGATGAATTTCTTGTTCATACGCATGATTTCTCTCCCTTCCCCTAGAACGAGAACTTGACAAAACCGCCGACGAAATCGCGGTCGTTGATGAGGTTGTAGCGTCCGGCGCCCATGAATGAGGTGTAGCTGAGGTCGATCTGCCAGGCGTTCTGATAGCTGGCCTGGACACCGACAGTGAAGGCCATGCGTCCGGCGACGAAGCTGCCGCCGGGGCCTGGCGTGTTGCCGTGCGGATCATGCGCCCAAGAGAAGCGAGGCGCCAGGGACCACGCGCCGATGGCGTTGTTGTAGGTCAGGCGGCCGACGATCCGGTAGCCCCAGGAGAAATCATCAGCGAAGTACTTGGCTTCCTCGTAGGGTTTGCCCGCGTGGGCGCCGCCCGGGAGTGAGTGGATTGGGTTGCCGCTGGTGTAGGTGCCCGGGCCATCGAAACGCAGCACGTCCTTGGCCGGCATGTCCCAGATCTTGTTGAAGCCGAATTCGCCGACCAACACGCCTTGGTCCGCGCCGAGGATGTTGGAGAAGATTTTGGTGAAGGTGAACTGCAGCTGGGAAGAGTCAAGCAGGCGATAACCGACGACCTCTTCCTCGAATCCGAGTCCGCCTGGCGCAACCTGGTTGGTTGCCGCCAACCCGGCCGAGATCGGTGACAGCGCGGCAAAGAGCACTTCGACATCGTCGGCCTGGTACGGCGCATCCTGGCGGTAGGAAACCTCGCCCTGGAAGGCGATTCCGGAAGTGCCGAGTTGAGCGTTCCAGCTGACCCCGTAGAGCTTCATGTCCTCAGGGTAGGCGGTGTACCACTGGGCCGACTGGGCGTAGATCGAGGTCACGCCCGCCTGGGCGGCCTGGGCGGCTGCCGCATCAGCAGCTTCGCTGACTCCGGGAGGCACACCCAAGGCTGCGTAGATCGCCAACGCAATCCCCGGCGCCGCAGCGAGACCCTGTCCGGCCGCCTGCTGGGTGCCGGTGATGCCGTTGATGGTCGGCAACCGGCTGTGGACGTTCATGTAGTAGAAGCCGAACTCGGTGCCGCCCAATTTCGGGACGTACCATTTCAACGACAATCCGTACTGACCGCCGTCCTTGGCCTCCTGCGTGTCGCCGCGGGGGACGCTCATGAACGGGTACGGGTACAGTGTGTCCCGGTCCGGCCCCATGAAGAAGGGCTGCTCACCGGTGTCGGGGAAGCTGGCAAACGCCAAAAAGACGTTTTCGCCGCCGGGACCGGCAAAGTCGTTGGTCGAGAAGTAGGTTCCCGGCGGATCGATGACGATGGGATCCCACTCGTACTCGTAGAAACCCTCGACGGAGATATTGCTGGAGAGGTCGAACGAGGCCCACGCCATGCCGACGGGCCGGAAGGCCTCGCGGAGTTCGGAGCCCGGGACCCGCAGAGCGGAGACGTCAACCGGATTGATGACGCTCAAACCACCCTGAATGAAGGTGCTCTCACCCCAGTTGAGAACCTGACGACCGACGCGGATTTCGCCGACGGGAAACTGCCACCAGACGTAGGCGTCGAGGAGCTCGGTGCGGCTGCCGGCCCAGTCGAGGGCATCGTCGGTGAGCTCGGTGCGCTCGCAGCAGTCGCCCATGAGGGCGAAGTCGTAAAAGGCCGAGGCGCGAGTGAAGAATCCGATACTGTAGTTGCCGCCGAGATCGTAGCCGAAGGCGAAGTCGACGGTGGCCTTGGGTGTGTTGCTGACGATCCCCTTGTCGAAGTTGAGGTTACCGTCATCGCCGTTGACCGACCAGGCGGTGCCGCCCTCGAATGGGCTGATGATCGCCATATCGCGGTCTTGGACGCGGAACCGGGCACCGTACGACACGGTGACGTCGAGGTTGAGCGTGTACTTGCCGGAAGAACCGGACAAATCGATGGCCTCGCCGGGCATGGTAAAAAGACCGATGATGGCTGCAACAAGAATGAATTTCCCTGTTGTGCTCAGCCGGTGTGAAGAAAAATGACTCATCTCCCCCTCCTCTATGGTTGGTTCACCAAATAACCCGCCGGACTTTCGCTCTTCGGGTTCACCTTGCGGCAACTCGAACGGGAATCCTGCGGGCAGATTGAATCTCAAATTGGGTGTCGGGTGACACAACAGAATCTGTTTCGACGCGGTCGCGCTCATGACGCTCGAGCTTCGTCGCAATTCGCATCCCTTCCCCGGTCCCGAGCCGGGCGGTGAGACGTGATGACTCCGGTTATTGTGCCGTCCATGAGCTTAACACAGGCGTCTGTGAAATCGCGCCCACTGAATTGGGAAGTCGCGCCTCTCTGAATTGGACTGTGAGGGGAGGAAATCGTGATCAGTCTTCGTCGAGATCGACGTTCTGTTCCTCGACGAGATGATCCACCAGGAGGGTCTGGAGGTGGTTCCTCGACAGATGGATGCGATCGAGGAGTTCGGCGGCGTCTTCAGCGGGCATGGGGCGGGCGATGTAGAAACCCTGAACCTGGTCGACCCCCATCTCGCGCAGGGCTTCGAGCTGAGCGTCGGTCTCCACACCCTCGGCGATGGTGGTCTTGCCGAGATTCCGACCGAGATCGATGATGGTGCGGACAATCTCCATGGAGTCCACATCGTCGAGCATCTTGGTCACGAACGAGTAGTCGATCTTGAGCGAGTCGATCTCGAACCGCTTGAGATATGACAGGGAGGAATAGCCGGTTCCGAAGTCGTCGATGCTGAGCCCGATGTCGAGGGCGGAGAGCTGATCCAGCATGGCCGTGGCGTGAACGGTGTTCTCCATGAGAACACTTTCCGTGACCTCCAGCTTGATGTCCCTCCCGTAGAGACCGTTCTGGCGGAGGGTGTGGTCGATTCTGGACACCAACTCGAGCTGGAGGAACTGGGTGGTCGAGATGTTGAGGCTGATGGAAATCGGCGGGTCCATTCGGTACTGGACCTGCCACGGCCGGACCTGACGGCATGCGATGTCTGCGACGATACGGTCGATCTGGACCGCGATGCCCATCTCTTCGGATGCCGGAATGAACTCGCCCGGGAGGACCAATCCGCGTGTCGGGTGGTCCCACCGTGCGAGGACCTCGAATCCGACCAGGTTGCCCTTGTCGAGGGAAATGATCGGCTGATAGAAAGGCCGGAACTCTTTTCGAGTCACGGCGCGTCGCAGATCGTTCTCCAACTCGAGGGTGGCGACCACCTCGGCGTGCATCTTCTCATCAAAGACCGCGTACCGGTTGCGACCGAGGTCCTTGGCCCGGTACATGGCGTTGTCCGCATCGCGAAGCAGATTCTCCGGTTTGTCGTAGCCCGCATGCCACATGGCGATTCCGGTGCTGACGGTGGCATAGGCCTCGGATTCATCGAGCTGGAACGGGACCTGAAACTCCTGATGAAGGCGTTCGGCGATGCTGGTTGCATCCCTGACCGACTCGACGTCCTCGGCGACGATGACGAATTCGTCGCCGCCGAAACGACAGACGGTGTCGCTGGGTCGGCAGATGGATCGAACGCGATCGGCAATGGCCATGAGCAGCTTGTCACCGACGAGGTGGCCGAGACTGTCGTTGACGGTCTTGAACCTGTCGATATCGAAGAAGAGCACCGCGAAGGGCTTGTCCTTCATCCGCGACGCCCGGGCGAAGGCGTGGCGAAGGCGATCGAGCAGTACCGTCCTGCTGGCCAGCCGGGTGAGTGGATCGATCAGGAGGTTGGTGCGGGGCTCCTCGAAGGTGACCTCGTCGTCGGTGACGTCGGTATGGCGACACACCAGGCGTATGGCCTCGCCATCGGCATCACGAACCGCTTCGCCGCGCATCATGAAGCGGCGGAGAGTCCCGTCGTGTGTGATCAGCCGATAGTGTTCCTCGAGCGACTGCAGCTCGCCGCGCGCCGCCGACTCGATGAGTTGGCGGATTCGGTCGCGGTCCTCTTCGTCGACGAACTCGAGCCAACTGTCGATGTTCGTCTGTCGGGGAACATCGGGCCCGATGAGAGCGTCCCATTCAGGCGAGAGGGTGAGTTCGCCGGATCGAACATTGACGTCCCAAAGTCCGTCCTCCTGTCCACCACAGGATATGAGGAGGCGTTCGTGGCTCTGACGGAGCTCGGCGTAGGCCTTCTCCAGCTTGAGAAACTCAGCCGCGATGTGCTCGTGAACGCGAATCCGCGCCTCGACCGAGGCCGGTTCGAGAGGTTCGGTCAGGACATCGCACACGCCGCTGTCGAGAATCGTCGAGACTTCGGAGCTGGTGTAGGAGTCGACCACCGCGAGGATCTGGCAGGTGGAGGCCAATCGCGTGTCGCTGTGGATCTGCTGGACCAGGTCCTGGGCGAGTCCATCGGGCAGCCGCCAATCGATAATCGCCAGATTCGGGGCGAACTCGACGCAATCGACGTCGTCAATCTCGAGATGATCAAAGGTCATCACCGAGTGGCGCCTCACCTTGAGCATGGAATCGAGGAGGGACCGCACGTCTTCGTCGTGCGACACGATGAGGCACTTCAGTAGCGGCCGCGGCCCGTTGGATCGGGCCGACCGGCTCACCGATGTCTCATCACTGCGCCGTTTGAGATCTTCCGGCGTCAGTTCAGCCTGTTGAGCTGAAGGGTCGGACGGATTCATGACACTCCCAGCCCCGCATTATAATTCGGAATCTCGGCAGACGGGTATGAAAAAGCGCAAAGCCCGGAGAAATCGAATTTCAGTTTGGTTGGCGGTGTGCAAGCGAGACCCGGAAACCGACGGCGCTGATTCAACTCCCGGTTTGATCCGGTAAGACCGTGGCTTCCTCGATGGCGTTGACCGACCGGCCCGGTGGGTCGCAGAAATAAGCATGGAGCTTGGGGCCGGTCCAGATCTTCTCGAGGCCGGCCCGGTCGAGCTCCTGCTGAATTTCGGGTCGTCGCGAGTGGACGAGATAGACAGTGGGTTGGGTGCATTGATCGAGTCCTGTGACCCCTGCCGGTGCGGGTCGGAGAGAGCCGTTGGCATTCGCCCACTCGCTGTAGGTTCTGAGAATGTAGTTGCTTCGAAGCTCGTCCCCATCTGTGCTCAGGATCGGTACCGGCCTCTGGAGGTAGAACGAGACCGATGGACGCCAGCTCCTCAATCCCAGGACTTCGGTCTCGGCCGGGAGCTCGGTTTGGATCATGGTCACCAGGGCACGTTCCGAGCGGAGTTCGGCGAGGGCCGTGATGACCGGAAAAAGAACAACCGGGAGAGCGACGAGGGGCAGGCTCAGCGCGGCGACGAGCCATGGACCATTTCCCCTGCGCAGCGCGACAATCGCCCCGATGATCGAAACGAGACACAGCCCGGCCATCAGAAATGCCGGCACCGGGAGGGCGTTCTGCAGCTCCGGGGGAACCCGACTCTTCTCGAGAGCGCCGACTCCGGCGGCAGCCATTGCGAGACCGAAGAGGCTCCAGCCGGCGAGAGAGATCATGGTTGTTCGTCGAGGCAAACTCGAACCGGGGGCCCACCGGGAGGCCAGCAAGAGAGCGACTGCGGGCATGAGCGGCAGGATGTACTGGGGCAATTTCGAGCGTGAGACCGAAAAGAAAACGAGCGGGACTAAAAGCCAGATAAAACTGTACACCCGCTTGGCGTCGATCCCGCCGTCCAGGCGACGGCGGCCGAGGGCCAACGGCCACCAGGGGAAGAACCCGATCCCGGCGATGACGAGGAAGTACCACCACGGCTGGGTTCGTTGGAGTTCATCGCTGCTGACGCGTTGCCAGGTCTCGGTGATCGCGACGTACTCGAGGTAGCCGGGAAGACGATCCTCCATGAACCACACCCACGGGGCGATGATGGCGGTCATCAGCAGCGGGCCCAGCGGGTTCCACACCGACCACGAAGCTCGGCGCCAGAGTGCGTAGGGCGCCGCGACCATGAGAGGGACGGCCAGCGCGACCGGGCCCTTGGTCAAGACTCCGAGCCCGATGGCAGCCCACGCGATGAGGGTGTAAGAGCGGTCGGGTCGTCCGGCTACACGAGCCTCGATCGCAGTGTAGAACGCGAGTAGGGCCGAGGTCACGAGTAGTGCGAGCAGGCTGTCGAGGATGACGATCCGGGAGAAAGCTAGAGGTAATGGCGCTACTGCGGCAGCGATGCCCGCGACCCATCCGGCCTCACGGCCGTACCAGCGTCCGCCGAACCAACCCACGAGCAGCGCCGTTGCCAGAGTCGAGAGGAACGGGACAGACCGTGCGGCGAGTTCGGTCGGGCCGAGAACCTCCATGACCGCGGCCGCAGCCGCGAAGGAGAGCACGGGTTTGTCGATGTAGGGGAGCCCGTTGAGATGGGGAAGAACATAGTCGTTGGACTGGGCCATCTCGCGGGCGACCTCGCCGTTTCGGCCCTCGTCCTGGTCGATCAGCGGGTAGCTGCCGAGCCCCCAACCGAGACCGACGACCGTGACCAACACCCACGCGACCAGAAGAGGAGGGTGGCGGTCGCCGATCATGCGGTTTCGGAGAGTTCTTCGGCGGGCGCGCTCGCGATTGGCACCGGTGCGCCTTCACCATAGGTGGCGTCGCACCAGAGATCGAGGGCGAGGAGAGAGAACAGCGGTTTGCGGTGGTCGGTCTGCCGGCTCATGTGCTCATCGATGAGGTGGGTCATCCCGACCGGGTCGAGGAGGCCGCGCGCCTCGACTCTCTCAACGGAGAAACGCTCTCGAAGTTGCTCTCCGAGACCGTGCAGCAACCAACGTGAGAACGGGATGTTGAATCCGCGTTTACGCCGCTTGAGAACCTCCGGAGGCAGCCGCTTCTTGACCGCCCGTCTGAGGATCGCCTTGGTCGTGATCCCCTGAAGTTTGAGCTTGGACGGGATGCCGGCGACAAACTCGGTGAAATCGTGATCAAGAAACGGAGTGCGGGCTTCCAGAGAGGCGAGCATGGTCGCGCGATCGACCTTGGTCAACAGATCGTCCTGGAGGTACATCGTGAAATCCGAGTAGAGCAGAGTGGCCAGCGGATCGGGAAGATCCTTGCCCTTCACCCGCGCCTTGGCCGAGCCGAACGGATCGTCAGTCGCGAGCATCGCCATCACCTGCTCGGAAAGGATTTCGGGGTGTCGCTCGGGGCGCAGGCTGCCGAACCACGTGTGATGACGTTCGACGAGTTCGCGTTCGGCCGCTGCGGAGAACCGACTCAAGAGATAGTCCGGGCTGACGTTGCCCATGGACACGGGCAGGACCTTGCGGATCCCGGCGATGAGCGACCGTCGAACAGGGCCGGGCATCCTCCGATACCAGCCGGCGACCCGGTTGCCGATATAAGTCGGATAACCGGCGAAGAGTTCATCGGCGCCCTCACCCGAGAGCACGACCTTGACCTTCTGAACCGCAAAGAGGGAAAGCAGGTGGGTTGGGATGATGGAGGCATCGCCGAGAGGCTCGTCAAAACCCACCGCGACCCGACGCAACCCATCCTCGAGATCGTCCTCGGTGAGGATCAGCTCGTTGAAGTCGGCCTTGAAGAACCGTGCGGTTTCCCGCGCGAAGCGCGATTCATCGAAATTGAGGTCGGTGTGGCCGAGGGAGAAGGCCGGGACGCCGGGTCCCATCTGGTCGGCGAGATGGGCGAGGACCGCTGAGGAGTCGATGCCGCCGGAAAGGAAGACTCCGACGGGCACATCGGCGCGTCGTCGTCGCTCCACCGCCTTCGCCATCCGGCGATCGACCTCGTCTGCGATGGCCGCCGGGGTCATGGCGGCGATCTCGGGCTGGTTGAAATGGTCGGCGAGATCCCAGTAGCAGCGCACCGAGAGCCTGCCGTCACGAATGGTGAGCACGTGGCCGGCGGGCAGCTTGCGGATCCCGGCGATGGGACTCAGCGGCGCCGGGAAATAGTCGTGCAGGAGATAGCGACGAAGAGCAACCGGGTCGACCGCACGTGGCGCGTCCGGGTGGGCGAGGATGGCGCGCAGTTCGGAACCGAAGACCAACTGACCGTCGTTCCACCAGTAATAGAGCGGTTTCTCACCCGTCCGGTCGCGGCCCAGAAAGAGGGTCTTCGTGCGTTCGTCCCAGACGCAGAAGGCGAACATCCCGTTGAGGTGGTCCACGAGATCAACGCCGTACTCCTCGTAGAGATGCGGAATGACCTCGGTGTCGACGTGGGTGCGGAGGGTATGGCCGCGGGCCTCGAGGACGGGCACGATCTCGTCCGAGTTGTAGATTTCGGCGTTGGCCATGGACCAGATGCTGCGGTCTTCGTTGGCGTAGGGTGGCGAGTCGGCGGCGACATCGATGATGGCGAGTCGGCGGAAACCGAAGTCGCAGCCCTCGGTGAACTCGTAGCCTTCGCCGTCGGGTCCGCGGTGGACCAGGGTTGAGGCCATTCGGCGGACGATCTCATGACGTTCGGTCGGGTCGCCCTTGCCGCCGAAGATTCCTACCAGGCCGCACATTCCGCGCCTCCGATTTCGATCTCCGGAAAGTATCGCATGACCCGTATCCGTATCCGTATCCGTGGCCGAGTCCGTGGCCGAGTCCGGAACCGTGCCCGTGCCCGTGCCCGTACCCGTGCCCGATGTTCTCAGCGACAGCGACAGTCCTCGGCGGGTTCTGAAACGAGTCATTCCATGAGCAGGCTGGAAGCCTACTCCACAAAGCTGCATCCGAAAACCTGCCCTGCGATGAATTGTGGGGCAGGCATCTTGCCTGCCTTCAGACCTTTTCAGGTCGGAAGTGCGACGGTATGACGTCTGACATCCCGCAATTCACGCTTCAGCCACTCTCAATTGCAATGGCTCAGCGCCTCTGCGTTGATATTCGACCTCAGCTCTTCGCTTTGATCTCCACCTTCGTGCTGTGTTCGCTCATCTTGATGGGCGCGGCCTCCTCGGCCGGCACTTCCATGTACTCGGCTACCGAAGAGACCAACTTGGAATACCAGACGGTGGCGGTCACGGTGACGGTGCCGGCGGGCAGGTTGTCGGGAAGCGTCCAGGTGAAGGTCTCGTTCTTGGCCTCCAGCGGCGCCAGGCGGTAGTCGGTCCCGAAGCCGGCGGTGTTCCACTGAGCCACCGTCATCCGACCCTTTTCATCGAGATAAGGCAGACGGAAGATCCGATCGCCCGCGGGCACGTCGCCGTCGCGCTTGATTCCGGCGAACCCTTCGATGCCCTTGATGTCACCGAGATCCTGGTAGGCCATGGCATCAGCCGAGGCGATGGTGAGCTCTTCGCCCTCGAATCCCTTGGCGTCCACCACGAGGTGGTGAGTCGCACCGGAGGAATCCACGGCTTCGACATGAAGCCAAACCACGCGTTCTTCGGCTGAACCCGACGGGATCATATGGCCTGCCTTGGCGTTGACCACCGTGGCGGTGAGGACGATTTTCTGACCCGGATCGGCCTTGAGTTCGGATGGGTGGATCCGTACCTCGACGGCACCCATGAGCTTGCCCGTGTCGTGCGCGCCGTGGAAGAGGTGCTGGCGGACGTCGGGGTGGTCGACGCCACCGGTCTCGGGCGCCGAATTGCCGGCGGCCGGGGGCATGTGGCAGTCTTGGCAGACGATGCCGGCCTTCGCCTGGGGGCTTTCCTTCCACTCGAGGTGGGTGGCTTTGACCCAGAGTCCCCACGGGTCCTTTTCGTTGTGACAGGTGCCGCAGAACTCGGCGGTGCCGATGTAGGGATTGACAACGATCTCGTGGCCCGGGCTCTCGACCCCGGCACGGGTGCCCTGGGCACCGGCTGCCGGATCGACGGTGAAGTTGAAGTTGAACGGCACGTCGCCGTCGTGACCTGTGATGGCGTGGCAGAGGGCGCAGCTGACGCCTTCGTTGGCGCGGGTCCCTTCCTTCGGGCGTTTGGGTGGGATATCGCCGGCGAGGAAGGCAAGTGGAGCGTGGCAGCCGTTGCACCCGGCCTTGACGCCCGAAACCTTTTCGACCTTTTCAGCGTGAGGAAGGGCAAGCTCGAAGTACTCGATCTCGTCCCAATGGTGGGTGAACGATTGAGACATCATGGCTTGTTCGTGCTGTCTGGCGATATCGACATGGCACTCGGCGCAGACCGCGTCGGTCTCGAATACATCGTAGCTCTGGGTGCCGAGGGCTGCATCGCCTGCCGGAGATCCGGCGCTGGCGACCAATGTAACGACCGCGATCGCGGTGAGGGAAACGATCAACAACAGTTTTTTCATCTCAGACCTCCTCTTCGGCGTTGAGGGGATTCTCAACACCGATTCCTGTTCCGAAGAGTGAACCTCATCCTCCACGGTGTCAATTTGAGGGTTTGTGGAAACGTGGAATCCCAAGGAGTGCTGAAGAATCCCGATGTCGATGCCGGCGTCCCAGTTACAATACCGCCATCGATACGCAAAGGCGGGAGGCGAAGAAAATGAAATTTGCAGCCATCGGATGTTTGGTGCTGTTGGTGATTGCCGGTCTGGTCGTCATGGTCGGCGTCGGGAAATACAATCAGCTTGTCTCACTGGACGAAGGCGTGGACTCGGCGTGGGGCCAGGTCGAGAACGTCTATCAGCGCCGGGCGGATCTCATCCCGAACCTGGTGGCCACGGTCAAGGGCTCCGCCGAGTTCGAGCAGGAGACGCTGACGGCGGTTGTAGAGGCTCGCGGCAAGGTTGGGCAGGTCAATTTTGAAAATGCTCCCGATGCAGCCCAAATGCAGCAGTTCCAACAGGCCCAGGACGGCCTTTCCAACGCTCTTTCTCGATTGTTGGTCGTCGTGGAGCGCTATCCGGACATCAAATCGACGCAGGCGTTTCTTGACCTTCAGGTCCAGAAACGCCTGCGTCGA
>Ga0316198_10002571_pt1 | contig 10953 bp, 13 predicted proteins | sample OudBieAanoxic_MG_FD_204935 | JGI IMG/M metagenome (GOLD analysis project Ga0316198, IMG submission 204935) | Coastal sediment microbial communities from Oude Bieten Haven, Netherlands - site A anoxic | ecosystem: Environmental > Aquatic > Marine > Coastal > Sediment | place: Netherlands... | reverse complement strand
TGATCGCGATAGCCAGAAGGAAAACTGTGTAACAGACTTACATTGATCGCAAGGCGGCTCTTGGGCCGCCTTTTTTGTTTACGGGAACGTCCTGTTGTGCTGCATAGTTGCCCTCCGCTTACCGTCAGTGTAGGTCCGGAGTTGGCCGGTTATCACCGTTGCTGGGAACATCAACAATAGGGGTTCCAGAGGACATTGAACGGCAGGTATCTGGCCGCACTCGGTCGTTTAGAGAATAACTATCTGATAATTTTCTAAAAGGCGGTTCACGACCCAAATAAGACATTTAGCGGATTTGATCTCTTCCGCATTTCGTTGTCGCGAATATACGGGGTGGAAAAGCGTATTGTCCTTAATTTAGCAGGGCATACGCCGATATATTAGGAATATCATGATCCATGATACGTGGACCATTAAGTTCGGACATCAGCTTTTAGGTACCATGCATAATGGAAGTCACAGCACTCATAACTCGTTCAGACCTCTTACGGTTTAATCTGTGGGCGTTATTCCGTCTGAGGGCGAATCTTGTACTCATGGCAGTACTGGTTGTTGGAATCTTTATATACATTGCTGTTTCAAAGGCACCGGCGTCACCCAACTCCTGGGCGATAGCGGTCGTGGCATCTCTAGCAGGTGGTGTTGGCGGACTGTTGAGCGGTTTTGTCATATCTCTCGCGTGCATTCTTTTAACATCTAGTGAAAAAGCTGGAGTGCTTGGAAAGCATATCTACACAATTTCTGAGCAGGGATTTCATGAACAAACGCAATCAAATGAAACGATACAGAAATGGTCTGGAGTTCAGGCGTTAAACAAATCGGGGCGGTACGTTCTTGTTCGTGTTAACAGCTATCTGTTTCATATAATACCAAAGCGGGCGTTTTCCAGAGAAGAGGATTTTGAAGACTTCTGGAAGCGAGCGAATGAGTATTGGAAGCAAGCTTCTTAAAACGGCGCTCCACCCGACCGCATGCCACTACGCGGCTCCTGCCTGGTGAGCTTGACGTTAGCGACCCAGCCCGCTCCGCGCGCCCACATCTGAAAGTAACGGGATGCAGTCATCGAGTTGAATCGGTATGGTCGAGTAGGCGTGTGAGCGCACAAAGACCGATACAGCACTGGTGTGACCTACCCGTACGTTAGCTAATCTCACCTGGATTATCGTATTGCCTATTATTTTTGGTATCTGGCTCGAATATGTAGTGCAAGCCGAGTATGACAGCGGAGCTCGCGTTTCCATCGACGGAGACAGCATCATGATACCTATTGCTGGTTTTGCTTTGATCAATTGCGTGGCTGTAGTTGTATTCAACCTAGTATCATCATCGATGCCAACATCGCGCAAGGAAAACCGATCAGGTCGATTGAGGTCAATTGCAAGATTGAATACTCGTGAGCGGGGCACGCAGGCTTGGCTTTCAAAACACACAGGAGGAACTGACAGTGATGGTACTTGGATGTTGTGATGCAAATATTTCGCAAAATGCGTTTCACGCTTATCAGCAGCTGGTAGAGGGGATTGCCCGCGTCCCTATGGCAGAGGTAAAGGACGGCAGCGACAAACTGACGTTCACGAAGCACACGCCGGACGACAAGCAGCCGATGACCGTGAGGCAAGTTCAGCAGGCGCTCAGCGCCAGCGGGTTTTTTCCGGGAGGCGCGGCCGATGCTATCTGTGGCTACCGTACGCTATCCGCCATTCGGCTCTTCCAGGAATATGTGCGCACGGTCGAGAAGCTCCCCTGCGATCCCGATGGCCGCTTCGGCCCCCAGTCACAGAGCCACCTCAAGCGCTGGATCGATAGTGGTATTCAAACCGACTGGTCGCCCACCATCGAGCGTTGGCAAGCGGGCACGCTTGCACAGGCCGAATACACCGAGTGGCTTTCGCTGCTCGGCAAGGTCAAATGGAAGTATGTCGACACTCCGAATCGGATGCTGCAACTGGTGAATGCGTTTGCCGATGCTACGGACACGAAAAAAGTCGCGCAGTGGGACTTTGATCCCAGTCATATCCACCTGATCGGGATACGTCGCAACGAATTCGGCGGCAAGTTCGACGATGTGTTCGTCCTCCTGATCAAGGGCCTGGTCTTCAAGTTTCAGGGCTCAACGGAACCCGGCGCATCCAGCAATCCGAGAGGCACACCCTTCCTGGTGCAGGGGCAGCACGATTATCATTTTGGCTGGCACAGACGCCAGTACCTTGCCCTGCGACCACAGGGCAAAGGCGTACTGGTGGTGCGCTCGAAGGACGACAAGCGCCTGGACGACCGGGATCTGGACAACGGCTTAGAGGCCAACGCCAGCATCAACATACATTGGGGCGGCAAGGGCGGGCGATTCGACGTTAAAACATGGTCGGAGGGATGCCAGGTCATCAACGGGACACTGTACATCAACCATAACTACGAGTTTATCGATTGTTCGGGATTCGCAGCCAGAAACAACACCGAAGTGGCAGAAAACCGGTCGAAGACCCGGGGCGCCTACAACGTGCTCCTCGACCTGGTGACCGCGCTCTCTGGCGATACCGGGAGCAGCGCCGTGAAGTACATGTTGCTGACAGAGCAGGATCTGGATCTCGATCCGAAACTCAGGCAGGGGCTGGCCGACGCCCGTGCGGAGGCTGGAAAGCGAATAGGCTGAGCGCGTGAGTAAACTTTTGTTCGACCAGCGCAGCAGCCACTGCATCTGGCAACTGAACAACAACCTGCGAGGGAGCGACCATGGCAAGTTCAATAAATTACGACAATGAATACATCGTTGGCGGCTCAGCCAATAGCCGCCTGACACCCAATTTCAAGCTAAAGGAATTTCTCAAGCCCAACGGCAAGATATTCGTCCACCGGGAACTGGTTGTCGGTCTGCAGCTGCTGCGGGATAATTTTGGTGCATCCATCAGCATCGACCAGATCACTCCTTCTGCCGCCTTCAATCCGTTTCGATCAGTCTCGACGGACAAAGATCGCGCCGCAGCAATAACAGCAGTTACCTGCTGAGAAACAGCCCGCTGAAGGGATTGGAAAAATACCTGGCCGGTTGAGGGTGCCCCCAGTTATTATACAGGGCTTCGCCGCATGTTTATGATGCTACCCTGGCCCATCAGACAAAGGACCCCAGGTGGTCCTTGTGCATCCGCCCTGCCAGTTTTTCCCCGATGCGCAGTAAATCATCCATGCCTTCGGTGGAATCCAGTTTGCTGACCAATTCGGGGTCCACGTTGGGCAGCCCCAGGTCGTCCAGTCGCTCGCGGCTCAGTTCCACGTCGTAACGCACATACAGAAACTGCCGGCCCAGGTTCTGGGTGAGAGGAAGTTTTTCGCCCCGTTCGTCGGTCGGTACCAGGTCTTCCACTTCCAGATCCAGCCACGGGCCGTAGCTGCAGCGACCTACGGTGCGGCAGTTCATATCCTGATCGACCTGGGACTGGTTCATGACGGCGGACAGGGTATTGGCGGCGGAGGATGCCAGGTTTTCTTCCGGATCCTCCGACTCGGTTCCTGCCACCGGCGCGGAACCGGTGCCCATGGACACAATCAGCAGTTTATCCTCCCCTGTCTCCCAGCCCAGACGGTAGGCCGGGTGGGTGGCCATGCGATACATCAGGAAGGCAGGGTTGTTGTAGGGTGTGGTGCCGCCATCCACGAACACGAAGTCCTGCTCCGGATCAGCTGGGTCCATCCGGATTACCTCCGGCGGAAAATACACGGGCGCGGCTGTACTGGCGCGCACAATCTGCCACAGCGGTATGCGAAGATTGCAGTTGCCGGAAGCGGGATCGTTGAACAGTGCCGACGGATTGCTGCTGATGGGCCAGGCCGAATCGGTCGTCTTATTGCGGGTTACCACCAAGAGCAGGGTCTGCAGGTTCTGTGGTGAAAGGTCGGTATGATCACCGAAAACCTGTTTCAGTTTCTGCTCCAGTTCTCCATTCTGATACAGGGATTTCCAGCGCTGGAATAAATTGCGCTTTGTAAATGCCTGCTGGCCGAAATCCTGGTAGAAATGCAGTAGTTCTGACACCGACATGCCGGTGGCCAGGGCGGCGGCAATGATGGCGCCGGTGCTGGTACCACCGATGTAATCAAAATATTGGCAGAGGCGAAAGTCACTGCCGCCTCTGCCCTCGGCGAGAATCTCCTCCAGCCTCAGCAGTGCCCTGGCAGTCATCAGTCCGCGAATGCCGCCGCCATCCAGGGCCAGTATCTTTTTCGGTCCCGGCGGTTGGTAGCGGGCGGCCAGGTGATTCCAATGGTTCCAGTCGCCGGACATCTCAGTTCTCCCTGTGTTTTTAAGTTGTGGATCTTGCGAGGGTTACGCGGTTGTGCTCGGCTCGTCATCGCTCGCCTGGCGCTCTTTCCATTCAGTATGCTCCACCGAGATGACGTCATTTACCGAGCGGATGAAGCGGAACACTTCCTCCTGGTTGCCGGCTTCGGCCGCTCTGCGGACCGGGTCGGATTCTTTTTTCAGATTTAACAGGTGATCGTGGGTAATGGCGTAGCGCGCCGCATTACGTTCGTCCTGGTTGAGCCGCGATAGGCTGCTCTGTGCAGCGAGCATGATGGGCGCCACCAGCCCCACAATGGCGGCCGAGCTGACCCAGTCACCGAGTTTCGTGCTCAAGCCGGCCAGGGATGCAGCCACCGCGGTCAGGAAGGTGATCCCGGCACCGATGTTGACGAAGCGGCGGGCGGCTTCGGCGTGTTGCCGGCCCCGCTTATGGTAATAATTCAACTGCACCTGAAGCTGGTATCTCAGAAAATATTCCAGCTGCAGAGGCAGCAGCGGCAGTTCGTTTTCGGCCACGCTAGGTGGAGGGTGTTCTGCCAGTCCACAGGTGGTTTCGAATAATTCGATACGGCTGGTCTCAGCGCGGGTCCGCTGTTGTTGCCACTGAGCGTATAACGCACTGTGACTGAGTTTGTACTTTACCGCGATGGCCCCCGCCAGGCAGATCCCCTGGGCGATGAGCAGGCCCGTGCGCAGCAGGCCCGGTTCACCGCCATCTACTGAGGCCAGGTACAGGATGATCGCCCCAATGATGGCGGCAGCGCTGCCCAGGTAGATCTCCCAACGCCCATAGCGCTTGTATTCTGCCTGGTATTCTCCGGCCTTTGCGTTAGCAGCCTCGTATTGTTCCAGGATCACCTGAACACGACTGCCTTGCAGTAGCTTTTGCAGCGGACCTGCTTCCCGGGTCATGCGCTGCGCATGGCTGCGAGGATCCAGATGCCAGTCCTGTGGTTGGTACTCACCTATAGCTTCGGCCGCTGTGATCATTGCCGTATCATTCCCGGCTGCCGCATGGTTTTGGCCGCGCCTGTTTCCAGCAGGAAGGTGTATACCGGGCTGTCCGCTTCTTCGCTATCCAACAGGGTCCGGATCGCGTCCATGAGTTGGTTCTTCAGGCGATCGGCCTCCTCGAATGCGATCCCCGCGCCCAGGTGTTCATAGGTGCGAATCGGCACGAAACAGGCCACAGCACCCCGGGCGCACTCAACGACTCCGCCAGGGTTCGAATGGGTGCGTCACCCGGTCGAAGGATTGCCACCCGCCATCGGGAGCCCGCCTCCGCCATGAATCCGCCATAGAGATCCGGCAGCATGCCGGCAAGTACCAGAGAAGACTTGCCGCTCCCGGAGGTCCCCAACACGGCGATGAAGCGATTGGTGCGCAGCTTGCGCAGATCCCTCAGCTTGGAACTGAGCCACAGATCACGGGCCTCGCCTTGGTAGAGGAGCACCACGTTACTGGTGGCCAGCTTGTCGATATGATCCTCACGGACCTCGGTTTCATCACCCTCGAACACCGGAAACACCACCTCGAAGCCACTGTCGTAAAGATGATCCGCAAGCGTTTGAGCGCGCTCGAAGTCAAACTGGTCACACACCAGGTAAGCCTGGACCCAGTCGGGGTTCTGGTCGACAGGTTCGGTTTCCTTGGCTGTCTCTGGCCGCCGCAATCGATCGCGAATGATGCTCTTCAGATCCTCGAGACTGGTCCGCAACACGTCGGCGCCCTCCTGAGCCGATGCATCAGCCTCTATCATCTCGATCAGCTTCGCCTGTCTGTCATCCGCCGGAACCAGCCCGGGTGGAATCCAGACCAGTCTGGCCAGCCCTCGCTCTCTGCTATGGCTGGCGGCGAGCTCGTTCTGGATACGGACCACCGAGCGTAGCTCCCCTTCCGGAACGAAGCCGGCTTTTGAGCCCATCAGGTGGATCGACAGACAACAGCGCGCCAAGTCCGCCTCGACCGCGCTCGCCAGTTTCTCCGCGTCGATCGGAAAAGGCGTGTCGGGCAGCACCTCATGACCCAATTGGCGTAGCTCCGCCTTGACTCGATCCCGCTCTTCACTCAAATCGGAGGTGGACTCTGCGAGATACACCGGTTCACCCCGCACCACTCCCCCAGAGATACTCTCGGTACTGCGGATTTCCTTCAGCAGATCCGTGATCTCATAGGCGATATCACCGAGCTTGTCGAAATATCTCAGCTTGGCCTCGTCACCAAACTCCACCCGAAACTCATTGGGCCGGCCGGTATCCGGATTGAGGTCAAAGAACTCGTAGCCGAGCAGCTCATCCAGCGGAGTAGGCTGCTCCTCGCGTGGTATCGCGGTCTTCACAACCTTGAAAATCAGGTTCTTGTCCTCGAAGCGTGCAGTCCCGTCCGCGTCCGCTCTGCCGCGAAACTCGTTGAGCTCCTTGAGGCACCAGTCCGACTTGAGATAACGTGGGGAAACGATACTGATAAGGACTGCGGTCTTGGGCAGCGCGTCCACCAGAGTGTCGCTGAAATAGTCGTTGCCTTGGAGCTTTGGATCACGCCATATGTTCATCTCCTCACCCGAAATCTGTTGGACCATGGTGTCCAGGGTTTGGTGAAAACTGGTCACCCAACCAGAACCACCCTCCAACAGTGGTTTGTCGTCTATGTGCGCATAGCCGATAAAAATGTCGTGCTCGAAGGGGGTGGCCTGTCCCATTTTCTTCTCCACTCGCAGGGAATCGGGTAAAGCTCTTGGTTAACTCACTGAGCTTAGCGCATGGGTAGGTACTGTCAACTTCACGATAAATCGTTCAGATGCAACAGCGCATCGGGTCCGTTTTCATCGATGCCTTTCACCCACGCTGCAATCGTGGTCGGCGTGACGAGGAAGGTGTCGGCCGTTTGGAGGACCAGCCTCGCGCGGCACGAAGCTCGAGGATCGCCATGCGCTCATGGGGACCGTAATGCGGCCGGCACTGAGGCGCGATCTGCGCTATACGTGTGTCCTTGATGCGGAGCTCTTCGCGCAGCAGGGCGCACACTTCGTGGAACCGGTCGTTCTCTGCCGCGAGTCGCACCCGCGTGTTGATGCTATCGGCGGCCCAGGCACGCGCGTATACGATGGCGTAGTGGGTCAGTGCGATCGCATGATCCTTTTCGGCGAGGCTTCTCTTCGCCGGGCACTCAGAGCCTATGTCGTACATTATCACACCGAACGAAATCACCACGGTGTAGGGAATCAATTGCTGGAGCCACTTGCCATGGTCAGTTCAACCAGTGAGTCAATTCATTGCCGCGAATGGAGTGGCTAGTCATCTGCGGTCAACAATTCCAATGGCAGCTCGATCACGACTATGTCAGCGTCAGGGTCAGTGAGGGACGTCAAGGCGCATAACCTATACTGACAAACACCAATTACCATTCTGCCATTTGAGTGGTTCGCTGCCATTGCGCAGCCCACCTCGCCGAAACAGTCACCCGACAATGAGTAGCTGGTTCCGTCCTCGAACTGAATGATCTGCTGCTTCATTTCGCTTAGTGCAACGGCCGGCGTCAACAAGAGGGCGATCAAGAGGAGGAGGGGTCTCATTCAAACTGCCGCCATCTTTTAGCGCTGCAAATCCGGCTCATATACCCCGGCGTCGATCCGTACTCTATGGGCAACTCACTCAGAGTAGAAGCTGCCCGGAAACGATTTGCAGTGATTTCTGAGGGTGAGATGTGAAGTTCAACATCCTCCCAGGTGTCTTGTATCGACAGCAACCCTATATGCACAGTGAATAGCGGCACAGCGATGGCGATTACGAATGTTTTGAGTTTATTGTTCATTGTAAGTTCTTTTCCGCATACTCAATCAACATTTCGATCAACTGCGCCCGTTTTGACCTGCGAGCATGCTTGCATGCTCTTTCGAGCAGGCGTAACTCGCTGGAATTCAGCTTGAAACTGACAACCTTGTCGCGTACTGCATCGTTCGTGAGCGGGCGTTTCTTAGTGGCCATTGAACATCCTGTATATATCGATCACGAGTAATACAAACTATTACCATGGGTGTTTAATTATAGCGCAATAGAGGATGCCCGGAGATTACAAGGTATTAGTACTTTCCCTAAATGTCTTGAGAAGAAGTGTGTAGTTAGATGTAAAGGATTATTCTAAAAAAGATTTTGGCGGCTTGATGGTGGGCGTATATCTTTATCGCATCATTTCTGAACACCCCCGCCTGGAAGGGCGTAGTGAGGGCCCGGATAAAAAGGTGAAACGTTGCGGCGCATCTTTATCAGGTACACAACGGAGGGGAAGCGCAGATGGTGTATATGGAGTTCATTGATTCAAAGACAGGCGCCAAGCGGAAGGCGCAGATTGAACAGGTACTTCTTGTATATTGCAAGCGGGATACGCCGGCAATGGTCGAAATGGCGAGATTCCATGCGGGTCATGATGTCTGAAATCGTGGGGCCAGGGAATCTGATCGGTAATAGCTGATCCGACTTGGCATCTCATGCAGAAATGGGTAGAAGGTAGCTATCGAGAACACGGAAGGGGAATCTTATGCGTCAGGAACGTCTGCAGCGCATGGTCCAGATGCTGAAGACACATCGTGTGGTCACTCGGCAGACGTTTCTGGAACGGTTTGAAATCTCACTGGCCACCTTCAAGCGCGATCTGGAGTATCTCCGTGACCGCCTGGGCGCACCTGTCGTCTGGGACCGCGAACGCCGTGGTTACCGATTTGACCTGTCGGAAACCGAGACGGGGACATTCGAGCTGCCGGGCTTATGGTTCAACAGCCGGGAGATACATGCGTTATTAACCATGCACGAGTTGATTGACGAGTTGCAGCCCAGCCTGCTCACTCCACATATTGAGCCGCTAAAAGACCGCATTGAAAGCCTGCTGGAAGGTGAGGCGCACAGCAGCGCCGAGGTACGCAAGCGTATTCGCATCTTTCACATGAACGCCCGCCCCGTGGAGCCAGAGCATTTCGAGGTGATCAGTAGTGCATTGCTCTCTAATAGGCGGCTCAACGTGATTCACTACAATCGAAGGCGTGATGAAGAAACAAAGCGTGAACTGTCACCACAGCGGCTGGTCTACTATCGCGATAACTGGTATCTCGATGCCTGGTGCCATCTTCGAAAAGGCATACGTAGTTTCAGTGTAGAGACGCTGCGCGAGGTCGTCCCGTTGGATAGGAAAGCTCGCAAGGTGGCAGGCAAAACACTGCACGAGATGCTGGCTTCAGGCTACGGTATCTTTGCTGGCCGCGATACGCAGACGGCGAGATTGCGTTTTACGCCCGAACGCGCCCGCTGGGTCGCGACTGAAACCTGGCACCCCAGGCAGAAGGCCTGGTTTGACGATGATGGTAGTTATGTCCTGGAATTCCCCTACAGTGATGATCGCGAGTTAGTCATGGATATCCTCAAACAGGGTCCCGCTGTTGAGGTGATCTCGCCGGCACCGTTGCGTAAGCGGATTCGTGAACAGGCCCGCGCGATTGCCGGTCAGTACTCATAGTCTTGCGTGGCTCGCTTAGTGAGCCACTTAGTGCCGCAGACTACCCTCCACAATCAAAGGAGGTGGTCATGCAGCAAATCAAATTGGTTACAAAGGGACTGGGTGGAATGTGGTTGCTGGTCGGCCTGCTGATGGCTTGTTCAATAGCCGGTGTCACGTGCCTCGCATCCCGTGCAGTGATGGAAACCCCGGTTAACGGAATGCTGGGGCCCATTGGGCATTCCAGCGACTGGATACGGCGGTTGCCAGCGGGTCAAAGGCTATCCGTAGCCTGGGATCGAGCGATGCCAAGGGGTTACGAACGTATCTATTTGTATCAGGGTGGCGAAATCATCGGCTCGCTTCCTGAATCTCCGGTAGCAATTAAGGTCCGCAAGGCACTTGCTCAGCGACGTCCTGTTCAGGTTACTGTCGTCAAGCTGGATCCGCAGGACTCAGCGTATGGTCTCAGGGTGCGCGTTGCGTTCGAGGCAGCGGTTCAGCAGCACCGGTCGCCGATCGCTGTTCAGGCGCTCAATGGTGGGTATTCGTTGATGTGACGGGGAGGCTGGGACAGGCATGAAAAAAGTTGGCTGATCCCGAAATGCCTGGCTAACCTATGCCCTCAAACCAGCGCAACTGTGCGGTCGGGGAATATTTGCGGAGAGAGCACACCTGCAAAATACAAGCGCAAGTATTACAAAACGGCATAATCCCAGCAGCTCTTTTCACCGGGGCACCACCACTGTAAACTGCGCCTTTCCACGGTTCTCGCGCCCAAAGTAGCAAACAGTCGAAGTTTGCCACTTTGATAAGACCGAAAAAAGTGGAAGAAAAGCTTTAAAATACGGGCCGTTAGCTCAGCTGGTAGAGCAGGAGACTCTTAATCTCTTGGTCGTAGGTTCGAACCCTACACGGCCCACCAATTAAACCTTTAAATATAGATAGTTGAAGAAACCGCCGAAAGGCGGTTTTTCATTATCGGGGCCATGTACAGCCCATGTACAGATCGGTTTTGGTGTCGCAAGCAAACCCAGGCAAAAGGAGGCTTGCCCATGCTCATACTCACCCGCCGCCCAGGCGAAAACCTAGTCATTGAAACCCCAGACGGCCAACGGATCGAAGTCACCGTGCTGGGCATCAAAGGCAAACAGGTCAGAATCGGCACGGATGCG
>Ga0316198_10002569_pt1 | contig 10955 bp, 9 predicted proteins | sample OudBieAanoxic_MG_FD_204935 | JGI IMG/M metagenome (GOLD analysis project Ga0316198, IMG submission 204935) | Coastal sediment microbial communities from Oude Bieten Haven, Netherlands - site A anoxic | ecosystem: Environmental > Aquatic > Marine > Coastal > Sediment | place: Netherlands... | reverse complement strand
GCCCTGAATACTGTGGTTCCCGCGGCGGTTGCGCAGCTGGCAGGGCAGCAGCAGTTTGAACTGTATCACCAGACCGGCCGTGCTGACGCCGTGGCGGTTGCGGAGGCCTATAAGGCTGCCGGTATCGGCGCGCGTGTCGAGGCCTTTGTCGAGGACATGGCGGCGGCCTATGCCTGGGCAGACCTTGTCATCTGCCGCTCCGGTGCGCTCACCGTCGCCGAGCTGGCCGTGGTCGGTGTTGCCGCGATTCTCGTACCTTATCCGCATGCAACCGATGATCACCAGACCGGCAATGCCCGTTTTCTGGCTGATGCCGGTGCCGCGATTCTGCAGCCGCAGCAGGGCCTGAATGCCGAGCGGCTGGCAGGACTGCTGGCTGATTTCGCAGATCAGCGTGACATGCTGCTGGAGATGGCCTCCCGGGCACAGCAGCTGGCGATGCCGGATGCGGCACGCCGTGTGGCTGAACTGTGTCTGCGTGCAGCGGGCCTTGACGGTCAAACTGTTGGTGCGGGGACTGCGGTATGAGTTCGGTATTGCATCCGACGGCAGCCGCGCAGCCACAGGGCATGGGCCGGGTGCGGCACGTGCACTTCGTGGGTGTCGGTGGTGCCGGCATGAGCGGTATCGCCGAGGTGCTGCACAACCTGGGGTATACCGTCAGCGGTTCCGACCTGCGGGAGAATGCCGTGACCCGCCGTCTTGCTGGCATGGGCGTGCGCATCTTCACAGGCCATGCGGTGGAACACGTGGCTGACTGCGACGCGGTGGTCGTTTCCACGGCGATCCCCGCTGACAACCCGGAACTGGTGGCGGCACGTGCACGGCGCATCCCGGTGGTGCCGCGCGCCGAAATGCTTGCCGAACTGATGCGTTTTCGTTACGGCATTGGCGTGGCCGGTACCCACGGCAAGACCACCACGACCAGCCTGACTGCCAGCCTGCTGGCCGAGGGCGGGCTGGACCCGACCTTTGTGATTGGCGGTCAGTTGAACAGTGCGGCAAGTCATGCCCAGCTGGGTGCCGGCCATTACCTGGTGGCCGAGGCGGACGAAAGTGATGCCTCGTTCCTGTATCTGCAGCCCTCGATGGCAGTGGTGACCAATATCGATGCAGACCACCTGTCTACCTACGAGGGTGATTTTGAACGCCTGCGCCAGACCTTTATCGACTACCTGCACCATCTGCCGTTCTACGGACTGGCGGTGTTGTGCCTTGATGACCCGGAGGTGTGCAGCATCCTGGATGCAGTGACCCGTCCGGTCATTACCTACGGCATCGAGTCCGGGGCCGACGTCAGGGCGGTCGATGTCGAGCAGCAGGGCATGCAGACCCATTTCACGGTGCTGCGCAAGGGCCATGAGAACGCGCTGTCGATCACGCTCAACCTGCCGGGGCGGCACAATGTGCTGAATGCACTGGCGGCGATAGCAGTTGCCACGGAGCTGGGGGTCAGCGATGACAGCATCCGGCAGGCACTGGCCGGTTTCCAGGGAATCGGGCGCCGCTTCCAGGTGGCCGGCGAGATCAGCACAGCGGCCGGCAGCGTGCTGCTGATCGATGACTATGCACATCACCCGCGCGAAATCGCGCCGACGCTTGCTGCGGTGCGCGCCGGCTGGCCGGAGCGGCGTCTGGTAGTGGTGTTTCAACCGCACCGCTATTCCAGGACTCACGATCTGCTGGACGACTTTATCCAGGTCCTGTCCGGGGCCGATGTGCTGGTACTGGGCGAAGTGTATGCGGCGGGCGAGCCCCCCGTGACCGGTGCCGATGGCCGGGCGCTGGCGCGCGGTATCCGGGCGCGCGGCCATGTCGACCCGGTATTTGTCGAAGACCTTGCGGAGTTGCCTGCGGTGCTCAATGACCTGCTGCGGGACGGTGACGTGCTGCTGACACTGGGGGCTGGTGATATCGGTGCGGCGTCAGCACGACTGATGACGGATCTGTCCGGCGGGACACGGTGATAACGGGAATGATGGCGGCAGAAACCACACAACAATGGCGCGGTGAACTGAGCTTCGACGAGCCCATGGCGGAGCATACCTCCTGGCGGGCCGGCGGCATGGCACGGCGCTTCTACAAGCCGGCGGATGTTGACGACCTGTGTGCTTTTCTGGGCAACCTGGATACGGACGAGCCATTGTTGTGGCTTGGTCTGGGCAGCAACCTGCTGGTGCGTGACGGGGGGTTCCCCGGCACGGTGATTTACCTGTTTGGTGCCTTGACCGAGCTCGACTGGCTGGACGACCGGACGCTGCGCGCCGGGGCGGGGGTGACGTGCGCGAAGGTGGCTCGGGTGACCACACAGCAGGGGTTGACGGGCGTGGAGTTTCTCGCCGGTATTCCCGGCACCATGGGCGGTGCGCTGGCAATGAATGCCGGCGCCTTTGGCGGCGAAACCTGGCCGCATGTGGCAGCTGTGGAAACGGTCGATCGCCGGGGCCACCGGCATACGCGCCGGCCCTCAGAGTACCGGGTCAGTTATCGCTCGGTCGCGGGCCCGCGGGATGAGTGGTTTGTGGCTGTCCACCTGGCGCTGCAGGCCGGAGATTCTGAAACGGCCAGGAACCGGGTGCGCGATCTGCTGGCACAGCGCGGTGCGAGCCAGCCGACGCAGCAATACAGCTGTGGTTCGGTGTTCCGTAATCCGCCCGGGGACTATGCCGCGCGACTGATCGAGGCCTGCGGGCTGAAGGGTCTGTCCCGGGGCGGGGCGCAGGTTTCGGAGAAGCACGCGAACTTCATTGTGAACACCGGCAATGCCAGCGCAACGGAGATCGAAACGCTGCTCAATACAGTGCGTGAGCGGGTGGAGCAGGAACAGGGTGTACGGCTGGAAGCGGAGGTGCGGATTGTCGGTGTGCCTCCGGCGGAGCAGTGACGGGATGATTACCGGTGAAACAGACAGCAGGCGAGATTACGGCAAGGTGGTCGTGCTGATGGGCGGACATTCGGCGGAGCGCGAGGTCTCGCTGGCCAGCGGCCGGGCCGTGCTGCAGGCCCTGCAGGCTTCCGGCGTGGACGCCCATGCCCTGGACCCCGCGGCTGACCGGTTCCATGAGACGCTGCTGGCGGGTGGCTTTGCGCATGCCTTCATCGCCCTGCACGGCCGCGGCGGCGAAGACGGCGTCATGCAGGGCATGCTCGAGGTGGCGGGCATTCCCTATACCGGCAGCGGTGTGCTGGGGTCCGCACTGGGCATGGACAAGTTGCGCACCAAGCAGGTCTGGCAGAGTGCCGGGATCCCGACGCCGGTCTTTACTGTGTTGGGCAGCGCGACCGGGGTCGCCGCCGTGCAGGATGGTCTGCAGTATCCGGTCATTGTGAAGCCGGCGCATGAAGGCTCCAGTATCGGCATCAGCAAGGTCGAGTCAGCTGCGGCACTGCCAGAGGCCTGGCAGCGGGCAGCGCACTATGACGGCAGCGTGCTCGTCGAGCAGTGGATTCACGGAGTGGAATATACGGCCGGTATTCTCGGCGCCGAGGTGCTGCCCCTGATCCGCCTGGAGACGCCGAATGCCTTTTATGACTATGCAGCCAAGTACGAGGCCGACACCACGCAATACCTGATTCCCTGTGGTCTGGAGTCCGCACGGGAGGCGGAGTTGCAGGGGCTGGCGCTGCAGGCTTTTCATGCTGTGGGTGCGAACGGCTGGGGGCGCGTCGATTTCATACTGGATGGCGCCGGACAGCCGTGGTTTATCGAAGTAAACACGGTGCCGGGCCTGACCGATCACAGCCTGGTACCGATGGCGGCGCAGGCTGCCGGGCACGATTTCGGCCAGCTGGTGTGCCGGATACTGGATACCAGCCTGGAGGAGCGTGTTCATGCCTAGGCCGGCACGCCAGTCACCATTGCAGCTGCTCACCGGGTTGTTGCGCAACAACATCCGCACGTTGTCTGGGCTGGTGCTGGTGGCCGTGGTGGCATCCAGTGTTCCGCTCGGGATGCGCTGGCTGGCGGATCCCTACCGGTTCCCGCTGAGTGTGGTCGAGGTGCGCGGTGAGTTCCGCTTCCTGGAGAATGAGCAGTTGCAGGCGGCGATTGCTCCGCATGCGACTGGTGGTTTCTTTACCGTGGATGTAGGTAGGGTGCGTGCTGCTGCAGAGGAGCTGCCATGGGTGCACAAGGTGGCGGTGCGGCGCATCTGGCCGGCAACGCTGCGGCTGCATGTCGAGGAACAGCAACCGATTGCCCACTGGGGCGAGCACGGCTATCTGAATATGTTCGGCCAGCCCTTCCTGCCGGAGGAGACAGTTATGCCGCTGGAATTGCCGTGGCTGGCCGGGCCGGACGGGCACGAGATCAAGGTGCTTGAGTATTACCTCAAGGTAACGCAGGCACTGGGCCCGCTGGGCATGCAGGTTACCAGGCTGGAACTGGACGCGCGCCGGGCATGGCACCTGCAACTGCACGATGGCGTGCAGCTGGAACTTGGCCGGGCGGACACATGGAAGCGGCTGCAGCGCTTCGTGCGGGCCTACCCGGAGGTGTTCGTTGGCCGCGAGGAGCAGTTGCAGCGGGTCGACCTGCGTTACAGCAACGGTTTTTCGGTGCGCTGGCAGCAGGCAGAGGCGGACAGCGCCGCGAAGCTTAACAGCTAGCAAGGTCACGCAAGACAGGAATCGAGCTGAATGTCGAAAAAGACTGAAAAGAATCTGATCGTCGGACTGGATATCGGGACCTCGAAGGTGGTCGCAATCGTGGGTGAAGTGATGCCGGATGGCGCACTGGAGGTGATTGGTATCGGTTCGCACCCGTCGCGCGGCCTGAAGAAGGGCGTCGTCGTCAATATCGAGTCCACGGTGCATTCGATTCAGCGTGCTGTGGAGGAGGCCGAGCTCATGGCGGGCTGCCAGATCCATTCGGTGTATGCGGGCATTGCCGGCAGCCATATACGCAGTCTGAATTCCCACGGCATTGTGGCAATTCGCGACAAGGAAGTGGCGCCCGGTGATGTCGAGCGGGTTATCGATGCGGCGCGGGCAGTGGCGATCCCCGCTGACCAGAAAATTCTGCACATCCTGCCGCAGGAATTTCTCATCGACAGCCAGGAGGGTATCCGCGAGCCGGTTGGTATGTCCGGTGTGCGTCTGGAAGCCAAGGTACACATGGTCACCGGGGCCGTGAGCGCGGCCCAGAACATTATCAAGTGCGTGCGCCGTTGCGGACTGGAAGTGGACGACATCATCCTGGAGCAGCTGGCCTCCAGTTACTCGGTGCTGACGGATGACGAGAAAGAACTGGGCGTGTGCATTGTTGACATCGGTGGCGGCACCACCGACATCGCCGTGTTCACTGAAGGCTCTATCCGGCATACCGCGGTCATACCGATTGCGGGCGACCAGGTCACCAATGACATCGCCGTTGCGTTGCGCACCCCCACGCAGCATGCAGAAGAAATCAAGGTCAAGTACGCCTGTGCACTGACCCAGATGGCAAGTGCGGAGGAGAGCATTGAGGTCCCCAGTATCGGCGACCGGCCACCGCGCCGGCTTGCACGCCAGACGCTGGCCGAGGTGGTTGAGCCGCGCTACGAGGAACTGTTGACGCTGATCCAGGCCGAGTTGCGGCGCAGTGGCTTCGAGGATCTGGTGGCTGCCGGCATCGTGATGACCGGTGGCAGTTCCAAGATCGAGGGACTGATCGACCTGGCAGAAGAGGTATTTCACATGCCGGTGCGGCTGGGTATGCCGCAATACGTTACCGGGCTGGTTGAGGTAGTACGCAATCCGATATACGCGACTGGTGTCGGGTTGTTGCTGTTCGGGCATCACAATCGTGATCAGCAGTCGCTGGACATTGGTATGGGCAAGGGTTTACGCGGGGTATGGGACAGGATGAAGGGCTGGTTTCAGGGAAATTTCTAGGTGGCTGGGTAGCAAACGAATGAATGTCGTTGTGACAGCCGGGCTGCATGCGATGACATTTGATAAACAATTTTTTAGGACTTTTTTGTTGTTTCTGATAAGGAGGAGACATCATGTTTGAACTTCTGGATTCATGTGGGCAAAGCGCTGTAATCAAGGTAATTGGTGTCGGCGGTGGTGGCGGCAATGCCGTGCAGCACATGGTTGAAGCAAATATCGACGGCGTGGATTTTATCTGTGCGAATACCGATTCGCAGGCACTGAAAAACATGTCGGCACGCACAACCTTGCAGATGGGAAGCTCCATCACCAAGGGCCTGGGAGCCGGAGCAAACCCGGATGTCGGGCGCCAGGCAGCTCACGACGATCGTGACCGGATTGCCGAGGTCATCGATGGTGCCGACATGCTGTTCATTACGGCCGGGATGGGTGGCGGTACCGGTACCGGTGCAGCACCGGTGGTTGCCCAGATTGCCAAGGAACTCGGGATTCTCACGGTGGCCGTCGTGACCAAGCCGTTTTCATTCGAAGGCAGCCGGCGCCTGCATGTCGCACACAATGGCATCAAGGAACTCGGCCAGTATGTGGACTCGCTGATTACCATCCCGAATGAAAAGCTGCAGGCGGTGCTGGGCAAGCAGATCACCCTGCTCGACGCGTTCCGTTCCGCCAACGATGTGCTGCTGGGTGCAGTGCAGGGTATCGCCGAACTGATTACCCGTCCGGGCCTGATCAATGTCGACTTTGCGGATGTGCGTACCGTGATGTCCGAAATGGGCATGGCCATGATGGGTTCCGGTACCGCCAAGGGCGAGGACCGTGCCCGCGAGGCAGCCGAGGCGGCTGTTGCCAGTCCGTTGCTGGAGGACATCGACCTGATGGGTGCGAACGGCATCCTGGTTAACGTAACGGCGGGTATGGACCTGGCGATCGGGGAATTCGAGGAGGTTGGTAATACCGTGAAGGAGTTTGCCTCGGAAAATGCCACTGTTGTGGTGGGCACCGTGATCGATCCGGATATGCATGACGAACTGCGGGTTACAGTAGTGGCTACCGGTCTCGGGACCGAAGCCAAGCCGGAAGCAGAAAAGCCCTCACTGGTGCACGTTAACACTACCCCCGCCGGGGCCGAGGATTTCGATCGTCCGACAGTGCTGCGCAATCGGCACAAGGAGGCACAGCGGGCACAGGCCGCGGGTGGTAATTCGGCAGAGGATATGGATTACCTCGACATACCGGCATTCCTGCGCCGGCAGGCTGACTAGTTCAGGCGGGACGGCATCGTCCTGTAGCAGGTCCTGGCTGATGGGCAGCCAGGGTTGGCGTGCAGGGCCATAAGCCCTGTATGGAATTTATGAATGGATAAGTCTGTTCAATGGTTGTGGCGAAGATATGACGGCTTTCTGCATGAACGACGACCGGTTCCTAGGCAGCACAATGGGTGTGTGCTACTATGCAGCGGCTTTTCTGGTACTTGTCAGAGAAATAGGCTGTATTTAGAGGAACATTAGAGGCCATGATTCGGCAACGTACTCTCAAGAACGTGATACGCGCTACTGGCGTGGGTCTACACACTGGCGAAAAAATCTATCTCACGCTACGACCGGCGCCGGTAAATACCGGCATCGTGTTCTGTCGTGTCGACCTGGAACAGGTTGTTCAGATAGCTGCACGCACGGAGAATGTAGGCGATACCCGCCTGTCGACTACCCTGGTGAGTGGTGATGTCCGCATTTCCACCGTCGAGCATTTGCTGTCCGCCATGGCGGGGCTGGGTATCGATAATGCGTATATTGACCTGAGTGCGGCTGAAGTACCGATCATGGACGGCAGTGCCGGTCCGTTCGTTTTCCTGATCCAGTCCGCTGGTATCGAGGAGCAGGACGCACCCAAGCGGTTTATTCGCATAAAGCATCCGGTTCAGGTTGAAGAAGGTGACAAGGCTGCCCGCTTCGAACCATTTGACGGCTTCAAGGTAGGTTTTACGATAGAGTTCGATCATCCGGTCTTCAAATCGGATACCCAGAATTCCGAGATCGATTTTTCAACGACTTCCTTCGTGAAGGAGGTCAGTCGAGCACGCACCTTCGGCTTCATGAACGAAATCGAACAGCTGCGCGAGCGCCAGCTGGCGCTGGGAGGCAGTCTCGATAATGCCGTTGTGCTGGATAATTACCGGGTCCTGAATGAAGATGGTTTGCGCTATCGCGATGAATTCGTGAAGCACAAGATCCTGGATGCCATCGGCGATCTTTACCTGCTTGGCCACAGCCTGATTGGTGCCTTCAGTGGCTACAAGTCGGGCCATGCACTGAATAACAAGTTATTGCGCGCACTTATGGCAGATAAATCGGCCTGGGAAGAGGTGACATTCGAGGATGTCAACCAGGCCCCGATCTCATTCCTGCAGCCAGTGCCCGTCAACTGACCTGATTTCTCTATCAAGCTGATACCCGCGGCAGTGTTCAGCGGGTGGCGCTTCGACCGGCAAGTCTCAGTAGTGCAGTTTTCAGTTCCAGGTCCGATACAGTCTGTGCAGCCTGCTGTATAGCGGCCGTACCTGCTGCACCGCACCGGTTCGCAGTACGCCTGGATGCGGGTGCAGCAGTGGTTTTCTCGGGCGGCCGTACCCGGACGCGAACTGTGCGTAGTTTTACGGTGCGCAGCCCGGAAAGTTGTTTTACCAGCAGGGGCGCGTGGAACCGCAGGCGCGATGCCCACACGGGTGAGTCGGCTGCCAGGACCAGCGTTTCATCCCTGACGGCGAGCAGCCGGCAGTGCTCGTTCAGGGGGGCAGGCAGCAGTTCGCGGATCTGTGCTTCCAGGATCATCAGGGCCCTGGCCCGGCTCAGGAGGCTGGCGTATTTGCTGCCACCAAGCAGTTTGTCAATGCGCAAGGGTTTGTTCATGGCTGATTGAACAGGTTTAAATTATGAACATCATACTGTTTACCAACAAACGCGGACAGGTCTGGAGCTTTGAGCTCAATCTGGTCCGTTTCGGCATCACTGCTGTCTGCGGCCTGGCCGTGGCGTTTGCTGCGGTGTTGTATACCGGCATACGCATTGGCGAGGACGAACTGGGGTACGTGGCTGCATGGCAGGATGTCACCCGTCAGCAGGAGGAACAGATTGCCACGGTACGAAATGCCGCGCAGGCGGATCTTGATGCACTGACGCTGAGGATTGGCCGGATGCAGGCGCAGATGCTGCGCCTGAATGCACTGGGTGAGCGACTGGTCAGCCAGGGCGATCTTGACGCCGGTGAGTTCGATTTCAGTACGCTACCGGCTGTCGGTGGCCCGCAGAATCCGCTCGAGTCCGAGTCGGTCAGGTATCCGGATTTCCTGTCTATGCTTGATGATCTGGGTACCGAGATGGAAGATCGGGAGCAGAAGCTGTCCGTACTTGAAACCCTGCTGATGAGCAGGAGCCTGCGCGAGCGGGTGATGCCGTCCGGGCGCCCGGTTGAAGAAGGGTGGCTGTCCTCGAAATATGGCAAGCGCAACGACCCGTTCACCGGCAAGCAGGATTTCCACAAGGGAGTGGATTTTGCCGGCAAGAAGGGGGCTGCCGTACTGGCTGTAGGTGACGGGGTAGTGACCTGGTCCGGCGAGCGCACCGGGTACGGTAACCTGGTTGAGATCAGCCACGGCAACGGTTTTGTCACGCGCTACGGCCACAACCAGAGCCACCTGGTCGAGCTGGGCGAAACCGTCAAGAAGGGGCAGCAAATCGCCATGATGGGTTCCAGCGGTCGCTCGACCGGACCGCACGTGCATTTTGAAGTCCTGCACGACGGCAAGACCGTCAATCCAGTCAAGTACACCGGTGAGTAGTCCGGCCCCCGCAGGCAGCACTCGCAAACCGTTCCGGCCGCGACCAGTTGCGTGGTTTTACCTGCTTTCTGCGTGCTAATTTGCGTGTACATGCGGTATTATGCCGGCCTTACCGTAAATAACATTTCTGCATAAAATTCATGGCGCTCAATATTATTCGCAAGCTGATTGGCAGTCGCAATGACCGCCAGCTGAAACGCATGTCGCGGGTCGTTGCCCGCATTAACGACCTGGAAGCAGGGTTCAAGGCATTGTCCGATGAAGCCCTGCGGGCCAAGACTGACGAATTCCGTCAGCGCCTGACTGCCGGCGAGTCCCTGGATGACCTGTTGCCCGAGGCCTTTGCTGCAGTTCGGGAGGCAGCCTGGCGGGCCATGAAAATGCGCCATTTTGATGTGCAGCTGATTGGCGGGATGGTTTTGCATGACGGCAAGATTGCAGAAATGCGTACCGGTGAAGGCAAGACCCTGGTCGCTACCCTGCCGGCCTACCTGAACGCATTGACCGGCAAGGGCGTGCATATAGTTACCGTCAACGACTACCTGGCCCGGCGCGATGCCGACTGGATGGGCAAGGTGTACGGGTTTCTCGGGATGTCGACCGGTGTCGCCGTGTCCGGACAGTCCTTCGAGGACAAGAAAGCCGCCTACGAGGCCAATATTACCTACGGTACGAACAACGAGTACGGCTTCGATTACCTGCGCGACAACATGGCCTTCACGGCCAGGGAACGGGTACAGCGGGAACGTAATTTCGCCATTGTGGACGAGGTCGATTCTATCCTGATCGACGAGGCACGTACCCCCCTGATCATTTCCGGTCCGGTGGATGAACGCTCCGACCTGTACGCCAAGATGAATGCCATGATTCCGGAGCTGAGCCTGCAAGAGGAAGAGGACGGTCCGGGTGACTATACGCTGGAGGAAAAGAACAAGCAGATCTTCCTCACCGAGGCGGGTCATGAACACGTCGAGGAAATGCTGATAAGAAACGGCCTGCTGCAGCATGGCGAGAGCCTGTACGATGCGGGCAATCTGAATCTGATGCACCACCTGAATGCCGCCATGCGCGCACACCTGCTGTTCCAGAAGGATGTGGATTACATCGTGGAAGATGGCAAGATCGTGATTGTGGACGAGTTTACCGGACGCACCATGCCGGGCCGGCGCTGGTCCGAGGGGCTGCACCAGGCGGTCGAGGCAAAAGAGGGTGTCCCGATCCAGAATGAAAACCAGACGCTGGC
>Ga0316198_10002568_pt1 | contig 10955 bp, 8 predicted proteins | sample OudBieAanoxic_MG_FD_204935 | JGI IMG/M metagenome (GOLD analysis project Ga0316198, IMG submission 204935) | Coastal sediment microbial communities from Oude Bieten Haven, Netherlands - site A anoxic | ecosystem: Environmental > Aquatic > Marine > Coastal > Sediment | place: Netherlands... | reverse complement strand
AGCGTCTTCTGAAAAAAACCCGATTCGGCTCTGACCGGCTTAAGTATGGTGCTGTCGCGCACCAGTTGCAGAATGAGCTGAATGGCCTGGCCGATGGCTGCGAAGCGTCCCAGCCAGTCAGTCAGGTCGCGGGTACGTTTCTGGGCTGGTTGCTGCAGCCAGAAATGGTAGCTGGGCAGATCGAAATCACAGGTACCACCGGGGATGGCGGTACGCTGTTGGATGCTGCTCAGAAATTCGTTTGTTTTCAGGTCGGCGCCAACGGGTCCGCCGATTTTGTGTAATTGTGCGCCGAGCTTTTCCAGATTGCCGAGTATCTGTTCCAGGCGGCTGCTGTCTACGCCCGGATTCTGTTTCAGCTTGGTAAGGGTGGAGGAATGGCGCTCCAGTTCTTTCAAAACCTCGGTCTTGAGATCCGTCCGCCCGAATATACTCAGTATGTCGAGCAGGCTGGCCAGCGTGCAACGGCTGCCCCACTGGCTGTCGTCGCGCAGATGTTGGGCGGATTGAGCGAACAGGAATTCCAGGCGCAAAAAGGCTCGTATGCGCTCGTTCAGGGGTTGTTCGTAGATAATTGTCGTGGTCACCGGGCGCAATAAGACTGTTCGTTCAGGAATAAGTGCATCTCTCAAAAACTCATGGTGTCACCGCTTGTTTCGGGCGGTTGAGCAAGAATTGCCGGTTAAGGCTGCGCTATTGTCCAACAGTAGGCAGGCTGGCGCAAATGTCATTAAACGGGGACAGAATTTAAATCCCTGCCCCGGCCAGTCTCAGGTAGAAATCATGCAGACGTTTGATCTCTTTATGCAGGTGTTCAAGATCCCGGTCATTGACGACAACGTCATCAGCCAGCGCAAGGCGTTTTTGCCGGCTCGTCTGGGTGGCGAGGATGGCATCAATCTCGCTCGTGGTAACCGCGTCTCTTGCGGCAACCCGCCGGTATTGCAGCTCCTGCGGTGTATCAATGACCAGGATACGGTCCAGGGGATAGTCCAGTGCGGATTCCACCAGCAATGGGATAACCAGGATGCAATAGGGTGTCTCGGCCTGACTGGCCAGCGCCATGGCCCGTTCACGGATGCGGGGGTGGAGAATGCTCTCCAGCTTCTGGCGCTGTTCGGGGTTGGCAAAAACAGCCTGGCGAAGTTGACTGCGATCCAGCCTGCCACTTGCATCGATGATATAAGCACCGAATGTCGCTATGATTTCGGACAGGGCGGTGTGGCCGGGTTGCACCAGTTCGCGGGCGATGAGATCGGTATCGATAATGGTCGCGCCCAGGCGCGCGAACGTTTGGGATGCTTCTGTTTTACCGCTGCCGATCCCTCCCGTGAGGCCGATACGCAGCGCAGCGCTCATATCAGCCGACCATGCCGGACCAGCGCAGGTAGGCGCTGGAAATCTGCTCACCCCACAGCAGGGCGATCCAGCCGGCAATGGCCAGGTAAGGTCCGAAGGGGATCGGCTGGGCACGGTCCCGTCCCTGGATGGCGAGCATGGCGCCGCCGAGTACAGCACCGACAGCTGACGACAGCAGGATCACCATCGGCAGGGACTGCCAGCCCAGCCAGGCGCCCAGCAAAGCGAGTAACTTGAAATCGCCAAAACCCATGCCTTCTTTCCCGGTGAGCAGCTTGAACAGCTGGTATACGCTCCAAAGCGAGAGATAACCGGCGATGGCACCGATCAGGCTGGAGCGCATATCGGCAAACACCGGGAACAGGCTCAGGGTCAGTCCCAGCCACAGGAAGGGCAGGGTGATGGAATCCGGCAGCAACTGGTGATCGGCGTCGATCATGCTGAGTGCAATCAGTGCCCAGGTCAGCAGCAAGGCAGTGCCGGCCTGCCAGCCAAAGCCAAAATGCCAGGCGATTACGGCAGATAGGATTCCGGTCAACAGCTCGATCAGCGGGTAGCGTATGGAGATGGCATGCTGGCAGGAGGAGCATTTTCCGCGCAACCACAGGTAACTCAAAACCGGGATGTTTTCGTAAAAGCGGATATTATGTCCGCAGTGGGGGCAATGTGATGGCGGTTTTGCCAGCGTGAACGGCGCGTTTTCTGTGGGCGATTCGCCCAGATAGTCCTTGCACTGCGCCTGCCAGCCACGTTCCATCATCAGCGGCAGGCGGTGGATGACGACGTTGAGGAAACTGCCCACCAGCAGTCCGAGGACAAAGACAGTGCCGCTAAAAAAGGCCGGGTTGTGCTGCAGCAGGTTGATGAGTTCCATGGCTACCGAGTGTGCCCCACCACGGCTGTCCGGCCGCGAATTTGTTGATTAAATTGCCGAACCCATTTTGAAGATGGGCAGGTACATGGCCACCACCAGACCGCCTACCAGGACGCCGAGGATGGCCATAATCATCGGTTCCAGCAGGCTGCTGAGGTTGTCAACCGCATCGTCGACTTCCGCCTCGTAGAAATCAGCGACCTTGGCGAGCATGGCGTCCAGCGAGCCGGATTCTTCACCGATGGCAACCATCTGCACCACCATATTGGGGAACAGCCCCGTCTGTTGCATGGACAACTGCAGTTGCTGGCCGGTGGCGACGTTGTCGCGCATCTGCAGGATACCCTCGGAATAAAGCGCGTTACCCGCGGCACCGGCCACGGATTCCATGGCTTCCACCAGCGGGACACCGGCGGCAAACATGGTCGACAGGGTCCTTGCATAACGGGCGATGATCGCCTTGGTCAGTATTCCGCCAACGATCGGGATTCTCAGCATGATGCGGTCGAGCGTATGAGCGAATCTGGGCGAGCGTCTCTTCGCCTGGCTGAAACCATAAATGCAGCCGACTATGCCGAATAGTACCAGCCACCAGTTGGCCTGCATCCACTTTGACAGATCGATGACCATCTGGGTGAATGCGGGCAGGTCCGCGCCAAAACCTTCGAAAAGCTCCTGAAAGGTCGGTACCACAAAAATAAGTAGTATCGCGGTTACAATGAAGGCGATGATAATAACCGCGATCGGATAGGTGAGCGCTTTCTTTATCTTGGCTTTCAGCGCCTCGGTCTTTTCCTTGTAGGTGGCGATCTTGTCCAGCAGGCCTTCGAGAATACCGGCCTGTTCGCCGGCGACCACCAGGTTGCAGACCAGTTCATCGAAGTAAAGCGGATGCTTGGCAAGGGCATTGGCCAGGGTGCTGCCGGATTCCACGTCAGCCTTGATGGTGAGCACGAGTTCCTGCATGGACGGGTTTTCGTGGCCGCGGCCGATGATTTCAAAGGACTGAACCAGCGGGACACCGGCAGACATCATGGTCGCCAGTTGCCGCATGAATACCGCGATGTCCTTGGGGATGATTTTCTTTTTATTGGCGCCTGAAAACAGCGTGGACTTCTTGCGCACTTTCAGCGGCTTGATACCCTGCCGGCGGAGATCTGCCTTGACCACGGAAGGATTGGCTGCATTGGATTCGCCCTTTACCTTTTTGCCCTTTCGGTCGGTGCCTTCCCAGGTAAACACGTTTCGTTTGATTGCTGCTTCGGCCATGATCTAGTCCTTCGTTACTCGGTTAATTTCTTCGAGGCTGGTGATACCATCGCGGACTTTTTTCAGTCCGGACTCACGCAAATCGGCAACCCCTTCGGCTTTTGCCTGATCACCCAGCTGCATAGCGTTTCCGTTCTCCATGATAATGCGTCCCATGGCTTCCGATACCGGCATGACCTGGTAGATGCCCACCCGTCCTTTGTAACCCTCCGCACACTGTTCGCAGCCTGCGGCGCTGTACAACTTCAAATCACCCAGTTCCTCTTCCCTGAAGCCCTCTTCCAGCAGCGCTTCCCGCGGGATATCGACGGGTTTCTTGCAGTTGCTGCACAGACGCCGGGCCAGGCGCTGGGCGATAATCAGGTTGACCGACGACGCGATGTTGTAGGGCGGTACGCCCATGTTGGCGAGTCGTGTCAGTGTCTGCGGTGCATCGTTGGTATGCAGGGTGGACATGACCATGTGCCCCGTCTGCGCCGCTTTGATGGCGATCTCCGCGGTCTCGAGGTCGCGAATCTCACCGACCATGATGATATCCGGATCCTGGCGCAGGAAGGCGCGTAAGGCTTCGGCAAATGTGAGTCCGGCCTTGGGATTCATGTTGCACTGGTTGATGCCGGCGAGGTTGATTTCCACCGGGTCTTCGCAGGTTGAGATATTCCTGTCCGCGGTGTTCAGTATGTTCAGGCCGGTGTAGAGGGATACCGTTTTACCCGAGCCGGTGGGTCCGGTAACCAGGATCATGCCGTAGGGTTTATTCAGGTTATGCATGTAGAGGTTCTTCTGTTCTTCCTCGTAACCCAGCATGTCGATGCCCAGCTGTGCGCTGGTCGGGTCGAGAATACGCAGGACGACTTTTTCTCCAAACAGGGTCGGACAGCTGTTGACACGGAAATCAATGGCGCGCTTCTTCGACAGCGCCATTTTGATACGACCGTCCTGGGGTACCCGGCGCTCTGCAATATCCATTCTGCTCATGACCTTGATGCGCGAAATCAGGCGCGTAGCCATGGTGACCGGTGGTGTGGCCACTTCGAGCAGCACGCCGTCCTGGCGGAAGCGGATGCGGAACGTTTTTTCGTAGGGTTCTATGTGTATGTCGGACGCGCCTTTGTTGATGGCATCGAGCAGGACCTTGTTGACAAAACGCACCACGGGGGTGTCATCGATGTCGGCATCCATACCGTCATCGGCCGCGTTATCATCGTCACCCGAGCTGATGTCGAGATTATCCAGGTCTTCGTCCAGCAAATCGGTCATGCTGGTATCGGCTGAATCCAGCGCCATGTCGATGGCTTTTACCAGCTTGTCTTCTTCAACCAGGATGGTTTCTGTGCTGATGCCGGTGTGGAACTTGATCTCATCCAGCGCCTGCAGGTTGGTGGGGTCCGAAACAGCAACAAACAGACGGTTGCCGCGCTTGAACAGCGGCAGCGTGTGATGCTGGCGAATGAGTTTCTCGTCGACCAGGGAAATCGGGGCGGCATCCAGCTCCATTGCGGCGAGATCAAACAGCGGGGTGCCGAATTCCTGGCAGGCCGAAGACGCAATGGCCAGGCTGTCCAGTATCTTGTTTTCGACCAGATAGGAGACAAAGGGCTCGCGGCTTTTCAGCGCTTTCTGTTGCGCGTCCGCGGCCATTTCTTCCGCCAGAAGACCGTCCAGGACCAGGCGTTTCGCCAGGCCACTGAGTTGCGCAATGGGATCTGTGGTCACCATAACCGAAAAATATCCTTATTCCATCTGGTTTTTCGTGATCCGCTGCACAATGTACGGCCTCCTGCAGGCAAGTTCAAACAAGTTCTCGTAAATAAACGACTAACCTAAATAAGGTGACAGCGTTTCAGTGGAGGTATTCGTCAACTAGAGCCGAAACTTTACTGAATCCGGCACTTGTCGACGTATTTCGGTGTGCCAGTCTTCATAGGAATGGCTCGTCCTGCCTGGAAGCGTGAGTTGCGCTGACGACGGAGAGCAGAACGCTCACCATCGGTACTGTGGCTGCCGCAATAAAAGGGAGACAATGGATTATTATCCCCGGCACAAAAAAAAGAGACCGCCGAGGCGGTCTCTTTCAGTGGCTGGATCAGCCGGTTAACGGCAGGTGCCGGGTACGTACTTATCAGCGGCTGCCGAAGAACAGACCCAAGCCGTACCATCCGCATTCGGCGTCAGCGTGACATCAACGTCACCGGCCGAGGTGCCGGTGGCGACGGTTGCGGTGAGCACGCCTGCCGCGCAGGCCAGCGTGGTCTTGTTGAATACACCGGCGTTGACACCGGCGCAATCATCGGCGGCACCGTTGGCGATGTTTTCGGCAACGGTGGCTTTGCCGCCGCCGGCCAGATTCAGGCCTTCAGTGACCATGGCACGGACGGTGTAGTCCTGATAAGCCGGCAGCGCGATGGCGGCCAGGATACCGATGATTGCAACCACGATCATCAGTTCGATAAGGGTAAAGCCCTGCTGTGTTTTCTTCATGAGTCATTCCTCTTAAACGTTAATGTAATGTCAAATAGCGTTGTTGATCAGAAGCCTTGCGGTGCCGCCACATCAGACTCCATGTCGGGACCGGGCTGTACCGTGTTAATCGGCTATCCCTTGTCAAGCAGCATGCGTGCCAGTTTCCTGACGCCAGCCGCTGTTTCCGGGCGCGCGCCGGCTGAGGTTTATAATAATTATTTAAAACAGATGGATAGAGTCGTGGGCAGGAATCGAGCGCGGGAGCTTCATGTCGACTGTGTGTCCGCGGTCAGGCTGTGATCCTGCGTGATCAAGCGTGTCAGTCTGACGTGATTGGGACACGAATTGACCTACTGCGTCACATTTTATTCGAGCCCCAGCTTTTTCAGACGATAGCGCATGGCGCGGAAGGTGATGCCAAGCAGCTTTGCGGCCGCTGTCTTGTTGTTGCGGGTCTGCTCCAGGGCGGCGAGTATGGTCCGCCTTTCTATACCTTCCAGATAATCTTCCAGTGAAACGCCTTCCGGTGGCGGTGGCGGCTGGTCAAACGCCTGCGCCTGTGTGTCGGCAGCATCCGCGGCGGGCAGCGCCAGTTCCTCGGGCTGTATTTCCTTGCCGTCACTGAGGGTCAGGGCGCGTTCGAGAATATTCTCCAGCTCGCGGACGTTACCGGGGAAGGCGTAGCGTTGCAGGGCTTCCATGGCAGCCTGTCCCAGCAGGGGGTTTCCGCCATCCTCATCCTGGCCCAACCTTTGAAGCATGTATTCGGCCAGTTGCGGGATGTCTTCCCGGCGCTGGCGCAGGCTGGGCACCTTCAGCTCGATGACGTTGATACGGTAGTAAAGGTCCTGGCGGAACTCACCGGTCTCCACCAGTTTGGCCAGATCCTTGTGGGTTGCCGACAGTATGCGGACATCGACAGGCACCTCGCGTTGTTCACCGACCGGCCGTACCGCTTTCTCCTGGATGATGCGCAGCAGCTTGACCTGCATATGCAGCGGCAGTTCGGCCACCTCATCCAGAAACAGGGTGCCGCCGTCGGCGGCCTGGAAAAGTCCCTCCTTATCGCTGACCGCGCCGGTGAAACTGCCTTTCTTATGGCCGAAAAACTCGCTTTCCATGAGCTCCGAGGGGATGGCACCACAGTTGACTGGCACAAACGCCTTGTCATTACGCGGCCCCTTGCTGTGGATCAGCCGGGCGACCAGTTCCTTGCCGGTGCCGGATTCGCCACTGATGTAGACGGGAGCTTGGCTGCGTGCCAGTTTGGCGATGGTGGAGCGAATGGTCTGCATGACCGCAGAATGGCCGAGCAGGGTGTCGCGGCTGCGGCGGTCGCGCTTGGGGAAGCTGCCCAGCTTGAGCGCACCCTTGACCAGGTTGCGCAGTACCTGCAGTTCGACGGGTTTGGAGATGAAGTCGAAGGCACCGACTTTCAGGGCTTGGACGGCAGTTTCCATGTTGCCGTGCGCGGTGATGACAGCAACGGGCAGGTCCGGATATTCCTGCTGGATAGTCTCCACCAGTTCCAGGCCATTGCCATCCGGCAGGCGCATATCGGTCAGGCACAGGTCAAATTCAGATTCGCCCAGCAGTTGGCGGGCGTCGGCGATGTTGGCCGCCGAGCGGGTATCGATACTCATGCGTCCCAGCGTGAGTTCGAGTAACTCGCGAATATCGGGTTCGTCGTCGACAATCAGTGCCAGTGGTGTGCTCATAAGTGTATTGGCTCAGTACTCAATGCGGTTTTATTCTACGGCGGATGGCTCAGGCTGCGAAGCGAATTCGAAAGCTGCTGCCTCCCTCCGGCAGCGGCTGATAACTGAGTCGTGCCTGATTGATTTCGCACAGTTCGCGTACGATATACAGGCCAAGTCCAGTGCCCGATGAGGCTGTTGTGTAGAAGGGTTCAAACATCTGTTCCGCCGTTTCGGCATCAATGCCCGGGCCATTGTCGAGCACATCCATGCAGACCGCAGCCTGGTCATCCCGGCGCACCTGCACTGTGACCGCTGTCTCATCACCGGCATGGTCGAAGGCATTCTTGCACAGGTTGGTTAATACCTGATGCAGGTGGCCGGGGTCAACGTGGATGCGGATATTTTGCGGTTCAATATCGAGTTCCAGTTGTTTCGGACGCAGTCCATCCATTTGCACAAATTCCTTCCTGAACTCGGTCAGCCAGTCTGTCAGGGCGACTTCCTGCGGGTGGCTGGGCGAACGCCGGGAGAGCTGCAGCACGTTCTCAATAATCGTGTTGACCCGTTTGCTGTGGTTACAAATGATCTCGGTCAGGCGCTTGTCACCCTGGTCGAGTTTATCGGATTCCGCCAGCAGTTGTGCAGCATGACTGATGGCGCCCAGCGGGTTGCGAATTTCATGGGCAATACTGGCGGTCAGCCGTCCCAGGGATGCCAGCTTGATCTGCTGGGTCTGGTGGGCCAGCTGCGCGCTGTCTTCCAGTAGAATTAGGGTGCCTGTGCCCCTGGCGGTCTGCAGCTCGCTGAATCTGGGTATCAGGGTGCTGCCGGCCTTGGGTGCCTGAAAGGCTTCCGGTTGCCATTGGTTGTCGTTTTTCCAATGCTGCAGCTGTCGCGCCAGGTCTGTTGCTGCCTGCGCAAGCGGTATCCGTGCTTGCTGATTGAAATCCAGCAGTGCATGGGCGGTCTGGTTGGCCAGGCGGATGTCGTTATCCGCGTCGACGACCAGCACGCCGGAGTGCAATTGCTGAATAATATACTGGTTGAGCTGTTGCAGGTTAGCGAGATCTATGCCGCGTTGTTGAGCCAGTGCTTCACTCTCGCGGATTCGTATCGCCAGCACGTGGGCGAGTCCGGCGGCGGCAAACAGTACCAGGCCGAGCAGGCCGGCGCGGGTAATATCGCCGGCACCGGCTGTTTCAGGCGACAGGCTGGCGAGCCCGGTTTCGAACAGCAGAGTAAGCGTTGCCACAGCAGCAAAAAGATAAGCCGGTCGTCCGGGTAAAATCAGCGCGCCTGCGGTGACAGCGATGACCAGTAAAACGGCCAGGGCGCTGGTGGCCCCGCCGGTGGCGTGCATCAGCAGGGCGATCGCTGCGACGTCTGTCAGCACCTGGAGCGGTGCCTGAAACTGATACCCTGGCCAGTGTAATCGGGTGGTGAAACCGACCGCGATGGAAAAAACCAGGTAGCTCAACAAGGTTGCACGGAACAGCTGGTGATTTTCGGTATTAAACGGATTGCTGTCCTGCAGTGCGAAGTACAAAATTGCCAGCAGGCCGGCGAGGACGACCCGGTAAAAGGTCAGTATTCGTAAAGGCTGCCAGCTGGCCGCGCTGCCTGGAGTCTGCGAAGTTGACGGTGTCGCCTTGTCCATTGGCTCACGGTGCCTCGTTATGGTTCGCGGTCTTCGTCCAGGTGCCGGGTGCAGCAGTAGTAGCGATCGCTGTCCTGTATCGCCTCATTACGGGGAATATACACGCCACAGTGCGTGCAGCGCACCATGTCGCCGACTTTGCCGACAGACTTCTCTTGCGTACGGGGTTTTTTCGCCAGACGGATGAGAATCCAGATGACCAGGGCGATGCCCAACAGGTAGATCAGAACGCGTATACCAAACATGGGTCTAGGGCCTGTTAATACGATGAAAGCGGCAGCGACGGCAGCCATTTTTTTGCAGGTCAAGGCGCTGCGAGCGCCGTGTACCTGCCGTACATAAGCGAGCGGCAACGCAGGCCTGCGGAAAAATGGCCCCGTCCCTTCGGGTTGCGCCCCAAAAACGGCCAGCCGGCGTTACTCGTCGTTCATTTAGAGTCACTAAACTTCTTTCCTCGTGCCTTGCCTGGCCGTTCTTGGGGCAGCAACGCTGCCGCTTTCATCGTGTTAACAGGCCCTAGTGTACCCGAATTTTTATGCTGCCGAAGGGTCGTGTGATCAATGCTTTACTCGGACCCCGTTTATTCAGGAGAATACAGGCTTTCAAATAAACAGGGTCCGCCATGCATCTCCACGAGTATCAAGCCAAACAACTGTTCGCTGATTATGGCGTTCCGGTTCCGCAAGGTCGTATGGTCGAATCCATTGAGGATGCTGCAGCGGCGGCCAGGGCGCTGGGTGGCGGGCGTTGGGTGGTCAAGGCACAGGTTCACGCCGGCGGGCGGGGTAAGGGCGGGGGCGTCAAGCTGGTGGACAGCGTCGAGGCGGTTGAAGATACCGCGCGTGCCTTGCTGGGATCGAAGTTGCGTACCCGGCAGACGGGCAGCCAGGGTTTGCCGGTACATCGTCTGCTGATTGAAGACACCGTTGAAATTACACGCGAGCTTTATCTGGGCATGCTGGTCGACAGGGCGCGGGAGCAGGTCATGGTCATGGCATCTGCGTCCGGTGGTATGGATATCGAAGAAGTTGCAGCGCAGGATCCGCGTGCCATTGTGACCGAAGCAGTCCATCCCGCCGTTGGCTTACAGGCCTACCAATGCCGCAATCTGGCTTTCGCCGTGGGATTGGCGGGTGACCAGATCAGGACTTTTACCCGTCTGCTGACAGGTCTGTACCGTTTGTTTGAGCAACAGGATGCCAGCCTGGTGGAAATTAATCCGCTGGTAGTCACGGCGTCCGCTGAGTTACTGGCGCTGGATGCCAAGCTTGAACTCGATGACAACGCCTTGTACCGGCACCCGCATAGCAACGATCTGCGCGACCCAACCCAGGAAGACGAGAAAGAACGCAGTGCCAGTGAACACGGGCTCAACTATATTACTCTGGACGGCGACATCGCCTGCATGGTGAATGGTGCAGGCCTGGCCATGGCGACCATGGACCTTATACAGTTGCACGGCGGCGAACCGGCTAATTTTCTCGACGTCGGCGGTGGCGCGACCGCCGAACGGGTGGCGGAGGCTTTCAAGCTGATTCTGGCGGACGCCAAGGTTCGAGCGATACTGGTCAATATTTTTGGCGGCATTGTGCGCTGTGATCTGATCGCTGAAGGCATTGTACAGGCGGTGCAG
>Ga0316198_10002567_pt1 | contig 10965 bp, 11 predicted proteins | sample OudBieAanoxic_MG_FD_204935 | JGI IMG/M metagenome (GOLD analysis project Ga0316198, IMG submission 204935) | Coastal sediment microbial communities from Oude Bieten Haven, Netherlands - site A anoxic | ecosystem: Environmental > Aquatic > Marine > Coastal > Sediment | place: Netherlands... | reverse complement strand
CTTCGACGCGGCCAAGGCCGCCAAGAACAAGGGCATCGAGATCTACACCGTCGGCTTCGGCCTCGACGTGGTCTCGAGCCACGTGTGCCAGGACACCTTCGGCGCCTGGCTGGGCAAGACCGCTCCGGACCTGCTGGCCGCCATGGCCACCGCCTCGGTCAACGACGGCGGCTGCCCCGGCACCGAGAATGACGACGGCGACCATTACTACTGCCTGCCCAAGACGCCCAACAACAGTCCGGACCTCTCGGCCGTCTTCGAGCGCGCAGTAGCGGAGCTCGTGGGTCACAGCCGCCTGGTCAAGATCGACGACTGAGTCCGACCCCCAGGCCGCTGCCACAGCGGTCGATCACGCCGTCGACCCCGAGGCCGCGTCTCGTATCGCGTCGCGCAGCGCCCTGGCTTGCCCGGCCGGATCAGCGGCGAAGATGATCGAACGCGAGCTGTTGATGAGCAGGCCGCGCCCGTTGTCGTCGCGCCCGCCGGCGACCACGGCCTCGACGTCGCCACCCTGCGCGCCCACGCCCGGCACCAGGAACGGTAGGTCGGGGCAGAGTGCTCGCGCACGGCCGAGCTCGGCCGGATAGGTCGCGCCCACCACGAGCATGCAGTTCCGGTTGCCGTTCCACTCGTCGCGCACGCGCGTAGCCACCACCTCCCACAGCGGCCTGCCATCGACCTCCAGGTCCTGCAGCTCGCCGGCACCGGGGTTGCTGGTCCGACAGAGCACGATGCAGGCCTTGTCCTCGCGCTCGAGGAAGGGACGCAGCGCCTCCTGACCGAGATACGGGTGCAGGGTCACCGCGTCGAAGCCGAGCTCATCGAAGAGGCCGCGCACGTAGCCCGCGTTGGTCGAGCCGATGTCGGCCCGCTTGGCGTCGGCGATGGTGAAGACGTCGGGGGCGCTCGCGCGCAGGTAGGCGAGCGTCTCGGCCAGCTCGACCCAGCCGTCTGCGCCGCGCGCCTCGTAGAAGGCGAGGTTGGGCTTGTAGGCCGCGGTATAGGGCAGCGTCTGATCGATGATCCAGCGGTTGAAGGCGAGCTGTGGGTGGCGCTCACCGGCGAAGCGGTCCGGCAGACGCTCGATGGCGCCGTCGAGTCCCACGCACACCATCGAATCGACCGCGCTCATGCGCCGCTGCAGCTTGGCGATAGCCCCACTCATCGGTCATCCCAGGCGTGGGGGTCGGCCAGCCAGGCGCGCACCAGCTCGGCGGCGCGCTGGTCGATCGTGCCGCGCGCGAGCGCCTCGGCCACGACCGTCTCGAAGGTGGTCAGGGTGGTCAGCCGCACCGCCGCGGCGGAGAACGCCTCGCGTGCCTCGGCAAACCCGTAGGTGATGATGGCGAAGCAGTCGGCCACCACGGCTCCGGCCTCGCGCAGCGCCGTCACCGCCGACAGGCTGGAGCCGCCGGTGGTGACCATGTCCTCCACCAGGATGGTGCGCCGGCCGGCCACGTCGCCACCCTCGATGCGGCGGGCCAGGCCGTGCTCCTTGGCCGCCTTGCGCACGAAGACCGAGGACAGGCCGGCGCTGAAGGCCAGCGCGCTGCTGTGCGGGATGCCGGCGCTCTCGACACCGGCGATCACGACCTCGTCGGCGGGCAGCTCGGCGGCGAAGGCCTCCACCACCACGCGCCATGGCCGCGGCTGGAAGATGAGCCGGCGGTTGTCCACGTAGACCGGCGAGCGCAGGCCGGACTTGAACGTGACCGGGTCATCCGGCCGCAGCGTGACCGTGCCCGCATCGAGCAGGGCCCGGGCCACGGCCGTCGCGCGCGTGGAATCAGGCATGCGTGCCTCCATCGGCGGCTTCGCGCAGGATGAGAGCCGGCGCCAGCGGGCCACGCAGGACGAGCGCGGTGTAGAGCATCCCCGCCGCGGCACCGGCGTCGCGGAAGGCCCGCAGGTCCGCCCCGTTGAGGATGCCCCCACTGGCCACGATCTCCAGCCCCGAGCCGGCGCGGTCGATGGCCTTGCGCAGGCGCACGACCGTGTCGAGCGCCCGCGGCCGCAGTCGCGACCCGCTGACGCCGGCCATGCCGGTGCCGTCGGGGTCGGGCGCGGCGAACGTGTTGGTGGCCACGACCGCGCGCACGCCGGTCTCGCCGAAGGCGCCCACCAGCGCGGCCAGTTGCGCGTCAGCGAGGTCGGGGCCGAGCTTGACCCACAGCGGCAGATCCGACCGGCGGCCGAGGGCGCCACACAGCTCCCGCGCCAGCTCGGCCGACTGGTTGCCTTTGGGGTCGTCCTCGGTGTTGGGACAGGAGAGGTTGAGCGTCAGCCAGGCCGGGCCGGCCTCCAGTCCGGCGAAGGCCGTGGTGAAGTAGTCGGCCGCCTCGACGATCTCGTCGCGACTGCGGGCCACGTCGTCGAGGCCGGGCGTGACCGACAGGCTCAGGCCCCACACCGCAGGCAGGTCGGCCGCGTGCGCGCCCAGGAATGCCGCGGCGGCGCGGGCGCCGGGGTTGCGCAGGCCCACGCGGTTCTGCATCCAGCCGCCATCGAAGTCGCGCCACAGCACGCGGCCCGGTTCGCCCAGCCGCGGCCGGCGGGTGTACGAGCCGTACTCGACCGGGCCGGCCAGGGCCGGCAGCGAGCGCCAGCCGGGCACGACGTCCTGTCCCCGCCGCACGGCCGCGAGCGCTGCCGCCTCGTCGGCGAAGCCGTCGCCCTTGACCAGGCCGGCCGCCACGATCAGCGGGTAGGGCAGGTCCACCCCGCCCACACGCACCGGGTTCGGCGGCAAGGACGCATCACGCACGAGCGAGCCCAGCCGTTCCGCCAGGGGCAGGCGGTCGGCCGTGCGCAGTAGCGAGACGGTGCGCGTGTGTGCCGTCATGGGATCGGCACGGCGGACGAGGGCCGCGACCGGCCGCCAGGCCAGCTCGCCCAGGCCGGTGCTCACGGCCACAGGCGCCTCCCCTCCCCCGGGGCGGCCAGCACCCGCTCGCCGTCGAAGACGACACGGCCCCGGATGCGCACCTCGCGCACCCGACCCCGCACGCGCATGCCGGAGTAGGGCGACCAGCCGGGGCTGCAATGCAGGTCCTCGTCACGGATGAGATAGCCATCGTCGAGGTCCACGAGGGTGAAGGTCTCCGCGGGCGGAGCCAGGCTGAAGATGCGCTGGGCGTTGGTGGCCAGCAGCTCCACGAGCCGCTCCTCGCGGAGCCCGCGTTCGTGCACGGCCGTGGCCATCAGCGGCATCGTCGTCTCCAGGCCGGGCAGGCCGAAGGGCGGGTCGGCCGATGCCTTCTCCGCTCGCGTGTGCGGCGCATGGTCGCTCTCGATGGTGTCCACCGTGCCGTCGAGCACGGCCCCCCACAGGGCCTCCCGATCGGCCGTGGTCTTGAGCGGCGGCTTGACCATGGCGAAGCCGCCCAGCCGCTCCCGGTCGGCCGCTTCGAGGTAGAGATGGTGCGGCGTCACGCCGATGCTGATGGGCAGACCGTCCTCTTTGCCCCGGCGCAGGAGCGCCATCTCCGTGGCCGTGCTCACGTGGCAGAAGTGGACGCGCACGCTGGTCTCGCGCACCAGCCCCAGCACCGCCGCCAGCGTCTCGCCCTCGGCGTGGACGGCGACCGGCCGGCCACTCGTCGCGGCCCATGCCCGCAGGTGCCGTCGTCGCGTCTTTTGGTCGTCCAGCAGCAGCGACCCGGTGGTGTGATCGCAGTACATCTTGAGGCCCACGGCCTCGGGCGCAGCGGCCACGTACTCGGACCCGTCGGCGTCCTGGTCGGCGCCCATGTAGAGGCCGAAGTCGCAGCGAGCACGCTCGCCCACGAAGGCGTACTTGGCTTGCAGCCGTTCCGCGGTGACCGTATCGGGCGGCGTGTTGGGCATGTCCAGCACGGCCCAGTAGCCGCCGGCGAGAGCGGCCGCGGTCTCGCGCGTGACGGTGGCCTTGTGGGCCCAGTCGAGGTCACGCAGGTGGACGTGAGGGTCCACCGCGCCGGGGATGCGCAGGAGCGCCACGGGAGCGGGCTACTCGTGCGCCCCGAGGACGCCGGCCAGCAGCGCCATGCGCATGTACATGCCGTTCTGCATCTGGTGGAAGTAGACCGAGCGCGGGTCGTTGTCGAGCACGGCGTGATCGATCTCGGTGCCCATCTCGTGCTTGCGCGGCAGCGGGTGCATGAGGATGGCATTTTCCGCGGCGCGAGCCAGCACGTCCGGGGTCATGATGAAGTCGCCCGCGATGGCGTCGTAGTCAGCCTTGTCCTCGAATCGCTCCTCCTGCACGCGGGTCCAGTAGATGACGTCGCTGCGGCTGATGACGTCGTCGAGCGAGCTCGTCTCGTGGACCTCCACGCCGCGCGCCTCGACATAGTCGATGACGCCCTTGGGCGTACGCAGCGACTCGGGCGAGACGAGCTCGAGACGCAGCCCCTCCGCGCCATAGAGAGCGAGCAGCTTGGCCAGCGAGTGGACCGTGCGGCCATGGGCCAGGTCGCCCACCAGCGTCACCGTGCGGCCGTCGGGCGTGCCCTTGAAGTCGACGATGGTGAAGAGGTCGAGCAGCGCCTGCGTGGGGTGTTCACCCACGCCGTCGCCGCCGCTGATGACGACCGAGCGGGTGCCCAGGCGCGTGGTCAGCTGGTCCAGTTGGTAGGCCGCCTCGTAGGAGGAGCGCACCTCGGGATGGCGCAGTACGACCACGTCGGCGTAGCTGCCGGCCGCGCGAACCGAATCGGCCAGGTTCTCGCCCTTGTAGACCGAGCTGAACTTGACGCCGCCGGCCGTGGCCACGACCTCGCCACCGAGACGCAGCATGGCCGCCTGGAAGGACATGTCGGTACGCGTGCTGGCCTCGAAGAAGAGCGTGGCCATGATGCGGCGCCGGCACAGCTTGAGCACCGACTGGTCGCCCATGCGGACGCGGGTGCGGAGGTCGGCAGCCACGCGGATGAGGTCGTCGAGGTCGGGCCGGGCGAACTGCTCGACCGACACGATGTGCTTGCCGGTGAGGGTGCCGTCGATGGCCGGCGGGGTGAAGGCGGCCGAGCCGCTGGACACGCCGACGCTGTCGAGCGCAGAGGACATGGGACGATCTCCCGAGGGCACTACAGGTATGGGCGGCGGGGGGCCGCGGCACAGTCTAGCGAACCGGTGCGTTCGCGCACCGGTCCACACCGACGCTGGTGCTCGGTCAGCTGACGGCCGTCCGCTGCCGTCAGCGGAGGTGGTCGGGCAGGACCGCCTCGAGCTTGGGGTAGAGGGCCGCGTTGGTGGCGATGATGGGTGCGCCCTTGAAGAGCGACTCGGGCGTGAGGAAGTCGTTGACCACGCCACCGGCCGCCTCCACGATGGCCACGCCGGCAGCGCCGTCCCACGAGTTGAGATGCGACTCGATGTAGCCGATGAGCCGCCCCGCGGCCACGTAAGCCAGGGACAGCGCACCCGAGCCTTCGCGGTAGTAGACGACGCCCTGCCGCAGCAGCGCGTCCACGATGGGCACGATCTCCTCGGGCCCGATGCGCGGTGACATGCCGATCGAGAGCAGGCCGTCGTCGAGGCTGCTGCTCGACGAGACGTGGATGGACTGCCCGTTGAGCGTGGCCCCGTGGCCGCGCCGGCCGAGGAAGATCTCGTCGCGGGCGGGCGCAGCCAGGAAGCCCATCTCCAGCCGTCCCTGCCAGGCGAAGCCGATCGACACGCACCACGACGAGAGCTCGCTGAGGAACGGCTGCGTGCCGTCGATAGGGTCGACGATCCAGATGGCTTCCGCGTCCTCGACGTCGTTGTGGCCGAACTCCTCGCCGAAGAAGGCGTCGGCGGGGAAGCGCGCCTCCACCGCCGAACGGATGAGTCGCTCGACCTCGGTGTCAGCCTCGCTGACCACGTCCTGAGTGCCCTTGGCGCGGACCGTCAGCGATTCCTGGCGGTCGTAGAAGCGCCGGGCCATGGCCGCCGCCTCCACGATGAGCTCGGCGCCGAACCGGTAGCGCTCGGCGAGCGGGTCGCTCATGGTCACTCCTCGGCCCACAGCCAGGCTGCCCCACGCACGCCGCTCGAATCGCCGTGGACCGACTTGACGATGGGCGTGGTGAAGACGGTGGTGAAGGTGTAGCGCAGGATCTGCTCGGGCAGCTGCTGGTAGAGCTCGTCGACATTGGACATGCCCCCGCCGAGGACGAAGATGTCGGGGTCGAGGGCGTTGACCACGACGGCCAGCCCACGCGCCACACGGTCGATGTAGCGCTCGAGCAGCCCGCGCGCCAGCGAGTCGCCGGCACGTGCCAACTCGACGATCCGTGATCCGTGCAGCCGCTCGTCGGCGGCCTCCTGGTACTGCGCCTGGAAGGCACGGCCGGAGACCCAGGTCTCGATGCAGCCGGTGAGGCCACACCAGCACGAGGGTCCGGGCAGCTCGTCCTCGGTCGCCCACGGCAGCGGGTTGTGGCCCCAATCGGCGGCGTTGTTGTTGGGGCCGTGGTGCGCCCGGCCGTCGATGGCGATGCCACCGCCGACGCCGCTGGCGAAGTTGGCCGCGAAGACGAAGCGGTAGCCCGCGGCCGCTCCATCTCGCGCCTCCGAGGCGACGAGGGCGTCGACGTCGTTGACCGCCCGCACGGCACGACCGCCGAGCGCCGCTTGAAGGTCACGCTCGACCGGCTGGCCGATGATCCAGGTGGAGCTGGCGCCCTTGCCCAGGCCCGTGGTGGGATCGATGGAGCCGGGGATGCCCACGCCCACCCGGTCGAAGGGGCCGACCTCGCGCTCCACGTGCCCGGCCAGCTCGGCCATCACAGCCAGGCACGCACCGTAGTCACCCCGCGGCGTGTCCTCTCGCTGACGGAAGAGCTCGCGGCCAGCAGGCGTCATGGCCACGACCTCGATCTTCGTCCCGCCCCAGTCGAGGCCCACCAGCACCTTGCCTGCCATGTCCCGAGTATGGCGCGGGCGGGCGGATGGCTGCCGGCTGGATCGGCGCGCGCTCGGCGGCGGCCCGGTCCTCAGGCGGCCAGCATGCGGTAGAGCCCGTCGGTCAGGTGGCGGGCCAGGGCGTCGACGTCGGCATCGGGCGCGGCCGCGAGGTCGTGGGCAGCCAGCGTAGCCCGGTAGATGAGCTTGCCGTCCAGCTCGGGCTCCACGTCGGGGCGGATGCGGCCGCTGGCCTGGCCGCGCCGGATGAGCCCGATAACGATGCCCTCGACCGACTCCTCGTGCCCCCGCATGACCGCGCGGGACTCTTGCGGCACGGCTGCGACCAGGGCCATGGGCGAGGGATGGCCGGCGGCAGCGGCCTCGAGGATGGCGCCCACGAAGACGTGCAGGGCCTGGTAGGGGTCGGGTTCGGCCTCGACCGCCTGCACCAGCTCGTCGACCCCGGACGCGCCCACCGTGGCGATGCCCTCCAGCACCGCATCGACATCGGCGAAGTACTGGTACAGCGTCTGCCGGGAGACCCCGGCCTCGTCGGCCAGGCGTGACATCGAGAGCGCGGCGATGCCGTCATGGTCGATGATGTGCGCCGCCACGAGCGCGATACGTTCGGCCGTGCGCAGGCGGCGAGCTGACAACCCGCTGCCCCGGGGCTCGGTCGCGTGCGCCATGCCGGACCCGCTCGACTCAACCATGGCTCCCGACGATAGCGTCGTTCACGGTCGACGGTAGGCCCTCACCGCGAGCCAGCCGAAGCCGAGCGTGAGGCCGACGGTCCACATGATCGAGCCGACGATGGCGCCATCGGCCGGTTCCCCCGAGGCGAGCGCCCGCGCCGCGTCGGAGACTACCGAGACCGGCTGGTACTCGGCGAAGACCTGCACCAGCTCGTGCATCCCCGCGGTGGGCACGAAGGCGCTCGAGGCCAGCATCAGCGGCAGCAGCCAGAACATCGACAGCATGGCCACCGTCTCGGCGTTGCGGATGCGAGCGCCGATGGCGGCGCCGACCCAGGAGAAGGCGTAGCCGATGCCCACGATGAGCGCGACCATGCCGATGGCCCCCGCGAGCGAATCGAAGCGGAAGCCCATGAGGTAGCCGACCACGATCACGAGCAGGACGCCGGCAGTGTTGCGCACCGTATCGGCCACAGTGCGGCCGGCGATGACGGCCACCTGGCTCATGGGCAGCGAGCGGAAGCGGTCGACGACGCCGGTGGAGAGATCGAGGGCCAGCCCCGAACCGGTCTGCTGGGCGCCGTTGACGGCGGTGATGACGAGCACGCCCGGCAGCAGGAAGCTGATGTAGTCGACCCCGCTGCCGGCGCTGATGATGCCGCCGAAGACGTAGTAGAAGAGCAGCAGGAAGAAGATACCCATGAGCACCGCGAAGACGAGTTGCTCCGGCATGCGCGCGGTGCGGATGAGATCGCGACGAGCGATGGCCGCGATGTCGCTGAGGGCCTCGCGCACGCGAGCGGTGATGGAAGGTCGGGCGCTGGTGTCCGCGCGCCCGATGGTGGCGGTGGTCATGGGAGCTCCTCGGGTTCGCTGGTCTGCAGGGGGGCAGTCGGCTCGCCGGTAAGCTCGATGAAGACGTCGTCGAGCGTGGGTCGGCGGAGCTGGAAGTCGACGATGTCCACGCCGGCCGCCTCCAGCCGGCGCAAGGCCGCCAGGGAGTCCGCAGCGGACGACACGGTCAGGTGCACGGTGCGCTCGTCGACCGACGTCGCCGCCTCGTCAGCCAGGGCTTCGAGGGCAGCGCTGCGGTCGGCGGGACCGGCAAGCGCGATCTCGAGCACATCCCGTTCGAGACGGGCCTTCAGCTCTCCGGCCGTCCCGGCCGCCACCGCTCGGCCTCGGTCGATGACCACGATGGTGTCGGCCAGCTGGTCGGCCTCCTCGAGATACTGCGTCGTCAGCACCACCGCCGCACCGTCGTCGCGGATGGCCCGGATCTGGTCCCACAGTGCGCTGCGTCCGCGCGGGTCCAGGCCGGTCGTGGGCTCGTCGAGGAAGATGGCCGGCGGGTCGGCGATGAGCGCCGCGACGAGGTCGAGCCGGCGGCGCTGGCCGCCGGAGAGCGTACCCGCGGGGCGGTCGGCGTAGTCGGCCATGTCGAAGCGCTCGATCAGTTCCTCCACCCGATCTGCGCGTTGCGGTCCGGGCAGGTGGTAGAGCCGGCCGAAGAGGTCGAGGTTCTGTCGCGCGGTCAGCTTGTCGTCGATGGCCGCGCTCTGCCCGGCGAGGCCGATGTTGCGCCGGACCATGGCGGCGTCGGTGCCGACGTCGAAACCGGCTACGCTGGCACGCCCGCCGTCGACCGGCAGCAAGGTGGTCAGCAGCTTGATGGTGGTGGTCTTGCCCGCGCCGTTGGGACCGAGCAGCCCGAGGATCGAGCCGGGCGTGACCGAGAAGCTCAGGCCGTCGACCGCGATCGTCTCGCCGAACCGCTTGCGCAGGCCGTCCGCCGCGATGACCGGCATCTCGCCTGCCGGTCGAGGCTGTCCGTAGGTTGACATAGTGTCAATCTAGCGTGTGATTGACAACCTGTCAACTTCGAGGCTCCGGTCCGAAGGTCGGTAGAGTACGGAGCGTGAGTCCGATGAACCCCTTCGAGCCCCTGCGCGTGGCCGTCGTCCGCCGGACGACCGGGCTGTTCGCCCACAGCAGCGACCCCATGGCCCGGACCATGGACTACACGGGCGACCCCGGACTGTTCGGCCCGGACTCCATCACCTGGGAGGTCATGGGCGACGTCTCCGGCTTCGTGGCCGGCATCCGGGCGCTGCTCATCCAGGCTGCCCACCCGGAAGTGGTGGCGGGCGTGGCCGACCACTCGCGCTACCGCGAGGACCCGCTCGGTCGTCTCTCGCGTACTTCCGACTACGTGACCGCGACCTCCTACGGCGCCATGCCCGAGGTCGAGCAGGCCGTTCGCATCGTGCGAGCCGCGCACCGGCGCGTGGTGGGCGTCTCGCATCGGGGCATTCCCTATCGCGCCGACGACCCGCCGCTGGCGGCCTGGGTCCACAACTCGCTGACCGATTCGTTCCTCGCCTGCCACCGGGCCTACGGCCGGCGCCGGCTGAGCCAGGGGGAGGCCGATCGGTTCGTGTGGGAGCAGGCGAGCATCGGCCGCCTGCTCGATGCCGACCCCATCCCCGAGACGGCGGACGAACTGTCGCGGTGGGTAGCCGACCATCCGGCCGTGGCGCCCTCCCCCGGCATGCGCGAAGCAGTGGACTTCCTGCGCCAGCCGCCGCTGGACCCGGCCGTGCTGGTGGGCTACCAGGTACTCGCAGCGGCCGCCCTGGTCACCATCCCGCCGCACATCCGGCGTGCCCTGGCTCTCAAGCCCCGGCCGGGCGCGCGCCAGGTCGGGCTCGTCTCGACCACGGCCATGCGCTGGGCCCTGGCCAACTCGCCGCGCTGGCGGCAGGCCCTGCAGCGTGTCGGCGCACCGGTGGACGAGAAGCTGTTCAAGCAGAAAGCCCCGTTCGAGACGCTGGAGGCAGCATGAGCGAGAACCTCTTCGACACCCTCGTGCACATCAACGAGCGGCCGGAGGTCTACTCGCGCTACACCACCGACGCGCTGTGGACCTCGCCCGACATCTCCGAGATGATGCTGCGGTACCACCTCGACGGCGACATCGACCTGGCCTCGCGGCGGACGGAGTTCATCGAGGCTTCCTTCGCCTGGATCAGCGACCGCTTCGGCCTGCACCCGCAGAAGCGCGTCATCGACCTCGGCTGTGGCCCGGGCCTCTATGTCAGCCGGCTGGCTCGGACGGGTGCCGAGGTCACGGGCGTGGACTTCTCGCCCCGCTCGATCGAGTACGCCCGCGAGCGGGCCGAGCGCGAGGGCCTCGATGTCGACTATCGCCTGGGCGACTACCTGGCCCTCGACATCGAGCCCGGCTACGACCTGGCCACGATGATCATGTGCGACTACTGCGCCCTCTCACCGGCACAGCGCATGAAGCTGTTGCGACGGGTGGGCGAGCTGCTCAAGCCCGGCGGCGCGTTCCTCTTCGACGTCTACTCGGAGGCCTACTTCGAGACGTGGGACGAGA
>Ga0316198_10002566_pt1 | contig 10967 bp, 9 predicted proteins | sample OudBieAanoxic_MG_FD_204935 | JGI IMG/M metagenome (GOLD analysis project Ga0316198, IMG submission 204935) | Coastal sediment microbial communities from Oude Bieten Haven, Netherlands - site A anoxic | ecosystem: Environmental > Aquatic > Marine > Coastal > Sediment | place: Netherlands... | reverse complement strand
TCGACAAGATGCTGCCAGGCCACCACCGGGTCACCATGCTGCTCTTTCAAACTGCGATAGGATTTCAGCAACCGGCTGCGGATCATCGGGTACTTCAGACGTGCCGAGCTATACAGGTACCAGGAGTAACTGGCACCACGTGAACAACCACGGGGTTCATGATTGGGCAGGTCAGGCCTTGTACGCGGATAATCGGTCTGCTGGGTTTCCCAGGTGACCAGGCCGCCCTTGACGTAGATTTTCCAGCTACATGAACCGGTACAGTTCACGCCATGGGTGGAGCGCACGACCTTGTCATGCGACCAGCGACCACGGTAGGCACGCTCCCACTCGCGGGATTCGTTCGTGGCAATACCATGCCCATCGGAAAATTTTTCAGGTTTTTCCCTGGTGAAATAGGTCAGGTTGTCGAGAAAATGACTCATAGCTTGCTCCGGGGATCAGGGGTTGTAGAACTCCGCGTCCTTACGCAGATAGAACCACCAGTTAATCAATATGCAGACACCGTAAAATGCGGCAAAGCCATACAGCGCGTTTTCTGGTGTCGTGGCCTTTATTTGTTCGCCAAAAACTTTCGGGATATAGAACGCACCATAGGCTGCGATGGCCGAGGTCCAACCCAGGACAGGACCGGCCTGTTCCTTGTTGAAGACCTGTGAAATGGTGCGGAATGTAGATCCGTTACCGATTCCGGTTGCAGCAAACAACACCAGGAACAACAGCAGGAACGGTACAAAGTATTCTTCAGGAGTTGCCGACGAATAGGCCTGCTTGAGGTAATAGGCAACACCCAGTGCACTGAAAAGCATCACGAATGAGATGATCTGGGTAACCTTCGCACCACCGATCTTATCCGCGATCTGACCGCCGACCGGCCTGATCAGCGCACCGATGAAAGCACCCATCCACGCATACATCAGGGCGGAAGGCCCGTTGGGGTTGATCAGGTCATGTGTCATCACACCGTTGACCTCGACGTGTTGATAACCGAATACCACCTTGATCGCCAGTGCAAAGGTCGCGGCATAGCCAATGAACGATCCGAATGTCATTGTGTAGATAACTGTCATTACCCAGGTGTGCGTGTTACCAAAAATCTTGTACTGACGCTTGAGGTTGCCTCCCACTTCGCCAGGGATCAGCTTAAGCAGACCAACTGTTGCAATCACGACCAGCAGCAGGACAATTTCCTTTGGAACGTTGAGGCCGGAGCCATTGGCTGCTTCGGGAAGCATCAGCCACAGACCGCTGCCGGCTGTGAAAAACGCGATCAGCAACATGAAGGTAATGATCCCAAACGATGAAAGCGGATTGCCGATATTCGGAGAAACGTGCTCATCACGTATGTTGTTCATGCCAAACCAGCCTGCAAAAGCCAATGGGACCAGGAACAGTAGCCAGACAAATCCGGCATTTTGCAGATAGGTTTCGGTACCCGCCGGAATCTTGCCGATCAGGGTGCCGCTGGAGTTCAACAGTGTCATCGATTCACCGCCAAACAACCCGAATGTCATGCTCAACGGCACCAGGATCTGCATCGTGGTTACACCGAAATTACCCAGGCCCGCATTGAGGCCGAGCGCCAGACCCTGCTGCTTCTTGGGGTAGAAAAAGCTGATATTGGACATGGAGGAAGCAAAATTGCCACCACCGATACCCGACAACAGCGCAAGCAACTGGAATTGCCACAGCGGTGTTTCCGGATCCTGCAGGGCCATACCAGCCCCTATAGCTGGAATCATTAACAGGGCGGTCGTGAAAAAGATGGTATTCCGGCCGCCGGCAATGCGTATGAAGAATGTGCTCGGTATACGCAAGGTCGCCCCGGAGAGACCAGCGATGGCCGCCAGTGAGAATAGCTCGGACTTCGCGTAGGGGAACCCGAGGTTGAGCATCTGCACCGTAATGATGCCCCAGTACAGCCACACGGCGAAGCCGCATAGCAGGCTGGGAATGGATATCCACAGGTTTCGCGTGGCAATTGATTTACCTGATGCATTCCACTGCTGTTCGTCCTCTGGGTTCCAACTTTGAATATCTTTAGCCATTACTTTCTCCTGACCATATTTATGTTGTTCTGATTCGTCTACCCGCTTTTATCATTCACACATCACCTCGGCACCTTTACGCCTGTACCACCACCAGGTTGCCAACACACAACTCAGGTAGAACACGCTGAACACGCTGATGGCGAGATGGGCTGATCCCGTGGTCTGGATGGACGTTGCGACAAAGGCCGGTATGAAAAACAAACCGAGTGCTGCAACGGCACTGGTGAAACCCAGCGCGACGGACGCTTCGATAGCACCCGCAGCCTTGGCTGCATCTATGGCAATCTCGCCCTTGCCTTCGGCTGCACGCTCATGCAGGTTGCGGAACACGGACGGTACAATATGAAAAACCGAGCCATTGCCGACACCTGACGCGAGGAACAGCAGCAAAAACGCCATGAAGAAGCCGGATACATCGGAACCACCGGTACCCGATGGCAGGCTCATCAACGCCCAGATACCTGCCACGAACATGACGGCGAAATTCCAGAATGTGACCTTGGCTCCACCCACGCGGTCAGACAGCCAACCACCCAGTGGACGGATCAATGCACCTACCAACGGCCCGGACCACGCCCACTTCAAGGCTCCGGATTCGGGAAACAGGACAACCAGCAATATCGGAAAGGCAGCAGCAAAGCCAATAAAGGAACCAAAGGTGCCGGTGTAGAGCCAACTGAGCACCCAGGCGTGTTTGTTGCTGAAGATTGCTGTTTTCTCAGCGTAAGATTCCTGAACACCACGCAGGTTGTTCTGACCAAATGCCACACCGAGGGTAGCCAGCAGGATGAACGGTATCCAGATCAAGGCGGCGTTTTGTAACCAGACCTGGCTCGTTTCACCGCCGACTTCATAGGCTTGGGGAAAACCACCCTTGAACGCAAGCGCACCACTGAAAATCACCATTGGCACAACGGCCTGCATGACACCAACACCCAGGTTGCCGATACCTGCATTCCAGCCCAGTGCCGTACCAAGCCGTCTCTTGGGGAAGAAAAAGCTGATATTGGCCATGCTGGCTGAGAAGTTACCACCACCAAGACCACACAATAGCGCGATCATGACAAACACCACGTAACTGGTGTCCGGGTTTTGCACGGCGACCGCCATCCACAGGGTTGGGACCAGTAAAGTCAGCGTACTGAATATCGTGAAGTTTCGGCCACCAAATATGGGTACAACGAAAGAATAGAGAAGCCTGAACGCAGCACCGGAAAGACCCGGTATAGCAGCCAGCCAGAAAAGCTCACCGGTTGAGAACTGGAAACCAATGCGGGGAAGTTCAACAACAACCACACTCCAGACAACCCAAACCGCGAAAGACAAGAACAAGGGAGGCATGGAGAAAACCAGGTTGCGCATGGCAATGGCCTTTCCACCGCCTCGCCAGAACTCCAGGTCGTCCGGACGCCAGTTGCTTATCCAACGACCGGCAGTGGCCACTGGCCGTGCCAGTTCTTCCTCGACCATCTTCTCGCGGAGCCCCGGCCTTCTTGCCAGTACCTCTTCGCGCTCACCCCTTTCAGCCATCCAGGTCCAGATCATCACACCGGCAAGCACACCAAACATCAGCATGAAGGTTGTGCTGCGAACGCCCGTTGCATCCACTGCAATACCGAACAAGATCGGTAATGTGAAACCACCCAGACCACCGATCACACCAACCAGGCCACCTACCGGACCCATGTTGCCGGCATAGTGATCCGCGAGGCTGCGGTAGACGCTGGCCTTACCGATACCCTGTGCAATACCAACAATAAATGCCAGGCCCGTGAACATTGCAACACCGGTTGCGATATTAAAAGTGAGGTCCTCGCTGATCCTGTGTATCGTTACAGATGTGGGCGGGTAGGACATAAAAAACAGGCAGATGATACATACCCAGAAAACCCACCATGTAACGGTATCCCCGCCAAATTTATCGGATATCCAGCCGCCGAGAGCGCGGATAACACCGGAAGGCAATACGAATATCAACGAAATCAGCGCCGCCTGTTTCAGTGTCAGGCCATATTCAGCCATGTAGTATTTGGGTAACCACAATGACAGTGCCACGAACCCGCCAAACACAAAATAGTAGGCCAGGCCGTAGCGCCAGACCCGGGTTTCAGTCAACGCCTTGAACTGTTCACCAACGGTTGGAAAGCTGGCGTTCTTGCGGCGTTCTTCGAACTGGGGGTCTGGAAAGGTAAACAGCAGGAAAACAAAGGCCATGACCAACATGACGACAGAATAGATGACGGGTACTGAACGCCAGCCCATCGCGACGATTATCAACGGTGCAACAAAGATATTAAGGGCGGCACCGGCATTACCTGCGCCGAATATCCCCATCGCAAACCCCTGTTGCTTTTTACCGAACCAGGCCGAGGTGTAGGCGATACCAATCGCGAAAGAACCACCGGCCAGGCCAATACACAGTCCGATCGCGAGGTATTGCCAGAATTGATCGGCATAATGCAATCCATAGGTTGCGATCGCAACCAGGAGCATTTGAATAAAATAGACGCGACGACCACCAAAGCGGTCGGTCAGTATGCCCAGCGGCAAGCGCACCAGTGAGCCGGTTAGTATCGGGGTTGCTATCAGTAAACCAAACTCGGTCTCGCTTAAACCCAACTCGCCTTTAATCTTGATTCCAATAACGGAAAACATGGTCCACACGGCAAAATTGATCGTAAAAGCCAGCGTGTTCATGCTGAGGACGGAAACTTGTTTCTTTTTATCGAATTCGTAAACGGACGGGGTGGATGCCATTACCTTTTCCTGCTACTTGAATATCCAGCTCATTAACTCGTTATTCATTGTTGAATAGAGAGCAATCGGCGTTCTTAATGGCTGTTTCCGCTCCCAAATCAGTGTTGATTTCTTCTGTCCCAGGACTGAAAAGAGTAGTGGCAAAAACCGACTTTAGGCATGGGGTTTCGGCAGCCTTAAAAACAACGCTAACATAACGCCATATCAATAGACTGTCAAGTCTATAGACTATTTATTCTATAGATTTGTTATATCCATAGAAATGTGCCAAAGTGTGTATTAGAAACAGACAAGGAAGACAATCAAAATGTACCTTAGCCGACCGGCTGAATATGCCCTGCGGGCGATGACACATATTGCCCGGCAAAAGCCTGACAAGAGGGTTCTGACCCGCGACCTTGCGGAGGCCATTAACGTGCCTGCTCCTTTTCTCTCCAAGATCATGCGACGACTCACCGCTGACGGCATTCTGAATGCAAAAAAAGGGCACCACGGTGGTTTTCTGCTTGCCAAGGCACCTGAAAAAGTCAGATTTATCGATATTATGCGGGCGGTGGACTTTGAACCGGTCGCGGACCATTGCCTGTTTGGCCTTGAGAATTGTGATTCGCAAAAACCATGTCCTTTGCATTCGGAATGGAGTGTTCTAAAAGGTCAGATTGAGCAATGGGCAACATCACATACTTTAGGGGATTCGCTCAAAACGCCAAGAGATCTCAGTAAAGACAGTGACTGAACCTGGCACCCCAAGTTACCATCATCACTACTCAGTCACGTGGCAGCCCGGGAAATGTCATGCTGAGCATATACTCACCTGCAGCCGCCACCTGTTGTTCGCTGAGTGTTCCGCAACCGCCCTTCGCCGGCATTCCGAGGTAGCCGTTTTGTGCGTGCACGATCAAGACAGAAGACCACAGGGGTGAGCGATCAGACCATGACGCCTGGTCACCGGTAAGCGGTGCTTCGTCTTTACCTTCATCATGACACTGCGCACAGGCATCTTCGTAGGTAACCTGGCCCAACTCTAGGTAGCGTTGACGCCATGACATGACCTCGCTGTCGAGACCGGCTTGATCGGATTCAGAGGAATACAGGTTTTCACACGCGGGCAGGCTGCACATCAGTAAGGCAGCAGTGGTCCAAATTCGAAGTCTTTTCATAATTACACCTCGCTTTGTACCTGTCCATTTTATACCCAATTAGACCAGTTTGAGTCTGGAAAAGTGCAAATTGGCCGGTATCTAGAGGTTCGCCGGGATTTGCCGGGTCTCATGGACATTCGTTCATTGTGCAGGGATGCAATTGTGCCACAAGTTTTTGTGGAACAAACCTTATGTATGGCAGTATATTGTGTTCAAATTCATATGATCACCATCATAGGTTAAAGGAGGAAAACCAATTGAAGATTCGTACAGCACTAATCTCAGGCATCGCCATACTGGGTGTCTCACTGATATCAACGCCGTTACAAGCAGACCAGAACATCCGGTGTGAAAGCAAGCACCACCAATATAACATGTGCCGGGCTGATACCCATGGCTATGTCCGGCTGGTAAAAGAGCGTTCAAGGGCAGCATGCATAAAAGGGCGCACCTGGGATTACGACCGCAGGGGAATATGGGTTGATGACAATTGCAAGGCTGACTTCGTTATAGAAAGCCGCCACCACACCAAAGATCACGAGGACCATAACGGTGCGGGCGCTGTTGCTGCAGTCGCTGCCATTGCCCTGATTGCTGCAGCCACTGCTTCAGCATCCGAGAATAAACATGAGGATCGCTACCATGATGATAGCTACCACCACGGTGGTCACTCTTCATATCTCCCAAACTGGATGATCGGTAAATTCAAAGGCTATAACCTGAAGTTCGGTACTGAAGTGAAATTGGAAATTACCGAAGAGGGACGTGCCAATGCCGTCGTCGATGGCCACAGGCTTCGCGGCTACGTCAATGACGATCGTCTTTATGTTGGTGACGCTGAGTTTTACATTGAACGGGCCGGTGAAGGGTTTAACACCGTGCAAATGGGTGATCGTTCAAACAAGGTTCATTACTCAAGGCGCTAACAATACCAGTGCAGTCTGACAATAAAGGGGCCGTATAAACGGCCCTTTTTCATTCCAGTCGCTCCATGGTTTATATACCCAGTGCGCCCAGCCTCAGGTCTGGTGTTACCGGCGCATTCAAGCCGAAACCTCCGGTTGGTGACGTGTACAAGTTCCACCACAGCAGCTATCATGCGTATGTGTCCGTGGATGACCTGATGCGACACGCGATATTCAACTTTGGAGTCAGCCCCCCATGAATAAACAGACCGGATTTAACGAACGTTTGGCAGCAATTCTGCCAATACCAAGGTCAGCAAGAGGACTGTATCGATGAAGTATTTATCCTTGAAAAAGATAATTTTCTTTATATTGCTTTCAATTTTTAGCGCTTCATGTTCTCAGGATAGCGACACGCAACAAACAGGTGTGGCAGCACCTGCCTTACCGGCGACTGAAGCTGACGAACAGACGCTGGTGGAAGAACCCAAAAGCGAAGGACCGGGAGTACTCGGTGGTACCAGCTGGCGCCTGGTACAGATCATGTCGATGGACGACAACGCTTTCAAACCGGATGACCCTTCGAAGTATACGCTCAGTTTCAGCACGGATGGAGGTATGAACTTATTGGCCGACTGCAACCGTGGTAAAGGTTCGTGGACTTCCGAATCAGGCAGTCAACTGAAATTCGGGCCGATCGCCACAACCATGGCCATGTGTCCACCCGAATCACTTCACGACAGGTATCTCGCGCAGTTCGAGTGGGTGCGTAGCTATGTCATTCGCGACGGCCACCTGTTCCTGGCGACAATGGCGGATGGCTCGATTATCGAATTCGAACCCGTGGATAATAACTGATGGTGATTCGGAAATTCTTTGTAGCCTTGTCCATGGCTTTGATGGTAATGAGCACCGCGAACTTAAGCGCACAAGACGAACCTGCACCTGTGAAAAGCGACAGGTCTGCAAGTGGGATAGATACGGACATACCGGTTGAAGTTTTGCGACTGCGGATCAAGCATTTGTCGGCTGAAGAGTTAACCAGGGAAGCTGATCGATGGATGTCTGCATTGCAAAATAACGTCCGCGAATTGAACGAAGAGAACGTCAAGGTTTGGTACGAGAATCAGAAGATCGCGGAGATAGAAGCGGAGGCACAGTCCCCGGAAACTACACCCGAGGTACTAAAGTCTGACGAGCGCAAGCTTGAGCGGGAATCCGAGCGCAAGGAAAATGAACTGGCCAGATTGGCCGAACTTCGCGAACGGCGAATCCAGATAATTGACCGGGTAAATGTTGTACTCGACGGCCTTAGCGCCAAATTGGGTATGACAACTGATGGTATGGAACAGGAAATCGTCCTGCAGCACCGACGTTATATTGAAGCCGTCAAGGGTCTCAAGCTGGACGTCTCGGATGCCCGCTCCACGAGTTCCGCCATTCTGTCATGGCTCAAGTCTTCAGAAGGCGGGCTTCGACTCGCAAAGCATTTCGGAGAGTTCCTCGCCATCGTGGCCGGTTTCTGGTTGCTTAGCATGGTCTTGAGCAGGGTTGCAGGAAAGGCGATGACACTGAGTAGCGGTAGTTCACAGCTGCTCAGTAAATTTGTGGTTGTTTCGGTTCGGCGTATCACGATCATCGCGGGCTTGCTACTCGGTCTTGCAGCACTTGAAGTTAATGTGACACCCATGGTCGCCGTAATTGGAGCAGCCGGTTTCGTCGTTGCGTTTGCCCTTCAAAACACCCTCAGTAACTTCGCCAGTGGCCTGATGATCATGTTTTACAAGCCATTCGATATCGGCGATTTTGTTGAGACATCGCAGTTCGCCGGTAAGGTGCGGTCGATGACCCTGGTGACAACGAATGTGATGACGGCCGACAACAAGCTGATGGTAGTGCCCAATAATGACTTGTGGGGCAAGGTCATTACCAATGTCACATACAGTAGTGAGCGGCGCCTTGATCTTGTGTTTGGTATCGGCTACGACGATGATATAGCGAAGGCTGAACATGTATTGTCTGAAGTGGTCGAAGCTCACCCGCTGGTTTTGAAGGAACCGGAAACAGTCATCAGGGTTTCGGAGTTGGCGGATTCCTCCGTCAACCTGATCTGTCGGCCCTGGGTGAAGACCGTGGATTACTGGACGGTTCACGGGGAACTTACGAAGGCTGTAAAAGAGCGTTTCAGTGCCGAGGGCATCTCGATACCTTTCCCACAACGCGACGTCCACCTGCAAACGTCCCCAAATGGGGAAACTGAAAATTGAGCACGAACTGGATATGCTGCCTGCTGTTGATTCTGAGTGGCGAGACATTCGCTGCCGGATCGATAGCGTTCATATCCGACCTGAACGGCCGCTACGGCAGTAGTTCCTATGATGGCCGCGTTACTGACGCCATCGAAACCATAATACAACTGCAACCGGACCTGGTCATAAGCACCGGCGACATGGTGGCAGGTCAGCGGCACCCACGTCTCGATGTTGATGCGCTAAACCGGATGTGGCGAAGTTTCAATAACAGTGTGACTGACCCATTGAGCATGAAGGGGATTCCGATACTGGTCACACCGGGCAACCATGACGGTTCCGGGTTTCCAGAGTACGCACTGGAGCAGGAACGCTTCGCAATCGAATGGCGCGCCCGTACTCCCGATATTGACATCTTGCCGGGCAGTGAGTGGCCACGGCGTTACGCAGCACGCATGGGAAAAATGTTGCTTTTGTCATTTGACGGCACGCGGCCAGGTGCTCTGCCTGAGGCTGAACGGCTCTTTATTAATGAGATGCTGAACAGCTACGGGAACACGGCAAGTGCAACCCTCGTATATTCGCACTTACCTATGTGGCCTCTCACGAAGGGGCGCGAGCACGAAATCCTTAATGATCCTGCCTTGCTGGAGCTACTGCACAGAAAAGGTGTAGATGTGTATGCAAGTGGTCACCATCATGCCTTTTTTGCCGGTACCGATGAAGAAGGGATGGTTCATGTCGGTAATGGCGCCCTGGGTGGTAATGCAAGGGCCTTTAGCGGTGAAAAAAAGCGCCAACCTTACAGTTTCACTGTCCTTAATTTGGCCAATGGCACGGTAAATATTTCGTCACGTTTCGCACCGGGTTTCGAAACAGAAATTCCCGCTTCGGGGTTGCCAGCCACCATCACTGGTCCGCTCGGTATCCTTCGGCGTGTCGATGGGCCAGTGCGCTTGCGGCCCTGAAAAAGCCTCTGCTCAATAAGAAGGTGGCAGCGCAGCTTCAGATCCATCCCGCCTCGCCAGGTAGTGTGGTGACATGATCCCGATCCCCGCCTTGTCACCCACCCTCGATGGCGGCTCGTGGCACTTCATAGCGCTCTTTATCATTGATGATGACGATCCACGTATCGCCCTCCATACGGGCGTCCACCTCACCTGCGGCGGAATTGACATGGTCTTTCATGAAGTTGATGGTGAACTGTTTTGCAGCAGGGCTGGTGATAACAATAGAAGCCTGGCCGTCTTCCATGCGCAGGATACCCGCTGGGCAACTGTCCATTTTTGCGGAGTTAACATAGCCGCATCGAAACCGGGTTGTCGCATCATAATCAGCAGTGGTGTAGGGTGCAGTCCAGTTGTCCGAATCATCCACCGGGTTCAGAGCGGTGGTGTCCCAGTAAACATAGATGCTCTCGTTCTCAAAACGGAAAATCAAACCTTCTGAGCCGAGTCCACTTTGCCGGTAAACTGTTTTACCGTGCTGGTCGTGGTAATTGCCGGGATTGTCCCCAATGGCTACCAGGTCATGCTCAACACCATCCGAACGGGTAATGAAAACGTTGCCCTGGCGCTGTGCAAAGGTGCAGGGAATCATTGTGTCGGTATGATCTTGACCCTTCGGATAGATATCACAACGCGCCTCGGTCCAGTCAGCCATCGCCATGCTTGTCCAGCCTGCGGCGAGAATAGCCATGAATGTTATTAGTGATCTCATGCGGAAATACTCCTTTCTTGTCTTGTCCTATACTGGTTGGCATCAGGGACATCAGCCCTGAAGTTAAGTTCATGACGAGTAAGGACAGAAATTTGACTGACCCTGAAATGACACGCTATGATTTATTTAGCTGATGTCTGGGAG
>Ga0316198_10002565_pt1 | contig 10971 bp, 8 predicted proteins | sample OudBieAanoxic_MG_FD_204935 | JGI IMG/M metagenome (GOLD analysis project Ga0316198, IMG submission 204935) | Coastal sediment microbial communities from Oude Bieten Haven, Netherlands - site A anoxic | ecosystem: Environmental > Aquatic > Marine > Coastal > Sediment | place: Netherlands... | reverse complement strand
ATCGTCCGCCTCGGCCACGCCCTGCAACGCGCGCGCAAGAAACCACGTTTGCGGCGCCTCTTCTGCAAGAAACGCCTGACCGTCCAAGGTCGGCCGTGGGGAGCTCATGCGGGGTTGCATCCAACCCTGGGCAATTCCGAGCGGCAGATTGACCAACGCCACCATCTGCAGCGGGAGCCAAACCGCGACCAGCAGTCGGCGCCGCCAGCCACCCTCCCGCAACAACATGGTCGCAAGGGCGATCGCCAGCAACAGCCAGATACCGTTGTAGACCTTGAACACGGTGTTCATGCGATCGATGAGGGTGAATCGCTCACAAAACGCGATCGCCATCGTGCCGAGGGCGGCCAACGACCACCCGAGACGAATCAGACGATCCCGACTGCTCACCGCGGTAAAAAACAAAAGCGCGGTCACGGCCAGCGCCGCCGCCGCCGCTCCCGAACCAAAGCTCAGTCCAACCGCGATCCCGATTGCCGCGGCTGGCATGACGATCCAGACCCTCTGACCAAGAGAAACCAGGGCAAGTGCGACCAACGGCACGAGGAAGAGACCGAAGTGCCGAAACAGTACCCACCACGGCGCAAAATCCGCATCGGTGAAGAACAAGCCGCGGCCGCCTCCGGCTCCGGCGCTGATCCCGAGGACCAGCTCGACGATAAAGGGCACAGCGGCAACGAGGCTGACCGCGGCAGCCGCAGTCAGCCGGCCGAGACCGATCTCCGGCCGGCGCGACACCGCGATGGTGCCGAGACCCAGCGTCGCGGTGAGGATGAAGAGGTCCCAAGGATTTGTCGCCACCAGGACCGCGACGCTCAGACCGCAGAGGACCGCCGCCGGAACCCATCCCTCGCGGTTCTCGTCAATGCAGAGCCAGCCCCATCCGAGCGCAGTCAGGACCACCGGCAGGGCGATGAAATGGCCGTGCAGATCGGCAAAGATTGCCGTCCACAACGGGTACTCGTCGATGGCGAAACCCGGAATCACCCGGGAGGTGGCCCACCACATGTCGAACCACCGGCCGGCACGGGCGAGATCGAGCTCCCAGAGCCACTCGAAGTTGCCCGAGATCAACACCATCAACGGCAACACACCGGCGGCGAACCACCGCCAACGCCGGGTCAGGAGCAACCCGAAACCGGCCAGAACACCGGCCCCGAGCGCGGGAATCGTCGCCGACATCAGGTTGTAACCGACACCCGTCGAACACCCCGCCACGAGGATCGGGAAGGCCGCGAGAACCTCACCGAAATAGTAGTAGTGGAGCGACATTCCGGCCATCCAGGGTTCCATCGGAGGCCACGACGGGGATTGCACGAAACTGTTGAGGAAGGAGAAATCCATCGGTTTCTCCCCCCAGTGGATCGCCGGATTAAAGAGGCGCACCACCAGGAAGAGCAGACCCACGGCAACGGTCACCGCCGCCACCTTGGCGATCGCGCTCCGCCGTCGCCTCAGAATGCGCCCCGCCTCCCGCCATCGCAGGGAGAGACTCAACCCGCCGGCGGCGATGATGGCGATGAAGATCCATGCGGCGGTGGCGGCGCCGGTCGACCACAGACCGAGTTCGCTGCCGAACCACATCACCCACGATGGGACGATCCAGCCGGTGGCCAGAGCAAGACCGAAGCCGGCATCGGGCAACCGCTTCAGGCTCGGGAAGAGGATCGCCCAGGTCGCCAGGCAGAGCGCTCCGAAGACCGCCGCCCAGATCGCCAGATCCCATGCCTGGCGAACGCCGGACGGCACCGGGTTGATTGAGGGAAGCGGATCGACAAAACGATCTTCAAGGGCGCGGAAGTCCAGATCCTCGAGATAGGGCAGCGGTCGCTGGACCCGCTCGGTCAGTTCTTCCGGTGAAACCTCCGCGGTCCGCCTGAAAATGAGGACTCGCGGAAAATCGTAGTTGACAAAACTCTCATCGGCCTGCTGTACGGGCGCGAAGAGTCCGAATATCCGCGGCGCGCGATCGACCCTCGCCACTGGAGTGAAACCGGCTTCCCCGGCGAGCAGCAGCCGGTAGAGCCTCCCGGTGAGCGGGAACCGTTCCGGGTTGGCGAGCACCGTCCGTCGAACCCGGTTGGATGTCAGGACGACCCAGTCTGCGCGGTCGAGTTGGCCGCACCAACGAAGCGATTTCGCTGCATCATCGCGGAGGTCATACGACGGGAGATCGATACGCTCGACCGGACCGTCCGACGGACGGAGATCGAGAGTCTCGTCCCAGTGTTCGTACGCCACCACCTGATCGGTCTCGATCAAGGGACTCAGCCACCGGGCGGCGGTCCTGTGCGGATGAGGTTCGATAAACGCCCAGACATACCCGAGCCCCCACAGAATCGTTCCTGCAACCACCACAGCGGTCGCGAAGCGCCGGTGGCGCGGCCTCATCCGCACCAGACACCAGGCCACCACCAGAGTCCCCGGCACGACCAGCGGTTCCCAATAGCGCAGATACTTCACTTGTAGGGTGCTCAATCGAACCGCCATGGGAATCAGCCAGGCAAGCAGGATCAACAGCAGGGTGAAACCGGGGGTCCAGCGTATGGCGAGCCACCGTCGCCAACGTTTGAAGACCCTGATCACACCCGCACCGGAGCCGATCAGCACGGCCGCCAAAAACACGGGCCCGAGGCCCCAGAGCGCAAGTTCCCTGAGGGGATACAGGACCGGGAGAGTGCCGTGGTAGACCCGGACATACGGCAGATCGGCCTCACCCACGACCATGGCCACCTGCTCACCGACGCCGCGGAGATACCCCGGATTGAGCGCGACGCTGAAGAAGGCGGCGCCACCGTCTCCACCGACACCCATGAGCCGGGCAATCTGTTCGGCAGTGACCATCGCCGCGAATACGCCGACACCGAACAACGCCAGCCTCGGAATGCCCTTCTGAGACCGGGCGATCTGGAGGGTCACGGCAAGAACAACGACCGGCGCGAGCACCGCGAACGGAAAGCTCCCGCCGGAAAATGCCCAAGGTTGGCAGAACCAGAAGACAGCGGCCCCGACCGCGACCGCCACGGCGAACAGCCGGATTGCTTCGAGCAGATCCTGCCGCCGCATGACGATCACAAGGGCGACGCCGAGGGGCACGACCAACGCGAGTGATGAGACCTTGACCGCCAGCGATGCGCCGATGGCGGCGCCCGCCGCCGCAGCGCTCGGGTTGTTGCCACGGGACGCAAACCAGAAACACCCTGCCAACGCCGCCATGACCCAGACCGCGTGGTGGGCCTCGACGGTGGCGAAATGGCTTTGCTGGAGATCGAGAGGAACCCACGCCACCAAAAGGAGAAAGAGCTCTCCGGTGCGGCGTCCCCAGACGCGGTGAGCGAGAAACCAGCCAAGCATGATCGCCAGCATCGAGGCCGCTAGCGACAGGGCCCGCCCACCCACAAGGAGGCTCCGACCGTTTCCTCTCTGAAAGAGGAAACCAGTGGCGGCGCGGACCGCCTGAAAATGGAGTGACCCATAGGCGTAGAAACCCGGATCGGTAAACCAGGTCGTCGCTCGCTCCGAAACATAACCGACCTGTCGCTCATCCGGATGCGGTGAGGAGGAAGTCGTCTGATGATCCCAGCCCTGAAGGACGAGGCGAAGACCCAGTACTATGAGCAGGAGGACCCAGGTTCGCTTGCGCAACATCACCATCGAGGGTAACGGAAGTAGACCACCATCGTCCACTGGTCCACATTTCCCTGACCGTCGATTTCAGTCGGCGCCCGCATCTCACCCGCCGCTACTCAGAGAAGGTATAATCAAATACACAATCCAAGGAGGCTGAGATGTCGAAACAAGCCCTGGCGGCGATCGTTTTCGCGATTTTCTCAGTGTCGATGGTCGCCGAAGGTGCGGATCTGTCAGGATCGCTCTTGTACGACGATCAACCGGTGGCAACGGTTTTTCCCGACATCAGTCAGGCATCGGCGGTCGCCTTCCCCTCGGCCGGTGGCCCCCAAATCAACGGCACCGTGGATCTGGCGACACTCAGCTACCGTATTGAAGGGCTCGCAGCCGAGAGATACCTCGTCCAGATTCAGCTTTTCCGCACGGTCCCCAGCCCAACCCTTGGCTATCCCGGAGATCTGTTTGGATCCGCCGACGTCGAACCGGACGACCCCGGAGCCAGCATCGCGCTGGATATGGACATCCGCTACTTCTACCACGTGGTCAGCCCGGTCGACTCGGTCTCTCAGCTCAACGGCTTGAGATACGACTGCACCGACCATCCCGCCGTGTCCTATCCCATCACCTTCGCCATCGAGCCCGTCCCGCGGGCGACCGACTATCGTTTCCACACCGTCCTCATGACCTGCCCCAGAGCGGTCGCCGACCACATCTACACCGATTCCGTCGATCCGAGTGTCCTGATCGAGTGGGGCACCCTTGACGAGGATTTTCAAACCTTCGAAGTCACATGCACCGGAGCAAGCGGCAGACCGCTCTGCGCAAATCCGCTGTTCCGGTACAACGACGGTGACGCCTGGGCTCTGGCCCTCACCCACGACGGCTCGACCACTCGCGGCGTCCATCGCACCGACGCGACCGTCATTCCCGCGGTTGCCGGCACTCCCGGCGCTAACGGAACCTATTGGTCGAGCGCGGTGAGCGTGGCCAATCTCGCGACCACCGACCGCGAGATCGAGGTCTTGTACACCCCGCGCGGCGCCGATGGGCTGGTGACCTACAGCAGCGAGAGCGTACTCGTGCCGGCGTCCTCACAACGGTCCTGGACCGATATCGTCACCGAATTGTTTTCAACGACCGGCGCCGGAGCCCTCGAGTTCCGCGGCCTTCAACTCGCCGTGACCAGCCGGACCTCGACACCCGGCGCCGAGAGCGGTTCCTACGGTCAGGGCATCCCCCCGATCCATCCCGCTCAGGCCCTCAGTGCAAAAGGGAACGACTCGGCGGTCATGGGCGGCGTCGAAGAGGGCGTCACCTTCCGCAGCAACCTCGGTCTGTGCGAAATCTGGGGCGAAAGCACCACTGTCAGTGTGAGCATCCTGGACTCGTCGATGAGCGAGCTGGGGCACCGGGATTACGAGCTCCGACCGTACGAGAACATCCAGGTCAATCAGGTCGCGAAGGTGGTGGGCGGGGCCGACTCACTCTCCAACGGGATCGTCCGTGTCACCGTGACCTCGGGTAACGGCAAAGTGGGCGCCTACCTCTCGGTGGTGGACAACGCCACCGGCGATCCCACCTTTATTGCCATTGCTCCTCAGTCTCCTTCCGGCGGCTGACGATTTGCGACGTGAATGCCCTCACGGAGTCAGATACCCGGCACGCACGTTGAGGGACACGCGTTCCGCCCCGATTGGGTTCGCCGGATCAGGGCAAGCGGATCTCGCTTGTGAACGGCGGCAGCGCCCCGGCATTCACATCCGGTTTGAAGCACGCAGAAGGACGAGTACACTGCCGCCAGACGATTGGAGGACATGGTGCGGATCGATCCAAAGGCAACGGCAGTCGACCTCTCGCGGGCGGCAAAACAATGGCAGTCACTCGGCGAAGCGAAGATCACCGGGGGCCGGAACCCGACAGACAGCGACGGCCTGCGTCGTCTGTCGAGCCTTCTCGATGCCGTCGGGCCCTTGAGAAAGTCGCAGGAGCTGTGGACCGAGGTCGCCAAGCTCATGCGCGAGGTTGGTGGCGCCAACGAGCGCTCGGCTGCGGTTGCAGACCAGCAGGCCGGAGTGTGCGACCGCCAGATCAAGTTCTGCGGCGAGTCGTTCCACGAGCTCGTGATGGAGCGGGCCTCCGACAAGGAGCGGCCTCCGAGTCTCGCCGAGATCAGGATCGCGGCTTTTGAGTTCGAGCGCAACGCCGACAACCGGCCCTTCGAGTGGCTGATCAATCAGTTCCTCGAAGACCCGGCGCTCGGCAGACGCGAAAGCTGGGGCGAGAACCTGGATCTCTGGTGGTTCTCCCGGACTTCGGGTTCGTAGATTCGGTCGTGTCCCGCCGATGAGCGGTGAGTCTGATTTCTTCTACTTCCCGTCGGTCTCCCACCGCGCGGCGCTCGAGTTCGCGCTCCAAAACGAGGTCAAAGCTGCCGACCTCTATGAGTCGCAGGCCGGCGCCGGCGACGACCCAAGTCGGGCCGAGATCTTCAACCAGCTCGCAGAAACCGAGCGCAAGCACGCCGCCTATATCCGATCGCAACTGCGATGGCACGCAGGAGTGACCGAGCACTAGCGTTCAGACACCGGGCCCGGAATCGTGCAGGGAGTCATCAGACTGATGATCCCGAAATCAAACTCTGTTGAGCACAGCCTGGGCGATGAGTTTCTGTTTCCCCTGCCGCGACATGGCTTTGATCTCGCATTCACGGACCGAGGCCTTTGACCGATCACGTTGAAGCTCGTGGTACCGCAGTGAGACCGGACCGCGACCGCGGGTGTACCGAGCGCCTCTGCCCGCGTTGTGCTCATCGACACGGCGCTCGAGATCGTTGGTGATCCCGGTGTAGAACGTCCGGTCGGCGCACTCGACGATATAGACGAACCAATGCTCAACGACGTGATCGGCTGGTCGACCGTTGTTCGTCACGGCTGGGGCCCCTCCCTTCACGCGGTACAGCTTAGCCCGAAAGGGAAATATGGCGCGCCGGAAGGGACTCGCGCCCTGGCCGGGTTCCAACATTTGATTGACCGAAGGGAAATATGGCGCGCCGGAAGGGACTCGTGGCCTCGCCGAGTTCCAACCTTTGTTTGACTGTAAGGAGAAATGGCGCGCCGGAAGGGACTCGCGCCCTGGCCGGGTTCCAACATTTGATTGACCGAAGGGAAATATGGCGCGCCGGAAGGGACTCGAACCCCAAACCTTCTGGTCCGTAGCCAGATGCTCTATCCAATTGAGCTACCGGCGCAGCCGGGGCGCGTATTGTGCCACAGGGTTTTGCTGGATGCAAGAGTTTGCGCCCCGTGCCCTTGCCCCTGCCCGTGCCCGTACCCGATGCAGCGTCAGCGCCTGCGGCAGGACCAGTCCTCGGACAGCGGCAACGGCATTCTCGAACTCTCATTCCCTCGAACCGTTCGAGATCGATTGCGATGGTGGTTGGCGACAAATGCCGGACATCGGGAACGGGCACGGATACGGGTACGGGTACGGGTTCTGGAACTCGGACGTAGAAACCGCGTATCATTCACCCGACCCGCAGGGAGGAACATGTCGGATCCAATTCTAGAAATCGAACACATCAGCAAGCGCTACGGCGATGTGACGGCGGTGGATGACCTGAGCTTCAATGTGCCGCGCGGCTCGGTGTTCGGGCTGCTCGGACCCAATGGCGCAGGAAAATCGACCACCATTCGGATGATCATGCGGATCATCATGACCGATGAGGGCAGGATCCTGCTCGACGGTCTGCCGGTGGATGACGACCGCCGCCGGCTGATCGGCTATCTCCCGGAGGAGCGCGGGCTCTACAAGAAGATGAAGGTCCTCGAGCACCTCGTGTTTCTCGGTACGATCCGCGGACTCAAACCGGGCGAGTCGAAGAAACGCTCCATGGCCTGGCTCGAGAAGTTCAATCTTGGTGAGTGGGCGACACACAAGGTCGAGGACCTCTCCAAAGGGATGCAGCAGAAGGTCCAGTTCATCGGCACCATTCTTCACCGACCACAGCTGTTGATCCTCGACGAACCATTCACGGGACTCGACCCCATCAACACCAGGGCGCTCAAGGATCTGTTGATGGCCATGTCGAAGGAGGGCGTCACCATCGTCCTCTCCACTCACGTGCTGCAGCAGGTCGATGAACTCTGTACCCATATCTGCCTCATCAACCGCGCCCGCGCCATCCTCGACGGCCGGCTCGAAGACATCCGCACCGATTACGGCGGCAACGTTTGGCGGGTGTCCAGCGATCTCGATGAGCAGGCGCTGGGCGAGCTTCCGGCGGTCACCAACGTCCACGCCCTCGGCGACGAGATGCTCGTTGAACTCGAACCGGATTCCGAACCGCGCGAGCTGCTGCAGGCCCTCGCCGCGCACGGCGGCCTCGAGAGCTTCACCCGATTCGTTCCCGGGTTGGAGAACATCTTTATTCGCGTCGTCGAGGAGGACCGCAGCCATGATTAGTTGGACGCGCATCGCAGCGATCATCCGTCGCGAGTATCTGGAAAGGGTCAAGACCAAGGCCTTCTGGATCTCGACCCTGTTGGTGCCGGTCTTTCTCGGCGCGGTGATGATCATCCCGGCCTGGCTCGCCTCTCGCGGTGGTGGCACGTTCACCGTCGCCGTGCTCGATTTCACGGGCCGCTTTGCTGAGCCCCTCCGCGCGGAACTCGATGACATGCTGATACGACAGACATCCACGGCGACCGAGGCCCTCGACGAGGCCGGTATCATCCCGGGCGAGCAGGCCGAGACCATGGGGGAGATGGTGGAGGAGTCTCTCCTCGATCTCACCCTGGTCCCCCTCGACAGCAGCGGCGATCCGGAAGCCGCCCGCGAGAATGCCAAATCCCGTGTTCACTCGAGCGAGTTCGACGGTCTACTGGTGATCCCCGCAACGCTGCCGGACGAAGGACAGGCGGAGTACGTTGCGCCCAACGTCTCGGCGTTCCAGATGCTCAGCATCCTCGAGCGCTCGGTGAGCAACGTCATGGTCGCCGATCGGCTGACTTCGGCCGGTCTCGACCCCGAAGCGGTGGGTGAACTCACCCGGCGGGTCGACCTGAGAACCATGAAACTCGGCGCCAAAGGCCAGGAGACCCACGACCAGGGTCAGGGCTTCATGCTCTCCTATGTCTTCATGATGATCATCTATATGACCGTGCTCATGTACGGCATCTATGTCATGCGCGGGGTCCTCGAAGAGAAGAGTTCGCACATCGTTGAGGTCATCATCTCCACGGTCAAACCTTTTGAGCTCATGCTCGGCAAGATCCTGGGAATCGGCGCGGTGGGACTCACCCAGTTCCTCCTGTGGTCGATCATGATGGTGGCCATCTCGGCACCGGGCGCGGCGGCGGCCGTCGGTATGGGCGGGCTCGAACTGCCGGCGGTGCCGGCCATCCAGATCGTCTTCTTCGTGGTCTACTTCGTCCTTGGATTCCTGCTCTACGGCACCCTCTATGCCGGGATCGGCGCCGCCTTCGACACCGAACAGGAGGCGCAGAACTTCCAGGGCGCCATCACCATGTTTCTCATCGTGCCCCTGGTGCTCATGATGTACATCCTCAACCAGCCCGACGCGCCGCTCTCGGTGGCGTTGTCGCTCTTTCCCTTCTTCACGCCGATGCTCATGTTCCTCAGGATGACTCTGACACCGGTGCCGGCCATCCAGCTGGCGGCGTCGGTCGTGATCATGGGCGCCACCATCCTGGCCGCGACGTGGATCGTAGGGAAGATCTACCGCGTCGGAATCCTGATGCACGGCTCCAAGCCCAAGCTCAAGGACCTGTGGCGGTGGATTCGGGAGGCGTAGCCCCGAGGGCGGTCTTCCGCCCTCGGAAATGAAAAACGAAAAATGAAAAATGAAAAATCCGGACGACGAAGTGCCAGAATAGCGGTGAATCGAATCGGGGTTCATACCACCGAGAGCAGGACCGAACCGACCGCTCAATTCGAGGGGGGACCTATCTCCCGGAATACGGAAAACATGAAAGTGCCCCGAAATGAACGGCGTTTCCTGTGACGCACTTTTCATTTTTCATTTTTCATTTTTCATTCTTGAAGCCTCAAGATACCGGGTACATGTTGACGCCCGCCTCGCCATTGCTATAATGCCGGTCCCTGTACGGGGTTCTGTTGGGGTGTCGTCCAATGGCAGGACATGCGGCTCTGGACCGTAGTATTGGGGTTCGAGTCCCTGCACCCCAGCCAAAGCAATTCACAAAAGCGCCTGGCTCGAGCCAGGCGCTTTTGTGAATAGCACAGGAGTTGATGACGTGCAGTCGATCCTCGGTGAGAGTGCGTGCCTGACCGCCGCCCTGCTGTGGGCGGTGGCGGTAGTGCTCTTCCGCGTCCCCATCGCCGCATGGGGTCCCCGAACGGCGAATCTCGTCAAATGCCTGCTCGGGACCACCCTGTTGCTGATGACGCTTCCGTTCTTCGGCGGGTTCGCCGCGTTCTCGGTCGCCTCTCCACGCGATATCGGCCTCATCGCCCTGTCGGGAATCATCGGCCTCACCATCGGCGACACCCTGCTCTTTGCCGCGATCGGTCGCCTCGGCGCGCACCGCACCCTGGTCCTCGGAACCTCGGCGCCGGTCTTCGCAGGCCTCCTCGCCGCAGCCGGAGGCGAGCGGCTGTCGGCCGGACAGTTCGCGGGCGCTGCGGTGGTCCTTATCGGCGTCACCATCGTGGTCGGCCCGGGCGGTCCAAATGCCGACGGCGCCAAACGGGTCGCCATCGGTGGAATCGCATTCGCGCTGCTTGCCGCCTTCGGCCAGGGGGCTGGCGTCGTTCTGGCGAAGGAGGGCCTGGACACCCTGGGTGCCATGCCCGCGACCCTGCTCCGGCTCGCCGCCGGGACAGCGGGTCTGCTGGCGGCCGCCGCTCTGCGCGGAGGCTTCGATCGGCTCCGGGATGCGTTCCACGACGGTCGAACCATGCGCCGGATGGCCCCCGCGGCCTTCTTCGGGACCTATCTCGCCCTGCTGCTGATGATGATCGGTGTCGCGCTGGCGCCGGCGACCATCGCGGCAGTTCTGCTCGCAACCTCGCCCATCTTCAGCCTCGTCATCGAAGCGGCGGCTGATCGGAAGTGGCCCACACCCCTCGCCGTGATCGGCACCATCATTGCCGTTGCCGGGGTGGCGGTTCTCGTCGGCTTCGCCAATTCTTAGTTTTGAATTCTCAATTGCCATCGCACGTCTTCTTCGAGGTTCTGCGATGTAATTGAGAATTGAGAATTTAAAACTAAAAATTCTTGCCGGCGAGCCAGCGAACTACAACCACCGCTCCGCCTTCGGCGCAAACCGTGACCCTATCCGACGCCGCCTCGTTGGAGAT
>Ga0316198_10002564_pt1 | contig 10972 bp, 9 predicted proteins | sample OudBieAanoxic_MG_FD_204935 | JGI IMG/M metagenome (GOLD analysis project Ga0316198, IMG submission 204935) | Coastal sediment microbial communities from Oude Bieten Haven, Netherlands - site A anoxic | ecosystem: Environmental > Aquatic > Marine > Coastal > Sediment | place: Netherlands... | reverse complement strand
CAGGTCCAGGTTGATGTTCTCGAAGCCCGATTCGCGTGCCAGCCGGAATGCGTCTCGAGCCTCGTCCGGTCCGTGGATGCGTCCGAGCCGTTTCAACTGGTCCGGGGACAGGCTCTGAACCCCCATCGAGAGCCGATTGACCCCCGCCGCTCGATAGGCGGCGAACTTGTGCGCATCTGCGGTACCGGGATTGGCCTCCAGGGTGACTTCCGCATCTGCAGTCAGCGGCGCGCGGCTACGGATGCCGGCGAGCAGGCAGGTAATCGCCACGCCTGAAAGCAGGCTAGGGGTTCCTCCGCCGATGAAGACCGAGACCAGTGGCACGGGCGGTGGGAGTCTGCGCAACTCCTGGTCGAGGTCGTAGAGCAGGGTGTCCACATAGCTCGCCTCCGGGATGTCGTCCCGCAAGGCATGGGAATTGAAGTCGCAGTAGGGGCACTTGCTCACGCACCAGGGGACATGGACATACAGCGCGAGCGGCGGTGGACCATGCGGCCCGCCGCCGGGATTAGTCAAGCTCAACCGGCGTCGCGCGCCTTCAGATAGGCGACCTCGGAGATACGGGTCCATTCCTTGGCCTGGGTAAGGAACTTCTGGTAAGAGGCATAGACTTTCTTGGAGAACTCGTCCTTGTCGGCCACTTCAGCAACCACCTCTGCTGAGAGTTCGCGCAGCTTGGCGATAACGTCGTCAGGATAGGGACGCATATCCACGCCGTGCTTGGTGAGCAAGGTCTGTAGGGCAACCGGATTGCGGGCAGTGTACTCGGCAAGCATGTCTAGATTGACCACTTTGCAGGCATTGAGCACGACGGATTGCAGGTCCTCGGGAAGCGCGTCGAATGCATCCTTGTTGATGATGGCCTCGAGGGTGGTACCTGGCTCGTGGAAGCCCGGATAGTAATAGTACCTGGCCGCTTTGTAGAGGCCGAAGGCCAAGTCGTTGTAGGGGCCGATCCACTCGGTGGCGTCGATGGCGCCGGATTGCAGTGAGGTGAAGATCTCTCCGCCTGGCAGATTCACCGGGGTGCCGCCGGCGCGCTTGAGTACCTCCCCTCCGAGGCCGGGGATGCGCATTTTCAGCCCCGCCAGGTCCGAGACCGAGTTGATCTCCTTGTTGAACCAGCCGCCCATCTGCACGCCGGTGTTGCCGGCCGGTGCTGGGATTAGGCCAAATCGGGCGTAGAGTTCCTGCCACAGCTCCAGGCCGCCGCCGTGGTAGAGCCATCCGTTCATCTCCTGGGCGGTCATGCCAAAGGGCACGGTGGTGAAGAATTGGGCGGCCTCGCTTTTGCCCTTCCAATAGTAGGCGGCGCCGTGGCCGATCTCGGCCGTACCGCGGGAGACGGTGTCGAAGACCTCGAATGCCGGCACTAGCTCGTTGGCACCGTAGACTTTGATTTGGATGCGACCGCCACTCATCTCGGTCACCAGCTCCGCGAGCTTGTTGACCCCAGTGCCAAGGCCGGGGAAGTTTTTCGGCCAAGTCGTCACCATTTTCCACTTGTGCTCGGCTTTTGCCTCGGCACTCTTGACGCCAGCGACAGATACCCCCAAAGCGAGCGATCCGGCGCCTACACCTTTGATAAACTCACGGCGTTGCATATTCTCTCCCCTTCGTTCTGGTGGAAATCGTTGTAGTTTCTCATTGTGCTACCGAAACGCCGCGCCGCCAAGGTGCGCAACCTTGAATATTACGGTGGTCGATCCTGATGCCACTCGGTAGACGTTATTTTTAAGTACCTCAGGCCGGCACCGCCTAAAGCAACATCCTACGAATACTGGGGTGGGGACGCATTTGGAGATGTTGTCGGCGCATGAATGCTCGGAATGCAAGAACGAATTCCTGCTATCCTTGGCTGTCCGCCAAGCGGTGGATCCAAAGGCGCGAAGGCCTGAGAACATCGGGCTTTCTTCGTTTTGACTCACTGACAACGAACCCGATGAAGCAACAGGTCCAGGATCTCCTCGCAACTGCGCTGCGTAGCCTCGCCGACGATGGTTTGCCCCTTACAGCAGACTATCCCGCCGCCCAGGTGGAACGTAGCCGCGGTCCATCCCATGGCGATTTCTCCAGCAATGTGGCCTTAGTCACGGCCAAGGCCGCTCACAGCAAACCACGCGAGCTAGCCCAGCGCCTGATGGAGGCCCTACCCGACTCACCCTTGGTGGCGCGCGTCGAGATCGCCGGTCCCGGTTTCCTCAACTTCTTTCTCACCCCCAATGCCTATCTCAGCCTGATCCCAGAGATCCTTGCCGCCGGCCCGGACTACGGCCGCAGCCGATTTGGGGCTGGTAAGCGGGTACAAGTGGAGTTCGTTTCCGCCAATCCCACCGGCCCGCTGCATGTGGGTCATGGTCGCGGCGCCGCCTATGGCGCCGTGGTTGCGGACTTGCTTGCGGCGGTCGGCTTCGATGTCCAGCGCGAATATTATGTCAACGACGCCGGCCGGCAGATGGATATTCTCGCCACCTCCGTGTGGCTGCGCTACTTGGAGCTTTGCGGCGAGGAGCTGCGCTTTCCAGCCAATGGCTACCGGGGTGACTATGTTTGGGATATCGCCGCCACCCTGCATCGCGACCATGGCGACGCCTATCTTCATGCCAGTGAAGAGGTCTTAGCCGGCGTGCCGGAGGATGCAGCCAGTGCCGATGAGCTCGATGATGCCGGTAATCCCCTTTCAGATGCCCCCGCCGGCGACAAAGAGCAGCATGTTGACGCTCTCATCGAGCGAGCCAAACGACTGCTTGGCGATAACCGCTACCGCTTCGTTTTCGAGCTTGGTCTGAATACCATCCTCGACGACATCCGCGACGACCTATCGCTCTTTGGTGTGGAGTACCAGGAATGGTACTCAGAGCGCAGCCTGACCGAATCGGGCGCAGTCAACAAGGCCATCGAGCGCCTGCGCCACAGCGGCCACGCTTACGAAAAGAATGGCGCGCTCTGGTTTCGCTCCACGGACTTCGGCGACGAAAAAGACCGGGTCGTCGTGCGTGACAACGGCCAGATTACCTACTTCGCCTCCGACATCGCTTATCACATGGACAAGCTCGAACGCGGCTTCGAACGTGTCATCGACATCTGGGGCGCGGACCACCATGGTTATGTGCCCCGCGTGAAGGCGGCGCTACAAGCCCTCGGGGACGACCCGTCCAAGCTGGACGTGTTACTGGTGCAGTTCGCTATCCTCTACCGCAACGGCGAGAAGGCGCAGATGTCCACCCGTTCAGGGGAGTTCGTTACGCTACGCGAGCTGCGTAAGGAAGTTGGCTGCGACGCCGCCCGCTTTTTTTACGTCATGCGACGCTGTGAGCAACATCTGGACTTCGATCTGGACCTGGCCAAGTCCCAGTCCAACGACAACCCCGTTTACTATGTCCAGTACGCCCACGCCCGGGTGTGCAGCGTGTTGCGCCAAGCTGCGGAGAAGGGCATGGCGGCGGAGCCGACCCCCGGCGACGCCAACCTGGAGCGTCTCACCCAGACCCACGAGCAGGATCTGCTCAAGACCATGGCCCGCTACCCTGATGTGGTGGAGGCGGCGGCCCTCAATGAGGAGCCGCATCAACTGACCCACTACCTGCGCGAGTTGGCCAACGACTTCCATACCTACTATAACGCCCACCAATTCCTGGTACAGGATGCGGCCCTGCGCGACGCCCGTCTCAAGCTTATTCTGGCCGCGCGCCAGGTGCTGCGTAGCGGCCTTAACTTGTTGGGGGTTTCCGCGCCGGAGAGCATGTGATATGGCGAGGGACTACAAAAGCAGGCAAGAACAACCTCGGCGCCGTCGTCGCGGCGGCGGCTCTTGTTTCTTCTGGTTTCTGACTGGCGGCCTGCTCGGCGCCTTGGGCGTGGCGATGGCTTGGATGATGGAAGGCATCAAGGATAACGCCGACAACGAACCGGCCGAGACCGCGCAGCAAGCGGCGCAACCGATACCGAGGCCGCGTTTCGACTACCACAGCATCCTCCCCGAGATGGAGGTCGTAGTACCCGACGACGAACTCATCGATCATCCGCCCGCCTTGCCGCCACCGCCGAAACCGGAACAGGTGGTCACCGACCCCAAATCCGCGCGAGCGCCGTCGCAGGCTAGTGCCCCTACTTCAGCGTCTCAACCGAAACCGGTGCCACCCTCGCCGAAGCCAACAGCAACAGAGCAAAAGGCGCAGGGTGGGAGTTCGTATTTGCTTCAAGTGGCCTCGTTCAAGAGCCCGGCGGACGCCGAGCGCCTAAAGGCTAAGCTAGCCTTCCTCGGTATGACGACCAGGATCCAACAGGTCACCATCAACGGTAAGGATACCTACCACCGCGTTCGAGCCGGCCCCTATCGCGGCAAAGACGCGCTGAATAAGGCCCGTGCCCTGCTCAGCAGCAAGGGACTGGAGAGCATGGCCATAAAGCTGAAGTGAGCGTCCGCATTGCGGACCGGCGGGGCGGCCTCGTCCCAATATGGACGCAGCGGTCTTCCTCCTGGTCGCTCCGCGCCAACGGTGTAGCCGGCCGAAATCCACCCTACCTGGCGGCGTCGATCAGCGCTGAGCCGAGTTCTCGTTCCTCGAGCCTATCCACCGGTAGATTTCTGTCGTCTCCGGTGCGCAGCGCGTGCAGTGACCGCCGCAGTCGGGTGAGACGGTGAAGCGTTCCGCCTTACCCTTGCGTATCCATACATCCAACATGGCGCGCACCGCATCCGCTTCGGCATCGAAGTGCACGGCCATATCGGCCAATGTTGCCTGGCTACGTTCCTGGAGGTATGCCTTGAGGTCGGAGAGAATCATTTATCCATCCGCCTCGACCCTCAGGGGACGGACACGTCGCCCACTTTGCCCCCAAGCGCGAAGAACCAACAGGACACCGACTAGGACGACACTGAGCCCGACGACCCAGGCGGTGGAACTCACCGGATGGGCATCGAAGGTTGCAACCCGGTAGAATAGGGTCGCTGCAACGAAAGCGATGCCTGTGCTCCAAGCGGCAACGAAGGCAGCCCAGGCGCGGCTTGTCTCGCGGACGATGGCGCCGATGGTCGCCACGCAGGGAAAGTACAGCAACACGAACAGGAGATAGGCGAAGGCGCCGGCACGGCCGTCGAATCGCGCCTCCATCGCCCCGAAGGTGCCTGCGGACACGCCCTGCTCATCTGCAGCCAAACCTTGGTCCGACAAATCGCCTACCCGCAGCCCGAGGGGATCGATAAGACTCTCGCCGAGCGCGGCCAAATTGGCTGGTACCGTTGCCGCTGCATCAGCCAGGGCTTGGAGCATCTCGAATGGCGTCTCCGACTCTAGTCCAATGGACTCGTCCGCAAGACGCCCGTAAACCGTGTCCAAGGTACCGACGATGACCTCCTTGGCGAGGACTCCAGAAAAGACGCCCAGAACGGCTGGCCAGTTTTCCTCGCGGATCCCCATGGGCGCGAACAGGGGAGTGGCTGCACGGCTCGCCGCACTGAGCACCGAATGCTCGCTATCCGTGCGCCCGATGCTACCGTCAGTGCCAATGGCGCTCAGTAGGTTCAAGGCCAACACCATGACCACGATCACACGCCCGGCCTCGCGCAGGAACAACCGCACCCGGTCCCAGGTGCGCAGCAGGATGCCCTTGACCGTCGGCAGGTGGTAGGGCGGCAACTCCATCATGAAACCGGTGCTCTCACCCGGGAGTAATGTCCGTTTCATGACCAGTCCGGTGAGTATCGCCACGGCGATACCCGTGAGGTAGAGGGCGAAGACCACGTTCTGACCCGAATGGGGGAAGAAGGCGGTGGCGAAGAGCACGTACACTGGAAGTCGTGCGCCGCAGGACATGAAGGGGTTCATGAGGATAGTGAGTCGGCGCTCGCGCTCGTTCTCCAGGGTGCGGGTGGCCATGACCGCAGGCACGTTGCAGCCGAAGCCGACGATCAGTGGCACGAAGGCCTTCCCCGGTAGGCCGATGGAGCGCATGAAACGGTCCATGACGAAGGCCGCCCTGGCCATATAGCCGGTATCCTCCACCACGGATAGAAAGAGGTACAGGCTGGCAATGATGGGGATGAAGGTAGCCACTACCTGAAGCCCGCCCCCGACGCCATCGGCGAGCACCAGCACCAGCCAATCGGGCGCTCCCACACCAGCGAGCAGCGCGGCCATGCCGTCAACAAAGAGGGCCCCGGCCACACCGTCGAAGAAGTCGATGAAGGCGCCGCCGAAGTTGATAGTGAATACGAACATCAGGTACATGATCGCCAGAAACAGCGGGATGCCCCAGATGCGACTGAGCACCACGCGATCGATGCGGTCGGTAAGGGTCCTACCGGCGCGACCGCGATCTCTGATCACTTGTTGCGCCAGGCTGTGTGCATGGCCGAAGCGGGTATCGGCAATGTGAATGTCCGCATCCTCGCCGGAACGGCTGCGGATCTCCCCCCGCCAATGCTCTGCCCGCTCTAGGGTGGGCGCGTCGGCAACCGTCTCTGCCGCCGGGTCACCCTCCAAGAGTTTCAACGCCAACCAGCGGGCGTTGGCCTTGGGGGCGAGACCGCTGAACCTGGGTGCCAGGTCTGCCACCGCCTGCTCCACGCACTCCTCGTGTGCCAGCCCAAAACCGCCTCCCTGCCTACCGTCAGCCACCGAGAGCATGCGCGCCTGTAGCTCGGTGAGCCCTTCGCAGGACACTGCCACGATGGGCGCCACGGGGCAGCCGATTTCCCGGCTCAAGCGTTCGATGTCCAGCGAGATACCGCGCTTGCGTGCCACATCCATCATGTTGAGCGCGACCACCAGGGGCATGCCCATCTCCAGCAACTGGATGGTGAAATAGAGGTTGCGTTCTAGATTGGTGGCGTCGACGACGTTGACGATCAGACCTGCGTCGCGGGAGAGCAGATAGTCACGGGTCACCTGCTCGTCCAGGGAGCCAGCGTCTAGGGAATAGATGCCTGGCAGGTCGATGACGCGGATCTCGCGCCGGTCGAGCTCCAGCTGTCCCTCCTTACGCTCCACAGTGACACCGGGCCAGTTGCCGGTCTTCTGGCGAATGCCGGTCAGTGCGTTGAACAGGGCGGATTTGCCACAGTTCGGATTCCCGGCCAGTGCAATGGTCAAGGCGCCGGTGGCGGCTTGCGACGCTGACGTGACACCTTCTTCACAACAGGCCATTGGATACAGTCCCAGTGTTTGGACGTGAGTTGGTGAACAGAGAGTGAAGCCTCGGCAGTACTAGGGCTCGTTGGACGACGATGTGCGGGTGAGCTGTGCGACCCATAACTTATCCACGATACCACCGCCGAGGGCGACCCGGGTGGCACCATGCGAAACGACGAGACCGCTACTGCGATGGTGGAGGACCTGAATCTCGCTGCCGATGCGCAGACCCAGCGCCAGTAAACGGCGCGCGAGCTGGCGGCCGCCACGAATCTCGACGAGGCGGGCGAGGGTGCCGACAGGCAGCTCGGCCAGTGGGAATCTCGTGGTGGACTGCGGGTTAGCCATGCGGGATTGCGAGTAAACCAATTGAGAATCGTTTCGCGACAAGTCTAACGCCTATCTACACCAGATCGAAGCGCTCGAACTGCATACTGAACTGCCCACGACCCTGAGTTTGGCTGCGCAGGTCGGTCGTATAGCCGAGGACCTTCTCCAGGGCTACCTCGCTGACGATGGTGACATTCCCGCCTTCGCTGCGGGTATCGCGAATCAGTGCATGGCGGGATTGCAGGTCGCCGAGCACAGTGCCGAAATTGTCCTCCGGGACCACGACTTCGACCGCCATCACTGGATGCAGCAAAGCTGGCTCGGCCTGCTCCAGGGCCTTATGTAGCGCGCGCGAGGCCGCAGCATGCAGGGTCTCGGGCATCGACGCCTGCCCGAACAGCTCTACCAGCCTGATTCGCACAAGCACATCTTCCACCTCCGTCCCTTGCAAGGGACCGGCCTCCAAGGCGGCGCGAACGCCAGCCTCCACAGCCGCGGACTGCTCGGCATTCATGGCCGCGCCCTCTGGCAGCAGGTGCGGGTCGCTCTCCACCCGGGTCCCACTGCCGCGCTCCTGTGGCTGCACCTCGACGGCTACCCGTGCAGTCCGCACGGGAATCTTCTGATCCGGCACCGGCGGAGGGGCGTAGGTCACATCGCCATTTGCGGCTTTGCGCACGGTCTCGCGTACCGCCACCGCCGGACGGCCGCTGCGCACGCCGACGCCGAACTCTCGCTCCAAGCGCTCGATGACGATGGCTAGGTGCAGCTCTCCCATGCCGCGTAGTAGGCGTTGTCCGGTCTCGGGGTCTTCTTCCAGGCGCAGAGTTGGATCTTCTTGCAGGACCTTGTCCAGGGCCTCCAGCAGTTTAACTTCGTCAGTGCCCGCAGCGGGCTCCACGGCTAAGCTGAGCACAGGCTCGCGGGCATCGATCCGCTCCAAGCGTAAGATGTGGCCGGGCGCACACAGGGTATCTCCGGTGCTGGCGTGGCGCAGGCCGGCGAGGAGCACAATCTGCCCCGCTTGGGCCAGTTCCAGCTTTTTCTTGCGTCCGGCGTCGACGTCGAAGATACGCGCTACATGCTCCTTGAGGATGCGCCCATCCACAGTCAGGAATTCGACCGTATCGCCGGGCTTGAGCCTATTGCGGTAGATGCGGGTGAAGACATGACGCCGGCCATCCCACATTTGCACCTTAAACACGAGGGCTGCCAGGGGACCCTTGGCGTCCATGGCTACCTCCTCGGTGCCACCATCCGGCAGCACCGCAGTGGATGGCGGCCGGTCGAGTGGCGCTGGCAACAGCGCGACCACCGCGTCCAGTAACGGCTGTACCCCCAGGTTGCGCAGGGCGCTGCCGCCGAAGCAGGGAAACAAGGTTCCGGCACGGGTACCCTGGCGCAGGGCGGCCCACAGCTCCGCAGGCTCTGGGTCTTCGCCTGAGAGGATGCGATCGGCGAGCTCGTCGTCCATCTCGGCACAGGCCAGAAGCAGCGCCTCGCGATGCGCGGCTACGTCGCGCCAGATATTGTCCGGACAAGACTCGACGGTCACCTCGCTGCCTTGGTCGCCGCTGAAACCAATTAGGGTGCGCTCGATCAAATGCACTACGGAGGGCCGACCCGTCGGGCTGCCGATCAGCGGTAAGGTCACTGGAACGGGCTCTGCGCCGAGGCGCTTGCGAACACTCTCCAGGCTATGACCAAAATCCGCGCCTGGCCTATCCATCTTGTTGACAAAAAAGATGACCGGGAGATTGAAGCGGCAACGTTGGCGCCATACGGTTTCAGTCTGAGGCTCGACGCCGCGTACACCGTCAAGCACTAAGACGCAGCCATCGAGCACGCGCATGGCTCGCTCTACCTCGATGGTAAAATCCACATGGCCGGGGGTATCGACGATCTGCAACAGGTGATTGCGCCATGGGGCCTTGGTCACCGCGGAGGTGATAGTGATACCGTGGCTCTGCTCCTCGGCCATGTAGTCCATGTGTGCCGCACCGTCGTGCACCTCGCCGATCTTGTGCGAAGCCCCGGTGTAGTACAGGATGCGCTCGGTCAAGGTGGTCTTGCCCGCGTCCACGTGGGCTGCGATGCCGATGTTGCGGATGTGCGAGAGCTGAGAGGGCTTACTCATAGGAGGTACAGATGATTCAAACGGTTTCACCGATCCGGCCGCAAGGCTCATTGCCAACGCGGCTGCTGCTTGCAGCGTTGCTAGGGTTCAGTCTTCTCGCCGCGAGCGGTACGTTCGCAACGGTCCAGACCACGTTCCGGTTGGCCAACGAGGGAGACAGCGTGATTGGCCGCGCATTCTATGTAAAGTCCCGGCATGAGGATACTCTGCTCGACATCGCCCGCCACAGCGGGCTCGGCTACGATGACATGAAGCACGCCAACCCCGCGTTAGACATGTGGGTGCCGGGCGCAAAGTCGGATGTGTTGGTGCCAACACTGTTCGTCTTGCCGAATGCCCCGCGCACTGGCATCGTGCTCAATCTCGCGGAGAAGCGGCTCTATTACTACCTCGACGATCCGCAGCAGGTGGCGACCTACGCGATCAGCATCGGCCGCGAGGGCTGGAACACACCCCTGGGCAATTTCCATATCACGAGCAAAATCAAGGATCCTACCTGGACGCCCCCGGCATCCATTCGTGCCGAGCACGCGGCAAAAGGCGACATTCTGCCTGCGGTGGTACCGGCGGGTCCGGACAATCCACTCGGGCAGCATGCCCTGCGCCTGAGCGCCACAGGTTATCTGATTCACGGCACCAACAAACCCTGGGGCCTAGGAATGGAGGTCAGTCACGGTTGCATCCGCATGTACCCGGAAAACATCGCCGAACTATTTCCCCAGGTCTCGGTCAAGACACCGGTGACCATCGTCGATCAGCCTTACAAAATCGGTTGGCTTGGAGACGAGCTCTATCTGGAAGTGCACATCAAAGAGGGAGATGCGGCTAAACCGTTACAGGAAATCATACCGGCCGGGGTGACGCAGGCGCAGCGGGTTACTGTGGATTGGGCGGAGGTACGGCAGGCGGTGGACGAGAATACGGGCCTCCCACGCTTGGTGGGAAGCCGTAAAAGCACAGGGAATGGGCTTTATTTGGACATGATCTTCTGATACATGCGGTCAACCTTCTCCGCATTGCGATCACAGCATGCCTGAGCGGCTTCGGCCTTGCTCAGGGCATTCTGCGCCATGTCGCGGGCTTGCTGGTCGGTGCAGCCACCGAGCAGGCCGATGCTCAGAACTGCGGCTGCAGACAGAGAAACAAGCTTAGCAGTCGTGGACATTGACGTTTGTCTCCTTTTCGGATTTTTGAGTAGGCTGGAAAATTATATAACAGTTTGGCGTGGTTTTTCCGAGAAACACCTGCACCTGCTCGCTATACATCATCCATCTTTTTGTATGCCAAGGGAGATACGCAGCCAAAGGTATGCCCCGTGGCAAAAGGGTGCCCCTGGTTCAATCCGCGTGCTGCTGCTGCTGCTGGTGGCGGC
>Ga0316198_10002562_pt1 | contig 10980 bp, 13 predicted proteins | sample OudBieAanoxic_MG_FD_204935 | JGI IMG/M metagenome (GOLD analysis project Ga0316198, IMG submission 204935) | Coastal sediment microbial communities from Oude Bieten Haven, Netherlands - site A anoxic | ecosystem: Environmental > Aquatic > Marine > Coastal > Sediment | place: Netherlands... | reverse complement strand
TGCCGATCGCGGCCAGGGGCAACAACAGATTCAGGCCGTAGACCCAGGATCCTTGAAAGTCGTTCAGCGGCCACTTCAGGGCGATTTTGGCCACGGCCCCGCTGGTAAAAGGTGCGCCGGCCAGGGCCAGTGATGCCAGTATCAAACCGCCGACTGCAAGCCGGGGTGCCCTCCGGCGGCCTTCGCCGGCCGCCAGGACGCCGACCCCCAAAAAAAGGGCACCCTTTGCGAATCCATGATGAACGGCGTAAATTCCGATTGCCGGAATCACCACCGGAACGGTATGCGGCCATCCGATGGCCAGGCCGACCCCCACCGTCATCAAACCCATTTGGCTGATGCTCGAATACGCCAGAATCGTTTTAGGATTCCGCTGGGTCAAACCGACGGCGACAGCGTAGTAGGCCGCCAGCAGTCCGGCGATGATGCAGAGGGTTCCCCAGCGTGGCATTGCCGCCAAGCCGATCGGCAAAAATCGCAACCATCCCAGCAATCCGGCCTTGATCATGGCACCGCTCAAAACGGCACTGGCCGGCGTCGGTGCCGCCGGATGTGCCAACGGCAGCCACACATGGACCGGCAGCGCACCGGCCTTGATGCCAAATCCAATTAGGACCAGACCGATGGTGATTGCCTTTGGCCGTACGTTTGAGAAATCCTTCAGCAGCAAAGAATCAACGGTCCAGGCCTGCAAAAGGAACGCCGTAAAGAGCAGGATTTCGCCGATGACAACTAAATAGATGTAAATACGACCGGCCTGCAAGGCGTCGGTATCGCCGGTGTGAACCACCAGGCCGTAAGATGCAAAGCTCATGAGGGCAAAAAATACATAGAAGCTGACGGCATCTTGAGATATGATCAAACCGAAATTGCCGGCCATGCTCAGTAAAAAGAAAAAGAAGAAACGCCCCCGCCGCGGATCCGATGCCAGATAGCTTTGGGCGTATATTCCTGACAACAACCACAGAAGCGAAGTAAACAGTAGAAAGAGTCGTCCGGTCGGGTCCATTGCCAGATGCATCTCAAGCAGAATCCAGGGAATCGATACGATCTCGCCTGACGACACCCATATGACCGCTGCCAAAGCCGGAAGGGCCGACCAGGGAGCCAAGCGGAGGATCGCGGGCTGCCAGCGTTTGATCGACAGGCCGAGGCCCAGTGCCAGCGGAAGGCCGAAAACGGCCGGCATCAGTATCGGGTAAATATCGAAAGCACTTGTGGTCATGGTTGATACTCCCGGGTAGCAATCAGGCGGGCCCACTCCAGGGGACTGAAGGGCGCATTGGCCAGTAAACCCGCCAGCAAAGCCAGCAGGGCGGTTATCAGGGGTGGTAGGAGCAGCATCCAGTGGGTTTCAAGTTTTCCGCCGGAGGACTTTTCCGATCGTGTCTCAGCCGCATCCTGAAACCAGCCTCGATATAGTATCGGCAGAAAATAGGCCGCATTCAGCAGGCTGCTGGTAACCAGGATCATAATGATCCACGGTTGGCCTGCCGCCAATGCGCCGGTTGCCAGATACCATTTGCTGATGAAGCCGGCTATGGGTGGAACGCCGATCATACCGAGGGCACCCAGGGTGAAGGCCGCCATGGTCCAGGGCATGCGTCGGCCGACGCCATTCATCTGGCTAATGTGGTGGACTCCCAGAGTTGCAGCAAAATTCCCGGCACAGAAAAACAGCGTAATTTTCATCAGCCCCTGATGAACCAGGTGCACAACACCCCCGATGGTGGCAACCGGACCCACGATAGCGGCGCCAAGGGCAATATAGGAGACCTGACTGACCGTCGAGAACGCCAGGCGTTTTTTCAGCTCATCCTGAAACAGCGCTCGGATCGATCCATATACGATCGTAAAGGCGGCGACAGCAGCCAGCGGCTGGAGCAAACCGAGTTTGGCGCTGAACTCAATACCGTAAACATCATAGACGACACGCACAATGCCGAAAGCGCCGGCTTTTACAACGGCAACGGCGTGCAGCAACGCGCTGACCGGGGCCGGCGCCACCATGGCCTTGGGCAACCAACCGTGAAGCGGAACCAGGGCGGCTTTGACGCCCAATCCGGCGATCATCAGAAGGAAAATAAACCGCAGCTGGGTCGCGTAGGTATCAACATAGGGGGCCAGCATACCGCCTTCCGTAAACGCCACTGAGCCTACCAGGGCTTTGAGCCAGGCGACGCCGATTAGAAACGCCGCCCCGCCGCCGAAGGTGTAGACGATATAAATTCGACCGGCGCGCATGCTCTCCGGTGTGCCACTGTGAACGACCAGCGGGTAGGTGGACAGCGTCAACATTTCATAAAACATGAGAAACGTCATCAAATTACCCGCCAGGGCGATGCCGATCGTAGAACTGACGCACAGGCTAAAAAAGCCGAAAAACCGGCTGCGTGACTGGGATGATTTTTCGAGATAGGCGATGGCATACAGCGTTGTCAGAAACCAGAGCACACCGGAAAGCGCGGTCATCATCACCGACATGGCATCGGCGTTGAGCACCAGGTCGATATCCGGCAGGATGGGCAGACGGGTTTCATAGACATGTTCGTGATGGACCCCCCAGATCATGACGCCGATAAGCACCAGTTTCAGGCCGGACCCCCCCAGGTTCAGGGCCGTGCGCCACCGGACCCGTTCTTCGGGCAGAACAAAAATGACGATCCCCGGTAGCAGGGATGTCAACAGGGTCAGCAAAGGTAGCCAGTTGTCGAACGTCACTCTAACTCCTGTAACTAGAAAGGTTTGCCTGCGTTGAGCAGCTCGGTTACCGCCGGCGCCGTCAGCCCTAAAAAAATTGCGCATAAGGCCAGAGCGAGGGCTGTCCACTCCATTATTTTAGGTACCGGGCGCCCCTCAACAACCTCCGGAAAGTAGCTGAAAGCGCGCGAAAAAAATCGAAATATATAGGCGGTTGCCAGCAGGCCTCCAAGGATTATGAGACCACTCCACCACCACTGACCGCTGGCCAGGGCGGCATTCAGGTAGAGCCATTTGGCGATGAAACCACCGCTTGGCGGCAGACCGATCAGGCTGACGCCCGCCAGGGCAAACGCAAACATGGACACGGGCATGCGACGGACAATGCCGTGAAGTTTATTAATGCGGTCATGGCCGAAGGCGTATATGACGGTACCGGCCGCTAAAAAAATAGCTGCTTTGGCGCAGGCATGACTGAAAACAAAATAGAGCCCTCCCTGCCAGGCGGTATGAGCTGTCTGGGGGGTCGAACTCAATGGAAAAAACAGGAAAAGGTAGCCGATCTGGGCAACCGTCGAATAGGCCACCAGCAGTTTAAGCCGCTTTGCCAGCAGAGCTTGCACCGATCCCCAGATGACGGCGAATGCGCCCAGCATCCCTATCAGCTGGGCGGTGGACGGGTTGATAAACGGTTCGAAAATCATCAACCACAGCCGCACCAGAATGTAAAAGGAGGCTTTGACAACCAGGGCGGATAGCACGGCGCTGACCGGTGCCGGTGCATTGGCATGCGCCGGCGGCAGCCAGAAATGCATCGGGAAAAGGGCGCTTTTCATGATAAGGCCGGCCGCCATCAGCGCAAACGCGGCCGGCAGGGAAGGTGACGCCGGTCCGACGGTCGCCAGCATTTTAATGCTGAGGGTACCATTGGCGGCATAAAGAAGGGCAACTCCCATCAGATAACTCAAGGAACCCGTGAGACTGACCAGAAGATACCGCATGGCGGCCGACAGGGCGTCCGCCGTTTGGGACAAAGCAACCAGGGCAACGGCCGAAAGGCCCAACAGCTCTAAGGTGACATAGAGATTGAAGATGTCTCCGGATAGAAACAGCGCATTGAGGGCCGCCCACAGAAACATCCACAGCGGCCAGAAAAAGGGCGACGCTGCCTTAGCGCTAAAATAGCTGCGGGCATAAAAGGTACTGCAACTGATGACAATGGCGGTCATTGCCAGCATGGCGGCACTGAGGCCGTCCGCATACATCTGAATACCCAAAGGGGCCTGCCATCCGCCGACCTGCATTTGCAGCGCGCCATGGACAAGAATCTCAATGCAAAGCTTAAAAACGACCAAAGGGGTGATAATGGCGATGAAAATGCTGACCCAGCGGCCGGTCCGGGGCAACACAACGGCAACTACTGCCGCCAGCAGCGGCAGTGAAATGATCCAGGCGGGCAAGTTCATGGGTCGTAAAATGTCATTCAGGCTCATTATCGGTTAATGGCGCGGTTCCGCTTACCTGATGGATGCGGCACGCCAGTGCAAGGGCCAGGGCGGTCGCGCTGACCGCAACAACAATGCCGGTCAGCACCATGGCATGGGGGACCGGGTCCGGCAGCGGGCCGGAGGTCCGATCTGCAGCTGCAACCAGAAACAAAAAGACACCCGCGCCGGATACATTCAAAGCGAGTATTTTCCTGACCGGATGGGAATAAACCACCAGGCTGTACAGTCCCATCCCCAGCAAAATGACGCCAACCAGCTCATATAAAAGCGGAATATTCATTTAATCGTATTTTCCTCCTCGAAAATCAGGGTTTGGCTGTCTTCGCCAGGTGCCGGATTGTCCGTATCCGATTTTACGCCGACGAACAAACGGACCAAAACGGCGGCGATCGATAGGGTGGCGGCGGCCTCAATCACCAGAATCAATGTACCCGCCAGCGCCACCGGATACTGCAGATAATTTCCGCAGATAATCATTGTTGCCAAGGCGACCAGTAGAAATATCAGCAATCCGATCCCCGTTGCCAACGGCATGGCCTTGCTGGCGGATAGATTAAATCGGACCGCTGCGGTTGCCAGCAGAATGCCGCCGGCTGCCAAAACTGCACCGGCCTGGAAGGCCCCTCCTGGCGCATATTTGCCGATCCAGAGAATATATCCGCTGACCAGAATTATAAACGGCAGCAGCAAGCGTATAAGCAGGAGAAGAATCGGAGATGGGGATGAACCGGTGCGCATGACCGCTGAAGGGGCCACGGATATGACGCCCACCGCAGCCAGTAGCAGGACGCCGATTTCCAGAAGGGTGTCATACCCCCTGAAGTTCAGCAGCACGGCCGTCACCGGGTTTTCTACGCCGCTGATCGGCATGTTGGAAGATACCAGCGCTGACATTTGATCGGAAAAAGGCGGAAGGGTCCATACGGTCCAGCCTAAAATACAGGTCAATGCCAGCACGCTGATTGCGGCAATCGTCTGTAACGGTCGTGAAAAGAAATGGTTTTTATTTTTTCTGATCATGGCAGCTAATCCCTGATCGGAAGCCTCGGTTGTAATTATTGGCTTTTTTTCCTGCGACTTCCAGCGGGCGTCTTGTTCTTCGCGGTCGTTTTCTTCACGACGCTGCAACCTGTCAAGCGCCGTCAAGAACAGAGCGCCGGTCAGCCCGGCGCCAATGGCCGCTTCAGCCAGGGCAATATCGATAGCTTTTAAACGGATCCAGGCCAGCGACAGCATCAATCCAAAACTGATAAACAGGACAATGGCCTTGAACAGGTTCGGGGAGCGTAATAGCTGCCAGGCCAAAACCAGCAGAACCAGGGCCAAAACGCCATCAAAGGCAATGGCGGCGTAATTCAGGGAATTTTCCATGGGTTTATTTTCCGCTTACGGGCCGCATTTGCGATCAGGTAACATGATATGGTGCTGGCCACCAGAACAGCCAGCCAGATGAGGAGCAGCTTCACACCAACTGTCCATTCTTTGGACATCAGGATCGATCCGGCGACCACCAATCCCAGACCCAAATTGTCGGCCTTGGTCAATGCATGCAAGCGGGTGTAAATATCCGGAAAACGCAGCAAACCAAGGCTGCCGCCCCAAAAAAATGGAATTGCCAACACTATCAGAAATGTTCCAAGCAGGTCAGTGAGACTCATCTTTCATTTTCCTCTCGTTTTCATGGTTGCCTTATTGGCGCCGGACAAATACGACCATCGTGACGGCTGCCAAGAGGGCATAAATAAGGGCGACATCCACCAAAGACGGCATCTGCATGGCCTGTGCAAGGATCAGTAGTACTGCCACGCCCCCGGTCCCCAAAAGCTGGGCCGCCAACATGCGGTCAGCTGCCGTCGGTCCCCACAAAATTCGAACAAGGCCCACAACGACACTGATGAGAATTAACAGCGCCGGCCACAGATAATGGTTCACTTTAGTCGGTCCCCGCCATGTGATCATCAAGCGGTAGAGGGTGCCGGAATACCGCCGCTGCCCGATCCTCGATGACTTTAAGTTCCTGTCTGAAGGGACGGTCAACATCCAAAACATGAACGACCAAGCTGTGCTCGCCAAGCTCGGCACTCAGGGTTCCCGGCAGCAGACTGACCGTGCATACAAACAAATTGCGAGCGGCTTCAGAAGTCAATCTCAGCGGATAATCAACCATGGCTGGATTCAGGGGCAGCCGTGGATGATAAATGCGCCGGACAACATCAATTCCGCTGGTAAGCGATAATTTTAAAAATAAAAGAGCCAAAATAATTAACCCACCCAACGACCATTGGTTGGTTCGGGGCCTGAAAAGACGGTAGTCAACGTAGATGGCTGTTAGTATGGCCGGTATGCCGACTTGCCACGAGTCATAGGCACCCTTGGCGAGAACCCACCACAAGAAAGCAAGGATTGCAATGCGGGATATCAACCACTTTGTCGACATCGGTCATACCCTTCGAGTATAATTGAATTCATGGGTCGGTTTCTTCGGGTAGATCGCCGGCTTCAAAGCGATCTTTTAGTTGGTCAATCCATGTTTTATGCCACAATCTGATTCCGCTGTAATAGGCAGCGCGCCCGATGAGATGCGCGGCCACCGGGGCGGTCAGCAACAAAAAAGAAATAGCCGCCAATGCCCGCAGGGTAATTCCCAACTCGGCATAAAAGAATGCTTCTGCGATCAGGATGAGCCCGGCGCCCAGCGTACCGGCCTTTGTGGCCGCATGCATCCGTATTACCGTGTCCGGCAGACGGAGCATTCCCAAGGCGGCTACAAAACAGAAAAGGCTGCCTAATACCAGGAACAGAGCAGTGAGAATGTCATTCATTTTTAGCCGTTTTATCTTCTATTTTATTTATGTTGCCAGGTTTTCGTTGCGGTGAGCGTATCAGAAAACGTGCCAGAGCCGCGGTGCCCAAAAAAGCAATCAAGGCATATGCGATGGCGACATCCAAAAAAGATGTTTCGCCGGCATAAACCGATTCGGTCGCCAAAAAAGCAACGATCAGCATCGATATCAAATCCAGCGCGACGATCCGGTCGGCGGCATCCGGTCCTTTTATCAGTCGCACCAGTGCAAGTAGGATGCTGATCAACAGCACGACTAAGGCAAATCGACTGGCGACGACAACCAAGTAAGTATCGGCCGGCATCAGCGCATAACCTCCAGTACCCGTCTTTCCAGACCCTGCTTAATCTGTTGCCGGGTCTCTTCAATGTCATCGAGAAACATCACGTGAATATATAACACCTGCCGGTCTTCGGACAAATCCAGGCTGAGCGTTCCGGGAGTCAAAGATATGAGATTGGCCACCAGCATAATTTCCGCATCGGTGCGGGCATCCAGCCGGATGCCGATGATGCCGGGGCGGCTGATATGTGTTGGGGTGATCACATCCCATAAAACCCGCAAATTTGAGACCAGCAGCTCCTTGGCAAAGAAACCGATCAACCCGATAACTTTCGGCAGGCGTTCGAAGTAGCGTGTTGGGCCGTAAAGCGGTTTGGTCAGCCACAGGGCAATATAGCCCACGATAAAGCCCGCCAAAAAACCGCTCAGATTAAATTGCCCCAAGACGGCGCTAAATCCAATGCTTAAAAATATGTTCAACAAAAATAAATTCATTGTCGGTCTCCCAAGACCGCATTGACATAATATTGCGGATGACTCAATTCCTCGGCGGCCTGCTCGGCAAATTTAAAGACAAATTCCGCTCCGAAACCAATGATGATGGTCAAAAGCGCCATAGCAGTGATGGGGGCAAGCATCCAGGCCGAGGATTTGCGGGGCATCATCGCCTCCGTAAAATGATGTGCCTGGGGAGCAGGTTTCCAAAATACTTCCGCCCAAATTTTGGTCATTGAATAAACCGTCAGCACTCCGACAAGGGCCGCCACAAAGGCCGCCCAATATTGATGGATCTCGAGGCTGGCTCGAATCAAAATCATTTTAGCCCAGAATCCGGACAACGGCGGAAAACCCGCCAGTGAAAAGGCCGGGATAAAAAATAAAATAGCGATCTTACCATTGCTGCGATACAGACCTCCGAGCTGCGCCAGCTCGAATGAGCCCTGGAGTCGCTGCACGATCCCGCTGACCAAAAACAGATTGGCTTTCACGATAATATGGTGAATCAGATAAAATATGGTGCCGGCAAGGGCCAGGCGGGTTTGAAGTGCCAGCCCCATTGCCATGTAGCCGACCTGGCTGATGATATGAAAAGAAAGAATGCGGCGAAATTCATTTTGCGCGGCGGCTCCCAAGACACCGGTGATCATCGTCAGCGCTGCCATGACCAGCAACACAGGATAAAAATAACCCATATCAACGGTGAAAACCAGGGTAAACATGCGGATCAAGGCATATATGCCGACTTTGGTCAGCAGGCCGGAAAATATCGCCGACACCGCAACCGGCGGCGTATGGTAGGCTGCCGGCAACCAGAAGAATAGCGGGAACAGCGCCGCCTTGATTCCAAAGGCGGCCAAAAACAGCATGGCAACCGCCGTCAGCAAGCCCCTGTTTGCAATCAAGGGAACTTTCGCATGCAGATCTGCCAGGTTCAGCGTACCGGTTAAACCATACAGCAGTCCGATGCCGGCGATAAACAGCAGGGTGGCCAAGAGGTTAATGACCACATATTTTACGCCGCCGTCCAGCTGTGTTTTGCTCTGACCAAGGACCAAAAGGCCGAAGGAAGCGATCAGCATGACTTCAAACCAGACATAGAGATTGAAGATGTCGCCGGTTAAAAATGCACCGCAAATTCCGCAGACGAGCATTTGCAAGAGCGGATAATACCCGCGACCAATGAGGGCAGCATCAATGTCGGCCTTGGAATAGGTTGTCACCGCCAGGTTGACAATCGCGGTGATCATCACTAACACGGCACTCAGATGGTCTGCTACCAGGGTGATGCCGAAGGGCGCCGGCCAGTTGCCGATCTGAGTGGCGAGGATGCCGTTGACATGGACATGGTATAAAAGCAAAGCACTGATCATCGTGTGCAATCCGGCACTGGCCAACGTCAGCCGGGAGGAGCGCTTGGGGTCTGTTTTTACGAGAATGGCGATCATGCCGCCAACCAGAGGCAGCAGGATCGGGAATAACAGCAAAACATTCATGCCGAATCTCCGGATGGTGGTGTCGAGACCGGGAGCGGATCATCGCTATCGGCCTCGGCAACCCTCATTAATTCGGTGTCAACGGTACCCAGCTCCTGATAGGTGCGATAGAAAAGGACAAATATAAAAGACAGCAGCGCAAATCCGATCACGATCGCTGTCAGGATTAGGGCCTGGGGCAAGGCATTGGCGAATGGTCCCTGCGCCGCCATCGCAGGATCGGGAAGCAACGGAGGACGCTGGCTGTCCAAACGACCCACCGCAAATATCAGCAGATTAATTGCATTGCCGGCCAAGATGAGTCCAAATATGAAGCGGATCAAATTGCGGTCCAGAATCAGATAAACACTGGCAGCAACCATGACTCCCACCAATCCGGCGCATAAAATTTGCATTTCAATTTTCTTCCAGGGCCAAAATTAAGGTTAAAATCGTTCCCAGTACGGCAAGAAATACCCCCATATCAAAAAAAAGGGGTGTACCGATGGCCAGCGCCTGTTTGCTTTCCCCGATCCACCAGAGTCCGGTAAGAAACGGCCGGCGAACCAGCAGAGCCGCGAGACCCGAAACCAGTGCCAGACTGAGTCCGCTTATGACTATCTTTTGGGGAGTAATGCGAATCGCCCCCCGAACCACTGCGGGACCCTCGGCGATGGCAAACAGCGCAAATCCCGTGCCGGCCACCAGAGCGGCAGCGAAACCGCCGCCGGGCGCATTATGACCGCGCATCAGCAAATAGACAGAAAAGGTCAGGATCAGTCCCACCAGCAGTCGTGTGGCCGTTTTTAGAATTAAGGAGGACATTATATAACCTTTCGCTTTTGGATCAGGGCATAGCCGGCTAACCCTGCCAGCGCCACCACAGTGATCTCACCCAGGGTGTCGAAACTGCGAAAGTCAACCAGGATGACATTGACAATATTGCGGCCGTGGGCGGCAATATAACTGTTGGCTTCAAAAAAATCCGTAATTGATCGATCCAATTCAGTCTGGTTGACCGCCAGGATAAGGGCTGTGATCAATGTCCCGATGGCAATAGCCAATATTCCGTTCCACAATTTACCAGCCGACGGCATGGGTTGGCGGTCATTTAAGGACGGCAACCGCAACAAAACCAGAGAGACGACAATCACGGTCAAGGTTTCCACCAGCAACTGGGTCAGCGCGACATCGGGAGCGCCATACATCAGAAACAGCATTGCAATCCCGGCACCGACAACCCCCAGACTGCAAATCGCCAACAGGCGTGACCTCGCTCTGATGACAACTATGACGGCAGCGGTAATGATCCCGATCAATAGCACACCGGATATTGGCGCATCGAAATTTTTTGCGAATACGGGGGGCGTGTAATTTAACACCAAAGGCAGACCGACGCCTAAGACCACCGCACCGATGATGACACTCAGATAGCGATGCAAAGATCCGTTTTGAAGCAGGCGGGTCTGGATTTTAGCGATTTTCGCAATGCTGTCAAGCCCGAAAGTGTAGATGGACTCGAATCGGAGGGGAATTTTCTGAACAGTGTAACCGATGGCCTGCCGCAGCGGTCGGCTGAGCAAGTAAAATACGATTCCCAGGCTGATGGTGAGAATACTTAACAATAAGGGTTCGTTGATTCCATGGTATAATTTCAGCTGAATATCTTCCATG
>Ga0316198_10002561_pt1 | contig 10980 bp, 12 predicted proteins | sample OudBieAanoxic_MG_FD_204935 | JGI IMG/M metagenome (GOLD analysis project Ga0316198, IMG submission 204935) | Coastal sediment microbial communities from Oude Bieten Haven, Netherlands - site A anoxic | ecosystem: Environmental > Aquatic > Marine > Coastal > Sediment | place: Netherlands... | reverse complement strand
GTGATGATTTTTCTGGCGACCTGCATGGTGATCTACTTCAAGCGCCGGGGCTGGATCGGAGCGACCCCGCCACCAGAGTTCGTCGCTGACGACGACGACTGACAGGCTTTTCGGTGAGCCAACGAGAGCGCGCGCCGCGCAAGTCCTGCGCGAGTGAATCGCTTCACGCTCAAGACCGACCGGAAGGTTCGACTCCGGTGAGATGGGCGACGAGCTTGCGTATCGCAGCGATGGCAGCGTCCTGTTCGCGGCGTGTCGCGCTTTGCTCCATTTCTCGCCTCAGGGTGTCGAGCGCCGCCTCTTGCTGAGCGCCGAGATCCTTTTCCAAGGCCGTGCGGCTGGTGTTCACGTACGGGTTATCGATGCCGGAGATTTCCCGGAGGGTGCGCCAGAGGTGAAGGCGCTCCGAGCACTGCAAGGCAAGCCCCGTGGAGACGACTTTGCGAACGATGCTGTCATCGTTGCCGGCGAGCGAGATGAAAGGAAGCTTGCCAACGCGCTGCGCTCGCGTGAGCTCCAGGTAGTCGATCAGGGAGACCAGTTTGTCGTCGGTCGCGGGTGGGTCGCTGAGCTCTGCGGCAAAGTCCGGCTCAGAGGCGGCGAAGTGGGCAAAAGTGTAAAACTCTTCGACTTCGATGGCTTGCTCTTCGGAGTCACGGGCGGGGAGTATGTCGCTGGTCCAAAGCGTATCGGGCGATGGATTCGAAGATAGGTCAAAGCACAGGACGAATCGGTTGTCGCGATCCGGATCGTAGGTGAACATTGGAAACGCCCTGGCGCGCACGGCGCGTTCGGCGCGACTTTGAAACGCAGCCTGCTCCTCGTCGTCCCGTTGGCAGAGGACCGAAATCAGGCCCGGGCGTGGCGCAGTGAAGCCCTCGGAGAGCTGTCTTTGAAAATCCGACGCTGCCGCACAAGTCTGGACGAAGTAGACGCCGCGCATCGCCAGCGGCAGCGTTTCAATGGTCATCGTGGACGGCACGTCGATCGAACTGGAGTGCGCGTCGCGGAAGCTCGATCGGAGAGCCGCAACCTTGATCGGCATTCCACTTTGGAGCAGCGACATCAACTTTCGCAACCGCGCACCACGGTCGCCATCGAGGGGCGCCATCACGACAAAGGGAGGACACGAACGGAGCTCAGCTGGGCCGAGCTGGCGCCAGGTGAAGTCCGAAAAGGCGGGGTCGTGGATTTCAGAGCCGTATTTGCCGCGGAGCTCGAGTTGAGCGATGCGCAGGGCTCGAAACGCCTCGGCGCACCGATTGAAGTGTTCCTCGGCGAGCGCCAGGATTTCGCGCTCTTCGTTCTCGATCTCGATAGAGACCGGATCGACTTGGCCGGTTGACCAAGCATCCTTCAGCTCCGCGAGCGTTCCAATGAGCGCATCGACGCGCTGAAGCCGATCCGGCGGCATCGCACGCGACCGTGTGCCACTGCCGAGGAGACGCGACAAGGAACCGATGTCCATATTGGTCGCCGCGAGGGGCCCGAGCGCGCGCTCGAGCTGATCAGGGTCGTGCCCGTGCCGATGATACTCGTCGAGGCGGACGAGCGCCGTCAGCTCACGAATGCTCTCTTCAAAAGCCTCTTCGAGAGCGACGCGGTCGTCGCGCAAAACATCTTGGACAGCTTGCAGGACCTGCTTTTTCATGACGGTCAAACGGATTAGCCGACGGTGTAGAGGTCCATCGCGGTTTCCAAACGCTGCAGGAAGGTCCGATGGTCGGGCCGCTCCTGGCGTTGCCATCGAATCTCTTCATAGGAAGGGACATCGGGGTCTTGATAAACGAGGCCCATGGGGCACGGGTCCACCGACACTGCGACACGTTGAGCCTCGTTGATGTCGCGATGGTCGTGCGCCTGAACGGGGCCGCGCGACAAGAGCGACGTGTGCACGGGGATGCCGTCTTCGTGGTCGAGGAACACGACCGGGAAGTGCACCCCACCCTCGCCAAACGCTTTCGGCATGAAGACCGGGCAGCGTTGGAGGATACGTACGAAGGAAAGCCCATGATGCTCCCAAGCCTTTTCGATGGTCTCGTCGAGGTGCGCAGGGAGCCAGGTCGCGGTTTGGGCGACGAAGGAAACATTGGTTATCCCCATCACCACGCTCAGAGGGTTCATCGGTTTGAGGTAAGTGCCCCGCGGTGTGGTGTTGGTCTTCCACCCGTCCGGCGTCGTGGGCGAGACCTGCATCTTGGTGAGCGCATACACCTCGTTGTCGAGTACCAGCACGACTGCGTTGATGTTGTATCGGATCGCATGCAGCCAATGGTTGCCCCCAATGCTGAAACAGTCGCCGTCCCCCATGATGACGATGACCGGAATCTCGGGACGCGAGAGGCGCACGCCCGTGGCGATCGGCAATGCCCGCCCGTGGATGCCGTGGAAGCCGTAGGTTTTGAGATAGTGGGGGAGGCGGCTCGAACAGCCGATGCCGGAGACCGAGACGACGTTTTCCGGATCTAGGTTGTTCTTGCGCAGCACGCGCTGGAGCCCTGCGAGCACGCCATGGTCGCCACACCCGCTGCACCAGCGGGGGCGCTCCGATTCATAGTCGTCGAGGGTGTGCGCTTCACTCGCGTGGCTCTCGATCAGGCATAACTCCGTAAGCGTGGACATCGTCAATATACTCCCTTGAGTGCGCGAAGGGTTTCACCAAGGCTTTCGATTCCCGGTTGATCGCCGAGGATGCGTTTGACCTCGTCGAGGATCTCGACCGGCATGTAGGGGCGGCCCGGGACCCTTGCCATGCAGTCGATGTCCTGCAGGGTGGCGGCCCGGAGGATCCACGCCAACTGGCCATAGCGACGATTGTCGTGATTGATCAGCGGGTCGTTCCAGTCGTCGCTGTAATTGAGCTCCACCGTGATGATCTGGCGAAAGCGCGCGAAGATCTCATGCAGCCCCGGGGGCAGGGGACTGAGGAACTGAATGTGGAGCGAAGACACCGAGAGGCCTTCGCTGCGCGCCACGTCGACGGCTTCCTCGATGGCGCCCCGCGTACTGCCCCAACCCACGAGCAGCAGGTCACCTTCGGGCGCCCCGTGCACACTCGGCGGGTTCAGGGTTTGCTGCAACGCGGCGAGCTTCCGGCTGCGCATGGCGTGGCCGCGCTGGTTGCGTTCGGCGTCGTAACAGGCTTTGCCATTGCGGTCGTGGTTGAGCGAAGTGGTCACGCCCATGCCACCCGGCTGACCGGGGATCAGGCGCTGCGAAAGGCCCGTCGTCGGATCCCAATCATAGGGGAGGGCTCCGGGCGGCACGGGGCTGAGGTCGAGCGGAGGCCTCCGTGGCGTTTTGGAAACATCGGGGCGATCGAAAAGCTGCTGACCGGTCGCGAGGTTGGCATCCGACAAGACGATGACCAGCATGCGGAACTCTTCGGCGATCTTTTTCGCGATCGACAGAATATAATAACACTCTTCGATGGTGCTCGGTGCGATCACGACCTTGGGGGCGTCTCCGGGCGCACCGTAAATCGCATGAAGCAAATCCGACTGCTCGATCTTCGTCGGCAAGCCGGTGCTGGGTCCACCGCGTTGGACATCCACGATGACGAGGGGTGTCTCGGTCATCACGGCCAAGCCCTGGAACTCGGTTTTCAAGGCCATGCCGGGCCCCGAGGTGATCGTCAGCGCGGTCTTCCCGGCGTACGAGGCCCCGAGCGCGACTCCGATGGCGGCGATCTCGTCTTCGGCCTGGTGCACGAAGCCACCGAAATCCTCGAAAATCTCCGAGAGGGCATGCGAAGCGGAGGTCGCCGGCGTGATCGGATACATCGAACAGATTTCGAAACCGGCCGAGACGGCGCCAAGCGCGAGGGCGGTGTTTCCGTTCATCGCTACTTTTGCGACATCGCTTGGGTGCGCCTCAATCTCGAAGCATCGATCCAAATGCGTGATTCCGTATTGATGACCTGCGGCTGCGAGCCTCACCGCCAGCTCGATCACCTCGCGGTTCTTGGCCTTGAAGATGTCGCGAATCACATCGTCGAGCAGGTCGAGGTCCTTGCTGTAGAGGGCGCACAGGATGCCGACCGCAAACATGTTCTTTCCCTGTTGTGCATCTTCGGCGAGACGGAGGGTTTCCCTTTCGAGCGGGACCTCGACGATGGACGCTCCACGCGAACGAAACGTGTCGAGCACCTCGCGGTAGGACAGGCGATACCGCTCGTCCTCGTGCGTTGCCCACTGGTCGTCGATCAGCACGAGGACGTCGTCGGCAAGGCTTCCTGCTTCGAGGCGGGAGAGCAGGGCCATTTCGTTGAAGGCCAGCACCACGTCTGCGCGGTTGCCTGCATTGGTGACGCGGGCGCGCTCGGCCAGGCGAATTCGGTTGCCGCTTGCGCTTCCAGTCGTGTGCGGCGGAGGCCGGATCTCGGAGGGGATGATCTCCACGGTCCAAAGGCCGTTGCCCGATTTCGCGCAGAGCTGGGCAAACGCAAGGGCCGCCTTTTGCGCACCTTCGCCGGCGTCGCTGACGATTTCGACGGTGTGCTCAGCGAGACGGACGGGACGGGCACCGCTCATGGTTCCTTCTTTCGAGTCCGCGAGGTCTAGCACGACCGCTGGAGACCGAGCAAACCTCACCGTGCTTTATCTGCGATGGGCGCAGCCCAGGCGATCGCTGGAACGAGCCCTCCGTAGTAAAGAACGTTTGGGATCATGCGCAAAAGGAAAGCGAGGTCCGCGCCCGTCGTAAGGATCAGCGCGTCGGCGACGGCCCACAGGGTGTAGTAAGCGATGACGAACCTGGTTACCCGCCGCGTCCACAGAAGCGCACCGCTGCGGCGAGGCAGATAGACGCGGGACAGGCCAATCGCCAGCACGACAAACAGAATCTCGTACACGAAGAAAAGGACGCGAGGCTCGCTCGAACCCAACACAACGACGCCGAGCTGCGACGCCAATGGCACGAGCACCGTCCAAGCAGACGCTCGCATCCACGCACCGGCGGTCGCCGAAACGGTCCCGTCGGGCTTCGCGCTCTCGATGAAGAGAAAGAAACGAAAGTCGCCGATGAGAACGAAGGCCAGCGGCACGAACGAGGCTGCGGCACCGGTCAGCGGACCGATCCCCGGCACATCGTTGCTGGTGAGCCAGGCATCGAGGAGCGCAATGGCGGCAAGCACGGTGCAATACCGACGCACCGTGGCCGACAGGCTGGGCCCTGACAGCGCCAGCAACAGCCCGAAAATCGCGGCCGCCCAGAGCAGCAACGGGTGCTGAAGGAACGAATCGTAGAACTCGGCGTAGCTCACGGCGTGCCTGGCTCGACCTTGTGCGAAGCCATCGCACCGAGATAGGCGACGATCTCATCGATGATCCGCGCGCGGTCGGGCAAGTCGGGATTGAGTGGAGGCATCCTCGGCGCAATGCGCATGAGGGTCGGCTGATCGATCCACTTCCGGAGCCACGCTTCCTTTAGGTACTCGGTTGGATTGGCCGGGTAGTTCAGCTCCGGACCAATCGCGCCCCCATGCCCGTTGATCGCGTGACACTTGGAACAGTGAGCGATGAAGGCATCGAAGCCGGCCAGCACCGTTGCAGATGAATTCACCGGCGGCGCCATCTCCTCAAAGCGCGATTGAAACGACACGAGGTCGATGCCAACGACTTGATAGGGCCAACCGTAGTCGCCCTCGGTTCGCACCCGGGCGTTGTCCAGGTTCTCCCAAATGACGTAGACCGGGCTGAGGTCGATACGCCGCTTCTGGCCCTCTTCGTCTTTGAGGATCGTGAACCCGACGTCGCCCGGCCGATCGATCGCCAGAAATGCCCGGTGATCCAAGACGCGTCGCACAGGAATCGTGGGCTCGTAGCCGTCGCGACAGCTGAATAGAATCGCTTCATGCGTTCGCCAAGAGGGGCCGTACGCTTCGTCGAGGACCTGCTCCAGCGGAAGTGCGGTGAACACCACGTTCGCATGCTCGTAGGGCTCGAACACCTCGATGCGGACAGGCTTCACCGTCTGCTTCAGCGCCTCGTCCGTCAGCGACTTCACGGGCTTCGATTGGACTCGAAACTCGATCGAGCGAGCGCCGCTGTCTTCGGCGGGAGGCGTTGCGACGTCAGCGGGCTCGCCTCGTGGCGCTGGCCCCGGTTCGCTACGGGGACAACCGAGCATGCTGCAGGCTCCGAACCCGATTGCGAGCACCATCACTAATGCCGGGCCCCTCGAACCTGCTGACTTCACGGGGCTTTCATCGCGTCGCTCGGCGAGCCTCATGCACCCTGGTCGCTGAGGCATCCGAGCGCGATCTCGGTTCGCGTGACCGAGGCGGCACTCTGCGGGCCGCGACTCAGCATGCACAGGTGCCGTGCCTCCGATTGCACGTAAACGCCTCGCGCATCGCCCGATCCCATCATCTCCTGAGCGATGTCGCGCACCAGGTCTTCCTGAATCTGGAAACGGCGCGCGTATGCCTCGACCAGCCGGGGCAGCTTGCCGAGCCCCAAAATGCGATCCCCAGGCACGTAGCGGATGCTGACGTGCCCAAAGAACGGAAGGAAGTGGTGGGCGCAGATCGAATAGAACGCGATGTCTCGGACCTCCACCACGCTTCGGGGCTCGTCCGCCCCGACCATCCGTGTCGTCTTTAGAATCGTCGACGGGTCGACCTCGTAGCCGTTCAACAGCTCTTTGTAGCAACGCGCGATCCGATCCTCCGCCTCGGGGCTGTCGAACCAGCCCAAAGCCCGCGGGTCGTCGGTGATGTGTTCAGTGAGCCAGTCGGTGAGTTTCAAGCCGTTCTCCTAAGCGAGCGTTCGAGCCAAGACCAAAGTCCGATGCGATCCAAGAGCGGGTTCATCCAGCCCGTGCTGATGCAGTACCCCGAATCGTGGGGTGCCCGATGATGGCACGCATGCTCGTCCGGGCGCAAAGCGAGCCCGGCACGCTGAAGAAACCGCGCCAGCCTCGGAGCGCGCGACATGTGCGCCCATTTGTGAACCTGGTTGGACCAGGACCCGACGGCCGCCATCGTCCAAACGACGGCCACAGCCGCGGCCTCGAGCCCGGACTGAACGCTTGGCGCCAAGAAGGCCAGCAGCACCAGGGCGAGCGCCGAGAAAAAGCAAGGCTCCCCGTTTGTCTCGACCCAATCGTGTTCGACCATCTGCCTCGGGTGGACGTGGTGCTCTCGAAACGCGCGAATGAGCAGCGGGCCGACCACCGGTGTAGCCGCGTCACCGAAACGGTCGCAGGCCCAATGCACGACTCCGCTCAGCACGTCGATCGTTGCCACGCCGAGGGGGAGGGCGATCAGGACGGCGAGCCACCATCCCTCGGTCACGAAGCGCGCGAGGGCCAAGCCCACCCACGCGGTCAGGATGATCGAAGCCAGAATCGATGCGGCCAAGACCGCGCGGCGCGTTCGATGCAACATGCGTGGTGGAACTCTAGAGTCGGTCCTACTCGGCCGCCATGAGGCGTGGCGCTTGGACTCGACCAGCCCGCTTACAGGCTGGCGCTGGGTTCTGCCGTCGGTTCTGGCGCGTATTCGTCTTCGTCCTTGCCCCAGGAGACGCCAATTCCAAGACCGAGCACAGGCCCCTTGATCCCCACCCCGCCAACCGTGACGGGCGCAATGACGTACCCCGCGCGCGCGTCCAGGCCCAGCCAGAACTCCTTGCGCAGCCGCCAATTGAGCAGCGCGCGCAGGTAGGCGCTCGAGACGAACTCATCTCGCCCGCCCACCCGGCCCCAGCCGAGGTCAAACATCGCGCCCGCCCCAAACCAGTGGTCCCAGTCACCCGTGCCCCAGAGGGCACCGACGGTCCCCCCGACGTTGCGCATTTTTAGGTCCTCGGGCGTTCCATCCTTGCGCCCAAAGCGGGCGAAAAGCTCACCGGCAATGTGAACGCACTTCTCGGAAGGCCTGTAGAACGACCCCAGGGCAAAGCCAGTCAGCGCGGCGTCCGCATTTGGATAGACGCGGGTGCTCAAAGCGATGTCCGCGAAGAGCCTCGGCGCTTCCCCCTTTGAAGCGCTCTGCGCCACCGCGCCCGCGGGGCCGAAGAGCAAAGCCATGGCAAAGCCGATGGGAATCAAATGGATTGTTGGTCGCCGATGCATCGTTGCCCCTCCTAGGCCGAAGCCGTGTGCCAGGGACCTTACCGCGGACAGACCTGGGATGAATAGGTCTTCGGACGGGGCGCCCGCTTACGATGCAAAAGGGGATGATCCGCGCGAACGGAATTTTCACCGTCTGGGATGACGGCGTCGATACCGTTTTCGGGATGACCCTAGGCGCCTCCATCGCCGTACTCGACGACTTGGAGCTTGGCATCAACAACTATCGCACTGGCTCGTCGCTTCAACAGCGGTACGAAGGGCTGATCCCGGTCATCTTCTCGCCGTCGGCGGGCTTTGGAAACATGCCGCTGTACGGACGATACCGCTTCGTGCACCGCGAGAAGCTCGACTTCGCCGGCGACCGGATTTTCGTTCTGCCGACCGACACCCCGTTCGCGTTCGAAGTGGCTTTGCCGTTCCGCATCAAGCCCAACGATCGGCTCTCGGTCGACACTGGGATCGAAGTGCGGGGAACCTTTGGCTCAGGCAAGCGCGCGGACATTCGCATTCTGGCGATCGTCAACTACAACTTCTCGGACCGCGCGTTCATTGCCGGCGAAACCGGAGTGCAGTTGGTGAACTTGGGCAAGGGCTTCAACACCGCCCCTGCGGACCTCCAGGGCGTTGCGATCCCCATCGGCTTCCGCGCCGGTGGTACTTGGAAGAAAGTCGACAAACACCTCATCGACCTCTTTGCCGGCTTTGCGTTCCCGCAGCTATTCGAAATCGGAACGAGTCGCAGCACCGTCGACTTTGGCATCTGGGATCTCTTCGTCGGTGTCGCGTTCTGCACGCGTCCACTCTTCTAGCGTTTGCGAGGTTCTCGCTATTCGCTCGGGCTCACGGGGTTACACCAGATGGGCGAGGTCCAGGCGCGCTCCTGAATGACCGGGCGCACGACGTCGGGTTGGCAGCAGGCATCGTCGGCGTTTCCCTCATCGCTGAGCGCTAGCGTGCGGGTGGTGGGCCCACGGAGCTCGCAAGGTCGAGCATGCTCTCTTGGCTGACTTCAATTAATCCCCGCCTCGGCCGGTCGAGGTCGATGATGATGAAGATGACCAGCACGATCAGCAGCGACATGGACACCGTGGCAAGCAGCGGCCGCCCGCCCTCGAGGCCGCCCGAGTAGCCCAGCACCGCGGCTCCTCTTGAGTCAAGTCGACCGTGCTCGCATCGACGCGGAGCTGCACGTAGTCCGCGATCATCTCCTTGGCGCGCTCGCGCTGGGCCTCCGGCAACAGTTGCGTCCGGAGGTAGGCTGTGCCGATCGCATTGGCCTCGTTGAGCACCGCCTGACTGCGGCTGTCGAAACGCTGGAGCGCCATGGTGAAAGTGAAACAGAGCAGCAACGCCAACAGCCCGAGCATGGCCGCCTGGATGGCGTTGGTCTGCGCTTTGGCCCCCAAGCGTGAAGCTCACCTGAAGAAACGATGTCCCTCAACGTATGGAGGGCGCTGCTGGCTTCCGTGGTAAGAGTCATCGAACCGGGGGACAGAGTAATGACTAAGCCATCCAGTTTGAGAGCCGCCGTCGTGCTCGCTGCCCTGACGCCAGCAGGCTTGGCATTGAGCTCTGCACCGTGCGCCAAGGCGCAGACAAGACACGACTTTCAGATCTGGAATGCCGTCTTTTTCACCGGTCAAGCCCTTCGCGCGGACAAAGGCCCGGTTTTCTGGTTCGACGCGCAGGGCGTCTGGGAGCAAGCGACCTTCACCTACAAAAGGGCTGGGCATTTCGAGATCCCGGCCTTGAGTTGACCTAGGAGCACCGATTGGACCTAACAGCGCATACCGCGAGCATGACTCGTTTGATGTGGATCGCAGGCATCGCGATAGGGGCCCACCTCGGGGTCATCATCATTCGGAGGCTTGCTCGTAGGCTGATCTTCTCTCGCCTCGGATCCGAGGCCAAAGCGCAGACGGTGACTGGTTTCGTCCAGAGCCTGCTGGTTTTCATTCTGTACTTCGGGGCTTTCGGTTTTGCCCTCGATGAGCTCGGGGTTCCGCTGACCACCTATCTTGCAGGAGCTTCGGTGATCGGTCTTGCGGTGAGCTTCGGGTCGCAAGGCGTCGTGCAAGATGTGATCACCGGTCTGACCGTCGTGTTCTCGGACCTTCTCGACGTTGGAGACATGGCAAACGTCGGAGGTCAGGTCGGCATCGTTCAAAGCATCGGTATGCGTTTCACGGCGCTGATCGGCTTCTCGGGTGAGCGGGTGTTCGTGCCCAATCGCACCATTGCAAACGTGATCAACTACCCACACGGATACATCCGGGCATACGTCGATGCGCGGGTTCCTACAGGCGACGAACGGACTCGTGTCCAAGCTACCGAAGCTCTCAGCAAGGCTGCCCACGCTGCCTATGAACAGTATCGAGGCGTTCTGCTCGTTGCGCCAACGGTCGAGGGCTACCGGAAGACCGCTGCGGGCCATGGATATGTCCGAATCAAGTTTCGCGTGTGGCCCGGTCAAACGCAGCTCATTGAAGGCCCGATCAAGGAGGGAGTCGCGAGCGCCATGAAGGAGTTCGATCCCGGCTACGCGTCTTGGATGGTGTCTGTCTACTATCGTGCCGAGCCGCCCGATTCGGAAACTTCCAAGCGACTCCCTCGCCCGGCGGTCCTGCGCAAGTAGCGTTGGGTGACTCCGCTAGCGGACGTCGCCGCCGGCGAAGTTGAGCCCGAAGCCCATGTAGTTCGTGTACGGGTAACCCAGGTCGTTGTACGGCCCGGAGAAGCGACGGACTCACTTCGTCGATTCGCGATCGAGCAGGTGGCGTTTTCTGCGGATTCCCCATCGGTAGCCGCTCAGGTCGCCATCCGCGCGAACCACGCGGTGGCAGGGGATGATCACCGCGACCGGATTGGCCGCACAGGCCCGGGCGACGGCTCTCGCGGACT
>Ga0316198_10002560_pt1 | contig 10981 bp, 7 predicted proteins | sample OudBieAanoxic_MG_FD_204935 | JGI IMG/M metagenome (GOLD analysis project Ga0316198, IMG submission 204935) | Coastal sediment microbial communities from Oude Bieten Haven, Netherlands - site A anoxic | ecosystem: Environmental > Aquatic > Marine > Coastal > Sediment | place: Netherlands... | reverse complement strand
CCTCCCGGACCCGCCGGATGGCCTCGGCGTCGCCTTCCCAGTCCGCCTCGCGCACGCTGAAACCGCTCATGTCCCGCTCCCTCCGGAATCCTCATCCTCTCCGATCCATTCGAGACTGCCCTGTTCGAGCAGGGCTGTCATCAACCCGAACAGGTCGTCGGCATCCGCCGCCGAATCGGCCACCCGGCCCCGATCCACCGCCCGGGCCTCGCACAAGGCGCGGGCGGCCGATTCTGCCGCCCGGTCCAGACGCCAGCTCTGACCGTCGGCGAACAGCAACACCGTCCCGTCGCCGCGGCGGCGCCAGGCGAACCGGGCCGTGGCCGCCCGGCGAAGCCGGTCGCCCGCCCCGAGCCTGGCGGCCACTTGCTCAGGATCCGTTGGCTCGATGGGACGAGCGGCCAACAGCCATGGCTTGTTGCCGGTGACGAGCCGGCCCAGGGCTTCATCCAGCAGTCCGTCTCCGAGCGGCATGACCTGCTGCAGGAGGGCAGATGCGCGGGCTGACGCCTCGTCGCTGATCCGGAGACCGTCACTCTCGTGACGGCTGGCACCGGCATCCCCGTAGCGGAGATCCGGGTGCTGTTGGTCGAGCAGGGCGCCGGCGGCGGCCAGCAATTCCCCGGCTGACGGCGCACGGAAGCCGATCGACAGGGTGATGGAGGGTTCCGCGCCGATGCCGTGGTGGGCGATGCCGGGGGGCAGATACAGCACGTCACCCGGCACTGTCTCCACCGTCTCCCGGGGACTGAATTGGCTGAGCACACGCAGTTCGGAATCTTCCCGCCAGGCGATCTCCGCGGGCTCCGGGTCCAGCCTCCAGGTGCGGGTACCCTGGCCCTGGATGAGGAACACGTCGTAGGCATCCACGTGGGGACCGACGCTGCCGCCAGGGGCCGCAAAGCTGATCATGAGATCATCCATCCGCCAGGGCGGGATGAAGTCGAACAGATCCATCAGCGGTCTGAATTCGGGCAGGTGTTTTTCCACGTCCTGGACCAGCAGGGTCCAGCCCTGGTCCGGGGCGGCGACGAAGTCGTCTTCTTCGAATGGTCCATGGCGCAGGGTCCAGCCGTCGGACTCGTCGCCGGTGGCGATACGGGACTCCACCTCCGCTTCGCAGGCCAGGCCGGCCAGTTCTTCGGATGTCAGAGGAAAAGCCCAGGGGGCGAGCGCACCCGAGAAGTAGAGCGGCTGTCGCTGCCAGTACTCCGCCAGGAAACGGTCGGCGTCCAGCCCCGGGGGCCAGCGGATCATGATTCGGGGGGCAGATCCAGAGCCTGAGCCGCCGCATTGCCCGTGTAGCCGGAGGGGGTCAGCGCCCGCAGCCGTTCCCGGGCTTCCGCCGGCAGGTCCAGCCCGGCGATAAACTCGTGCATGGCGGCCTCGCCGACCTTGCGCCCCCGGGTCAGTGCCTTGAGCTGCTCATAGGGGTTTTCGATACCGTAACGACGCATCACCGTCTGCACCGGCTCAGCCAGCACCTCCCAATTCTCATCGAGATCGGCGGCCATGCGCCCGGTGTCGGGCTGCAGTTTATCCAGGCCTTTCTCCAGTGACGCGAAGGCGATGCCGGTATGGGCGATGGCCACACCCAGGTTGCGGAGCACGGTGGAATCCGTGAGATCACGCTGCCAGCGGGAGATGGGCAGCTTGGCGGCGAAATGGTCCAGCAGCGCATTGGCCAGACCGAGATTGCCTTCGGCATTCTCGAAATCGATGGGGTTGACCTTATGGGGCATGGTCGAGGAACCGACCTCGCCGGCGACGGCGCGCTGACGGAAATAGCCGATAGAAATATAGCTCCAGACATCACGGCACAAATCGATCAGCACAGTATTGAACCGGGCCAGGCCGTGGCAGTACTCGGCGATCCAGTCGTGGGGCTCGATCTGGGTCGTGAACGGATTGAACGCCAGACCGAGACCGGTAACGAATTCCCGGGCGATAGCCGGCCAGTCGGCTTCCGGATAGGCCGCCAGGTGAGCGTTGTAATTGCCGACCGCTCCGTTCATCTTGCCCAGGATCGTCACCGCCGCAAGCTGTTCACGCTGTCGGTAGAGGCGCCAGGCGACGTTGGCGAATTCCTTGCCCAGAGTGGTGGGCGAGGCCGGCTGCCCGTGGGTGCGCGAGAGCATGGGGACGGCTGCGTTTTCCTTCGCCAGGGCGCAGATCTTGCCCAACAGCGTCGCCTGTCCCGGCAGCAGGAACCGGTCCCTTGCCGCGGACAACATCAGGGCGTAGGCCAGGTTGTTGATGTCCTCGGACGTACAGGCGAAATGGGTGAATTCCATCAGCCGTTCGTCGGCGCCGGCGGCCTCCAGTTGCCGCTTGATGAAGTACTCCACCGCCTTGACGTCGTGGTTGGTGACCGACTCGATCTCTTTCACCTGGCGGGCGTCGTCTTCGGTGAAATTATCGGCCAGGCGGCGGAGCACGGAGGCGGGTTCCACGGCGGGCTCCGGCAGACCGATCTCCGGGGCAGCGGCCAGCGCCCTGAGCCACTCGACTTCGACCTTGACCCGGAAGCGGATGAGGCCGTATTCGCTGAAGATATCGCGCAGCCCGGCGGTCTTGACGGCGTAACGGCCGTCGACCGGCGAGATAGCGGTGAGGGTGCTCGAATCCATGCCCGTAGGAATCAAAAATGCTAGGATGGCGAATCATACATCAGAAGCCCTTTTCAGGGTTTTTCGGTCGATGACCCCGGCCTTTCAGGCCTTGCTCGGCGACGGCATTCCCCGGCGCCGGGCTGGCATGATCCTGGCCGGCGGCCGCCGGGGGTTTCCTAAAAATCGGAGAGGCCACATGGGCGATACAGATTATCGGGTCAAACGCGACAGCATGGGCGAATTGCGGGTCCCGGCCGACGCGCTCTGGGGCGCACAGACCCAGCGGGCGGTGGAGAATTTTCCGATCAGCGGACTACGCATGCCCCGTGGATTCATCCGTGCCGTCGGACTGGTTAAATGGGCTGCGGCCCGGGCCAATTCGAAGCTCGGATTGATCGAGGCGGACGTGGCGGAGGCCATCGAGCACGCCGCCGACGTGGTGATCGAAGGCCGGCATGATGATCAGTTCCCGATCGACGTGTTCCAGACCGGCTCCGGCACGAGCACCAACATGAACGCCAACGAGGTCATCGCCCATCTCGCCAGCGAACGCCTCGGTTCGCCGGTCCACCCCAATGATCACGTCAACATGGGGCAGAGCAGCAACGACGTGATCCCCACGGCCATCCACGTCAGCGCCGCGCTGGAGATCCGGGAAGCGCTGCTGCCGGCCCTGGCTCACCTGGCCAAGACACTGGACACCAAGGCGGAGGCCTGTGCCGAGATCGTCAAGACCGGCCGCACCCACCTGATGGACGCCATGCCCATCACCATGGCCCAGGAAATCGGTGGCTGGTCCGCACAAATCCGAAGCGGTATCGCCCGCATCGAGAGCGCGCTGCCGCGGATCCAGCGGCTGGCCCAGGGCGGCACGGCTGTCGGCACCGGGATCAACGCCCATCCGGAATTCGGCGCGGCCTTCGCCTCCGAACTCAGCCAGCGGGCTGGTATCGCGTTCGAGCCCAACACTGATTACTTTGAGAGCCTGAGCAGCCAGGACGCGGCGGTGGAAGTCTCCGGCCAGCTCAAGACCGTGGCGGTCAGCGTAATGAAGATCGCCAACGATCTGCGCTGGATGAACAGCGGACCGCTGGCGGGCCTCGGGGAGATCGCCCTGCCGGCGCTGCAGCCCGGCAGCAGCATCATGCCGGGCAAGGTCAACCCGGTGATCCCGGAGGCCGCCGCCATGGTCGCGGCCCAGGTGATCGGCAACGACGCGACCATCACCATCGGCGGCGGCTCCGGCAATTTTCAGCTCAACGTAATGTTGCCGGTGATCGCCCACAATCTGCTCCAGAGCATCCAGATCCTTGCCAGCGTCACCCGACTGCTGGCGGACCGGGCCATCGCCGGCTTCAACGTCAACGAGGACCATCTGCAGGACGCGCTGGAGCGCAATCCGATCCTGGTTACGGCGTTGAATCCGGTAATCGGCTATGAACTCGGGGCAGCGACCGCCAAGCGCGCCTATGCTGAGGGCCGCCCGATCCGCGAGATCGCCCGGGAGATGACCGAGCTGTCCGACGACGACCTGGCACGGCTTCTGGACCCCAAGGCTCTGACTCGCGGCGGCATCAACAAATAGTGTCGAGCGCAGACGCCGGTCACCAGGATCTCAGGGACCTTATCCGCCGGCGTCTGGCAGGCAGCCAGCCGCAGCCGGCGGATCGCATCAACATGCCCGGTTACGGGGATCTTCCGCAGATGATCCGGCGGCTGCGCATCCGACGCCTGGTGCCGGCCGCCGTGCTGGTGCCGATCATCGACCGGCCCGCCGGGCTGTCCCTGCTGTTGACCCGCCGGGCGGAAGATCTCAAACACCATCCGGGCCAGATCAGCTTCCCCGGTGGTCGTCTCGAGTCCGGGGACACGGGCCCGGCCGGCGCCGCGCTGCGGGAGACCCGGGAGGAAGTGGGTCTGCCGGAAGTCCATGTGGAAATAATCGGCTATCTGGACAACTACCTGACCATCACCGGCTACGCAGTCACGCCGGTGGTGGCCTTCGTCCGTCCCGGCTTCGAACTGGAACTGGACACCACCGAGGTGGCGGAGGCCTTCGAGGTGCCGCTGACACATGTACTCGATCGGGAGCGGGTGGTGCGCCGGCACAGCCGATTCCTCGGTATCCGTCTGCCGTATTTCGAGATCCCCTACCGCGACTACAACATCTGGGGCGCCACCGCCGGCATGCTGATCAGCCTGCGCCAGCGCCTGTTCGAGGAACAGGAATCGTGAACGATGTGGCCTGGCTGATCGACATCATGGCGCGGCTGCGTCATCCCGAACACGGTTGCCCCTGGGATATCAAGCAGAACTTCGAGACCATCGCCCCCTATACCATCGAGGAGGCCTATGAGGTCGCCGACGCCATCGAGCGGCACGATCTCGACGGCTTGCGCGACGAACTGGGCGATCTGTTGCTGCAGGTCGTCTACCACGCCCGCATGGCGGAAGAGTCCGGCGCGTTCCGCTTCGAGGACGTAGTGGAGGCGATCTGCCGCAAGATGGTGAGGCGTCATCCCCATGTGTTCGGCGACGAGACCGTCGCGGATGCCGGCGCCCAGACCGAAGCATGGGAACGTCTCAAAGCCGAGGAGCGGGGAGATCAGCAGCAGGACCCGAGCCACCTGGCCGGCATCGCCCGGGGCCTGCCGCCGCTGGTGCGTGCCGGCAAGCTGGGCCGCCGCGCGGCTCGTGCGGGATTTGACTGGCAAGACGTCCAAGGGGTGATCGCGAAGCTCCATGAAGAGCTGGCGGAACTGGAATCCGATCTGGACGATGACGTCCGCCTGGAAGACGAGATCGGCGATCTGCTGTTCACGGTCGTCAATCTGTGTCGTCACCGGGATCTGGACCCGGAGCGGGCTTTGCGAAGGAGCAACGCTAAATTCGAGCGCCGTTTCAGGGCCATGGAGATGGCCCTGGCCACAGACGGAGCCACCGTCTCAGACGCCGATGCGGAACAACTGGATGCGGTATGGCGGGAAGTAAAGCGATCCGGTTGCTGATCTTGCCGCGAACGCCGGATACGGTCGGCTGAAATGTCCGGGCGTCTCCGGGAATTGCAGGAGCAGATCAGCGACGCCATGTATGCGGATCAGCCGCGGCTGCGGCGACGCCTGAAAAAAGCACGCAGGGCCGGAGGGGCGGAACTCGACCAGGCCGCACTGGCGATTGAGTCCTCAGCCGACAAGGCGCGAACCCGGGCCGCCAGCCTGCCCTCCATCCAGTACCCGCCCGAATTGCCCGTCAGCGAGCGCCGCGACGAAATCGCCGAAGCCATCGCCGCACACCAGGTCGTCGTCCTGTGCGGGGAAACCGGATCCGGCAAGACCACTCAGTTGCCCAAGATCTGCCTCGACCTCGGGCGTGGAGCCCAGGGCCTGATCGGGCATACCCAGCCGCGCCGGATCGCGGCCCGGGCCACCGCCGCCCGGATCGCCACGGAACTCGGCGAGCCGCCTGGCCAACACGTGGGCTTCAAGATCCGCTTCGCCGATCACACCGGCCCCGACTGCCGGGTCAAGCTGATGACCGACGGCATCCTGCTGGCAGAGATCCCCCAGGACCGCTGGCTGCGCCGCTACGACACGCTGATCATCGACGAAGCCCACGAACGCAGCCTCAACATCGATTTCCTGCTGGGTTATCTAAAACAGCTGCTGCCGCGCCGGCCCGAACTCAAGCTCATCGTGACCTCCGCCACCATCGACCCGGCCCGTTTCGCGGCTCACTTCGACGACGCGCCGGTGATCGAGGTCTCGGGCCGCACCTACCCGGTCGAGACCCGCTACCGGCCGGCCCAGGCCGAGGACGAAAATGCGGAGGCGCCCGGACAGATCGCCGCCATCCTCGAAGCGGTGGACGAACTGAGCCGGCAGCCCGGCCCGGGCGACCTGCTGGTCTTCCTGGCCGGCGAGCGGGAGATACGCGAGACCGCCAATGCCCTGAGGCGTCATCATCCCGAGGGTGTGGAGATCCTGCCCCTGTTCGCCCGCCTGTCCGCCGCCGAACAGGACCGGGTTTTCAGACGCGCCGGCCCGCGTCGTATCGTGCTGGCGACGAATATCGCCGAGACCTCGCTGACGGTGCCGGGGATCCGCTTCGTGGTCGACCCGGGACGGGCCCGGATCAGCCGTTACAGCTATCGCAGCAAGATCCAGCGATTGCAGATCGAGGCCATCTCCCGGGCCAGCGCCGACCAGCGCAAGGGACGCTGCGGGCGGGAGCGCGACGGCATCTGCATCCGTCTCTACGACGAGACGGATTTCGAGGCGCGCCCGGCGTTCACCGACCCGGAGATCCTGCGTACCAACCTCGCGAGCGTCATCCTGCAGATGGAGGCCCTCCAGCTGGGGCACGTGGAGGACTTCCCCTTCGTCGAACCGCCGGACCCGCGCTTTGTGCGGGACGGATACCGCCTGCTGCGGGAACTCGGCGCCGTGGAGGAAGATCAGCGCGTCACCGAAGCCGGACGGCGCATCGCCCGCCTTCCGGTAGACCCGAGGCTCGGACGCATCCTGCTGGCGGCGGCCGAGACCGACTGCCTGCCATCGGTATTGCCCATCGTCGCCATGCTCAGCATCCAGGACCCGCGCGAGCGTCCCCTGGAGAAGGCCGAAGTCGCCGATGAGCGGCACGCCCGGTGGCAGATCGAGGGATCGGACTTCCTCGGTGTCCTCAAACTCTGGCGGGACTATCTGGAGCAGCGTCATCACCTGTCGGTCAACAAGCAGCGACGCTGGTGCAAGGAACAATTCCTGTCTTTCATGCGGATGCGGGAGTGGTATGACGTCCACCAGCAACTGTCCCAGCAGATGACGCAGATGGGGATGCGCCCCGGCCGGGCCGGGATCGAGGCAGAAGTCGAAGCCGAAAGAGTCCATCGCGCCCTGTTGACCGGGTTCCTGGGGCACATCGGCCGGCGCGACGAGGAGGGCGGTTATCGGGGGCCTCGCGACAGCCGCTTCCTGGTCTCGCCCGGTTCTGTCCTGAGGGGCAGCAAGTCGCCATGGCTGATGGCGGCATCGCTGATTCAGACCACCCGGGTCTTCGCACGGGTCGCGGCCCGTATCGAACCGGACTGGATCGAGTCGGCGGCCGCTCACCTGGTGCGGCGCCAGTACGATGCCCCCCGCTGGAGCGAGAAGCGCGGCACCGTCGTGGCCCGGGAGACGGTGACGCTCTATGGCCTGGTCCTGGCCAGCGGCCGCCGCGTCGACTTCTCCCGGATCGACCCCGAGGCCGCCCGGGGCATCTTCCTGGAAGACGGCCTCGCCGCGGAGGCCCACGCTATCCGTGCGCCGTTCGTCGACCACAACCGGGCACTGCGCGAACGGCTGGAAGATCTGGAGGCACGGATCCGGCGTCGTGATCTGCTGGCGGACCGGCCCCGGATCGCGGCGTTCTTCGAGGCACGGGTGCCGACCGGTATCTGCGCCCTGCGCGACTTCGAGGCCTGGCGCAGGAAAACCGAGAGAAAGAATCCCCGCTGCCTGTTCATGGAGATCGACGACCTCACGGCCAGCGATGTCCCGCGGCTGGACCCGGATGACTTCCCCGATGCCATCAGCGTCGAAGGCAACACGCTGCGGCTGGCCTATCGATATGAGCCGGGAGCCGACGATGACGGCGTGACCGTCCTGGTGCCCCGTGAACTGCTGGGCATGCTCTCCGAGGCCGATCTGGAGTGGCTGGTTCCGGGCCTTCTGGAAGAGAAGATCATCGCCATGGTGAGAGGCCTGCCGAAATCCCTGAGGCGACGTCTGGTGCCGGTCCCCGAGACGGCCGGGCGTTGCCTGCCCGCCCTGCTGGCCGCGCAGGGCGAGCGTCTGGCGCCGTGTCTGGCCGCCGCCCTGCAACGGGAAGCCGCGGTGCCAGTGCCGGTCGAGACCCTGCAATCGGTGCCGTTACCGGATTATCTGCGCTTCAACATCCGCGTGCTGGAAGTCGATGGCGAGTGCTGCGGCGAGAGTCGGGATCTGGATGCGCTGCAAAGACAACTGGCGCCGGCCGGACCTGTCGCCCGAACAGCCGTGGATCCCGGCGCCACCGGGACCAGCACGGATTGGGCGTTCGGGACCCTGCCGCGGACGGCAGAGATCATCCAGGACGGGCATCCCCGGCACCTGTTCCCGGGTCTCCACGACGACGGCGACGGTGCGACCCTGGCCTACTATGCGTCCGAAGATCAGGCCCTCGCCGAGCACCGGTCCGGCGTTCTCCGGCTGATGCGGCTGGCGGCGGCGCGGGAGGAGAAGTACCTCCGGCGGGAACTGGCCAGGCACCGCGGCCTCAATCTCAACCCCGACCTGGGCGTGGAGGGCGGCGACCTGATCGAGGACATGGTGGCGCTGGCAGCGGAGCAGGCGTTTCTGCCCGAGGGCACCGACGTGCCCAGGGACGAGAGCGCATTCAGGGACCGGGCCCGGACCGGGCGACCGCTGCTGGTCGCCGCCGGCACCCAGCTGGCCGGTCTGGTGGCGGATGTGCTGGACCGATGGCGGCGCGCCCGGGCCCGTGTCCAGGAGCTTCCCACCGCATCCGCCGCCGGCGAGGCGGTCCGGGACCTGGAGACCCAGCTGGACGGTCTGGTCCATCCGGGCTTCCTGCGCCAGACGCCGCCGCGCTGGCTGCAACACTGCCCGCGCTTCCTCGACGCCGTTCACGTGCGTCTGGACAAGCTCCGGGATGGTGATCCCCGCGACACGGCCCTGACCCGGACCGTGCAGCCCTACCAGGCGAGATTGCTGGAGCGGTTGGCCGAGGCGGGTGAGCAGCCGATGCCGCCGGCCCTGCTGGAGTACCGCTGGATGCTGGAGGAGTTGCGGGTTTCGCTGTTCGCCCAGACCCTGCGGACCTCGATCAAGATCTCGCCCAAACGCCTGGAGCGCCAATGGGAGAGGGTGGTCGCCGGCTGAATGATGGCCGACACGGACAGACGGGTTTGACCCGGACTGGGCTGGTTCAACAGAATCCATCGGGAATTGGTCGACCGTCGACCCGGGATCCCGGTCCCGATATGACCACCGCAATGCCAGGAGATCGGCCATGAGAATGGGAGTCGTCGTCGACGCCACCTGCGATCTCGCCCACGGCTTCGTCACCGGGCACGATCTGGAGATTCTGCCGGCTGCGTTGGTGCTGGACCGGACGCGGGTGCTGATGGACAGACGCGACCCGGACACGACGCTGGAGATCTATCGCCGCTATATCTGCGACCGCGCCCAGGTGCCGGCGGTCCAGCCCATGAGCACGGTGGCCATCCGCGAGCTGTTCCTCAACGAGCTGGTGCTCCGTTACGACCGCCTGCTGGTGCTGTGTGCGGATGCCCGGATGAGCGAGTTCTTCGATCATGCCACCCAGGCGTCTTACGGGGTGCTCAAGTCCTATCGGGGACTTCGCAGGGATGCGGGGTTGGATCCCACATTCGCGATGCGCGTGCTGGACACGGGTACCGTCGGTCCTGGCGAGGCCGTGTTGGCCCATGAAGCGCTGCGCGCCCTGCATCTCCGGCAGGACGATTTCGACACCGCGCGGCGCACCGTGCAGGCGCTGGCGTCAAGGATCCGCTGCCGTCTGATCCCGGCGGATCTCAGTTATCTGCGTTATCGGCGGCGCGGCGCCGCGCGCCTGGGCGCCCGGGACTATCGGCTGGGTCGCTGGCTCGGCCTGAGGCCGCTGCTGTCGTTTGAGGCGGGGCGCTGGCGCGCCGTTGGCCGCGCGCGCAATTTCCACCGGGCGGCAAATCAGCTGCTGACCCGCGCTGCGGAGCGCGCGGCGGACGGTGATGTGAGCAACGTCATCGCCATGAGTTTCGGCGGCGATCCCCGGGTGATCCGCTCGCTGCCCGCCTACAGGGACCTTGAGTCCACGGCGGCCCGGCGGCGGATCGACCTGCACCTGGCCGTCATGAGCGCGACCCTGGCCGCCCAGGTCGGCCCCGGAGCGTTCGCTCTGGCCTGGAGCGCCGCCTAGTCGCCCCGTTCGGAATCGTCTCCGACGTTCTTGCTCATCACGGCCCGCATCAAGTCCATGGGCAGCGGGAAGATGATCGTATTGGTGCCGGCGTTCGTCACCTCGGTGAGGGTCTGCAGATATCGCAGCTGGATCGACTCGGGCTGCTGAGCCAGCATGCGCGCGGCCTCCAGCAGTCGTTTGGATGCCTGCATCTCACCCTCGGCGTGGATGACCTTGGCACGCCGCGACCGCTCGGCCTCAGCCTGGGCGGCGATGGCCCGGATCATGCTCTCGTCGAGATCCACATGCTTGATCTCGACATTGGACACCTTGATGCCCCAGGCGTCGGTCTGACGGTCGAGGATGGACTGGATGTCGGTATTGAGCTTGTCACGCTCGGACAGCATCTC
>Ga0316198_10002558_pt1 | contig 10984 bp, 6 predicted proteins | sample OudBieAanoxic_MG_FD_204935 | JGI IMG/M metagenome (GOLD analysis project Ga0316198, IMG submission 204935) | Coastal sediment microbial communities from Oude Bieten Haven, Netherlands - site A anoxic | ecosystem: Environmental > Aquatic > Marine > Coastal > Sediment | place: Netherlands... | reverse complement strand
TCAGCTGTAACCGATACGCTGCCACCATTGCCGGTTCCTTCTATACTGCCAGTGATTTCAAAGCCGCTTTCAATATTGATATCCCCGGTAGCATGCACGGTAATATCGCCAGCATCTCCCGCATAGGCGCTCTGAGATGCAATGGCTCCAAATTCTTTGCCGTCTCTTGAAAGAGTGGCATCAGTAGTATTAATGACAATGTCACCGGCCTTGCCAAAGGCGCGGCTTTCAGTACTGATCGACGCACCGTTTTTAATAGTCAAACCACCAGGGCCTGATGCTGTCACAGTAACTGTACCGGCATCTCCATTAGCTAACGCGGGATTAAAGGAAACAGCCAGATCCGGCCCTAGATTACCAAATGCTGGGTTAAAGTTACTGGAGGCGTTTATACCGGTAAGCCCGGTAGGATCTTCCTCAGCATCAAGAATGACCTGATCAGCTTCAACCGCGATATTTCCGCCTGCACCTTCATACAGGTTGATGTTGGCAACAAAGGCTCCATTACGGATCTCAACTGAATCACCGGAGATATTTATATTACCAGCTTCACCGGGGCCTAAACGTTCACTGATGACTGCCGAAACGTCTGATACTGTGACATTACCACCATTGATATTGACATTGGCCGCATTACTCGGAGGTGCACCTGGTACAGGGCTACCCCCGTAAGCTGTAATACCACTTATGTAGGGCCCTCCATCGGGACGTGGTATGAACTGTGCAGCAAAGGTTTGAATCGGTGCAGTCCCATTAATGGTTACTTGCTCAGTACCTGTAATATCTATACTGCCACCACTGACTGGGCCAGATAATCCTGCTAAAAACAAGTATCCAGGCGCGATCATTGCGTCGCTGATAGTAATGTTTCCACCATGAATATACACATCAGTTGCATCAATGATGCTGCCGCCGGTAACTGTTACATTACCGAGTGTACTGAAAGAGGATAAATCGTAAACGCCATTGGATAAACCGACTTCGCCGCCGGAAGCGACACTGACCATTTCGAATCTATTACCAGTTGGTGAAATAAAACTCCCAGTACTGTCTGGTAAAAAACCGCCTAGTTGAGTGACTGCACCTGGCGCAGCTTGATCTAGAGTAATGTTGCCGCCAATAAGGCTTAAACTGGCGCCGAATGGTAAGTTAAGGCTTAAGCCTGTGACTAACTGTGTCCCTTCGAGTGTGATTTGACCTGGGTTGCTTTCCAGGAAGCCAAAAGCAGCAGGAGGAGAACTGGTCAGCGTGCTTGCATTTGGATCTGCATGAAAAACACCGTCTTGGCCAAGATTTATATAATTGCCTGTCGATGCATAGAAAGAACCATCGACGTTTATCTGTGCGCCTTCCTTAAATACTATCCCGTTAGGGTTTATGAAATAGAAGTTTGCACTTGGAATTGCTGAGTTAAGTGCACCGTTGAACGTGGAGGGGTTATTACCTGTTACACGTGTAAGAACATTATCAATGGCATCGGGACCAGTAAATGTTGCGCTTTCTCCAGCATCGATACTGAAATCACTAAAACTATGAAACAGGTTTGAGCCCTGTGTCTCACCGACTGTGTCGGGTATGACGAAGTTCCCTGAATAGGTACCGGTGCCTGCGCCGGTTGTTCCATCAAGTGTGGCTCCTGCCCAGACAACTGATGTCATAGCAAAGCTCAGCGCCATGCTTGTGCACAGTGTGTGTGTGCCACGATGACTTTTAGCTAACATTCATATTCCCCCTGAGCGTTTTCCGTGTTCCGGTAGCTCTATTATATTATTAGCTTATTATTATCAACCCGTAAGGTGCATCCGTGCACCATTGCATCGGTCATTGTACTACTACCTTTATTTACTAAAAGGTGTAGGGATGACCTGTGCACTGTGACGGTAGAGCATCACCAGCATTTGGATCAAGAACGGTAATAGCTTCACAGTCTCCTTTAGAAATACTTTCGATGATAGTTACATTATTACCGCCGGCAGATACTTCACAGACACTGGGTGCACCTCTTTTACCCTGCTCCCATACTGCGCTGGCACCAGATCCTGTCAGGTCAACTATTACATCACCGTCAAGATTACTAAAGTCCGTAATAGTGTCACTATCAGGGTTTCCAAAGAGTACGAAAGCGTCGCTGCCAGCACCACCTGTGACAGTGTCATTGCCGCGACCGCCGTCAAGACAGTCATTACCATCATTACCATTTAATATGTCATTGTCGCTGCCATTGTTCGAGAACGATGAGCAGTTTGCATTCGGTCCATTACATTCATAACCAAGCAGCAAGTCATTGCCGTTATTACCGGAAAGCTGGTCAGCGTTGTCACCACCTTGTAGGACATCATTGCCATCGTTACCAGTTATCACGTCTGCTCCGCTGCCACCCATAATGGTGTCTGAACCTAATGATCCATCTATATTATCATTGCCATTTCGGCCATGAATGAATGCAACTCTGTACATGTCGCTTCCAGAAAATTTCCAGATATTCACCTGGTTATCTGGCGTCGAGATAATCGCTGTCCAGCCTGCCAAAATTTGTGGAATGGTGTTGTCGCCAGGATATCCTGGCGCATCTGGATTTGCGCCAATAGCGGCTATATTCACGGTAGCACTGCCACCGCCTTCGGCTGGACTGAAGTAGAAAATTTCACCATCATTGCTAACGCAAGACGTTAGCTCATAAGATTCGGGATAGGTAAGGTAGCCTGGTCCGTCGCCACAGGCTGCGATAGCAATTTCGGTATCACAGGTAGGCAGAGTTTTAAGATCTGCTAGATCACTGATACAAATTGCACTTGAGGCATCCTGAATCTGGAAATCACCCATAGCTGTATTCATACCGCCTATTGGGGGATTATTTTGGTCACCGATACAGTTTGGTCCTGTTGAAGATTGTAAATCGTTACACCAGTCTGTTTTGATTACTAGAGCCTCACAAGCTCTCAACTTGTCTGATTTACTTCTGAGTGCAATGGTTCCAGAAATCTCACCAAGGGCTTCTGGCGTACACTCGACACAAACCTCGTTAGCATAAAGCACAATGTTTGCATCAACTATGTCGTCGTTAAGTGTTGTAGTGGCTGGGAAAAAATTGGCTGGGATCGTTCCGTCAAAGTTAAAACCGACTTCAAAATCACAAATTTTTGGAGGATTGTGTGGTGTGTTGGGATCACCATCATCAAGACATGCTCCATAGGGGCCAGTCACTGGCAGATTGGTATCTACTGTAAAACGACCATCCAGTAATTCAGCAATGTTTACATTTACAGCATTTAGCGCGGGGACAGTATAGGTACATTTATCAGCGCTACAAGTACCCACGGTTGCTCCAGGAATGGGGGCGCAGGTTTGGGTTACGTTTTCGTAGCAGACACCTCTATTAGTGTAGTCAGCACCCAGTAGATCATAAGTGGCTTCACCGGTTGTAGTACCTTCAACGATAGTCGCACGTATTTTCCCGGAGAGACAGAGCTTGCCAGTACCAGGATTTGTTGAATCTTCAAGAAAGTTGAATGTTATAGGGGCTAGGTCATTTTGATCGTTTGACGTTAAGTCAAAGGTAATGGTGCTGCCGCCGAAAGTATATGGTGAGCAGAAGTAACAACCACCGCCGCCTGTGGGAAATGCAAATGCTGAGAATGAGGTTAGTAGGGTTGATACTGCAAATGTGAAGATACTAATACGCATAGTTTTAGTATTCATAGTTATACTCCGTTATCTATTTTTTAACATTTAATGATTTATTTACGTGTACAAAACCTTGTACGCACTAGTTGGGCATGTCTTACTTGTCCCAAATTAGTTCAATTTACTTATTACTTTACTAAAGTAGAATGCAAAAAATAAGCCAATTAATTAAATAGCAATATTTTCAATAGGATAGAAATCCTAGTGTTATTTTTACAAGCCTACTGAGTATAAAATGTAATAAATCTTGACAAATCTCAAAACAGTATACATCAACTATCCACAATGTGAACAGGTGTATTTCACTTAATCAATCATCCATATCGGGGATGATTCGATTGATCTATGTGTTTTTCTATCTGTCCTTCTTCCTAAGCGCTAGGTCTGCGCGCTAACGATGAAACAAATAGGATTCAGCATCATTAAAGTGTACTGATAGAATACAGATTGTAAACAGTCAACATCAGTCCAGGTGTTTCATCTCACGTGTTTCCCGGCCTAACTTCCTGGCCAGTTGTTCAGCGATATTTGTTACAAAAGTCACTCTTACATCATCTGGTATCTCATCAAACACAACCTGGTAAAACTTGCTCTGGCAGGTGGCAGTTACATCGGCAGAGCGGGTGCGGTGGTTCAATAGCGCCATTTCGCCAAATGACATGCCGGGCGAAAGCATGGCTAGCCGTTTGTTTTGTCCGGCGTCAGTTGGCAGAGACACCTCGGCTTCTCCTTCGGCGATCAGATACAGCGAGTTCGCCGGCTCACCGCATTTAAAAACTGTTGTACCTGCTTCATAGCTTTTTAATTTTGCGATGGCCTGTAATTTTTTCAGTCCATCTTCCCTCAGGTTGTGACATAGTTCCTGATCTTTTAATTCGACAGATTCAACCTCAGTTTCTTCCTGGTGGCATTGTGCCAGCAACTTGTCTTCAAAGTACTCCAGTGCATGCTCTGTATCAGTGAAAGCGAATAATATCTCATCACTTTTGTCTTTGAATGCCTGTTTCATGTGGCGAACGAATCCGTATTTGCCCTTGGTGTGTGTGAAGAGTAATGTCTTACCCTGGTTCCACAGCGTCTGCTTTAGCTTCTGCAGTAGCTGGCATGCTGCAAGATCTATTTCAAAGACATGCTTGAGGTCAAGGATAAAAAAGTTACCATCCGGCAGCGTGTCCAGTACGACTTTTATCACCGCCTCGGTCGAGCCGAACATCAGGTCGCCCTGAAGGCGAAAAACATGGATGGTATGTCCGTGGTCTTCCAGGTACTTTAAGTCGCTATTGCGACGTAATTTTTTGGACTGCACCTGGGAACCGTTATAGGTCATCCTGATAACGGTTGCTGTGGTCGCCCGCACCGAATGATACACATGCAGACCATAATCAGCTGATATCTGTTCGCACACCTTTATTCCTCTGGCGCTATTGCCGCGTTCATCGAGCCGTGGAGAAAACACGGATATAGCCAGCTGTCCCGGCAATACCGCTACGATGCCGCCACCGACACCACTCTTTGCCGGCATGCCAACACTGTAGACCCAGTTGCCTGAATAGTCATACATACCGCAGGTGCCCATGACGCTGAGCACTTTTGCGACATATTCTGTTTTCAGTGTGCGTACGGCCGTAATCGGGTTGACGCCATTATTCGCAAGACAGGAGCCCATCACTGCAAGATCGCGGCAGGTCACTTCGATAGAGCATTGCTGGAAATATACATCGAGGAATTCTTCAGGTGATGATTCGAGAATATTGAAACTGCGCAACAGGTGCGCGATAGCACGATTGCGGTGACCGGTTTCTTTTTCTGACTGGAACACATCATTGTTAATCTTTAATTCATGGCCGGTATAGTTGGCAAATGATTTGAGTATGCGATCGAGCTTCGTAGCCGGGTCATCGCCTTTGATCATCGCGGTGGTGGTGATGGCGCCGGCATTTATCATTGCATTAAGCGGATTGCCTGTTTCAGGGCGCAGACTGATCGAGTTGAAGGCTTCACCTGACGGTTCCACATCGACCCTCCTGGACATTGCCTCAACGCCATTATCTTCCAGTGCCATGCCGTAGACAAAGGCTTTGGAAATCGACTGAATGGTAAAGCTCTGCTGTGTATCGCCAACCTGGTAGATATGCCCATCGACGGTGGCAATGGTAATGCCAAACCATTCTGGATCGGCCAGTAAAAGCTCAGGGATATAACTGGCGACTTCGCCTTCTTTGTAGTCTTTCAGTTTATGGTGCAGTTCCTCGAGATATTGCTGAAGAGGAGAGATGTTTAACAATTTTACATCCATAAAATTTTTTACCATTTCGAGTTTAATGTTTGTTTAATGCAAATAACGTGCCGTAATGTTTGCGATGATGCCTGCTCACAATCAATGACTTAATAATAAATATTCAATAAATGATGAAATGCTGAAACAATTTTGGTTCATGCAACCGTGTAGCGCACAGTGTTGGTGCGCAGCTGTCTTCGTTGGCATTGATTAATACGGCAATAAGGTGGCGGCATATACTGATTTGTGACCGGCAGTTATCTATCGGGCTGTTAGCTGTTTAAATAGATACGGTTTATTGAAAGGAGCTAAAGTTTGTGCACTAGCTGATGAAACAGGTATGATGCTGCATCATTAATACTCATGGTTCTGGTACAAAATCTCATTAAGACGTATGCATCATGATTGACGAGTGGATTGAACGTATTCGTACACCGATAACCATTATTGCACTGGGACTTGCCGCGGGCCTGCTCGTTATTGGATTGCGCGGTGTAGGTTTTTTGCAGTTTTTCGAGTTAGCTAATTATGATATCTACTTGCGTCTGAAAGAACGAGAAGTAGTCGTTGAGCCGCGAGTCATACTGGTACAGACGGTTGAAGAAGATATCCAGAAATTGGGTGAGTGGCCGCTGACAGACAAGAGCATGACAAAAGTATTTGAGCAACTTTTAGCTCATGATCCACGCGCGATTGGTCTGGACCTCTACCGCGACATCCCGGTGCCGCCCGGTTCTGAGAAATTTAATGAATTAATCACAAGCGATAAGCGGATTATTATCATCGAAAAGTACGGTGATGAACGTAGCCAGCATGTTGACGGGCCGGAAGCTTTACAAGGTACAGAACAGATCGGTTTCGCCGATGTTACAGTTGATGACGATGGGGTAGTGCGTCGCGGACTGCTGTTCCTTGATGACGGAGAGAGTTTCTCTGTTTCCCTCGCATTGCGTTTAAGCATGCTTTATCTTGCAGAGGAAGGAATCACGCCTCAACCTGGTGAGCCTAACCCGGAACATATCCGTCTCGGTTCGGTAACACTGGAGCCTTTTGAAACTGATGACGCAGTGTATATTAATGCAGATGCTCGAGGCTACCAATATATACTGGATTATCGTGGTGGTGGAGCTGGTCGCTTTAAAACCTACACGCTCAGTGATGTGCTGGAAGGGCACGTCGAGCCGGGTTTATTCAAAGACAGTGTTGTCATCGTTGGAGTCAATGCTGAAAGTGTGAAGGATGAGTTCTTAACACCTTATGACCGTTTTACACGCCGTGGCCAGGCTACGGCCGGAATTGCTGTACATGGCTATGAGGTAAGCCAGCTCCTTCGTGCAGCACTGGACGGCGATACCAGTCTGCAGTTTCTGAATAATAATTACGAGAAACTGTGGATTTTTATTTGGAGCATGATGGCCGCAATGGTCGGGCTGTTTGTGCGTTCCGGTCTACGACTGACTCTTACTATCGTATCGGGATTAGTTATTCTGGCAGGTGTGACTTTCCTGGCATTTATTTACCATTGGTGGATTCCTGTCGTACCTGCTGCTATCGCCTGGCTGACATCGGCAGGCCTGGTGACTGCCTATTTGGCGGGGCATGAGAAGGAAGAGAAAAAGTACCTTATGGACCTGTTCAGCAAGAACGTCTCATCTGAAGTCGCCGATGAGATGTGGAGACATCGTGCAGACTTTCTCAAAGGTGGACGATTAGAAGCGCATACGATGATGGTGACAGTTCTGTTTTCAGATCTGGCTAATTTTACACCTGTTGCTGAGCGACTTACGCCTGAGGAACTGATGGATTGGTTAAATAACTATATGGAAACCATGACGGGAATTGTCATGAAACATGGAGGTGTCGTGGATGATTATTATGGTGATGCAATCAAAGTTAATTTTGGTGTGCCGTTACCGCGGACATCAGAAGAAGAGATCCAGCTGGATGCTGTTTGCGCAATGCGTTGTGCGTTAGCTATGCGACAGGAAATGGAAAAACTTAACGAATGCTGGATAAGAGAAAATGAGCCATTAGTGAAAATGCGTATGGGGCTTGCAACAGGTTCAGTAGTTGCAGGTTGTCTTGGCAGTGCTGATCGCATGAAATATACCACTATAGGTGATGTCATAAATACAGCGGCACGGCTGGAAAGTTATGGTAAGGAAATCGATGAGAAATTTCTTGATCCTTATTGTCAGATCATGGTGGCGGCATCAACGGTAGAGCAGCTGCCTGATCAGTTTCATTTTGACTACGTAGGGTCACTTCAGCTAAAAGGAAAATCACAGATGGTCGATGTTTTTGCACTAATGGGTGAAAAATAATAGCATGTTGTGACGATGCAGCCCGACCTTTCTAGTTAGACGACTATCTGAGGCGACCTGCTTGTGTTGTATATGGCGGAATAATAATATTATCATCGAAAGGTATACACGCCGAAGCGATTCAGTTGTAGAATGTATAAACCATAAAAATTAACGGATAATTTTGGGGAAATAATATGAAAGTGTTCAATGTGCTTGCGGGAATAATACTTGGTTGTTCAACTGTAACTACAGCTATGGCTGACGATATTAAAAATGACCCGGCGGCAGCGAAAAAAAGTGGTGCCGTTACAATAAGTGGATTCTCTTATAAGCCCCCGATGCGTGGCGCACCGGCAGCACGGATAGGTGGAGGAACACGTGGAATAGGTGATCAAACGCTGACACTAGTCGTCCTTGCTCCAGACCATACTGGTCTCACTACTAAAGAGCAGCCAACACTGTACTGGTACGCATCAGAACCTGTGCCAGCAAAACTAGAAGTTACCTTGATCAACGATGAAAGCATCGATCCTGAGCTGGAAGAGGTCGTTGCTACTCCGGGTAATGCAGGTATCCAAAGTATCGATCTCAAGAAAGCCGGCGCGAAGCTGGAAACGGGTAAGGAGTATCGCTGGTTTGTCTCTGTCATAGCCGACCCTGGTCAGCGTTCCAATGATATTGTTGCCAGTGGCACAATTCAGCGTATAGATGCCAGTGATAAGTTAAAAGGTGAAATCGACGCTGCAGACGAGAATACCCTGGCATCGATCTATGCAAATGAGGGTATCTGGTACGATGCGATCGATGCGCTCAATCGTATGATTGAAAAGTCACCTGATGATAAGGAATTGCAACAGCAGCGTACTGCGATACTGGAGCAAGTAGGGCTTCAGGATGCTGCTGATTATACGAGAGCGCAAGCCCAATAGTGCTTGAGCTAATTTCCTGATGTAGAAAATGTGGCTATACTGCTCATCGAGCCTTTATTGAAGTCACCGAGCAGGATATCTTCATTGACGTCTCTTGCGTGGATCTGCCAGGAGTATAATCCATCGGGCTGAAGCAAATCATCCGGAAGTACAAGCTCTGGCTTGCTGAGTAATTTGGATTTATAGATAAGCTTACTGTCATCCCAGACGTCACGGATAAAGACCTGGTAGAAACTATTTTCATCACCTGACCAGGTCAGTTTCTTGGGAATCGTTATCTCTTCGGCTCCATCAGGTGGATTCATATTTGATGCACGTGATAGCTCTGAGATAATCACATAATCTTTTGCAGTGACCTGTGTCCCATCGGCCAATTTGACGGTGGCTGAGTACCATCCATCAACAGCACTACCTGGCACATCAAACTGCGTTATAAAGACATGTTTTTTCGGCTTGCCTTTTGATTTGAAGGTTTTGTACCTTTTCAGGTCCAGCGACGTCATAGTTGTGCCATCTGGATACTGAACTGTTATGTCAGTTATCTCCCGATAATGACTGGTTGAGAATAATGGCATGAAAAACAGTTCGCGTTCAGGCCAGTTGCACACGTGGATATCAAAAAAACCAACTTCGGTGTAATGGGTGTCATTACTGCGTGGCGAATTCGTAGACTGCTCGACTGCCTCGTTAGCTGCAGTCGAGCTAGATAATAAGGTCAGGATTGCTGCAGATACTATCGTATAAACTGTTTTGTACGTTGGTCGGCAAAGATCGGAGTTACTGGTTAGATGCATTTCACTATTCCTTTGGTTTTTGTAGTTTGGCATACCTCGCGTGACCTTCACGTACTTTTAGAGAAAGCGCTCTCATCATACCAATCCCGATTTCAGGATAACTTAAAAGCAACCCGCTCAGCCGTGACTTCTCAAGTGCAAGTACACGAGTATCCTCTATAACATGTGCTGTTGCTGACCTCGGCAGGTCATCAACAAGATTCATCTCACCGAATGCTTCGGAGGGTCCTATAATTGCGACAAATTCTTTCCTGGCTGGATCAGGATCGATAGATATACCTATTTTTCCCTCGATTATTATATACAGATGGTCGCCCTGGTCATTAATATCAAAAACACGCTCGCCGGAAAAGAATACATCTTCTTCGAGTGCCTGGGCAATATACCTCAGGTCATCTGTTGTCACCTTGGAGAAGATATTGGATTCCTTGAGAAGTAGAACTCTATCAAACAGGTCAGACATTATCGCCCCTCTTTAAGACTGCTCGGGCCGCATCCGCACATTCATTTAACCAGGTGTCAGACCTGCTCGCTAATAACTCGAGTACGTCATCGATACTTTCAGTTCTGCTTTTAACTGTATGGCTCGAAGGCATGTAAGCGTCCTGTAACAACTGCCCTAGCGGTTGCGTTAATGTCTGATGCGGGATCGAATGCAGTGCTTCACATGCATTTGCCATGTGTCGCTCATCCAGTGTCCTTATACCCGCACGTATGGTAGAGATCACATTCCGTGCACATAGCGGCTCCATTGCTGTCAGTGCAATTTCGAGGATCTGCTGGAAACGTTCCTCGAGCAGGTGCTGAAGGAGCCTCATGTGATTATTCTGCTTGTTATCTGTCTCATCCTGGTGACTTTGTACAGAAATGAGTGCCCTGTGAATATTGCGCGCGTCTTTGATCTTGTAATCTACGATTGATTCGAGTGTAGTCACAGGTACATTATTGATAATCGCATTAAGCAGTGTTTCCTGCGCCCTGGGCGTTCCAATA
>Ga0316198_10002557_pt1 | contig 10987 bp, 12 predicted proteins | sample OudBieAanoxic_MG_FD_204935 | JGI IMG/M metagenome (GOLD analysis project Ga0316198, IMG submission 204935) | Coastal sediment microbial communities from Oude Bieten Haven, Netherlands - site A anoxic | ecosystem: Environmental > Aquatic > Marine > Coastal > Sediment | place: Netherlands... | reverse complement strand
TTGGAACTTTGGTCGTTTGAAAGGCGTGATTGCCGAGGTTGACACACTTTCGGGGAAAATATCGCTCTGCCATGCCCATACGGGATGATTTTCGTAATGGATAAAATGAAACAAGGATGTTTCCGAGCATCGATGCCGTCGGGCGGCTTACAGGATACCATTGGTGCCGACAAAAGGATTGTTGCGGCGTTCTTCGCCGATTGTGGTTGTCCCCATATGGCCGGGATAAACGGTCACCGTATCTTCCAAAGTGAATAGCTTGGTGTGAATACTATTTCTGAGAGTACCGGCATCGCCGCCCGGAAAATCGGTACGTCCCACGGAGCCGGCAAACAAGGTATCCCCGACGAAAACACAGTTATCCGTATAAAGTGAAATGCCCCCCTGGGTGTGCCCGGGAGTGTGAAGAACCTTCAGCGTGATGGTACCGACATCGATCGTATCGCCGTCTTCGAGCATTTGGTCCGGTGCGGGTGAATTCTCCGCCGACAGCCCCCAGGATGCTGCACTATCGGCAAGACGGGCAAGCATTGGGGCATCGATACGGTGAATCAAGATTGGAGCGTTGGTCACCTTTTTGATCTCCTTGTTGGCTCCGACGTGGTCAAAATGTCCATGGGTGTTAATGATGTATTTTAGCGTCAATTCTTTGCGGGCAATCTCCAGAAGAATTCTGTCCGCCTCACCACCCGGATCGATAACAGCGGCCTCAAGAGTGTCTTCACAGCCCAAAATATAGCAGTTTGCCTGGATCGGCCCGACAGTCAACGACTCGATGATCACAAGATCCTCCTCAAATTAAGTTTGGCATTCAATTTATTATCACACACTGAAAAGATGACCTGAATTTTTCGGGACTGCTGGCAGGCCCCAGGTCATTCAAGGTGCTGCTCGTGGTTGTTGGTCCCGTCCGCAATGCCATTGCTCTCCCATTCGATGCGGATGCGGTCTAATATCCCGTTTATGAAAGCGCCTGATTCTTCAGTGCCATATTTTTTCCCGATATCGATGGCTTCATTGATGGACACTTTGAAAGGGATATCGTCGCAAAACAGGATTTCATAGACGGCAATGCGCAGAATATTCCGGTCAACATATGACATCCGCGTCAGCCGCCAATTGTGGGAATACTGTTCGATCAACAGGTCGATAGCCATTTGAGAGTCATTGACGCCCTTGACCAATTGGAGGAAAAACGGTCGCGATTTGGCACCTGGTGGGTAATGCTCACAGAAGCGCTGCAGCATTTCCTCTGAAACATCCCCGGTCATGTCCATATAGAAAAGAGCCTGCAGGGCAAGCTCTCGGGCTCTACGGCGAATTCCCATTATTTGGCCTACGCAACCGTTACCATTAAATTGGCCATTTCCACCGCAGAAATTGCGGCATGCCAGCCCTTATTACCGGATTTGGTGCCCGCCCGTTCGATGGCCTGTTCGACCGAATCGGTGGTGACAACCCCGAAAATGACGGGTACCTCGGAATCAAGGCTGACCTGCGCGACCCCTTTGCTGACTTCGGCACATACGTAATCGAAATGCGGTGTGGCGCCGCGGATAACGGCACCAAGACAGATTATTGCATCGTAGTTGCCGGTCTGTACCACTTTTTTGGCTGCCAACGGAATTTCGAAAGCTCCTGGCACTTTGATAACTTGAATGTCGCTTTCTTTGACGCCCGTTCGCAAAAGGCCATCCATGGCCCCACCCAGCAATTTTTCAGTAATGAAGTCATTGAAACGGCTGACGACAATACCGAATCGTTTGCCTTTGCCGATCAGTTGCCCTTCCAGTATTTTCACCATGTTTATTCCTCCGGCTCTGGTATTAATTAGTGTCCGTCCATAAATGGCCCTTTTTCCCCTGGGCGGCGTTCTCCGCGGGTTTTGATCCTCAACGTAGCCATGCTACACCTGCGGTCAAAACCCTTGTGCGGCCTTGCCCAGAGAAAAAATTACTCATTTATGAATCGGACATATACACATGTGCCCATCGATTTTTTCAACTATCGTGGATGGGCACTAATTAGTGTCCGTCCACGGGTTCACACTAAACAATGACCAGTTTCCCATTCAGAATTACGCAATTCTCTGCAAATTCAAGAAAATCGGGGAATGGCGGAAAAGGGCCATTTATGGATGAACACTCAGTCGGTTCCCCGCTTATTGATGCGATAGCGAATCTTCGCAGTTCTCGTCTTCCATGTGCAGCAGATGCCCCATTTTCAGTTTCTTGCATTCCAAATAGCAGCGATTGTATTCGTTGGGTTCGACTTCGATGGGAATCTGTTCCTCTATCGTAAGTCCATATCCTTCAAGACCGATCATTTTCTTTGGATTGTTGGTTAGCAGGCGCATCTTTCGGACACCTATATTTACGAGCATCTGGGCCCCCAGACCATAATCGCGCATGTCCGCCTTGAAGCCCAGTCTCCGGTTGGCCTCAACGGTATCCAGACCCTGGTTGCGCTGCAGTTCATAGGCCTTCAGTTTATTGACCAGACCAATTCCCCGCCCTTCCTGGCGCAAATAGAGTATGACTCCCATCCCTTCCTTGTCGATCATGGCCATGGCCTTGTGCAGTTGGTCACCACAGTCGCATCGCATCGAGCCGAAAATGTCACCGGTCATGCATTCCGAATGAACCCTAACCATAACCGGTTTGTCTGGATCGATTTCACCTTTGACAAGCGCAATGTGTAATAGATGATCGACATCGTTCTCAAAAGCGATCATTCTGAATTCGCCCCCGAACATGCTGGGTATCACCGCCTCTGCCGCCCGATGCACAAAGGCTTCGTTTTTCATTCGGTATTCGACCAGGTCAGCAATGGTACAAATACCGATACCGTGTTCTTTGCTGAACTTCTCCAATGCCGGCATGCGCGCCATGGTACCGTCTTCATCCATGATCTCGCAGATCACGCCGGCCGATTTCAATCCAGCCAAGCGTGACAGGTCCACCGAGCCCTCGGTCTGGCCTACACGGACCATTACACCACCGTCCCGGGCCCGCAACGGAAAGATATGGCCGGGTCGAACAAGGTCACTCGGCTTGGCATCATCGGCCACCGCCGTCAGTATGGTTGTCGCCCGGTCTGCAGCCGATATACCGGTCGTGACTCCGCAGCGCGCTTCGATCGATACGGTAAAACCCGTCTGGTAGGTCGATGTATTGTGGTCGACCATCATGGGCAGATCCAGTCTATTTATCATGTCGTTGGACATGGCCAGGCATATCAGCCCGCGTCCGTACTTTGCCATGAAATTAATGGCTTCAGGCGTCACCGATTCGGCCGCCATGCACAGATCTCCCTCGTTTTCGCGGTCTTCGTCATCCACAAGAATAACCATCCGACCCGATTTTATTTCTTCAATGGCTTGTTCAATTTCGAGAATTGGCATTTTATTTTTCACTCCTTTGCAGATTCGCGCCGACTTTGAAACCGTTATCTTGTGTACCCGATTCGCGTACCCTTTGGTCTCGGAACAACCCGGTATCTACAAGTATCTTTCTTTGGATAATAAATTGTGATTAATCGAATGACCGCTGTCTGATTTTTCCGTCCCAATGCCGACGACAAAGCGTTCAACATATTTGCCGATCATATCCGTTTCGATGTTAACCTTAGCGCCGATCTTCTTGATGCGGATGGTTGTCATCAAAGCCGTTTGCGGGATGATGCTAACATCAAAGAAGCTTTGGGTGCAGCGATTGATGGTCAGACTGATGCCGTCCACTGCCACGGATCCTTTGGCGATCGTATATCGCGAAAGAGTCGGACTAATACCGATGGTGATCAGGGTCACTTTTCCCTTTGTCTGTCGGTTCTTTATGATCCCCACACCATCGATATGACCCGATACCAGATGACCATCAATGCGGTCGGATAGTCGCAGTGCCCGTTCAAGATTGACCGTTTCACCGCTTCGCAGCGCTCCAAAAGTCGTTCGTGCCAGCGTTTCGGCTGAAATGTCGGCTTCGAACCGTTTGCCGGATAAAGCGACGACAGTCAGGCAGGCGCCATTGACGGCGATACTGTCTCCAATTTTAGTGCCGTCCAGCGGCATATCCGCCGTAATGGACATGCGCTGCACGCCTCCGGACGAGCGGATCGCGTTAACTGTTCCCATTCCTTCAATAATGCCGGTGAACATTGCGTATCCAAAAAAAGTATTAGGTTTTAAATTTTAGGTGTCAGACTTTCAACGGAACCCAGATTTATTCATGAATGTAAAATCTAACACCCAATACTTAAAACGATCCAATATAGCCTTCGACCATTATATCGTGCCCAAATTTGTGTACTTGCACATCATTAACCCGAATGCAATTCTTCATAAAATCGGGTCCCTCCCCCCGGCAGATCGGGACACCATCGTCACCCCCCAGGATTTTGGGGGCATAAAAAAAGTGTATCTTGTCCACAATATCGGCTCTAAAAGCCGAGCCGATGAGACCACCGCCGCCTTCCACCAAAATGCTGGTAACGTCCATCTTCCCGAGTGCTATCATCAATCGCTTCAAGTCGAGCCGATCATCGACCAAGGGCACTGTCAGGAAGTGCGCTCCCTTTTGCCCCAATCTTTCTTTTTTTTCTTCTGAAACCAGGGGGCCGGTCACAATTGTGGTCGCTGCATTGGAATCAAGATTCCACACACGCGCATCCTCTGAAATTGACAGGCGTGTATCGATGATGACCCGTAAAGGATCCTTTCCCTTAAAGCCATCGATGCGGGTCGTCAGACTGGGATTATCAACTTTAATTGTACCCACACCGACCATAATGGCATCGACAGCGTGGCGCAGTCTATGAACGAAATCACGCGACGCCTCGCCGGACACCCATTTGGAATCACCGGTTCGCGTGGCGATGCGGCCATCCAGTGTCGCTGCACATTTGACAATGACAAAAGGCAGTTTGGTGCGAACATACTTGATGAAGGCTTCATTTTGTCGAGCGGCGCTGGCTTCACAAACACCGGTCGTCACCTCGATCCCCTTATCAGCCAGAAACGCCAACCCGCCGCCTTTGACATTTGGATTCGGGTCTCGCATGGCAGTGATTACACGCCGGATGCCTGCCGCCAGAATTTTCTGAGTGCACGGCAACGTTCGACCGGTGTGGTTGCAGGGCTCGAGTGTTACGTAAAGACTCGCCCCCCGAGCTGAAGATCCCGCATCATTGATCGCCATGACTTCGGCATGGGGTTTTCCGGCCGCTTCATGATAGCCTTCGCCAACGATGCGACCATCTTTTACAATGACAGCACCGACGATCGGATTTGGAGACGTGAACCCCTTACCCCGTTGCGCAAGGTCAAGCGCCACTTGCATGAATTCTTTGTCTTCCATTTATTGCAAACTTTGCACTGGACGATGGGCTCTGTACTTTGTGAACCCTGGAAAGATCCGGCGCACCTGCGGTCATCCTTCCGTTATAGTGTTTGTCAAAAAAACGTTCCGTTATTCGGACGTTTTTTTCTACAATCACTTATACCACCCTTCCGTATTGCGGAATTTATTTTTGAAAAGCGGTATAATGCGACAATCCAACCGTTTAAATCTATCCGTCCTCTATTTCGTAGTCGTGGGCCAAGATCGTCGACACGGATATTTTGGGCTATGAGGACTGCCGGCTAAGCAAATTTTTTAACTCCGAGACAAAGTCATTGACATCTTTGAATTCCCGGTACACCGATGCAAAACGGACATAGGCGACGCCATCGAGATCATGCAGTTTAGCCATAACCTGCTCTCCGAGGGAATGTGAGGGAATCTCTTTTTCACCGGTTTCTCTCAGATCGCGCTCAAGCTCGTTAATAAATTCTTCAATCAGATTCATGCTGATGTTACGCTTTTGACACGCTTTCTGTATGCCTGAGCGTATCTTTTCGCGAGAGAAGATTTCACGGCGCCCATCCTTCTTAATAATCATGATTGGAATTTCTTCAATGTGCTCGTATGTCGTGAACCGCCGCGTACAGATCAGACATTCTCTTCGCCTGCGGATAACATTGCCGTCCTTGCTCAATCTGGAATCGATGACCTTGTTGTCGATTTCACCGCAAAACGGGCATTTCATGTGGGCCCTCCCTTGGCACTGCGATCGTCATATCTTATGAGTTCAACCCTGGCTTCTGACAACATTTCCTGGGATAGTGCATCGGCATAGCCGGATTGATAAAATATTTTTGTTATCCCGGCGTTAATGATCATTTTAGCGCAAATGGCGCAAGGTTGATTGGTGCAATAAAGGATAGCATCTTTAACGGATACGCCATGGTATGCCGCCTGGATGATCGCGTTCTGCTCGGCATGAATCCCGCGGCAAAGTTCGTGCCTCTCGCCAGAAGGGATATTCATGGTTTCCCTGAGGCAGCCGACCTCCAGGCAGTGCCTGATTCCCGTCGGCGCACCGTTGTATCCGGTGGTAAGAATCCGTTTGTCTTTGACGATAACTGCCCCCACTGCCCTTCGGGTGCAGGTTGAACGCTGAGCAACCAGAGCCGTAATATTCATGAAATATGTGTCCCATGAAGGGCGCTGCTCGACTTTCAACATAAGTTAGAATACCTCCAGATCAAACTCGGGATATAGTGGAAAGGCCCTGCAAAGTTCTCCGGCCGTGTTTCTGATACGCTGCAGCGCCTCTTCGCGGCCGCGGTTTTCCAATGCTTCGGCGATGAGTTCGGCAATGGTGATCATCTCCGATTCCCTCATCCCCCGGGTCGTTAGTGCGGGAGTACCGATACGTATACCGCTTGTTATCAGAGGATTTTGAGGATCGAAAGGGATGGCGTTTTTATTGACGGTGATGCCGGCCTGCCCAAGAACGCCTTCGGCTTCCTTGCCGGTAATAGAGAGATTGCGCAGGTCCACCAGCATCATGTGATTGTCGGTTCCATCCGACACGAGATTCAATCCTTTCTCCATTAACTTACCTGCCAGTGCCTTGGCGTTTTTGACGACGTTCATTTGATAATCCGCAAACTCTGCAGTCAATGCCTCTTTGAATGCCACCGCTTTGGCGGCGATGACGTGCATCAACGGCCCGCCTTGAATTCCGGGAAAAATCTGCTTGTTTAACTGGGCGCCGTAATCCGAATGCGCCAGGATCAATCCACCGCGGGGGCCCCGCAACGTTTTATGCGTTGTGGAAGCCACCACATCGGCGAAAGGCATCGGCGAAGGATGCAGACCTGCCGCCACCAAGCCGGCGATATGGGCCATATCGACCATCAGGTAAGCACCAACGGCAGATGCAATCTGGCCGAAGCGTTCGAAATCGATGATGCGCGAGTATGCACTGGCACCGGCCACGATCATTTTGGGACGGTGGTGCGTGGCCAGACGCTCAAGTTCGTCATAATCTATGGTTCCGGTATCCTCTTTTACCCCATAGGAAATAAAATTGAAAAGTCTTCCGGAAAAGCTGACCGGACTACCGTGAGTCAGATGTCCACCGTGGGCCAGGTTCATCCCGAGCACCGTATCCCCCGGTTCGAGGAAGGCAAAATAGATGGCCATGTTGGCCTGGGAACCCGAGTGGGGTTGGACGTTGGCATAGGCCGCATTAAAAAGCTCTTTGGCTCGCTCCACCGCCAGTTTCTCAGCGATATCGACAAGTTCGCAACCACCATAGAACCGTTTGTCAGGATACCCTTCCGCATATTTATTTGTCAGGACACTCCCCTGGACGGCCATCACCGCCGGGCTGGTGAAATTCTCGGAGGCAATCAGTTCAAGGGTGGTTCTCTGTCGGACCAGTTCCTCGGCAATCGTTCTGGCCATATCGGGATCAATCTCTGCGATGCGCTGCAAGTCCAAGTCGCATTCCTTCGTTAGGATTTCAGGGTAACATGCGGTCCAACCGAATGGTTCGGACACGCAAATGCGAAAGCCCGTTGATCAATCGATAGTCACCGACGGGTAGAGCCGTCCGATGATCGACGCGAATAAGATGGGTTAGAAACAAACGCTCAGAACGGCGGTTGTCTCTTTGCACCTCGACCGGATTTTTCAAAAATGCAGAATTCCGGGCCAGACACTACGCGGTTCAGCGGTCTTTATAGTGGCTGTCAAAAAAACGTTCGTTATTCGAACGCTTTTTTCTACAACCATTTATACCACCCTTCCATATTTCGGAATTTATTTTTGAAAAGCGGTATAGTCTACCGCAGGCCTCGAATAACGGTGGACAAAGAAGCCTCGGTTTGGCCAGAAAGGTGAAATTTTCGGATTAAGTCGCTTTTTCTCCCAAGCGGTCGAACATGGTCAATCGTCTCTGATGTCGGTCCCCCTCGAAAGGGGTCCTCAACCAGGTCTCGACCGTTTCCAGGGCCATGGTTTCACCGAGTATCCGGCCACCCAACACAAGGATATTGGCGTCATTGTGTTGACGACTCATCCGCGCAGCAAAAGGTTCTGTACAAAGTGCCGCGCGCACATTCTGAAATTTGTTGGCCACCATTGACATGCCGATACCCGTACCGCAAAGAAGAATACCGCGCCGATACTTTCCTGTTGAAACCTGTGCGGCAACCCGAACACCAAATTCGGGGTAATCGACGGAGGACTCGCTGTAGGCGCCGACGTCCTCGACCGAATACCCTTTCCCAGCAAGAAAGTCTTTGACCTTCTCCTTTAGGGGGTATGCTGCATGGTCGCATCCGATGATAATGGGGCTCAAGGTGTCGTGTTGCTTATTTTCCATGGTTGATTCCAGCCTTTGGTTCACTTTTCAAGGTGGGGAAACTACCGAACGAAAAGAGCAGAATCGTTATCAATAGCCAATTCACTGCGTATCCGCAAGAAAAAAATTGCCTCCCTTATGGGAGGCAATTTGGGCGCATCGTAAAATTTTGACGGGTTTACTGAGGGGCGAATAGAATCGAATTCCCGTTATTCCGTTCAGCTATTTTCATAGGCCTTGAGCAGAAGACAGCCGTTTGTGCCGCCGAAACCGAATGAGTTGGTCATAGCGTAAATAATCTTTTCTTTACGGGCGACATTGGGCACGTAATCCAAATCACACTCAGGATCGGGGTTCTCGTAATTTATGGTCGGCGGTATGATTCCGTGTTTAAGAGTAAGTGCGGTAAAAACGGTTTCGATGCCCCCGGCGCCGCCAAGCAGGTGGCCGGTCATTGATTTGGTGGAGCTGACCGGAATAGAGCGGGCCTTGTCTTTGAAAACGGTCTTGATGGCGCGTGTTTCGTAAAGATCGTTTAACGGTGTTGAGGTGCCGTGTGCATTGATGTAATTTACCTGATCATACGATATCCCGGCATCGTCAATGGCGGCCTGCATGCAACGCGCAGCGCCATTACCGTCCGGCGGTGGCGCTGATATATGGTGACCGTCACCGCTCATGCCGAAGCCGACAATCTCGGCATAGATTTTTGCTCCTCTTCCCAGGGCATATTCGAGCGATTCGATGATAAGAATGCCGCTGCCTTCTCCGACAACAAAGCCGTCGCGATCGCGTTCAAACGGACGGGATGCTTTTTCGGGGTCGTCGTTGCGGCTTGAAAGCGCTTTCATGGCGCTGAAACCAGCGATGCAGCTTTGGGTCACAACGGCTTCAACCCCACCGGTGATCATGGCATCGGCAGAGCCGTTTTGAATCGCCCTGAAAGAATCACCAACGGCATGCGCTCCGGCGGCGCAGGCGGTTGCCAGTGATGCATTCGGTCCTTTGGCACCGAGATAAATCGAGATCATCCCGGGTGCCATGTTCCCGATCAGCATGGGGATGAAAAAAGGTGAGACGCGCTTGGGCCCGCGAGTCATTACCGATACAATGGTCCGCTCCATGATCTGCAGACCGCCCAAGCCGCAACCGGTTATGACGCCCACGCGGTTTTCATTGGATTCGTCAATTTTCAGGCCGGAATCTTCCAGGGCCATGCGGCTTGCGGCAATGGAATAGGCAATAAACTTTTCGGTGCGCTTGGCATCTTTGACGCTCAACCAATCTTCAGGCCGAAAATTTTTGACTTCGCCAGCAATTCTGGTTGGATAGCCCGTCGTATCAAAATGCGTTATCTCCGCGATACCGGATTTGCCGGCGCAAAGCGCATCCCAGGTTTCTTCAGCCCCAACGCCTAGCGGTGTAACCAGCCCAACCCCGGTAACAACCACTCGTTTTTTCAAGAGAGCCTCCTTTTAGTTAACTTCAGGACTGGGCCTTGACAAAGTTGATGGCATCCTGGACCGTCTGGATCTTTTCGGCATCCTCATCGGATATATCGGTGTCGAACTCCTCTTCCATCGACATGATCAGTTCAACCAGGTCCAAAGAGTCGGCCCCCAGGTCATCGACAAATGACGCTTCGGGCACAACTTCCGCTAAATCCACACCGAGTTTTTCTGAAATGATCTTCTTGACTTTATCTTCTACTGACATTCAACTTTCCTCCTTTCACATGAACATACCACCGCTAACGTGCAACACCTGGCCGGTGATGTACGCCGCAGCATCAGATACCAGAAACGCAACGGCCGCAGCCACATCGTCTGGTTTGCCGGGTCGCCCCAACGGTATTTGTGACAGCATGGCCTCCTTGACACTGTCCGGCAGGGAGGCGGTCATATCGGTTTCGATGAATCCAGGAGCAATCGCGTTGACGGTGACGCCACGCGGCGCCAGTTCCTTGGCTGCGGTTTTGGTCAACCCGATCAGTCCGGCTTTAGACGCGACATAATTGGCCTGTCCGGCATTTCCGATCACGCCGACGATCGATGCCATATTGACGATACGGCCGGAACGCTGTTTCATCATGGCTCTGCCGGCAATCTGTAAACAACGGAATGCCGCCTTGAGATTGATGTCAAGGACGATGTCCCAATCCTGCTCTTTCATCCGCACCAGCAAAGAATCTTTGGTGATACCGGCATTGTTGATCAGGACATCCAGGCGTCCGGTGGCCTTGACCACATCGTCGAAGAAACCCCTTAGCTCATCGGCTGAGGCCACATTCACA
>Ga0316198_10002556_pt1 | contig 10988 bp, 13 predicted proteins | sample OudBieAanoxic_MG_FD_204935 | JGI IMG/M metagenome (GOLD analysis project Ga0316198, IMG submission 204935) | Coastal sediment microbial communities from Oude Bieten Haven, Netherlands - site A anoxic | ecosystem: Environmental > Aquatic > Marine > Coastal > Sediment | place: Netherlands... | reverse complement strand
TGTCCAAACACTTTCGGCCTTATTAGTAACATGATTCAAATCGTCATTTGGTCATGTCTGGACCTTCACAACAATATGATCCGACGATACACCCACAACCATCAACCACATGATAACAACACGATTTTTTAGCTGACTTACTACCTTTTTTATTTTTATCTTTATTTTTCATAGTGACACCTCCATTTTATCGGGTATCTCCTTTGGTCGTTTTCAATCTTAACGACCCTGTAAATAAAAAATAAGAATCATCTATAACATTGTCAACGGAGCATTCGTTCCAGATATCAGATTAAATATACAACTCGGGGATATGGTATCCCTGGTCGAAACCTTCCTTACGGTTTGATAGTATCACAATTTTTTAGACTTGCTGAGATATTGAATTTCCGGTACGTGAGATCAACATTGATCCGTTCATCGTACCTGACGACCGCCCCGTTGCCGTGGACGTTACCAATATTATAAATGACTGAAATCAAGAATAAAGCCCTGATGCGGGTTGAAACCTCGTTTGCCGGTCCGATCTTCATGCTGTCCGCCGCCCTGCTGTTTACGCTGGCTAATATATTGATTAAGCTGCTTCGACCCGAGTTCACAGTATGGCATATCGGCTTTTTTCGGTTCTTCGGCGGCATGCTTATCCTGCTTTTTGTCTTCGGACGCAAGGGGAATCCTTACAGGGGAAACAATGTTCGGCTGCTGGTCATCCGTGGATGTGTCGGCTCGATCACTTTCATCTGCCTGATCACAGCGATCAGGTTACTACCCGTTTCCACGGCCATGGTGATCTTCTACGCCTTTCCCGCCTTCTCGGCTATATTCTCCTTCGTTATCTATAAAGAACGTATCCGATTGACCGGAATTCTTTGCATTACCGTGATGATAGCCGGTGTCGCAGTTCTGTTTGATTTTGATCCGGGGGTCGGGATTTTAGGCCAGGCCATGGCGTTATTCGGCAGTGTGTTCGCCGGGTTGACGGTCACGCTTATCAGAAGCCTGCGACAATACAACGGACCAGTCATCATCTATCTTTATTTCTGCACAATGGGCAGTCTGGCGACCCTACCCGGGTTCATCACCAATCCGATCTTTCCTGAAAACTTTCTGGAAGGGCTTATGGTCATGGGCATTATCCTGTCCTCGGTAATGGCTCAGCTCATGATGAACCAGGGTTTTTTCTACTGCAAAGGCTGGGAGGGGGGCGTATTCATGTCTACCGAGGCCATCTTTACGGCCCTGGCCGGAATCATGTTTTTAAGCGATCCGGCCACGCCTCAGTTCTGGCTGGGAGGATTGATGGTCCTGGGCAGCGGCCTGATGTTGAATCACCTGAAAGCAGCTGAATAAAATGCCCCTGGTAAAATGGTGGCGTATATTTTCCAAGCAAAACGGAAAAATGTCCTTGTTCGAGCTTTGGTCCTTGCCGGTCATGAAAATACGCTATCGAGGGTTGTAATTTCTTTCGTGGATATTACCAAGCGCAAAGAAGCCGAAGAAGCATTACGAACCAACGAGCAAAAATTTCGCGAGCAGGCCCTGCGTGATAGTTTAACCTCCCTTTATAATCGTCGTTTTCTGTCCCATTCTTTGGCTGGTTTGATCGAAGCCGCCAAAAAAAATCAAACGCCGTTATCGCTTCTTTTCATGGACCTGGACAATTTCAAGAAGGTTGTGGATTTGCACGGCCACCTAAACGGTAGCCATGTGATCCAGGAAGTCGCAGCCACCATTCGAGGTGCTCTCGACTCACCGGCTTATGCCGTGGCCTACGCAGGTGACGAATTTGTCGTGGTTTTACCAGGTTTAGACCAACAGCAAGCTGCAAGCAAAGCCACACAGATTCAATCTCAAATTAAAGCGACCGTTTATCTACGCAGTAAAGGTAAAGCGGTACATCTTCAAGCCAGCTGTGGATTAGCCACTTTTCCCGAACATGCTGTCGATACGGATTCGCTTTTAGCCGCAGCTGATCAAGCGCTGTTCTCCATCAAGGAAATCGGCAAGGGTGACATCGGTTATTATGACAACATTGGTCAATAATTAGCCACACAACGCATGAATCAGAAATAGATTACGTTTTGTCTTGCCTACTTCCTTGTTGTTCAAGAAGTTTTATGATTGTCTGATTTACCCGGATATGATCATCGGTGCCCAGTGGGTATGAGGGACTTTTGTTCTCGGATACTTGATCATTATAGACCATTTGAACTTTTACAACCAGGTTATAATTGGCATTCCATTCTTCAAGCCCAACTGATACTTTATAAGAGGTTCCGGGCGGATGAGGTGAACTGGCCGGAACTATTTCTGAAAATTGCGGGAAAAATGTTTCAACTACTTCGGTTAACGGTACACAGGAGATCCCTTTTCCCTTTTTGGCTTGTTCTACACAGTTGTTACAGGAGATGCAGGCAGCTTTTTTATGATTCCCAGCTTTCCAGCGATTGATCAAATCAGGTTCACAGATGAATGGCCGGCTCATAGAAATATAATCGGCAACACCCTCGTCCACCAATCGCCGCGCGACATTGTATGATCGTATCCCCCCTACAAGAATAAGCGGCACTTTAATTTTTTCTTTAAAGGCCTTGGCGGCCTTTTTAAAAACGGCCTCGTCTTCTTCCGATTCGATTTTATTTTCCATTAAGTTGGCTACATTCAGCAGCCCACCACTCAACTCAATCGCATCGATCCCCTTCTTCTCTAACATGCAGCCGACACGTATGGCGTCTTCCCGGGTGAGTCCATTTTCAATAAAATCTTGGCAGTTGAGTTTGACCAAAACCGGGTAATCCTGCCCGACGGCAGTGCGTACCGAGTGAAGCACTTCCATTAAAGCCCTCGCCCGGTTTTCAATGCTACCGCCATAATTGTCTTCACGGTCATTATAACGGGGGCAAAGCAGCTGGCTAAGAAAAAAACCATGGGCCGCCAAAATTTGAACGCCATCGAACCCGGATGTTTTTGCCCGCATGGCGGCCTGCCCAAAGGACCTAACGATTTCCTGGATATCTTGGACGGTCAACCTTCTTACTCGTGATCTTGACAGATAGGCCCCTCCATAACCGAGCTGAAGGAGGATTTTAGCACCCCTAGCATGAATAGCCCGGGTGATATCCTGTAATCTGACGATGAGATTATCGTCATAAATGCCTATCTGCCATGGTTGATGCTGCCCATGCTTGTGAACGTAGGCATGGCCGGTGATAATCAGCCCGACACCTCCATCCGCCAGATCGGCCATCAGATCAATCAGCTGGGGGGTACATGATCCATCATCGGCAGCCATCCCCGCCCAAGTTGCCGACCGGACAAATCGATTCGCCAGGGTCATGCCATTTATATTGCTGGATTCAAATAGATTGCTCATCCATTTCTCCCATTTCGCGGATCATTAAAAGATATCCTGGATTTGGCGAATTCACCATTTTTCTAATCGGGTTGACCTGAATGTAATCGCAAGAGTGCGATCGGCGGTCCGCATTTTCATAAGGCTGCCTTGCTTTTATACGGATTCGCTCATTTGGCAAAGCCAGAGAGAACTTCCCACAATTTTTTACCACTTTTTAAGTTCGAGGACCATGCTGGTCGAGTATAATCAGATTTTAAAAATTTGAATGTTCATCTGGAAACCCCAAAAATTGATTCACCTATATTCTTATCACTATTGCCAATTTTTCAATGTGTTGTATCTTATTTCATAAAAGTAAATGAACACGGTTTGTGATACAGGTCTATCGGCTATTGTACTTAACGATTTGAATATAGGGAGATAGAATCTAATTTTTTATGTCCGAATATAGAGAAGGGGAGGTATAATGAGTGACACACGAGACAAAAATCAAGATGATAAACTTAATTTACGATGTCCGGAATGCCGTGCGGCCTTGAGCCGAAGAAGAACGCGCACCCCAGACGAATGTGAGATGATCTGCGGTGGATGTGGTCAGATGTTTGATGTGTGCGACCTTGAAACGGTTGATATATTAAAACAACAGTCATAGTGTGGCCGCGCTGAGCATGCCATTTGATTTATATAGATGCCGGTCTCGTCAATTATGCCAATCTATTTCCTAAAGTGGCAGACCGGGTAATCCACCAGGTTCTTCATCCGAATTGACATCCGATACTGGATGGTTCTTTTTCGTATCAGCCAATGTGCTTCCCGTTATTGATCCTTTTTTCTGCGCACAGTGACGCTCTGACCGCCGATACCCCAATTATCCGTATCCACTTCCTCAATGACAACAACCGTCGTAGCGGGATTTTTTCCCAGAACATCGGCTAATAAATTCGTGACGCCTTCTATCAAAGTGGCTTTTTGTTCTGGCGAGGCCCCTTCGTTAGTGATTTTAATGTTTACATACGGCATGGCATTTCCTTTTTATATTCGTCGATACATTTGCAAATCCATCTAGGGCAGAATCAGGCAATCGGCTACCAGTTCCCAGAGGTACTTTATTTTAAGATCGGCCATGTCATGATCTTTTTTAACTGCGTTTAGCTGGCCGTGGCAGCTATGACACGGCACCACGATCATATCCGCGCCGGTGGCCTTGATCTGGTCAAACTTGCGCCGGGCGTAGAAAATTCGTTCCTCATTATATCCATTTACCAGTGCACCCCCCCCACCTCCGCAGCAGATTTGATTCATCTGGTGGGGGTACAAGTCGATCCAGTTTTCCATGCACTGGCCGAGGATCCAGCGGGGTTCATTAAAGTAGCCGTGCCCGAAACGTTTTTGCGACCGCCGGCCGTAATTGCAGGGATCGTGATACGTGGCCGTTCCAGAGAATTTTGTCCGGTCCAGCCTAATTCGGCCATTTTTGATATAATCAATCAGCAGATCAAAAACGGTGACAAATTTAAATTTTTCCAGTGCTTCGGGATAATACTTTTCGAGACCCGACCGGGTCGCAAGATAAGCATGGCCTCATTCGGGCCACAGCAATGTTTTCACCTCCAAACTTTCCATCTGCTCGACAATCCGCCCGGCCATTATTTTCATGGCTTCGTCATCACCGGTAAAATAGCCCCAGCTGGTCCCTTCCCAGTTTTCCGAGGGGACGGTCCAGTCTTCACCGGCTACATGAAAAATTTTCCACCAATGCTTCAGATCTTCAGTATGGGTGTTGACTAGCTTGTTATGAATGGTACACAGGATATTGGCTCCGTTTTTGTCGATGGGGACCTTGAATCCTTCAAAGCCCGGCTCTTCGGCCACTTCTTCGGCGACATCTTCGAGAATAAATTCGTAGTCTTCCTTGGGTAGCCGGAGATTGTTACCCGTTTCCAGCGCGGCGGTCAGTCCTTTATGCAGATGGCCGGGGACCGCCTCCCGGTTCCTTCGGGCGCGTGTTTTTCGGACCAGAGCCGTAATATTGATCTCCATGGGGCATACATTTTCGCATTTACCGCACATGGTACAGATCCAAGGCCATCGGGATTCAACCGCCTGTTTCTCCAATCCCAGGGAAATCAGCCGGATGAGCTTGCGCGGATCAAAATTGTCTACGCCGGATACCGGGCATGCGCTGGCACATAACCCGCAGGTGATGCAAAAATCCTGGGAAAACGGCCAGGACCGGCATTGAGCGTGGTCGAGTTTATCAAGGTCGATGATGTATAACGATTCAGTCATTTCGTTTGCCTTTTTATCGGTGGACTGGGTTATCCCACTTATCTTTGGCGTTTCAACCGGTAAACCGATGAGCGGATTATCAAATCAACGGGGTTGGGCCAAGCCCCATAATTATTTGCGTAAAACGTCGTATTACCGTCGCAAATTCGACACCCATGTTTGAAGCGAGGGTTTGAATTTCCAGCCGTTCGGCATCGTAGCCGATTCGCAGCAGTCTTTCTTTGAGATGCTCAATCCGGCTGTGGGCAAGGGTATTTCCTCGTTGTGAGTGACAGTTTCCCTCGTGGCAGGTAAATACGATCACACCGTCAGCCCCTTGACGAAATCCTGAGAAAAGGTGTTCATATGATAAACTACCGGCACACGGGACTTCGACAATTTTCAGGCCTTCCGGGTGATCTTTCCCCAGCAGGGTGGCCAGCCTGGCGGCCTGACTGCCAGAACGGCTGCAACAAAATGCCACGATAAAGGGAATGAACGACTCGCTGGAAAGATCAGCGGCAGGCGATCCGATCCGATTCGTCATCTGCTGCTGCCCCAGACCATGAATATCGATTGCGTGCTGGGGGCATTCCGCCGCACAGATGCCGCATCGCTCGCATGCTTCTGGCATGACCGCCGGATAAACATCCAGGCAAATGGCCTGATAGGGGCAAAATCGGTAACAGGTCAGGCACCGGACACACGCCCCTTTATCGATGCTGGCTTTATCGTCGGTCGGGGCTGTTTCCGCGCTCATCCATTCCATAGCGGCCAGGGAGGCATTGGCCGCATCTTCAATTCGATCATTCGGCGCCAGTATACCCCTGGAAGGCCCGGCAATAAATATACCATTACGATTGGTAAAAACGGGCAGGCGGTGTACATTATCCGCTTGGGCAAACCCATCCTCATCTTGATCCAACCCGAGGACAGCGGCCAGATCATTGGACCGTTCGGGTGGTAAAATCGTTTCGTCCACAACGGTGATGTCCGGCGACAGTCTGAATGGTAGCCCAGTAATTTCATCGGTGAAAGCGATATTTACGCCTTCATCCTTTTGAACAATTTCGGGATCCATGTCGGTCAATTTAATGTAAACCGTTCCGGCCTGCTTGGTTTCCCGGTACAGTTTCTCCAGGCCGTCGGCGGCCACCTTAAGGTTTTTCGTAAAGATGTAGGTTTGAATGGGTTTCCCGTTTTGACGCGAATGGGTTTGGAGGCGACGGGCGGTTTGCATCACATCCGCCGCAATGACAGGATTGCTTTCGTTAAACAGGCCGGTTAAAAAGACGACCGTCCGGGTTTCGAACGTCTTTGATAGTTCATCGATTATCGCATCGGCCTGCTGGGTCATTCGGGAAAGGGGAATCACGCGTTCCGATGGTCGTAAGCCATACAAGGCGAAGTTAGCTTCCCTTCGTTCCGGCGCGGCCACAATAATGCTGGAAACGGTTCTGGTAAATTTATTGCCCCCGCTGATGAGATTGAGCCGGAATTCTTCCGCCGTCTGGCGACAGCCATGAATTGCCGTATTTGTCAGGATTTCGATCAAGGAATGACCACCGTCTTCCCTTTCGTTCACATTGACCGGAAAGGAGCTGTCAGCAGTCACTACCAGCAGCCGGGTACCGACAGCGGTTAGTTGCTCGGCCACCCTTTCTGCACAAGGGCCGCTCCCGGCAATTAGCGTGGGTTCCTTCGAGGTGGTCACTTTTCCTCCTGTTGATCGATTCCTAAATATCTAATTGCATGCCAGGCTGTTTTGCCGGCATCAGCAATGCTTCCGGCTATACTCATCGGTCCCTTAGCGGTTCCGGCAATGAAAACGCCGTCTCCGGACGGTGATGGATCAAATGGCGTCGGCTTAATAAAGCCTGTATCTGCCACGGTCAAATCTAATCGATCGGTCGGCTCCTTTATGCCTTCACAAGGGGTCATTCCGATTGAAAGGACAATCAAATCAAACGTTTTATCCCGGCTCTGATGCGTTTTGCTGTCGGCATAGATGACTTTCAGCCGGTCTTTTTCACCTGGATAAATATCACCGGGAATCGACCGGATCATCCGAACATCGTTTTGAATATGATGGTAGAACCGATCGAAATCCTTACCAAAGGTTTGCACGTCGATATAGAAAAAGGTGATGTCCACATCCGGCTGTCGGGATTTAATCAAGCCGGCCATTCGCAGGGCGGAGCCACAGCAGACCTTGGAGCACCACAAGTGACCCGATTTGGCATCCCGGCTGCCGACACACTGGATAAACGCAATCCGTTGCGCATCAATACCGTCGGACGGTCTTTTCGCACGGCCCGAACGCCTCAGCATTCGTTCCAGTTCCAGGCTGGTGACTACATTTTGAAAGGTGCCGTAGCCATATGGCTTGCTGGTCGGATCAAAGGGCGTGAATCCCGTCGCAACGATGACGGCATTTGGGTTGCTTTCAATGGTTCCGGGTTTTTGATCCAAGTCGATGGCGTTCTTGGGACAGACATCCCGACAGGCCGTGCAACTGCCGTCTTTGACATATAGGCATTTGTCTTCATCCAAGGCGAAAAAAGGATGATGATGGCTGGAAAAGCCATCCGTGATTACCCCTTCGGTGGGACAGGTATTAAAACAATGACCGCATCCGGTACACTTGTCAGGATCAATAAATTCAGGTTTTCGATCGATGATGGCCTGGAACCGGCCGTTTTTCGATATCTCGCGGATCCGGCTGCCGGCGGTAAGGTGAACATTGGGATGCGCAACTGCTTGTGACAGTTTATCTTCCACCATGCAAGCACCGCATTTGACGCACCGGTCTGTCGCTTTGCAGGTATACTGAATCGCATGGCCTCCCATGAAATCGGCCTTGTCCACAATTTGGACATGAATGCCGAAATGGGCCAGCTCAACTGCCGCAGAAAGACCCGCCACACCGCCCCCAATGATCAATACCTGTTTATCTTTCATGTCGTAAACGATCTCCCCGATGGTTGTAATTGCATCCTGGTAGTAAGTAGAAAATCTCTGCGATGGTGTCAAGATTCCATTAACCGGTACGCAAAATATTTAAACTGATCCGCCGGAGATTCAGTATCCAAAGAGGCCCGAGCCGCGGACAAGAATTAACAAACCCGTTTTAGGCCAGATACCGGGGACTATCCCAAGTTAAGGCATGGGGGTCAAATCCATGTGCAATCGTTGGCTTTACGATACTAAAGTACGGTGAGACATCAAAATCACGCGGCGTAAAAAGGGTGTGATGGCGGATGCGAAGGATCTCTTCATGGCATTGCATGCATGCACGATCGTTGGTTTTTTTGGAAATCACTTGCGGGAGAATCGGATACCGAACCGATTGAAAAGCCTGCGCAATCAACGACGAACAGATGGCCCGGGTCGGATCTCCGCTTCCAAGTGCCAATAAACGCCTGCGCAAATAGGTGGGTACGGGTGGGGTTTGAATAAGGTAACGTGCCAGGTCGATGATATTTTTCAGATCATAGTGGTGGCCTAAGCGTGATAGCGCATACTCAATGACTTTTTCGATATCCTTTGATGCAAGACCGACTGGCCTGCAAATTCGCGTGTGCATTGGCGTGTATTCACTCAATGGTAACGTACGAACCCCTTCATTGACATCGGCCTCTAACAATACCTTGGGCTCCTCCCCGGCCGGTGGTGGTTCTAACGTATTGTCAATATAGAGTGCGGCATGAGACCAGCTTGATTGGGTGAGGTATTTGATTGCATTACTGAAACCACTATTTCCCTCAACCAATAGCACATCACCGGGCTTGAGTGTTGCGGCAAGGTTCTCCGGAGTACAGGTCGCCACCTGAGCCGTATTTTCCCTTGACTTAGACAGGTAATGTGCCAGCCGCCGTCCAATGGTTTGAAGTAAAGGCATATTGAATGTATCAACGGTTACTGGAAACGATGGATGTGATCAGGCTACCACTCTACTACGGTATTTGCGACTGATTTATAATTTCATTAATTCTTTATATCTGAAGCAATGGGCCAGATGGTCATTTACCACACCTGCGGCCTGGAGGAAGGCATAGCAAATTGTACTTCCAACAAATGAGAACCCTTCCTTTTTCAATGCCTTGCTGACGGTGTCCGAAAGCGGAGAGGTAGCTGGCAGTTCACTTAATTGTTTCCATGAATGATGGATCACATTGCCATCGGTAAATGACCAGATAAACGAATCGAAAGAGCCTTGCCGCTCCTGGACCTTTAGAAACGTATGGGCATTTGTAATGGCGGCTCGAATCTTTAGCCGGTTGCGGATAATAGAAGGATTCCGGGAGGCTTTTTCGATTTCTTTATCTGTCATCCGGGCGACCTGTTCGGGGTCAAAGTTGTGGAATACATCCCTGAAAGCCGCGCGCTTGTGTAGAACAATTTTCCATGAAAGCCCCGCTTGAAATGCATTGAGCACAATGAACTCGAACCATTTGCGATCCTCATGTATAGGCACACCCCATTCTTGGTCGTGGTAGCGAAGCATTAATTCGTCGTTGCCCATCCAGGAACAGCGGGTTTTGCCATCCGGTTTCATCATCAATCAACCTGTGGAGGTATTGCCATGGGTGGGCGATAAACCTGTCAAAATCGGCATAATTAAGGTTGGACCGTGCCAATCAAACGGTTTGATCACCACTGTTTCTTTCAAATATGTCAGAATTTTTGCCCGTTCGTTCGAAGATTATTTCTGAATCGATTATCTTGTAAATCAAGAGCCAACCCGGTTTGATATGGTATTCCCGCCGGCCTGGATAGCTTCCAATCAATTTATAATTCCCGTGTTTTGCATCGATTTGTTCTTCATTCACAAGTGCTTTGATAATGTGTTTAATTTTTTTCAGGATCTTTTTCCGTTCCGCAATTTTTTTCAGATCTTTCGCGAATTGTTTGGTGTACGCAGGGGCCAACATTTATATTCCCAGCTTATCGAACATATCATCCGGGTTTTCGCAACGGACAAGAATTTTTTTTACGTCCGTGTCTTTGAATGCCCTTTCAGTGGCCTTATTGGGGATGACAACATTGAACGGCAACCCATGCCGTAACTTTACCTGTCGGTAAAACAGATTTATTGCTTCAGTGGTTGTAAGACCCAGTTGTTTAAAAAGTTGTTCCACCTCCTCCTTTAATGATGGTTCTATTCTCGCCCTGACTGTCGCTGTTTTTATCATAATTGTAAGCCCTTGTAAGTATCGTAGCCCATATAGGCTACAAAGTCAAGACAATTGTAGCCCATATGGGGCACAATATCATTTAAGTGTTAATACATGAGACGTACATCCAGGAACTTCGCCGGGCCGATGCGTGACAAAAATAATCTGGGTGTCGGCCTGATTGCCGA
>Ga0316198_10002555_pt1 | contig 10989 bp, 9 predicted proteins | sample OudBieAanoxic_MG_FD_204935 | JGI IMG/M metagenome (GOLD analysis project Ga0316198, IMG submission 204935) | Coastal sediment microbial communities from Oude Bieten Haven, Netherlands - site A anoxic | ecosystem: Environmental > Aquatic > Marine > Coastal > Sediment | place: Netherlands... | reverse complement strand
CGTTCAACGCCACCACACCATCGCTGCAGGGTCACGGCATTCAGCGAGGCCAGCAGTCCCATCATGTAGCCGGAATAAGCCAGCCCGATCCGCAATTCATCTGCCTCCGCAGTCAATTCGGTCAGGCGGAACGGCAGGAAGTTCATAATCGCGGCAAATGCCAGGAAAAAACAGAAGATCATCAGGTAGCATTGACGGAAAACCGGTTTGGACAAAATCTCACGGATCAGCCCGAGACGTGGACGCTGCATGCGCATAGCGCCCGTATCAGGAAGCCTTGCCAGCCAGACCCAGGCGACCAAAATACTGACTCCGAGAACCAGAAAGCTGCCGCGCCAATGCAACAGGCTGGCGATCATCCCGGACAGGGCCCGGCCGGCGAATCCCCCGACAATGGTGGCACCGATATACCAGGCCATCGCCCGTTGCATATCTCCTTGCGCCGCACTCTGCGAAGTGTAGGTCATGAGTGCAGTCAAGAGTGCAGGGATCAACAAGCCTTGAAAAAGCCTCCAGCCGAGCATCCAGCTGTAGCTGTCAATAAAAGCGAGGGCCAGAGAAGAGAGCCCCAGCAGCAGCATGGCGATCCGCAGGATGCGCTTGGCCGGGACCGCTTCGAGCAGATAACCATAAACCAGCGGGGCGAGGCTTAAAGGGATAAAAACGATCGTGGTCAGCAGGGCAGCCATTTCCCGGCTGACCGAAAACTGTTCAGCAAGGACCGGCAGCAACGGCTGCGGCACGTAAAGGGCCGAAATAGTCAAAACCGTCGAGATGAGGATGATCGTCAAGGAATTCATGAAGTGGACATCATCCCGGCCAGCCTGGCAATTCTCGCCGTGACCGGGGGATGCGAATAGTAAAACCATGCATAGTGCGGGTGCGGATGCAGGTTGCTCAGGTTCTCACAGGACAACTTGACCAGCGCGTTAGAGAGAGGTTGCGACTCGCCGGTCAGGTCGACGGCAAAACGGTCGGCCTGCCACTCATGGCGGCGGGACAGCCAGCTCGACAAGGGCGTCAGAGGGAAGCCGGCCAGGCTGGCCAGGAACCCCAGCAGCACGACCTGACCAACGAAACTGAGGTGGTAGAGCTCGAACCAGCCCGGCAGGCTGCCCCGGCCCAGGATATACCACGCCAGCCAGCAGCCGGCGAGGGAGACCAGTTCCATTGCCAACAGACGCTTCCAGATATGGCCAAGCTTCCAGTGGCCCGCCTCGTGAGCCAGTACGCTGATGATTTCATCATCATCCATCTGTTCCAGCAGGGTATCAAACAGGACAATGCGTTTGACCCTGCCGATCCCGGTAAAATAGGCATTGGAGTGTTTGCTGCGCCGTGAGGCATCGACCTGTTGCACCCGCTCGATTTGCAGGCCGGCCTGGCCCATCACGCGCTTGACCCGTTTAGCCAGTGCTTCGTTCTGCAACGGTTGGAACTTGAAGAACAACGGCTCGATCAGCACCGGTGAGAGGTACATCAGGAGCAGCGTGATCAGGGCCAGGAACACCCAGACCCAGAGCCACCAGAAGTCGGGGCTGGCCTGCACCAGCGACAGAGCTCCGGTCGTCACCAGGGTCAGCAGTACGGTGCCGATGAACAGGGATTTCACCAGATCGGTGAACCATATTTTTGGCGTCGAGGTATTGAACTGGAATCTTTCCTCGAGCACGAAAGTGCGATAGAGGCTGAAGGGAATATCCAGGACCGTCTGGGCAATGGTCAACCCGAGAACGAAAAGCACCCCGTGTCCAATGAAGGAATCAGTCAGAGTGCTGATCCAGCCGTCATACCAACTGAGCAGGCCGCCGAACAGGAAGACCACCAGGACCGCGCCGGAGAGCAGGGATTCGATCAAGCCCGTGCGGCTGTTGGCCAGAGTGTAATCAGTGGTTTTTCTCAAGAGATCCTGGTCAACGAACCCTTCAAAGGCCGGTGGGACTTGGTGGCCGTGTTGTGCGAGGTAGTTGAGATTCAAGCGCCGCAGCCACAAGCGGAACGTCATGACGATCAGATATGCGAGGAGAATCAGCCATTTCATGGCGCGCATCATAGCAGAAAACCGGGGCGCGTGGCGAGTGGCGTGTGCTGCAACAAGACAAAAAATGTTCTGTGATTTTTCCAGTCCGCAACAGCAACACAACATCAAGATGGAGGACTAAAACAATGGGGCCAGCCCTCTAAAGCCGGGGACCATCTCACCAAGCAGGCAACTGCTGATATCGAGGCGGATTTTTTCGGCCGTAGAGGCTCCCGGTTCGTGGTTCGTGGTTCGTGGTTCGTGGTTCGTGGTTCGTGGTTCGTGGTTCGTGGTTCGTGAGGATGCTTTGGATCGTCCCCTCGCCCTGTCAATGACAAGTCTTTGGGTTGCCTGTCCAGGAACGACGAACCAAGTTTCCCACACCATTAATTCTGGTATAGTTTACCAAGCCGACAACCCTTGCCAAGGACGACTCCGTGAATGTTCCGGTCCAACGCATACGCCGCATCAACAGCAATAAGCTCAATCCGGACGGACAATATGTTCTCTACTGGATGCTTGCCTGCCGGCGCACCCGCTGGAATTTCGCCCTGCAGCGGGCCGCTGAAGTGTCTGTCGAGCTAGGCAAACCGCTGCTTATTCTGGAACCGCTCGACTCTGATTACCCCTACGCCAGCGACCGACTGCACCGCTTCATCATGCAGGGGATGGCCGACAATCTGCGAGCTCTTACCGGCAAGGCACTGACTTACTATCCGTATGTCGAGCCTGCACCGGGGGCAGGCAAAGGGCTCCTCGCCGCCCTTTCCGTCCAGGCCTGCCTGGTGGTCACCGACGACTTCCCGTCGTTGTTTTTCTCCCGCCTGACGAGGTCAGCCGGGCAGCACCTGCCGATGCGACTGGAAGCAGTCGATGGCAATGGGCTACTGCCGATGCGGATTGCCGACCGCGCCTTCCCCACTGCCTATGCGTTCCGACGCTTCCTGCAAAAGAACCTGCCACAACACCTGATGGAATGGCCTGAGGATGACCCCCTTGAGGGTTTGAAAGATTCGTCAACACTGGCCCTGCCGGGAGCAATCATTGAGCGCTGGCCGTCCGCGGCCATGGCTCTGCAAAGCGCCGGGGAATTCCAACTGGACAAGCTCCCTGTTGATCATCACGTTACACCGGCGCAGATCAGAGGAGGACAGGACGCCGCACGGCAGAGGTTGACCGAGTTCCTCGACGAGCAGCTGGACCGGTACAGCGAGGATCGCAATCATCCCGACCGGGAAGCCACCAGCGGGCTCTCCCCCTACCTGCACTTTGGCCACATCAGCAGCCATGAAATCTTCTCAGCCATCGTCAGCAGGGAAGGCTGGACACCCCACGACCTGTCGTTGCGCAGCGACGGCAAGCGCAGCGGCTGGTGGCGCATGTCCACTGATGCCGAGGCCTTCCTCGACCAGCTGATCACCTGGCGGGAGCTCGGCTTCAACATGTGCTGTTTTGAACCGGACCGTTGCCGGGACTACGGCAGCCTGCCGGACTGGGCCCGCAAAACCCTTGATGACCACCGACACGATTCAAGGCTTTATTGCTACGTGCTGCAACAGTTTGCCGACTCACAGACCCACGACCCGCTCTGGAACGCCGCCCAGAACCAGCTGCGTCGCGAAGGCATCATGCACAACTACCTGCGCATGCTCTGGGGGAAAAAGATCATCGAATGGTCAGCAAGTCCGGAACAGGCCCTGGAGATCATGATCGAGTTGAATGACCGCTATGCCCTCGACGGCCGCGACCCGAACTCGTACAGCGGGATCTTCTGGTGCCTGGGACGCTACGACCGGGCCTGGGGGCCGGAACGGGAGATCTTCGGCAAAGTGCGTTACATGAGCTCGGACAATACACGAAGGAAGGTGAAATTAACGCGGTACCTGGAAAAGTATAGGTAAGAGATGTGGTTCGTGGTGCGTGGTGCGTGGTGCGTGGTTCGAACAAGACTTCTATAAATTAAACAGATAAAGATGTTTTTTAACGCCCGTTTATCACTTGCTTGAGACTCAGGGGCTCGGAGAACATCAGCTCAGTGAGTTATTGAGATTCATCCAATCATGATTTGCTCTGTACTCTGCGACACTGCGAGAGAATACATTTGGTATTATGTGCTACCTGCCTCAACAGAAAACTTGGCAAGAAATTTCAGGAGTATCTGGTTGAAGATTTCCGATTTTTCCAGGTTGGCCATGTGACCGGCTCCGGTGATGATGTGTAATTCCGCGTTCGGCAGGCCTTCAGCCAGGGCCCGGGCATGGTCCGGGGGTATCGCCATATCCAGTTCGGCGCCGACCACCAGGGAGGGAACATCCAGTCGGGACAGGCGGTCGACGTAGTCATCGCGGTCACGCATGGCCAGCAAACCACCGACGATCCCCTCAGCAGGCGTTGATTCCATCCACTGCCGCACATCATTCACCAACCATGATTTATCCTGGGCCGTCTGCGGCGCAAACAGCACCTGGACAAACGCATCCGGCACAGCCAGCAGGTTGCCATCCTCAACCTCTGTCGCCAGCATGGTTCGCTTCTCCCTGCCGGCGTAATCATCGGCTGCAGCGCGGGTCACCAGGTACATCGCTCCCAGCAGCCGTTGCGGATACCGTTCGACCAGGTTGAGCAACACATATCCTCCCATAGACATGCCACCAACCACGGCCTTGTCAATATCGAGACGATCAAGCAGTCTGATCAACGCATCGGCGTACACAGACATCGTCACCGGCTGACCAGAAAGCGGGCTCTCGCCGAACCCTGCCAGATCGGGGCAGATCACTCGGCACCCGGATTTTGCCAGCACCTCGATCTGGGGCTGCCACATCCTGCGGTTTAGTGGAAAGCCATGGATCAACACCACCGGCAGGCCCACTCCTTGCTCATCGTATGCCAGAATGTTCATGACCATCGTTGCGCCCTCTCATGGTAGATTGGAAGACAGTTGCCCCTGTCTCCGGAAGGAGCATGAGTGAGACAAATGTCACCAAATTCTAACAGAAAAATGCCGAGCATGTGCTAGAGAGTTGCACAGGCGTCTCGTTATCCGATGCCTAACTTCTGGTGTGTATCCATCTCTTCCTTTATAATGGAAGCCTGACTGTAACCCTTTCCCTGTAAGAACCATGACGCCCACAAAGATACGAATCTTATTCGCTTGTTTCGCCGTGCTGGCTTTTCTGGCTGGTTGCCAGGAGGAAATCTCTCCGCCGGCGACAAGCAGCCGTGAACAAGACCCCACGCCGGTGGTTGCGGAAAAAGCCCCTGAACCATCACAGGGATCGGCGGGGACCGAACCGGTCGACAAGCAGCCGCCACGGCCGCCGCTCAGGGAGGACTTCCAGGGAGAACCGAAGCTCCCCCTCTTTCCCCGGGTTGGGGACTTTCAGCCCCCGTCTGGCAGTGAACGCCACCTCAATTGGCGCAGTTTCATTGACCACCTGGTGAAAGTCACCGGAGTTGCCGAGAATGCGGCGGACGGCAGTCGCGGCTGGGTGTTCCGCAGCATCAAATCAGTTGATTCACTCGGGTACTTTTCGCCAGTCGCCGTTGAGCCGAACAAGATCTATCAGGTCTCGTTCAAATTAATCGCAGACCTACCTGAAGGAGCCTCGGCTGGCATGGGTATTCTGGAGTTTGATGAGTTTCTCTGGATTGGCGAGCAATATACCGAGGAGGCCTACATCAAGCACTTTCTGGGAGCTCATGAAGGTCGTCGTCTGACCGGCAAGGGGCACGGTATTCAGGCCTTTGCCTTCACCACCGGCCCGGAGACGCGGATGGTTCACCTCGTGCTGTTCCGTGACGGCACCCACGACCTCAACAGCCTGATGTTTGACGACATCGAGGTCAGGTAGGGCAGAACGTCGACCTCCCCTTAATCAAGCTCTAAGACGGGGTCTCTATCCCGACTACCTCTAAAACAGACCCCTGTCTTAATTCCTCTTCACGGAGCTCGTGCCCGTTCCGTTAAGTGTCAGGCCTGACACTTAACTTAGAAAACCGAACTTCTTCATCCTGTAACGGAAAGCGTCGATACCGAGGCTGAGCTTCTGGGCTGCCTTTGACTGATTGCCATCGGAGACTTCGAGAGCCTGGCGTATCAACTCCCGTTCGACATCCTCGATATCGATCCCCTCCGGCGGGATGCGCAGGCTCATCGGCCCGGAGGCGATATCACCGGTCTTGGAAATCAGCTCCCGGGGCAGATGCTCCAGCATGAGCGTATCTTCGTTCTCGAGAATGATCGCTCGCTCGATAATGTTACGCAATTCGCGGACATTGCCGGGCCATTCGTACTCCTCGAGGAATTTGCGCGCCATCTTGGATACGCCGGCAACGGTTTTGCCGAATTCCTTGTTGTAATACTGGATAAAAAAATCGACCAGGGGCATGATATCTTCACGCCGCTCACGCAGAGGCGGCAAGTAAATCGGAATCACCTGCAGCCGGTAGTAGAGGTCGTTGCGAAAAGTCTTTTCCTCAATCTTCTTCAGCAGCTCCTGGTTGGTTGCCGAAACGATACGCACATCGACCGGGATCTCCTTGGTGCCGCCGACCCGGCGAAAAGTACGCTCCTCGAGGATGCGCAGCAGCTTGGCCTGCATGCCCATCTCCATGTCGCCTATTTCATCAAGGAAAAGAGTGCCGCCATCGGACATTTCAAAGAGACCGCGCTTCTGGAGCTTGGCATCGGTGAAGGCCCCTTTTTCGTGGCCCATCAATTCGCTTTCCAGCAAGGTCTCCGGCACAGCGGCACAGTTGATCGCCATGAACGGCTTGTCTTTTCTGGTACTTTCCATGTGGATGGCCCTGGCGATCAACTCCTTGCCAGTGCCGCTCTCCCCCTGGATAAGGACCGTGCTGGCATCGCTCTTCGCGACCTTGCGCACCATATCGAGGACCTGCTTCATGTGGCGGCTGTCACCGATGATATTGTCGATCCCGAACTTGCTCTCCTGGGCGGAGCGCAAATGGGCGACTTCCTTCCTCAGTTGGCGGGTTTCGAGGGCCTTCTTGACGATAATCGACAGCTCATCGAGGTTGAACGGCTTGTTGATGTAATCGTGTGCGCCGAGGCGCATCGCTTTGACAGCAGTCTCGAGAACACCGAGGGCCGTGACCATAACGACGATAATCTCGCTGTCGATTTCCTTGACCTTCTGCAGAACCTCGAGGCCATCCATGCCAGGCAGCTGTATATCGAGCAGAACCAGTTCCGGGGTCTCCTCCTGGACCTGCTTGATAGCTTCCTCGCCGCTGGCGGCGGTGCCTACATCGTAGCCCTGCTTGAGCAGCGACTGCTCCAGCGACCAGCGGATCAAGTGTTCATCATCGACAACAAGTATTCTTGTATTACGCACGTTCGTCCTCGCTCTTAACCGAAACAGCGTCCGAGCTGCTAACCGGCAAATCAATCAAAACGCGGGTTCCCTCCCCGACACGGCTCTTGATGTCGATCGCGCCACCCTGCTGCTCGATGAGCTGTCGACATATGGCCAGGCCAAGTCCGGTCCCCTGGGTTTTGGTGGTAAAAAATGGCGTAAAAATATTATCCAGGACCTCCGGCTTGATCCCCGGACCGGAGTCACCAATCATGACCCTGACAACCTGCTTTTCCCGGTCTTCAATCAGGTCGGTCTGCATGAGCAGGGTACCACCATCTTTCATTGCCTGTATGGCGTTAATGATTATATTGAAAAATACCTGTTGCAGCTGCTTCGCGTCAACCCAAACAGGAGGCAAATTGCGAGTAAATTCCTTATTTTGGTGGACATTCTTCGCCTCCGGGTGCTGGCTGACGAAAAACATCGTCTTATTCAGCAGATCGTTGGTGTCGACAAACTCGAAACTCGGCTTGCCTGGCCGCCCGAAAAATAGCAGGTCGGTGGCCGCCTTGTCGAGTCGGGCAATCTGTTCAAGAACTTTATTGACAACCTCTCGACGGGGGTCTCCTTCGTCAAAATCCTCATAAAGAACCGAGATGGCTCCGCTGATCGCTGCGAGGGGGTTTTTTATCTCATGGGCGATGCCGGCAGACATCTCGCCGACCGAGGCAAGGCGATCGACACGTTCCATCTGCCGATAGTGAATTTGCTGGAGTTCATCATTGGCTTCACGCAGACGGTCGACCATCGAGTTGAAACTGACCACCAGGCTGCTGACTTCACTCGCGCTTTGCGGTTTCAAACGAACGGTGAGATCGCCTTCTTCGACCTGTGCCATTCTTGCCGAAATGGTTTTCAAGGGCTGACGGACAAAGCGATGGAAGATCAGCGAGACACCGCCGGTCAGAAGCAGCACCACGGCCAGCATGGTCAAACCGAAGAACTGTGTGCTCTCCAGCAACTGGCTTTCCATCTGTTCCAGAGAGAGGTCAAGGTTCAAGACCCCGACCACCCGTCGTCCGGGGCCGTGGCAAGGCGCACAGCGCTGCTCGGTATAAATGGGCTTGACGACACCCATGATATCTCCGCCGGACGGGCCGCGGAAGATATCATGCCCTTGCCCCTGGAGGAAGGTGCCGAGACTGTGAGGATCAACCCGTCGGCCGATCTCATTCGGCTCTGAAGATTTCAGAATCCGGCCATCGGGGTGAAAAATCCGTACTCCGGCAAGCCGCGGGTCGCTTCCGACCATTTCCAGGATCTGCTGGACATCGCGCGTGTTGCCGGTACTCATCGAACTGCTGATGGACCTCTCGATTACTGACATCATCAGGTCCGCAGTATACAGGCTGGTTTCGGTGATATGGGAATGTTCACGGCGAATATGAAACAGGGTCACACCGCCGATCGCAATAAGGAAGAGCAGGAATGAAAGGATTACGATTCGACCGATCAGGCTTCTGATGAACATCGTGTCCTGTTCTGAAAATTCAGTTACTGTTGCGCAGATGTTTTAATACTGCGTTTCTGCGCCGGTTGGTTTTTGGGCGGCTCAAACACAAACTCCCATTCGTTGTAAGCTTCTTTTCCCTTCAGTTTATCGAGGGATTTCGGGAAGCCGTCCTTGCGGAAAGGTTCCAGCTCGCTGCTGCTGCGTACACCGATGACACGCCCTGCCGGATCTTTTACCAGCTCCCAGTCTTCTCCGGTCATCGGATCGTTATAGAGCTTACGCAAGTGCCGCACCACATGCGGAAAACGCGGATCTCGTAACAAGTCTTCCAGTTTTGCCGGAAAACTCTGCTGCCCCTGCCTGACGGAATAGTAGCTGGTAATCGCCTGCTGGTACTGTTGCCCCCGCCAGAGCAGTTCGGCTTCCCGAGCCCTCTGCACGGTACTGCGCCAAGATTGCCCTGCCATACCAGCAGCGAGTCCCACGACCACTACCATAACCAGAAGCAGCAGCAGGATCGCGCCGCGTTGGTTGTCATTTGCCGGCTTACAAATCACAAGTATTGCCAGTGAGCCTTCTTATCTGAAATCAGTTCCAGACTTTCGTCTTTTTGACCAGCTTCTCTCGTCACGTGTTTCGCACGTGGCTATTCCTTGTCTCCGATCAGGTAGGAGAGGATCACTTCGTCAAGACTGGCCTCGACTGCCGGGGCCGGGCTCTTTTCGGGGGCCTGAGAAGAGGAAGGCTTGCCTGGCGTTTCCCCGTTTTGTGCTTGAGGTGAAGCAACGGGTGTAGCGACCGGACGTGACAGCGCAGGTGTCGGATCCTGAACAACCGGTTTTTCGGGCGGGCCTGGATTGCTCCCAGTCGCCGCAGAAACCTGCGGGGTTATTTTTTTGCCCGCCTTGAAGCGTTCAATCACCTCGTCGAACTTACCTGATTTGAGCCCACGCAGCATGTTCCTGTGTTGTTCTTTCATTAACTCTTCGACGACCTGCTCAAGGTTATCGACCTTGGCAATATCGGCATAAGAGGTTTTTTTCGAGGCGAGGATCGTCCCCCCCTGATAGAGCAGGGTGACGATATTGGGGCTGAGCATTCCGCTGTCCTCGGTCTGGATGTGGTAAACCTCGCCCTGGTAGCGGAAATTGTGGTTGAAGCCGACAATCATCTGCGTTTTTCTCCGAGAGTCAATTTAGATATGATAGAGTTTTAACCGGTCACCCTTAATACCCGGGCAGCGAGCCCTTAAGGGCAAAACAGCGTCATATCAGCTTCACATTCTTGCACAGGCTAAAAATCAGCGCAAGTCCGCAATAAACCTTATTTTCCCCGGAAAGTTCTTTCCTGTTTGCCATCACTCCGGGTTCCTGTCTTTCAGCATCTGCTTGACACTGGCCACAGCCTCAAGAGCGTCCCGGGCATGACCTGCGACAGGAAGATGCGGTTGTCGGCAAACCGGTGTCCTACCCGGCGACTGGTTGTGCGGGCATTGCCTGGTTGGCATAATCGGCGATGTAGTTTTCGGCCCGCAGATCATGACCGAGCAGAACCATGGCCGAGCGGTACGCATCCATCATTCGCTCTTCCTTGGGGTTGATAATTGCCACTTTGAGACCGGCTTCGAGGGCCATGGCAAAAAACACCGAGGAGAGGACTGGGCGGGACGGCAGCCCGAAGGAGATATTGCTGACGCCAAGTGCTGTAGCCAGGCCGAGCTGATCCCTCACCAGGCGCAATGTACGCAGGGTCTCAAGTGCCCGTTTATGTTCAGCGGACACTGTCAGGGTCAGGCAATCGATCACCAGGTCCTGCTCGTGCAACCCCGCAGAGAGCACTGCATCGTGAATTCGCCTCGCCACTGCAACGCGGCCTTCCGCCGTACCAGGGATACCGTCTTCATCGAGGGTCAGGCCGATCAACGCGGCGCCATAACGCCGGGCAAGCGGTAAAACCCGTGCCAGGCTCTTTGCTTCGCCGTTGACTGAATTGATCAGGACTTTGCCATCGGCAGCCTTGAGAGCCTTCTCCAGAGCGATCGGATCGGAAGTGTCGATAACCAGGGGGGCCGTGCTGGCCCCCGATGCAGCGTAGACCGCCCGCTCCAGCGCCGCAGCTTCATCGATCTCCGG
>Ga0316198_10002554_pt1 | contig 10990 bp, 6 predicted proteins | sample OudBieAanoxic_MG_FD_204935 | JGI IMG/M metagenome (GOLD analysis project Ga0316198, IMG submission 204935) | Coastal sediment microbial communities from Oude Bieten Haven, Netherlands - site A anoxic | ecosystem: Environmental > Aquatic > Marine > Coastal > Sediment | place: Netherlands... | reverse complement strand
AACGCAAAGAACGCAAAAAAAGAAAAAACTAAATTGTGGTAACAAACTAAATTGTGGTAGCTCAGACTTGATCTGACAGTTGCCGTCGATTTTCGTATAACCGGAAAACCTGCCCATGTTGGAGGTTTGAAATCATATTTTTCTCGCGGAGGCGCAGAGAACGCAGGGGTGACATGTTTTTTTTGCAATCTCAGTATCGTTTTACTCTTTTTCTTTGCGGGCTGCGCCTCTGCGAGAGTAAATAACTATCGCTTTTTCTATATCGCCAATCCCGGCTGCGCTGACAAAAAATCATAGTCCGGGTTTGAGTTGATACGACACTGGCTGTCAGATTGAATCCTGACTATTACATATAATCCGGGTTTATCTGCGTTCATCTGTGGACTTTCTTAATATCCATTTAGGATTATCTCGGTGAGTAAAATTCAGACGCTACTGTCAGATCAAGTTGCGACCAGTACAACTTAACACTTTTTGCGTCCTTTGCGTTTTTCGCGGACCATAAAAAACTTCTGTGTTTATCCGCGTTCATCTGTGGATTTAAGCTATTACCATGGGATTATGTAGCGGCAGGCGGAAAAACTTCTGCGTTTTCCGTGACCCTGTAGTAATTATCTGGAATTTTATCCGCTTGATTTTGTAAAGCCCCATAAATAAACAGTTGCGATGATATATCGCATCTGTTCGAAGCCTGTAATTAAGTTAATCTTAATATTCAGATTTAATGTTGGATACAATAAATAGATTGTGTTCTGCAAACACCCTGACTAATATACGGTTTCTTGTTTAAAAAAATGAAGTACGGAGCTGTAATGGCAGAACGTGAAACCGGTACGGTTAAGTGGTTTAACAATGCCAAAGGATTTGGTTTTATTGAAAGAAAAGACGGGGAAGATGTTTTTGTTCACTACAATCAAATTCGTGGTGATGGCTATCGCTCTTTGAGTGATGGGCAGCAAGTTGAATTTAGTGTTACAAAAACTGATAAAGGCTTTCAAGCTGAGGATGTAGATCCAGCTTAACTCACCCGTCAGGGTGTTTGTTATACTGTCAACCTCTAGTAGTCTGAATCAGCAGCTGACATATCAATGTCAGCTTGCCTGCGCGCGTGTAATCATGTCTTCTGCATGTGCGAGCGATTGTTGCGTTATTTCAACGCCGCTTAGCATGCGTGCAATTTCTTCTATGCGTTCATTATTGTTAAGCGGGTATACGTTCGTTTGTGTTTGTTCCCTGGCTGATTTCTTCTGTACGCGCAAGTGCTGATGGGCCTGTGAAGCGACTTGTGGCAAATGGGTAATGCATATCACCTGATTTGTTTTGCCCAGCAGGCGCAGCTGTTTACCAACGATTTCTGCAATACCGCCACCAACACCGCTATCGACTTCATCAAATATCATGGTGGGAATTCTGCACTGTGCAGCCGTAATCATCTGGATCGCCAGGCTTATCCTGGCAAGCTCGCCGCCTGAAGCAACGCGTGCCAGTGGTTTGCACGCCTGTCCCGCATTGGCGCTGACAGTAAATTCAATTTTATCGACACCGTGAATGACAGGCGTATTGCCCTTGCTGCTGACTTCGATCAGGAACTGGCCACCTTTCATGCCCAGGGTCTGCATTGCCGCGGTGATCGCCTTGTTGAGTTTGCTCGCAGCCTGCTTGCGGCTGGCACTTAGTTTCAGTGCGGCTGCTGAATAGCTCTTTTCAAGTTCACTATATTTTTTGCGCAGCTCGTCCAGTGTTTCATCTGCGTGCGTGATGTTATTGAGTTCACTGGCAAGCTGTTCGTGTATCGCCGGCAGCTCATCGGGCTCGACGCGGTGTTTTCTTGCCAGGTCCAGAATGCTCTGTATGCGCTGCTCAATCGTTGCAAGTTCTGCAGGGTCGAGTTCAACATCATCAACGCTGTTGCGCAGGTGTGAAACGCATTCCTCGAGCTGCACATTGGCTTCCTGCATCATATCGATGGCAGGTTGTATGTCACTGTCAATTTCGGCAATTTCCGTCAACGCGGAAATATGATGGGACAGTCGTGACAGCATGTTTGAATCTTCGTCCGAATACATGTCGTTAATTGCCTGGTACAGGGCCGTCGTTATTTTCTCGGCATTTGCCATGCGTGAGTGCTTTTCATTGAGCGCGGCATATTCGTTTTCGGTCAACGCCAGTGCATCCAGTTCCTGTGTCTGGAAGCGAAGCAAATCGATACGGTTGTCACGGTCGCTGGTGTCCTGCTCCAGCTGCTTGAGACTGTGTTCTGTCTGTTTCAGCTGTTCGAAATTTTTCCTCACAGCATCGAGCAGTGCCTGGTGGTTTGCATAGTCATCGAGCAGTTGTCTTTGTGCGGTGCTTTTCATCAAGGACTGGTGTTCGTGTTGGCCGTGGATATCGATTAACTGCTCACCAAGTTCGCGCAGGGTCTGAAGGTTTACGGGTGTGCCGTTGATAAATGCGCGCGAGCGCCCATCTCTGGAAACACGTCTGCGCAATATGCACTCATCGTCATCGTCCAGTCCCTGTTCACGGAGCCAGGCTGCTGCGGCCGGGATGTTTCGCATGTCAAAACCTGCGGTTATATCTGCATGGTCACTTGACTGCTTGATGCTGCCGCTGTCCGCACGGCCTCCGAGCACCAGTCCCAGCGCGCCGAGCAAAATAGATTTACCGGCGCCGGTTTCGCCTGTCAGCGCAGTCATACCATTGGCAAACTCGAGTTCGAGTTCATCGATGATCGCATAATGCTTGATGGTCAGGCTGGTTAGCATTTTTCAGTGACAGTGAATGTCTGGCGGTTGGACGTTATAATTTTGCATCTTGCTGAAGCTGATAAAGTATATCCAGCGCTTCCCTGGGTGTGAGATTATCCAGCGACATATCTTTTAAACGATCGATAACCGGGTGCTCACGGTTGGAAAACATTTCCAGCTGGCCGCTGTCCTGATGCAGCTCAACGGTGTGCTGTTCGAGTTCGACAAGTTTCTTGCGCGCCAGTGCGATTGCGTTTGCAGGCACACCGGCCAGTTGTGCAACCTGCAAGCCATAGCTTTGATTGGCAGGGCCGGGCTTTACGTCATGCAGGAATACGATTTTGTCGCCATGTTCAACGGCATCGATATGCACATTGGTAATGCCGGCCATTTCATCGGGCAGGGCGGTCAATTCAAAATAATGTGTGGCGAACAGGGTGTACGATTTGTTGTTCACCGCCATGTGGTGCGCACAGGCCCATGCCAGCGAAAGGCCGTCGAAGGTGCTGGTGCCGCGTCCGATTTCATCCATCAGCACCAGGCTGTCTGCAGTAGCATTGTTGAGGATGTTGGCGGCTTCCGTCATCTCGACCATAAATGTCGAGCGGCCACTGGCAAGATCGTCGGCGGCGCCGATGCGGGTAAAGATTCTGTCGATCGGACCGATGCGCGCACTTTCTGCAGGTACATAGCTGCCGATGTATGCGAGTAATACGATCAGCGCAGTCTGGCGCATGTAGGTCGATTTACCACCCATATTTGGCCCGGTGATGATATTCATACGCTTTTTATCACTGAGCAATGTATCGTTCGGTATGAAAGGCTCATCACGAACCTGTTCGACCACTGCGTGGCGGCCGGCCTTGATCATAATACCGGGTTCCGCGGTCAGTTTCGGGCAACAGTAATTCAATGTCTCTGCGCGCTCTGCCAGATTGCACAGGCAGTCCAGTTCGGACAGTCCTCGCGCGCAAGCCTGTAGCTCGACCAGTGATTTCAGTAATTTGTCCAGCAGCTCATCGTAGAGGGATTTTTCCAGTGCCAGTGCGCGCTCGCGGGCACTGAGCACCCTGTCTTCATATTGCTTGAGTTCTTCGGTAACGAAACGTTCGGCATTTTTCAGGGTCTGGCGCCGGACATAGTCTTGCGGAACCTGGTCGGATTGCAGCCGGCTGATTTCAATGTAATAGCCATGCACCTTGTTATAACTGACCTTGAGTGTTTTGATTCCGCTGCGCTCGCGTTCGCGCTGTTCAAGCTGCACCAGAAAATCATCTGCGTTTTTGCCAAGTGCGCGCAGCTCGTCGAGCTCGGCGTTATATCCCTGGGCAATCACACCGCCATCGCGAAGCACAACGGGCGGGTTGTCCTTGATCGCGGCATCCAGCAGCTGTGCGATATCGGGATGTTCACCGATGTCTGTGGCCAGACTTATCAGCAGGGGTGAATGGCATTGTTGCAGGCTTTGCTGAATTTCGGGTAACGCCCTGATCGATAATTTCAGGGTATCGAGATCTCTCGGGCGTGCGGATTTAAGTGCAACCCGGCTCATGATGCGCTCGATGTCGCCAATGGACAGCAGTTGCTGGCGAATATCGACGAAGTATCCCGAGTCGAGTAATTCGGCGATGCATTGATGTCTGGCCTGGAGTAAATCAGCGTTGCGCAGCGGACCGTGTAACCAGCGCCTCAGGCAGCGGCTGCCCATCGACGTGACCGTGTTGTCGATGACCGAGGTCAGCGTATTTTCAGTGCCGCCCGAGAGGTTGAATTCGATTTCGAGGTTGCGGCGGCTGGCGGCATCGAGCAGTACCGCGTCGTCTGTACTTTCAACGCGCAATGTCGTGATGTGCGGCAGTGCGGAGCGCTGGGTATCGCGCACATACTGCAGCAGGCAGCCGGCGGCCATGATCGCATTCGTCATGCCCTCACAGCCAAAGCCGCTGAGGTCGCGGGTGCCGAATTGCTCATTCAGCATACGCTGTGCGCTATCGACTTCATACCACCATGGCGGTTGTCTGCGTACAGTGTTTTTAGCCGAGGATTTTTCCAGGAATTCCAGTAACACATCATCTTCAGAAAGCAGCAATTCAGCAGGCTGCAAACGTTCGATTTCTGCATGCAGGGTTTCAACCGAATTGATTTCCATCAGGCTGAAGCGTCCGGAAGTAATGTCGAGAATCGAAATGCCTATGTTTTCGTTACCCGAGCAGGCTGCCAGCAACAGGTTATCCTTGCGCTCATCGAGCATGGCTTCGTCGGTGACGGTGCCAGGGGTGACTATGCGCAGTACTTCACGATCGACCGGACCCTTGCTCAGCGTCGGGTCGCTGGTTTGCTCGCAAATGGCAATAGACTCGCCCAGCCTGACCAGCCTTGAAAGATAATTCTCGGCCGCATGGTGTGGAACACCGGCCATCGGAATCGGCTGCCCGGCGGACTGGCCTCTGGCGGTGAGGGTGATGTCGAGCAGTTTAGCCGCCTTGCGGGCATCATCGAAAAAAAGCTCGTAAAAATCACCCATACGATAGAACAGCAGGGTATCAGGGTGATCCGCCTTGATACGAAGGTACTGCTGCATCATCGGTGTATGTGATTTAGTCTTTTCCATTCAATGAGTTATGCATTTTTATTGTCTAATACTCTTAGTTATTGTTTAAACCTCGGAGCGTATACCAGCGGAGTTTCCCTGTCACGCAGATAGTTTACCGTCTTTGCTTCCGTAGTGTGGCCAGCCGGCGTCTTCGGGACATGGCCCTGCTTTTTCGCGTCGGTGATCGCTTTGGCGCGGAAGTCGTGCAGGTGAAAATCGGCCAGGCCTGCTTTATTGGCCTAGCGCTGCAGCAGATCCCGCACACCTTTATTTTTGCGTATTTTACCGTTTCTTTGTCCCATCAGGTAGGTCGGTGTAATCCGGCCGTGAAGCCGCCGGGCCGTCCTAATGTTTTCTTCCAGTGCCGGCGCTATCGCCACCTTGAGTTTTATTGCCTGTTTTACCATGGTTATGCGCATGCTGGTGGAAGGTCTGTGTGGCCTACGTACTGACTGGCAAATGATGGTGATACTGGCTGTGCTATAGATGGCTGCCGGTAATATCATTGCGATTGCGCAGAACAACAACAAACGCATGCTGGCCTATTCGACCATATCCCATGATGGCTTCATCCTGCTGGGTATCTTGGCCAGCACCGCTGATGGTTACTCCTTGGCCATGTTCTATACACTGGCTTACGCGATCATGTCGCTCGGTGGCTTTGGCATCGTACTCTATATCTCACGCGCGGGTTTTGAAGCTGAAGAGCTGGATGACTATCGAGGTTTGAATCAACGCAGTCCCTGGTTCGCATTCATGATGCTGATCCTGATGTTCTTCATGGTAGGGGTGCCGCCGACGCTGTGCTTCTGGTCCAAGCTAGCCGTACTCAGTGCCGTGGTCGGTGTTGTATTCTCGATTATCGGCCTGTTCTATTACCTCAGGATGGCCAAGCTGATGTACTTCGATGATGCTGTTGAACAGCAAGCCATCAACTGTGGCCGTGATATGCAGATCGCGCTCAGCACCCACAGCGTGACGATCCTTGCACTGGGGATCTATCCTGCCGGTTTGATGTCTATCTGCGCTTCAGTTTTTTCCTGAAAATAATCTAAGTCTAATACTCTTGGCATTGGTTTGTAATACTTTGTAAACAGGAGGTTGATATATCCTTTAATAGGGAGATTGGGCAGGAAGCATTTAACAACAACCAGGGAGCATACCAGCTTGTCCCCGCTTCATCCGAATCTATATATTCAGATATGATGAATTAGTATTGACAAGTATCAGACAATTCTGGTTACATTCAACCACTATTCCTTCCTAGGTTGCTGCAATGACAAGGATGTACAGCACAAATAAAGAAAAAGCATATAAGGCTATAGTCTGTAGCGCTACACAAAAGCTTTATTTCTCGAACGCATCTTATAGATTATCTTCTGACCTTAATACTACAAAAACTGATAAGCATAATTCCGCCTCTTCAATTGTATTTCTGCTTCTTGTGCTTAACCTGTTAACAGGTTGTGTCGCAGTCCAGCCATTCCCTGTGGCAGCCAGGGCAGGGGATACAATAACGTTGGCTGTAGGCTCACCTGACGGCATGACAACAAGCAATACGACTGTTGTTTATGTCCCTGATTCGGACCCGCTAAATCCGATTGATATCACTTCCAATATAAGAGCTATCACAAAGATTTATCCTGATAAGACCAGTACTGCATGGTTAGGAAAAGTTGGTGTTTATTCTGATGCTATACCTTCGGCATCGGGACATGGTGGATGGCAATCAGTGATAGTTCTTGATTTACCATCAAGCTTGCCAGTAGGGCAAGGCAAGATAGAAGTTTCAACGGGTGCGGGAGTGACATACCCGGCAAGTTCGAAAACTGTAAATGGTGTTGAAGTTAATATGGAAATATTAGCAGGACCGGGTCAAAGTAATTCTTTTTCGTACTTTCCTTATTCGTGGAGTACCTCACCAATCCCCGGTGATCTGTCTTTACTGGAACCCGGAACACAGGCTTTAATAAAAATGCCTTCACCGCAGGGCAGTGGTGGAGGGCAATACGGCGCTATTCAAATAAAAGTTAATGCACCCACTAATGATGGTACTGGTGGCAGTGTTTCAACAGGCTCTATTCGGGTCGTATCTGATGATCAGCCAACCAACCTGATCTCACAAAGGCAAACGAGCTGGATAAGAGATGGTGACCTGTTTACTGTTAATATTGTTAGTCCAAACGCAAAACTGACTTATCCGGAAGCAAGGTTCTCGATTGTTCTTAAAGGCAATGGTTTGTTTACAGGGACACCGGTTATTGAGTCAGTCATTTATTATGATGCGGATGGGTATGTAACCACAGGACCCACCCCAACGGTATTGGTTATTCAGTAATCTAAATAAAAGGTAGTTATACATGCGTTGCCTAGTTATCTGTATTGCTTCAATTATTATTCTCCAGGGATGTGTTGCCATACAGTCTTACCCTACGATAGCTCGTGGCGGCGATACAATTTCGCTCGCTGTTGGATCTCCTGACGGAATGAATAAATCAAATACTACGGCCGAGTTTGTATCCGATGTAGATGGATCTGTGGTCAGCTTGCCAATTCGTTCAATACTTAAAATACGGCCAGATGCAACCAGTGCACTAGCGTACGAAGATGGCATTACTAACGCTGAGGCTTATTATACCGGGCACTCACAATGGCTTTCTGTTGTAGTCATAGATTTACCTCAAGGAATGACTATAGGTACAGGCGTCGTTAATATTACTACCACGTCTGATCCAGGAGTTCCAACAGGCATTAATGACGTACCTGTCACGCTAGAGATAGTAGAGGGTATTGGTAGTGCAAGTGCGTTTGAATATAACAATGGATTTGGTGGAATATCTCCAGGTGATATCTCAAAGCTGGAGCCATTAGAGCAGATGGTTGTAAAGCCACCTAAGCCTCAATTCCACGGTAATGCGATCAATGTCGCGGCAGCAGAAATAAAAGTAAACGTGCCAATTCGAACGACTGAAGACGCAACAGTGCCGGACAGGTCAATCCGTGTTGTCAATGATGATTATTATTTGCAAAACGCTCGAGATCAATTACAGGTTAGCTGGTCTAGAAGTGGTGATGTCTTCACAGTTAATTTTATTAGCCCAACTTCGACTATGGAGTATGGGCAATCACGTTTTTCTATAGTTAAAAATCCATCACATGTATTCTCATTAAATCCCGGCCCAAGTATCTTGTCTGTCAAATATTATGATATCGATGGGAACCTATTAACGTTCGCTGATAATAATGTGCCGAGGGTAAGCGACTTCGAGATTGTGATTGAGTGATTACAGGACTGGTTAAATATAATGTTTCGACATAAAGGATGCTTATGATGCAGAAAATAGTGACAAAAAAAATGGCATTATTAATGCTCATGATATTGTCAATATTTTCCAGTGGATCAGTTTTTACCGCTGTCTACCAGTACGGTGATATGGCGCCGCGAGGTGCAACTGATGGGGCTCTTGATATCACGGACGTGCTTATCCTTGAGCGCATTATTCAGGGTGAAATTACACCGACAGCAGAAGAACTCATAATAGGCGACTTGGCGCCACTAAATAATTCAAACGGCGTTTTGAATATCGCTGATGTTCTGATTCTGCAGCGGGCAATTCTTGGCCAGATTACCCTGGGAACAGTTAATATTGCTCCACCGGCTCCAACACTTGATGCGGTTGCCAGCCCGACAAACGAAAATCCTTATCTAATATCAGGCGCTGCACAGCCGGGTGCTGAAGTGTCTGTATATGTTAATGATATTGAAAAAGGCACTATAGCAGCAGACGCTGTAACAGGTGCCTTTTCTGTGACAGTTGCGCTTCAGGAAGGCAATAATACTATTTACGCTACCGCCAATGATGGCGTGGACGTAAGCCAGCAATCGTCTCCTGTGATTGTTGAGTTTCAATATATAGATGGCGGCACTCTTTCCGGGAATATCGGTGATCAGACACTCAGCGCAAATACCAAATATACAGTGACAGGCAATATTTCTGTTAGTGGTGGCCAGATACTTACAATTGAAAACGGATCCAAGATTGTATTTGCGCCAAATACGGGACTTCTGGCTAGTGGATGGGATGGTTCGAATGGAACAGTTCAGGTGAATGGCACTTCTGAATTGCCTGTAGTATTTACTTCGAATAGCACAACACCATCTGCTGGTGACTGGAAAGGTATTGAGATAGGGATGTATGTATCCACTAACATCAGTCATGCAGTCATTGAATATGCCGAGAACGGTATTTTCTTTAACCGGACAAATGTAAATTCAACCTATGATTTTGGCGGCACTGTCAGTAATAGCGTGATCAGGAACAACATCAACGGTATTAATGTGTACATGTATGCAAGGCCGCAGATTTTGGACAGCCAGATATATGCTAATCAAAACGGGCTCTACGTGCACCATGATAGCGCGAGTTTCAGGTGGGGTAAGGCATACCCTGTCATAAATAATAACGAGATTCACAGCAATAATGTCTGGAATTACCTGACAGAGGATATGCGGGACATAGATATAGACCCAGTACTGATGGTTCTGGATGCAACCGGCAACTGGTGGGGCACATCAGATCCAGTGCTTATTGCTGCTTCAATCTATGACACGAGCGATCCAGACGGATATGGCGCATCGTCGTCAAGGCCAATCGTTGATTTTAGTGACTTTCTGGATGCGCCTGGAGGCACTGGTCAGGGTCAGGTCATGCCTGCAAATATCAGCACGAGCGTCACCTACAATAGTGGGATTGTGCATGTGGTAGGCGATGTCAAAGTGGCATATGGGGGTGCTTTAACAATTAACGCAGGCGTTGAGGTAAGAGTATCTGGTAATTCTATAATTCAGGCGAGTGGGCTAAATGTAACTACCCCGGCAGTCGTTCAGGTTGCTGGAACGTTGGCAAACCCGGTGACATTCACATCCCGCCAGACGACACCAATGCCGGGTGATTGGAAGGGCATAGAGTGTGGGCAATACAGCTCATGCAGCATTAGTTTTGCAGTTATAGAGTATGCAGTCGATGGGGTCTTCTTTAATTATAATAATAATATGCAGACAGGCCTGGCGGCTACAGTAGAAAACACTGTTATACGTTATAACACCAATGGTATACACGTATATAATTATTCAGCACCACAAATCACAGCAAACCAGTTGTACGAAAACACTAGAGCACTTTATGTGCATCACAATACGCTGGATTCTTCGTTTGGAGGGGCCTATCCGGTAGTAACCGGGAACGAGTTTTTCGATAACCATCAATGGAATTATTTCACCGAGAACATGAGGAGCAGAACGCCGACTCCAATGAAAGTCGATGCCACAGGAAATTGGTGGGGTACTTCAGATCCGTTAGCTATTGCGGAAAAAATATATGACGCGTTTGATCCGAATGACTATGATCCGACTGGGTTCCGGCCGATCGTCGATTTTGGCCATGCGCTCGATTCTGCGGGTGGCGCGGCCATGCAGGTATATGTAAACGAGACTATCGATTCCAACCTGATCTTAAGCGGAAAAGTCTATGTCGTTGGAGAACTCAGCGTTGCGACCGGATTTTCCTTGAGTTTGTCGAGCAGTACTGAAGTGATGTTCTTTGAAGGTGCTTCCTTAACTGTCAATGGCGATATTTCTGTTGCGGCTGAT
>Ga0316198_10002553_pt1 | contig 10994 bp, 11 predicted proteins | sample OudBieAanoxic_MG_FD_204935 | JGI IMG/M metagenome (GOLD analysis project Ga0316198, IMG submission 204935) | Coastal sediment microbial communities from Oude Bieten Haven, Netherlands - site A anoxic | ecosystem: Environmental > Aquatic > Marine > Coastal > Sediment | place: Netherlands... | reverse complement strand
TTCCTGGCGGTTACCGGCAAGCAGTTGGGACAGCCGTGTCAGGGCAAACTCGCGGACATCTTTATCACTGTCCTGGTGGGCGGCGGTGTGTATCACGGCGAGATCCTTTATCCGCCGCAGCGCCAGCCGTCGAATTGACGGGGCCTCATCTTCACTGGCGATTTTCGTCAGTGTGGCGTCGTCTTCGGACGACATTGCCTGTACCGCCTGACGGCGGATAGCCGCATCGGGGTGTTGCCATTTTGGCTTGAAAAATCGTAACAGGGCCATGCAAGTGTTCTCTGATTATGTCGCTGATCATGGTCTGTGCGGGGCGAAAAGCTGATTTTCTCACGAAAACGTCTCCGAGGGAAAATCCATGCTGCGGCGGGAATTAAAGATAAGCTCGGAAATCTCGATAACAGGGACAGGAATCAGGTGACGGATACGGATATGAAGGTCATTGCCATGGGACTGCTTGCCACGCTGCTGCTGATTGGCCTGGCGCCGTTTGCCGCAGAAGCCATGATACTGATTGTCCTTGAGTTTGGGTCGCCATCCTTGTTTCAACCCTGATCTGTTTCTGCCAGCGCAGGCTTCAGCTGCGCCTGCGATGTCCAAGTTGTTGCTGGATGGTGTTCAGCAATGCTTTGATATTAAGCGGCTTTTCGAGATAATCGTTAACACCTGCCTGCAGGCATTGTTGCCGGTCTCCGGGCATTGTCAAGGCCGTCATTGCGATGACGGGTATCTCTCCAATTATTGAATCCGCCCTGATCTGTCGTGTGGCCTTCAGACCGTCCATACAGGGCATCTGGATGTCCATCAGTATGATATCGGGATGGATTTCGCGTGCGGCAGCCAGTGCCTCGACGCCGTCTTTTACCGCGAATACCTGATAGCCGCGAGACCTTAACACGTTGGTCAGCAGGGTTGAATTGGCCTCATGATCCTCGGCCAGCAGAATCGTGGCATCCTGTCCAGGTTCGAGGTCATCGACAGCAGGGTTGGAATCTTCACGCGCGCGTTCTGAATGGGTAGCTGTTGGTGACTCCGCGGTCCACGGCAGTGTAACGGTAAATTGACTCCCCTTGCCCGGGTCGCTTGCAACGGAAATACCACCGCCATGCAGTTCCGCCATACGGTAGGCGAGTACAAGCCCCAGGCCGGTTCCCGCATGATGACGGGTGAGCTGGCTTTCGAGTTGAACGAATGGTTTAAACAGTTTCCCCATGTCTTCCTGCGGTATTCCAATACCCTTGTCCCATACCGTAAAAGTCGCGACACCGGACACCACGTCTCCGTTGACCTGCATACCGATCGATCCACCTTCAGGCGTGAATTTGACCGCGTTGCTCAGCAGGTTGACGAACAACTGCTTGAGGCGCTGGGCATCACCCTGAATAAACTGAACCATGGAATCAATATCCGACGACACCTCGAGGTTTTTCTTCTGGGCAGGTTGGCGTATCAGTCTCAGACTCGCTTCGCACAGCTGCGGCACCGAGACCTCTTCAAGTTTCAGTTTTATTTTTCCGGCCTCGACCTTGGTGACGTCCAGGATGTCGTTAATAATCGAAAGCAGGTGCTGCGCGCTTTCCTCGATATTGGATACCGCTCGTGCTGCGTCGGTAACCAGTTCACCGTACAGTCCGTCCATCAGCATCTCGGAAGTGCCCATGATGGTGGTCAGCGGGGTGCGGAATTCATGACTCATCGCAGCCAGAAACTCGTCCTTGGCGCGCGCGCTACGCGCCAGTTCAGCGTTGCTCAGGTTCAGCTCTGCAGTGCGCTCCTCAACGCGCCTGGCAAGTAGTGTTCGTTCCGCCTGCAGTGCCCTGTGCGCCTGTGCAAGCGCGAGATCTGCCTGCTTTCGCTTGCTGATGTCAGAGAACAGGACTACGGCGCCAATCAATTTTCCCGCGTGTCGGATAGGGTAGGAACTGTATTTAACCGGGATACCTGTCCCGTCAGCACGCCAGAAAATTTCATCGTCCACGTGACAGACTTTTCCCGTCCTGAAGGTATGCGTCGCAGAACACTCATCGAACGGAAAGAAGGATCCATCCGCCTTGGTATGATGCATCAGGGAATGAATTTCCTTGCCGAGCAGGTCATCGGCACTGTTGTATTTCAGCATGCTCACGCCCGCGGGATTGACAAATATGCAATGACCGTCAGTATCCACCCCATAGATGCCTTCACCTGAAGAATCCAGCAGCAGGCGGGTGCGTTCCACACTCTTGTGCAGGTTGTTCTGATACTCCACTAAATTGTCCTGCATGGTTTTCAACGATTGCAGCAGCTGAGCTGTTTCGCCACGCCCGTAAACTGAAATATCACCGGAAAGATTGCCGTCTGAAATCCGCCTGGCGATTCCAGTGGCCGCTGAGATCGGCTTGCCAATGGCGTAGTCTGCAAACCACATCAATAAGACGACCGCCAGGGTCAACCCCCCAAGCGCAACTACCAGGATTCGTTTTCCGGTTTTGCCGGCTTCTGCTGCAATCTCGGCGAGTCGTGTTTCTTTTTCCGCCAGCGTGGCGTTGACAACCTGATCCAGAAGGTCGGTTGGTTTGCGGTCTATGCCACGGACCAATTTGTCCACGAATATATGCGGATTCTGCCTCTGTTGGAGATAGGAAGAGAGGGCCTCACGGTATTGATTGCCCAGTTTCTGGTGTGCCTGGTAAAAATCCTGCGTCGTGATTTTTATCTCCGAGCCATCGTCCAGTAACGGCAGCAGCACTTCGAGTGTATTGCGAGTGTTCCGTTCCTCCTCGTAGAACTGGTTCAAATAGCGTTGGTAGAGTTCGGGTTCGTGCCCGCGTAACAATACGTTTTTCCATTCCTGGACCTGTTTTTTGAAGTGAACCTGGGCCGACAGGCTGGTGGTCACGATCTGATTCGCCCAGCGACTGACCTGTTCGGAGCTTTTGGCCGCCTTTTCGTAGGCATGGAATGCATAGAGTCCGATGGCCAGATTTAAGGCCAGTACGATACTGAGAGAGAGTACGAGTTTGGTTCGAATACTCATTCCGGGCGTCAGTTCAAGTTGCTCAATTCGTGACGTATCGCGTCAAACAATTAGAGATTAGAGCAGCATTCCAGCGTTGCCAACACATTTCGTCGATCGGAACAGCCTGGTGCGTCCTCTGTACCTATACGTCAAAAAGATCAGAGTGGGTGAAGTGCCCGGGTTACGCGAGTACGTTGACGAGTTTACCAACGAGTGGACTCTCGGTCCGGACGGCTGCCTGGTGGAAGAAGGACTGATTTCGCTGCCGAAGGAAGAAATGAAGAAAAAAGTACTACATTGCCAGGGAATTCAAGCCGCTTTCCATTGACGATTTTTGCAACATCAGATGCCTTAAGGTCGTTTTGTACTGGCCGGCTAACCGGTCACGGCGTAATGTCTCAGAGTCTTCTGTTTTTCCATAGCAGTACAAGTGCTGCAACAGCGAGTCCTGCGAAAACCACCTTGGCGATGCCGCTGACGCTCAGTGTACCCTTGGCAGGTGCCGAGGGTCTGGCTGGGTTGTCCACGTTTGCTTTGAAGTCCTTGCGGGCACGCGCCTCGGTTTCTGGCGAAGGAGTCGCCCCCGCAGCCTGATTCTGCTTGGATTCAACCTCCAGCTCAGGCTCCGGGTTTAGCGTGATACGCGCGCGCTTGCTCATGTCTGCGTCACCATTGCGTCTCGATCCATTCAAAAAGACTGCGAATCTCGTTTGCCGCTTTTCCCGTGCCATCGAATTCGGTCACAGCCCGCCCGTCAATGAAGGCATGACTGAATGCGGCCCGTTGCGAGACGCTTACCGGTGACACCGGCAGGCCGTATACGCCAAGCGCTTCGCGGGCTTCCCTGACGATGGCTGTTTCTCCGCCGCGGTGTGGCGGTGGGCAGGCGTTGAGCACCACAGCGCCCAGGCTGCCGTGTTGCTTGACAATCTTTACCGATTCGCCGATCGCCTCGAGATCCAGGATTGCGGGCCGGCTGACAATCAGTACCAGGTCGGCCGCTGCCGCCGCAGCGGCCGCTTCATGGCTGCTATGTGGGGCAGTATCCATCAATACCAGGTCCCTGTTTTGCAGCTCCGAGTCGGCCAATACGCCTGGCAGGTCTTTGGCTTCACTGCGGAGGACTTCGGGTGTGTCGCGTTGTCGCCGGCGTTTCCAGGCGCTCGCGCTTGCCTGCGGATCGATATCGATGACGGTGGCATCATGACCCAGGTCGCTGGCCAGTACTGCGAGGTGAAGACACAGGGTCGTCTTCCCCGTTCCACCTTTTTGAGCAAGCAGACAGATTGTCTTCATTATCACTCTAAACTCTGCATCGCAGACCGATCACCCGCGCATTCTGACCCGATATGTCGTTTCCGTCCAATTTTTCATTCATGGCCGTTGGCCGCTTAGTGTGTCGATGACAGGCGCATTTTATACGAGACACTAGAGCGACTTGAAGAACAGCGCCGCGAGGAAACCCATCAGTGTCGCCAGCCCGATGACAGAGCCGCCCTTGAAATAGGCATCCGGGAGCATGGTCTGGGCGATCATGGTGAGCATCGCACCCGCCGCGAGTCCCTCGATGAGGGACAGGGCCAGGTCCCCTGCACCGACAAAGAACAGACTGCCCAACGCTGCCCCCACGCCGGTCAATAGCATTAGCGATGTCCACATGGTAATGATGCGTGTGACCGAGAACCCCTGCTGTCGCATACCGATTGAACTGAACAGTGCTTCCGGATAATTGGACAGAAACAGGCCTGCAATCAGCGCCAGGCTGACATCGTGATAAGTCAGGCTGGCGCCGATGACCAAGGATTCCGGGATGCCATCCAGGAGGATTCCGAGCCAGATCGCCAGCGGTGCGCCCTTGATGGTCCGCAGTCGTGCCGCCATTTCCTCGGCAGCGGGTATCAGACGGCCGGTATCCAGGTTCCTGACGGCTGTGCGCACCCAGCGAAAGGCGCGGTCGGAATCGAAGTCCTGGCGGCTCTCCAGGTACGCCGTGACATCCCCTTTCTTGAGATACTCCCGGACCCGCCTCTCGACTTCAGGGACGGTCTGCAGTAATTCCACAAAGTCTTGCCTACGCAGCACCCAGACGGTGGTTTTCCGGGTGGCTACGGCGGCGGAGGTGTGCCGGGCGCCAGTGAGAAACGCCATGCCGCCGAAGGCATCGTATTCATGCAGGATGGTGCGTTTATGGGCTGGGTCATCCGGGTGAATCAGGGAGACCTCGCCACTGGCGATCACATACATCCGCTCAGCCTGATCGCCCTTGGTGTAAAAGGTCTCCCCGCGTTTGTATTTCTTGCACAACAAGCGGGAGGCCGCAGCTTCAGCCGCCTCAGCGGGAAGATGGTCCAGTAAAGGGGAGCGTCGGATGTGTGCGGTGGCGGCGCAGAAATCCGCCTCGCGGCGCTCGAAGGGCTCAACTGGTGGCAGATGTCCCTTGTTACCCAGGTGGGTAATTGCTGTCTCGATCCAGGCCGCGGCCTGTTCAACATCCAGATTCTGCCGTTCCTGCAGGTAACGGGTAACCTCCGTACCACGCAGCCAGCGATGGACCGCCTGACGCAGCCCCGGTGAACCTTCCAGCAGGTAGTCGAGGTCTCTTCTGCGCAGTAACCAGACACTGGTGTTACGGGTGGCCACGGGTAGTGTGGCATAAGGCATGCCGGTCAGCAGTGCCATGCGTCCGAAGGCACAGCCATTCCCCAGCAACTCAAAGCGCTCCAGTTTTCGTCGCGGGTCCCGGAGTTCGACTTCACCGTCAGCAATGATGTAAAGCGCGTCGGGCGGATCACCCAGGTGGTAGAAGGATGCGCCTTTCTCGCAGCGGAGTGAGTGCATGGCGTTGGCCACACGTTTGAAATCCTCGGTGGGCAGATTCTGGAAAATATCGATGCGGTCCAGATTGGAAAGAATGCGCTTGAAGCGTCGGTGTTCCTGGCGCCGCAGGTGGTAAATGGTTGTGGACGCTTTGCGGAGAAAGCCGCCGTAGTCGTTGATGATTTCATTGAGGACTGCGAACAGCACCCCGCCGATAATACAGCCTATCGCCAGTGGAAAGTAATGGCCGCGATCGAAGGCCGGGGCGACAAGGTCGAGTGTCAGGGCCGCCAGCAGGGCACCGCCGCCGAATGCCACCAATGCCGCTGCGGTCCGGTCACCGGGTTTCCACAGCAGCGCAGTAATGGCACCCAGCGGCAGGGAGCAGGCACTGATGATGCCCATGTTGAATGCCGTTGCGGTAACCGATTCATCCATGCATGTTTAACCTGGACTATAAGGTTCAAAGTCTGTGATGCTTGTAATGTCAGTATCCCGCAACATACAGCACTCGGAGATGATGGAAGCCATATTCATTTGCCAGGCCGCTACAGCGGTTGGCCAACAGCGTGTTTTGCCCTTTTACGCCAGTAGACAGTAACCACTGTTACCCGGTGAATTCTACGCGTGTTTCAGGCCGTTGTGCAGAGTCAATATGTGCGCACATAGAAGAGTCTGTGACGGTTGTGAGTCGGCGGAATGACGCGGGTGTTTTACGCAGCCGCAGGACGCTGCGCGCTCTGCGGCCTTGTTTCAGGTATTCCCACCGTGGCCCATATCCCCCGTGATTACCATGCCGATCATGAGCAGTGCGGTAACTAACAGCGAGAGCAGGCCTGCATTCAACAGATTTTCATTGTCAGTGAATACCGATAGAATCAATATCACAGTGCCGGAGACGCCGGTGACCACGGACAAAACAAATAACGTCCAGTTCATTGCCCCTGTCCTGTATAGAAGCGCAGTCGACAGAGTACCGAACGCGCCGCAATGGGGTTAATCCGCGTGCGCCAATCCGTTGGCCGAGGCGCAAACCGGCTCCTCTGGCGGCACAGAAAGCCTCGGCCCGGTCGGCGGTGTAATTACCGTTCTGTTATCCTATGATGTACATTGTGTTTCATCATGAAACCCGCCACTCCGGTCGTGCCTGTGCAGTGCAATCGCGGCAGGGAAGTGGCCCGGGGTTTTAACTGGAGTACGATCGATGTCTGGCGATATGACGCAACAAAAGAACCTGCAGAGCCTGTCAACGGAGGAGTTTTTCTATTTTTTCCTGCGCTTGCGAAAAGGCGAAGTCCGCAGGACTGTCTCAATCCTCAGGGAACGCTATCCAACCGAGACCGAACAGCAACTGGCGAGGCGTCTGATCCAGTCAAAAATCAGGTTGTCGTTGCTGGGTGGTGCGTTGCTGAATCTGCCCATGCTGTTACCAGGCGTAGGGGCGGTGATCAAGATGATCGGTACCGTCGGCGCCACGTCGGTATTGACGCGTCTGCACCTCTATCTGATCCTGGAAATTGCGCTGGTATATGGCAAGGATATCGACGACAAGGCCCGGGTTACAGAAATGGCTGCTGTTGCTGCGGTAACAGGCCTCGGCGCCGCAGCGCCTATGCTGGTAAAAGTGCTGGAGATGCACCCGGTGTATACCCTGCCGGCGGGGGCGTTATCGGCGTCAGCAGCAACCCGGATTATTGGTGACACAGCGATCAAACTTTATAGTGGCAAGCTGAAATCCCATTACTTTTCATCGGCTCCGGCATCGGTTTCGCAGTAGGCGGCATGATTATGGCGGATATCCTTGCCCTGTATGATATAAACGATATATTCAGCCAGGTTGCGGCCATGGTCACCGATGCGTTCGATGGAGCGGATCATGAGCACGGTGTGAATGGCGTGTCCGACATTACGGGCATCTTCCAGTAGATAAGTGGCGAGTCGACGCAGGCTGGACTGGAACTCAATCTCGAGTTCGTTATCCTTGCAGATCAGCATCGCGGCACGTTTGGCGTCCAGTGTATCGAAACTCTCCAGGGATTCGTGCAACATGGCTGTGACCTGTTTCCCCATAATGCCGACGTCGCGCATCAGGTTTTTGCCCGGCAGGGCTGTGTCGCTGTCGTAGATGGCGAGCGCGAGATTAGCGATACGGGCTGCCTCGTCGCCGATGCGTTCCAGATCGGTGGTTGCTTTGGAGATCGCAATAATGACGCGCAGATCACGGGCGACGGGCGCCCTTTTCGCGATGACAGCAACCAGTTCGTCGTCGATTTTTCTTTCCAGCTGATCGACATCGTGCTCGCGTTCCACAACATTCTGGGCGAGCGTGGCACTCCTGTCGTGCAGGCTCTGCAGGGCGAGATTGACCTGGTCCATCACCAGCCCCCCCATCTCCAGCAGTTGCAGGTGCAGACTGTTCAGTTCGCCGTCATAGCGGTGAGCAGTATGACCCTCCAGAGACCGGTGCATCTTCACCTCACTCCCTTATCAGGTACGCAGACGGAATCAACCGAAGCGGCCGGTGATATAGTCTTCCGTTAACTGGTGTCTGGGTTTGGTGAACACCGCCTGGGTATCACCGACTTCGATCAGGTCGCCGAGGTGAAAATAGGCGATGCGCTGGGAGACGCGGGCCGCCTGCTGCATGGAGTGGGTGACAATGCAGATGGCGAATTGTTCTCGCAGCTCGTCGATCAGGTCCTCGATCCTTGCCGTGGCGATCGGATCCAGCGCGGAACAGGGTTCATCCATGAGGATGACTTCCGGGCCGACCGCAATGGTGCGGGCAATGCACAGGCGCTGCTGCTGGCCACCGGACAGGCTGGTGCCGGGTTGATCCAGACGATCCTTTACTTCTTCCCACAGCCCCGCCTTCTGCAGGCTGGATTCGACGATGTCGTCCAGCTCCGACTTGCTCTGCACCAGTCCGTGGATGGACGGACCAAAGGCGATATTCTCCCAGATGGATTTGGGAAAGGGGTTCGGTTTCTGAAATACCATGCCCACCTGGGCACGCAGCGGCACGACATCGATATTCTTACCATTGATGTCATAACCGTCCATCATGATCTCACCGTCAACTCTGCAGTTGGCAATGGTGTCGTTCATGCGGTTCAGGCAGCGCAAAAAGGTGCTTTTGCCACAGCCTGAAGGGCCAATCAGTGCGATAACCTCATTATTGCCGACATCCACAGAGACATTGTTGATGGCCCGTTCGCCACTGTAATACACATTGACATCCGTACAGCGTATGCGTGGTTCATCGACGCGGATTTCACCGATGGTGTCGCGCTGGTCCCGCTCTATGGTGGCAGTATGATTCATGCTCACCGGTTCCGGCATGTGGGCAACCAGAACATTCGGCTGGGGCATTCGTATCTCTAGATTTTCCATAGCGATTTCCTCGCATCATCTGAATGTCTTAGGTGGCTACCAGCGCCTTTCAAAGCGTTTGCGCAATATGACAGCCAATGAATTCATAACAATAAGAAACGTCAGCAGTACCATGATGGCCGCCGAAGTGCGTTCGACAAATGCACGCTCCGGGCTGTCCGCCCAGAGATAGATCTGCACCGGCAGTACGGTGGAAGGGTCGAACACGCCGGTCGGTACATCGACAATGAAGGCGACCATGCCGATCATCAGCAGCGGCGCCGATTCGCCCAGCGCTTGCGCCATGCCGATAATGGTGCCGGTGAGCATGCCCGGCATGGCAAGCGGCAGGACATGATACAGAATCGTTTGCATCGGCGATGCACCGATGCCGAGTGCTGCTTCGCGGATGGACGGCGGCACTGACTTGAGGGCGGCACGGCTGGCAATAATGATGGTTGGCAGTGTCATCAGCGTCAATACCAGCCCGCCAACCAGCGGAGCAGATCTCGGAATGCCGAACAAATTGATAAAGACCGCCAGACCGAGCAGGCCAAACACAATGGAAGGAACGGCTGCCAGGTTATTGATATTGACTTCGATGATATCGGTGAGGCGGTTTTGCGGTGCAAATTCTTCCAGGTAAACGGCGGCTGCGACACCGATCGGGAACGATAGCGCCAGCGTCACCAGCAGGGTCAGCATAGAGCCCGTCAGGGCGCTTCTTATCCCGGCCAGTTCGGGTTCCCTGGAGTCCCCGGCGGTGAAGAAAGTCGTATTGAAACGTTTTTCAATGCGTCCATCAGCCTGCAGGTGGTCGAGCCAGGCGAGCTGATTGTCCTTGATGCGTCTGTCTGTCTGAGGGGGCTCACGGTCGATGTGGCCTTTCATGAGCATGTCCACGTCATCGTCAGCCGGTACCCACACGGATTGCCGGCTTCCGATCAAGCCGGGATCGCTCAATACCAGGTCGCGCAGGGTAAAATCGGCACCGGAACTCACCAGCGCATAGAGGGCACGCTTGTCACGTCGTTGACTGACTTCAGGGAACATCTCGCGCAATGATTTTTTGACCAGTCCGCCATAATCGGCAGTCGCCAGCTGTTGGGCGTTGCGGTTACCCTCCGGGTCGAGCAAGCCGACGTCGAAGGTGACGTCCAGGCGGACAAAGGTCTGCATAAAGGCACTGTAACCATTGCCGACAATGCTGGTGAAAAGCAGTGCCAGGAACAGCAGGCCGAGTCCGATGGCAAATCTGCCGTACCAGCGGAAGCGGCGCTCCGCTGCATAGCGTTTCGCCATACCAGCGTTAACGATATCGATGGTACGTTGGCGGGATGCAGCCGCATTCTGAGCCGGAATTTCAGACGGATTATTCATACTGTTCCCGGTACTTGCGTACCACGGTGAGGGCGATGATATTCAGTATCAGGGTGATGGCAAACAGTATCAGGCCCAGCGCGAATGCCGCCAGTGTCTTCGGGCTGTCGAATTCCTGGTCGCCGGTGAGCAGTGTGACGATCTGCACGGTGACTGTTGTTACCGCTTCGAGCGGGTTGGCGGTCAGGTTTGCCGCCAGGCCGGCCGCCATGACCACGATCATGGTTTCACCGATGGCGCGCGATATGGCTAGCAGAACCGCGCCGACAATACCGGGCAGGGCAGCAGGAAATATGACCTTGCGGATGGTTTCGGAGCGGGTTGCCCCGAGGCTGTAAGCGCCGTCGCGCAGCGCCTGGGGCACGGCATTGATGACGTCATCGGACAGCGATGAGACAAACGGAATGATCATAATGCCCATGACCAG
>Ga0316198_10002551_pt1 | contig 10995 bp, 9 predicted proteins | sample OudBieAanoxic_MG_FD_204935 | JGI IMG/M metagenome (GOLD analysis project Ga0316198, IMG submission 204935) | Coastal sediment microbial communities from Oude Bieten Haven, Netherlands - site A anoxic | ecosystem: Environmental > Aquatic > Marine > Coastal > Sediment | place: Netherlands... | reverse complement strand
CCCGGAACAGATTTCTTTGCATGGCTTCCTGCTGCTGCATCTGATGAGAGAGCCACTGACTATGGGCGTCAAATTCCTGGGCCATCTGAAGAAATACACGTGCCCGGATAAGGGCTTCCTGCTGCGGTGCGTCAGGAAAAACCGTCTGCCCGCCCGCCCGGATGCTCTGCGCTATCTGCGAAACCGATGACGACTCGAAAAACGGAACCATCTCCTTATAACCCTTTAAAAAGGCGGCTGCACCTCCACGATAGTTTCGGACCCAATTTTCAGTTTCGGCCAGAATCTTATCGAAAATGCGGGAACTATTCGGGCCCGGCATCTGTACATCCAAGAACCCCCGGGCAGCCCATTGTGCCATAGGTTCCGGGATGTGTTTCGGGGAGGACTGCAGAACCGAGAGACCGCTGAAAAAACGGCGGAAAGCATTGATGGTCGATTCCATCACATACGTATACGGAAATAATAAAGGTTTCATGAGATCTTTTCCCGGTCCCTGACCACAACACCCCGCAAGACAAGCGCTTCCCTTATTTTATCGGCAAGATCCCAGTTCTGCTGTTGTCTGGCCTGGGCACGTTTTTCTATGAGACGCTGTATGTCGGCATCCGGGGTCTGCGCTTCAAATTCGAACAGGTTAAGAACCGTATCGATCTTTTTGAAGACCTCAATGATCTTGCCCGCATCCGACGGACTGAGGGCCTGTTCCGCTATCAGGCGGTTGATCTTCCTGATCATCCTGAAAATGGATGCCAGTGCAGCGGAGATGTTGAGATCGTCGTCCATGGCATCCACAAAGCCATGCCGGATATCGTACAAGAACTGATCCAGGTCCGGATAGGAGGGCCCATCGCGCAATTCATGAAGCCTGGCAATACAGGAGTCCATTCTCCGAAGTGAATTTCCAGCGTTGACAAGTTTGGTTCGGGCAAACTGAATCGGCCTGCGGTAATGACTTGAAATCAGCCAGTACCGAATTTCCCTGCCATTGAACCCCATGTCCATAAGATGCTGGATGGTCAACCCCTCACCCTTTTCATCCATTTTCTTTCCATCAACGAGTACCCGGTCACAATGAATCCAGAAACGTGCCAGGGGTTTTCCTGTCAAGGCTCCGGCAATGGCGATTTCATTTTCGTGGTGGGGAAAGGTCAGCTCACGGCTGGCGGCATGAATGTCGTAACTGTCCCCCAGGTACTTCATAGACATGGTCGCACATTGAAGATGCCAGGAAGGCCTCACGTTTCCCCAATCGGTTTTGACATAGATCCCCCTTTTGAGTTCGGACAATTTGGATCGTTTCAGAAGTGTAAAATCCCGGGGGTTGTCCTTTTCGTATTCATCCAGGTCCACCGTGGCCCCTATCCGAATCTTGTCGATATCGACCCCGGACAGACGGCCGTACGCCTTAAAACGCGAAATATCGAAATAGATGGAGCGCAGTTTTTCATAGGCCACGCCTTTTCTGACCAGTTTCTCGGAATTCGACACCATATCTCCGGTGTGCTCGCTGGCCCTGGGGTACTTTTCGGCCGGTTTGATGCCCAGCCGTTTCAAGTCATTCTTAAATTCATGGATATGCCGGCGGGTAAAATCGGATAGCTCCATACCGGCTTTTTCCGACCCGTCGATGGTCTTGTCATCCAGGTCGGTGATATTCATAATGTGCGTCACATCATAGCCGCGATAGTCGAGATACCGCCTCAGCAGATCGGAAAAAACAAACCGGCGGCACTCGGCAAGGTGGATTCTGGCATACGCCGTTAATCCGCAGGAATACATGGTAACCTTGCCCGGCACCAGTGGTTCGAACAGTTCCTTTTTGCGGGTCATGGTGTTGAACAGCTTCAGTTCCACCTTGTCCCTGATGGTGAAAAGCGGTGTGCTCAGATAACGTTCACCACCGTCCGGCAATACAACCACCAGTGTCCCTCCGGTCATGCTGCCGGCTTCCTCCAGGGCGACGGCCATGGCGGCACCACTGCTCATACCCACAAAAAGGCCCTCTTCCAGTGCAAGACGTCTTGCCATCTCAAAGGCAACTTCGTCTTCGATATTGATCTTTCTGTCCAGACGGTTTTTTTCGAATATCTCGGGTCGATAGGCCTCTTTCATGTTCTTCAGGCCTTGAATTCTATGACCGAGATACGGTTCGACACCAATAACTTCGATGTCTGGATCATATGTTTTCATTCTGCGGGAAATGCCCATGGCCGTGCCGCTGGTCCCCAGTGTAACGATCACCTTGTCCACGTGCCCGTCGGCCTGCTCCCATATTTCAGGTGCGGTGCCATCATAGTGGGCCTGCCAGTTGGCATCGTTGTTGAACTGGTCGGTCATAAAATAGCCCTGTGGATTTTCACGTACCAGACGATACGCTTCCTCGATGGCGCCGTCGGTCCCCAAATGACCGGGTGTCAGCAAAATTTCCGCACCCCTTGCCTTGAGAATCTTCCGCCGCTCCCCGCTGACGGATTCCGACATGGTCAAAAGGAGCCGGTACCCCTTGACCGAACAGACCAGTGCGAGGCCGATACCCGTATTCCCGCTGGTGGCCTCGACGACAGTCTTTTCCCGGGTAAGTTCTCCGGACGCTTCCCCGTTTTCGATCATCCGCAGGGCGGTTCGGTCTTTGATGGACCCGCCGGGATTGAAATATTCCAGCTTGGCCAGGATCTTGACCCTGGGGTTGGGGTTCAGGGACCGGATTTCCACCATGGGGGTGTTACCGATGCTATCTAAAATCGATCTGTTCATCATGTCTCCATGGGGTTGCGGATAACGCTGTCCAACACGGCCAGGATCTCCTGCTTCACTCGCTCCTGGGGCCCGGAAGCATCGATGATCTTAAAGCGTTGTGGTTCGAGCCGGGCCAGTGCGAGATAGCCTTCACGAACCCGCCCATGAAAGCTCAGGGCTTCCTCTTCGAAGCGGGTTTCCGTTCCGGTTCTTTGCCCGTTTTCGATCTGACGCCAGGCACGCCGCAGCCCTGTTTCCGGGGGAAGATCCAGCAGAAAGGTCAGCTCGGGTTTATAGCCTGCAAAGGCGAGCTCATGGAGTTGTGTTATCAGGTCCATGTCCAAACCTCTGGCATGCCCCTGATAAGCAATGGTTGCATCAAAATAGCGGTCACAGAGAACGACCTTCCCCGAAGACAGACCCGGTTTAACAATTTTGTCCAGGTGCTGCGCCCGATCGGACATGTACAGAAGAAGCTCCGACAGGGGATTCAAGCCTTTGTTTTTTGAATCCAGGAGGATCGACCGTATCTGTCGGCCGATATCCGTGCCCCCGGGTTCTCTCGTCACGATGACGTCATGACCCTTTTGACGAAGATGGTCACAAACACATTGAATCTGGGTTGTCTTGCCGGAACCTTCGATACCTTCAAATGAAATAAACATTATGATGCTGGTTCCCCTCGGTAAAAATGTCTTCCCAGGAGCCGGTGAAACGATGTCCATGTTTCTCCGGAATCTTCTTTTCCCATAAATTCCCGAACGGCCTGTACCCGGGAGTCCATTTCGTCGATGCAGTTCAGCATCACCGCCTCGATGGTTTTGGGTGGTTCCGGCGACCCCAGTTCCCTGCTGCCATGGTGGCTGATCACCATGTGCTTCAATAACAGGGCCGGTTCCTCTGGAAAAGAGGTGATGGTACGTATTTTTTCTTCGATCATTTGGAGCCCGATAGCGATATGGTTCACCAGCCTGCCCTCATCGGAGTAATCGATGCCCATATCGTAGCTGAATTCACGGATTTTACCGATGTCGTGAAGAAGCGCACCCGACACCAGAAGATCCCGGTCAATACCATTGTAATGTCCGGCAATTTTGTCGGCCAGAACCGCCATTGAAAGGGTGTGTTCCAGAAGTCCCCCGATATAGGCATGGTGCATTTTCTTGGCTGCTGGCGCCCTTTTGAATTGGGCCTTAAATGACTCATCCGCCCAAAAAGTCTTGAAAAGTGCTTTTAAATACCAGGCGTCCAGGGATTCCGACAGGGCCACAACCCGTTCAAACATTTGATGGACATCCCGTTCTGTCGAAAGCATGAAATCGGAAGGGTCTGTTTCATCCAGGGGAACCGTTGTCATCTCCTTGACCACGACCTGGAGATTGTCCCGGTATTGGCCCACGTGTCCCCTGACCGCCACCACCGCTCCCGTCTCCGATTGAGAAGCGATCTTTTGAACATTGTCCCAGACCACCCCCTTGATGCTCCCGGTCCGGTCGGACAGAACCAGGTTGAGGTAATTGTTGCCATCTTTTTTCTGGGCTATGGTTTTTTCAGCCAGGACATAACAGTCTGACAGAACATCGCCGGCCTGTATCTGTTTGATGAATTGCTTTTTCATCGAATGCCAATATCCCATAGTTTAAGTGTTTGAATTGATTTATAATCAGTCATATCACACTTGATGGGGGTGATGGATATATAATCTTTCGCGATGACCGCCACATCAGAGTCCGAATCCGCATCGGGCACCTGTGCCGCAATGCCATGCCAGTAATAGGGTCGCTCTCTGGGGTCGAAACGCTTTTCCATCTGTTCGTAAGGCAAGGCGAGATTTTGATTGCTGATCCGGACACCCCGGATACCTTCCATGGGAAGATCGGGAATATTGACATTCAAGAGCGTGCCCTCAGGCAGCCCATTTGTCACGACTTTTTTTGCCAGGTTTTCGACGAATTGTGCGGCCTGGTCATAATAGCCCGGGGTTTTTCCCATAATGGAAACCGCTATGGCCGGGATGCCGTAGAAGACAGCTTCCCGGGCTGCCGCCAGTGTCCCTGAATAGTTGACATGGACACCGGTGTTCGCACCCGGATTGATGCCCGAAATCATCAGGTCCGGCCGCTCTTCAAGAAGTTCGATCATGGCCAGTTTGATGCAGTCCGCCGGTGTTCCGCTCACCGCATATGCCTTGTCGCCATTGTTCAGGGATAGCTTGCGAGACCGGATGGGCCTTTCAAGGGTAATGGCGTGACTGATGGCGCTGCACTCCTGGTCGGGCGCCACCACGACCGTAGAACAGGTGTCTGAAAGTCTCCGGTGGAGCACCCTGAGACCCTCGGCATAAATCCCGTCATCATTCGACAATAAAAGTTTCATCCGTCCCTGTTTGTCCGGGAAGTCATTCAAAACCCTGCGTCATCGCCCCCGAATGGATTAGGGCAATACCCCCAAGGAATGAACCTTCATACATCAATTGCATTGATTTGAAAAGGGCTTGACATGGATCTTATTCTTGATTTTTTCAATACGTTGGCTTTATATTGACTAATTTTGACAGATGCAACAGGTTTGTTTCCCTGAAAAGATCCCTCATGCGAAAGCTCATGCACCATCTCAAACATCGAACAGGTCAACACAGATGGCGCAACGCATCTGCGCTCACGCTCCCTATCTTCGGTGTTTTGAGCCGCAGCGCCAGTGTTCTCTGCCTCCTGTTGCTGTTTTATGGCACCGCCTGGAGTCAAACTCCCGGTGGTGTTCCGAAAGAAGCCCCGTTTCCCTGGCATATCACCGCCGACGAGCTCAGCTTCGATGAAACCCAACAGGTTTACATCGCCACTGGGAATGTCATCATCTCTAGGATGGACAAACAGATTACCGCCGATGTTGTCCATTTCGACCACAAAAAAATGGAAGCACTGGCAACAGGACATGTGATCATGTCCGTAGACCGGGATCTGATAACGGCAGACAGCCTGCAAATCGATCTCGAGACGGAAACCGGGACCCTCCAAAACGGATCTGTTTTCCTGCGTCGGGAAAATTTCCACATAAATGGCAACGAGATCGTCAAAACAGGCAAGGATTCCTATCATGTGGACAAGGCTGGTCTGACCACCTGTGATGGGGAAAATCCGGCCTGGAAAATCACCGGCAGAAATCTGAATGTTACCATCGAAGGTTATGGATATGCCAATCACGCTGTGTTCTGGATCAAGGATATCCCGGTATTCTATACCCCCTTTATCGCGTTCCCGGTAAAATCAAAACGTCAGACCGGTCTTTTGCCGCCACAATTCGGCAGCTCTTCCCGAAAGGGCTTTGAATACCATCAACCCCTTTTCTGGGCTATCAACGACAGCATGGATGCGACTTTTTATGACCACTACATGGACCGGCGCGGCAACAAACTGGGTGCTGAATTTCGTTATGTCATGAGCCCCCTCACCAAAGGTTCGTGGATGATGGATTACCTGGATGACGACAAGGTGGACGACAACGCGGACGACAATCATGACTGGGGTTATGACGACGAGCCGGATGACGATGTTCTGCGCACCAACAGAAATCGCTACTGGTTTCGCATGAAGCATGACCAGGCGCTGCCATGGCGTTTTAAGGCCATGGCGGACCTGGACATTGTCAGCGACCAGGATTATCTCAAGGAATTCCAACGTGGCTACACAGGTTACAATGACACGGAAGATTACTACAATGATGAATTCAACAGGGACATCGATGACTACAACGACCCCATCCGGCTCAACCGTTTGAACATCAGCCGGAACTGGTCTGTTTTCAATCTCAATGCCGAGTTCCGATGGTATGACGATGTCATCAGCAGACGGCAGGGAGACCGCGACACCACGGTACAACGGCTGCCGTTCATCCAGCTCAACGCATCCAAGCAACAGCTGGGATCATCCCTGCTTTACGGGTCCATGACCAATGAATATACGTATTTTTACCGGGAAAACACCGACACCCGGAATCGCGTCACCCAGGATCATCGCATGGATGTTCATCCCAGAATATACCTGCCATTGAGCTGGCAAAACTATTTTACGCTGGAGCCCTCCATGGGATTTCGGGGAACCTATTGGCGGGTGGTGGATCGTGAGGGCCCGGATGGCGACGCGGACAACGACAAAACCTCTCACAGGGAACTCATGGACTACCAGCTCGATCTGTCCACGGAGGTCTATAATATCCTGCGTACGGGTGGTGATCGGATCGACCGCTATAAACACACCGCCATCCCCAGAATTGTCTACACCTATATCCCGGAAAAAAGCCAGTCGACCTATCCGGATTTTGATGCTATGGACAGGATCGGGAAGCAGAACCGGCTGACCTATTCGTTGACGAATCTGCTTACCTACCGGTCCAGGCTCAAGAAAAATAAATCGATGGCGGAAGAGGTCAGCGACCCGGAGTATCATTATCAGCGATTCCTGAGGCTCTATCTCGAGCAGAGCTACAATCTGAGCACGGCCAATGAAGATGACCTTTCAGCGTGGGAATACACAGAAACCCGCAAGTCGTTTTCGCCGCTGTTCGGACGTGTGGAACTGACACCGGGAAAATATATCACCTTGGAAGCGGATGCCCAGTGGTCGACATATGAGGACACGTTTGTATCTCGTAATTTTTCGACGACCTTGCAGGACCGCCGGGGCGATCGGCTGTCCGTTGAACACCGGTACCGGCAGAAGATCCCGGGCATCGATCAGGTGGGTCTGAAAACTGCCTATGCCGAATTGTTGATCAGCATGACGGAAGCCTTGTCAATTACCACAGCATATGAAAAAGACCTGAATGATGACAATCACCTTCTCACGAGTATCGGCGCCCTCTACAAGGCCCAGTGCTGGTCTTTCCAGCTGACATACACCCGGGAAGAAGGCGATGACAAATATGACTTCATGATCGGCTTCCGCGGTCTCGGGAATATTGAAAGTGATTTATAAATGAAGGGTCTGAGGGTGATACAAGGGTTGGAGGGTAGCTAACAGCTATCAGTGGAAAACAGCATCCCAGCTTCCCAGCATATAAGGTTTCAAAAAAGAGAAGGTTATCAGTATGAATCGCGATATATTAAAGAAAGAATGGTACGTTATCCACACCCGCAGCCGGTTCGAAAACGTGGTCAGTGATGGGCTGCTGAAAAAATCGTTTGACGTGTTCCTGCCCAAGGCACAGGTTCCCAGCAAACGTCGGGACAGAAAGTTGATGATCTGGATCCCGGTGTTTCCAGGATACCTTTTTGTCAAAACGGATATGAGCGCCCACGAGCATCTGGACATTCTCAAAACAGTCGGAACCGTCCGTCTCGTGGGCACCAAAAGCGGGCCGGTATCGGTTCCGGATGAAACCATTGATTCGCTCAAAATCATGGTCAACAGCGACAATCCCATCATGACGGGCAACCGCCTGACCAAGGGGGACAGGGTTATGGTGGTCAGAGGTCCTTTCACCGGCGTCATCGGAACCTTTTCAAACTATCGGGGAAAAGGCCGGGTTACCATCAATGTAGAGGCCCTCGGACAGACCGCAGGCGTGGATGTCCACGAGGACGACATCGAGCCGCTGTCTAAAATATTGGCATAACTACCTGACTTTTTATCAATTCATCATACACGATAAATTGATGAATATAATAATTTAATTCAAATAGTTATAAACCAACATACCCTTCCATTTTTCTTTTTGTGACAGGTGGTTTTTTCGGTGTGTTTTGGTGTCGGCAGGCTGTTCAGGAGTCTTACAGCGTTTTCTTGTGTTCTTGGGTCAAGTGCGAATATCTTAGCGTCATGGTCATATTTTTGCGACCTAAAATTTCCTGAACGTCTTTCAATGTGCCGCCCTTTACGATCAGCCGGCTGGACTTGGAAAAAACACAAGACGTATATACCTAATCACAATTGGCCTGCCTGTCCTGTCTTGGTTTGGATTAGGAATATTCTATGGTTGGGGCTACTGCCCGTGTACAGAGTGGCGCTGGTAGGGCAAACACAAACTCGGTGAGACGGATCTGCCGTATTCATACGTCAAATATTACATGGATCGACTGACGGAAGTATCTTGGGATCCTATTGTCGTGGATGCAACGGTTGTCATTTTGGGACTTTTAGCATTTGGATTGTCGTGTTGGTTCAAGTGGAGAGATTATAGGAACCATATAATTGCGTTGTCCGAAAAGGATCAGTCTGTCTGCTGAAATTCTGTTCAAAACACATAGAACAAAAATGAAAAGCTTATTTGTCAAATTTTTTGTCCTATCTGCAATGCTGCTGGGCTTACCATTGACTGGTATCGTAATTTCAGGCCACTCTCCTGCAAGATATTTGGAATTTCCACCACAAACACGTTACATACAGCATGCCACCTTTTCATGGCTATCTTTCTTGTGTTTGGCAGTATTTATTATCACTGTTGTTATATTCTTAGTGAACCCGTTACTCCGGCAAAGGAGAACTGTTTTCCGTAAAGTAGATGGCAACTGGCCATTTCCTTGGTGGGGATGGGTATCATTTTTATCATTCATCTTCTTCTGGGGGGTTGGTTGGAGCCGATTTGATTTATTTAAGCGGTTTCAACCACATACATTTTCACCCCTGTGGGTTTCTTTTATCGTGTTTTTAAATGCACTGAGTTTCCGCAAAAATGGGTTTAGTATACTGACACACAAGACCCGCATATTCTTGGTACTATTTCCAGTAAGTGTCGTCTTCTGGTGGTTCTTTGAATATCTGAACAGGTTTGTGCAAAATTGGTACTATTTAGGTGTTAAATTTGGACCATTAGAATATTTTATTTTGGCATCTCTGTCTTTTTCGACAGTTTTACCCGCTGTAGCCAGTATGCATGAGCTCCTGAACAATTATGTAGAGTTTGAAAGTCGTTACTATAGATGGATCAAGGTCAATATAGAACATGTAAAAATATTGCCTTGGGCTGTTCTCATAATTGCAGGGATAGGCTTGGCTTGTATAGGATTTTTACCGGACTACCTTTTTCCCTTGCTTTGGGTATCTCCTTTATTAATTGTTGTTTGCCTGCAGATTATTTTAAGGGAGCCACATATTTTAAAAGATTTATCTAAAGGGAATTGGGTCAAGGTGGTCTCATTTTCTCTTTCTGCCTTAGCATGTGGATTTTTTTGGGAAATGTGGAATTATTACAGTTATGCAAGGTGGGAATACAGTATTCCTTTTGTAAACCGTTTCCAAGTGTTTGAGATGCCTATTTTGGGATATGCTGGATACCTCCCATTCGGACTTGAATGTGCGCTGATTATAAGCATGGTTGAAACCTTGATATATAAGAAAAAGCGTTAAATGAAACGCAATCCCCTCCATGGTCTTTCCACAATCATGCTCTATGTTGAGAAGATTCCATCCATAAATGTAAAAAAGATACACACTAATCTGGTAGTATACTTACCTTCCGGCCATTACTAACCACAAGGATAAGAATTACATGCAATCTTACTTGCATTATTTACTTCCTGTCCTATATTTGATCAGAAACCAATCACAGGAGGGATACCATGAAGGAATTTGATGTAGCGTTGAAAGCAGTAGCGGAAGGTCTGAGAACGATAGCACAGGGGATTGAGAAGATAGCGGAAAAACTTGAGGATAGTGTTCCCAAAGGGAAGGCTAAGTCTAAACCTGCACGCAAGGCAGCCGCAAAACCGAAGAAATCGGCACCGAAGAAGGCACCAGCTAAAAAGACTGCAAAAAAGACTGCGGCAGATGCTGTGTTGGCTATAGTCAACAGATCTAAGAAGGGTGTCACGAGTGCTACTCTTGTTAAAAAGACTGGGTTTGATAAAAAGAAAGTTGCTAATATTGTTTTCAAGTTGAGGAAGCAGGGTAAGATCAAATCTTTAGAGAAGGGTGTTTATACGAAGGCATAAGTAGCGGTAGTACCGGGTCTGTATTTGAACACCTTGAATCTTCTTAAAATTTATTCTATATTGGATTATTAAATCAAGATAGAGGCAATATCTTGAAGCATATTAAGGAGAAACTCGATCAAATTACAAAGATGATCGAAGAAATCAGGGCCAAAATTGCCCAAGATATGAACTCAATACAACTCAAAGATAATACAGCCACAACACCTTAGGCGATAGAACCACACGATAGACAATAGTACCGGCACGGTAATTGTTGAAAAAAAATAGGGATGGTAGGCCTAAATTGACTTTTTGATATCAAAGCCTTTGAAACACACACATAACCGTTG
>Ga0316198_10002550_pt1 | contig 10995 bp, 14 predicted proteins | sample OudBieAanoxic_MG_FD_204935 | JGI IMG/M metagenome (GOLD analysis project Ga0316198, IMG submission 204935) | Coastal sediment microbial communities from Oude Bieten Haven, Netherlands - site A anoxic | ecosystem: Environmental > Aquatic > Marine > Coastal > Sediment | place: Netherlands... | reverse complement strand
ATTCCCTTATTCTATCCAAGGGTATCTTGCTGTACCTTAAATTTAAAATATTATTTAACAATTCAAATTGGTCTGAAAAATAATATCGATATCCCGTATCTTCATCTATATACCCAGCTTTAAATATCCCTTTATTATGGTAATGTCTCAATGTAGTTATGGGTATATTAAAAAGTTTACTGACCTCTCCAATACTGTATTTTATTTTCATCTCCTCCTCTCTCTTTTAAATAAACGTTATCTTAATAATTAGATCATACTATAAATCCAATTAATAATTCAATCTTTCCTGAAGAAAACTATTATCAAATAAAAATATTGTCGATCAGAATTTAAAAGTAACCCGTAGAAAAAATATTATATATAAAAAAGAGCCAATTTATTAAACTGACTCTTTCAAATATTTTTACTGTTCATATTAAATTTTTGGCTTAACTACTAATAGGCATTGACTCAAACCAGTTTTCTACCGGTTCATTTCTAGAATAAAACATTGCAGGAATTATTCTTGTTGGAAACCTGCCGTATATCTGTTCATTTTTATTCCAATAAATATACGATTGTAATTGTATTTTTTCCAAAGACCTTATTACATGGAAGTCATTGATATCATCTACCACTAAGTAAAAATTTTCATTTTTATCCACTACTATCCCTTCTTCAAAAAAGTTTTCTGTATATCTCATTACAATCACCTCACTATTATTTGATGATGTACTCTGCTGTTAATATAAATATACCTTTTTTCCTTTATAAATCCTTTTTGTTATTTTTTTATGATTCTTTCCCCACATTCTTTCTTCCGCATTAATTTAATATTGTATATTTTCCTCAAACAAAATTTAAAAAAAAAAGAAGGGTTATCTCCCCTCATTTTTCCAAAAATAATTTTTGTTGTTAAAATTTTCTATATAGTATTTTATCAATTCTAAAATTTCTATTATCATCGTGTCATCTATAGAACTTTCTAATAATCTTTCCACCTTATCCTTGTATTTCAACACATCTTCTGAACTCTCTGTCTTTATAAAAATTATAGAACTTTTTATAAAATCACTTATCAAAATCAAAACTTCTACATATTTTACATCCATATCGTTACTTCTTATTCTGGAGTATATTAATTTTAATTTATCCATGAATACGAGACTATCCTTAAGTATCATCTTACTGTTTTTTTCCCCTGCATTTTGCAGATCTTTTATAAGGACTTCTCTAAACATATAACCCCTCATAATGTATTCATCTAAATGTTTCTCCCCTTTATTATTTAAAAGTTCTACCATTTCATCCAAAAGAACGGCATCATTTTCGATCATTCGAATCAGCCTTTTTTTTATGGTTGCTCTACTTCTATCCTTTAATACAAATTCTACAATAAATACTATTGTTCCTGCCATAATTGTGTATAGTATCCTGTGCATATAACTATTTTCTGGTGACAGATAAGATAAACTCATGAGTACAGCACTGATTGTGGCAAATATTACAACTGCAACATACGAAACTCTCATTAGGCAGAAAGATGGATAAATAGATAATATTGCAATGATCAATTGCATCTTAGTATTCGGAACTGCTAAAATTATAATACTCACAAGTATTATTCCAAATATCGTTCCTAAGATTCTATCCCATATTTTCTTTTTAGAATCCATCCCATAAGGCTGTGCTATAACTACCATAGCAGTTGGCAGCCAGACTGATTTAACCATTCCAAATTTTTGAAATATAAATATTCCTATTGTAAAAGTGATTGCAAGCTGTATGGCATGCCTCATCCTGGTTGTATTCAGAGATAAACTCTCCTTCAGATAATACAATGTCTTACGATTCTTTTTATACTCCTCCTCAAACTCATTTTTTCCTTTAGAAAGTAAAATTTTTCTATTTTTCAAAATAACTTTTGCTGTATTTACCGGAAGTCCCAATGTTTTCAGATCTATATCTTTGTTGTTCTTTATATCTTTTAAAAAACTTTCAAGCTCCAGGTATTTATCCCAAGTAAAAGGTTCTTTTTTGTTTTTTATTCTAAATCTTTCAATAAGCTGATGCAGAGAAAGAACAAATTCAAAACATTTTTTCCCCTTCTCATCTCCTAAATATGATCCATAGGAAGTCTTATAAAATTCGTCTAAAAAATTTTTATAAACTTCTCTTCCCTTGCCCTTTGAATATCTTTTCCATTTCTGCAGGATCTCACCTCTTTTATGAGGGAATCCAAATATTTTTCCACTGCCTGTTCCATTTTATCATTGGGATTACTTTTACAGAATATTCGAATATACAGATAGCCCACTAAAATACCTATCAAAACCCCGGCTAAACTTTTTAAATAGTCATTTGGTTCCTTATTAAAAAATGAATAGATATAAATATACATAGCCGGGATATGGGCCAAAAAGCCCCCCAGATACTCCTCCAACGAGAAAAAAGCCGTAACCCCTACAAATATAAAAGTACAGACTACCAAGGCTGTGGTACTTTCTTTGGCAATATATGGTATGAGTACAGCCAGACTGAAAATTATCCATAGATTTATAATTCTGATGGCTATCCTTTTTTTATTCAAACCCTTTAAGTTAAAAAAATATCCTCCCACTGCTGATATAGCACTTAAAAATGAAGGTATTCCTCCTAAAAAGTAAGAAGTTATTCCATAGGCAGTAACTCCTATCAGTAATATTTTAAATGCCTCCCACAGCATTAATTTTTCATATAATTTTTTAAAAATTTTAATTCCTCCTTTAGCTTTTTATAAAACCTATTTATTATTATAAGGTTTTATCTCTTCTCTGTCTACAAAACTTAAGAAAGATCGAAATAAATTTCCTTATAATTTTTTTAAAGAATAGGTAAAAAAAATTTGTGTGTATTCTAGAAATTATTACTATTTACTTTGAAATACAAGTCCTAAAATCTCATGGGTAAAGCCGCATTTAACTTGATTTTAAACTGCCGGAAGTAACCGGCTCTCCAACCATAAAATGACTTTCTTCCCTGCTAAATCAGATTATAAATTAGATATAGTATAATAAAAAATTGTATGATATACTTCTTAGAAATATGTTATAGAACACAAAATATATTTTAATGAAATATGGAGGAAAAACCATGAAAAAAGAGATTCTAAGATATTTAAAATTATTTTTAGGTTTGTTTATTTGTTCCCTAGGAGTCATTATTATTATTAAATCTAATCTGGGATTTTCTCCGTGGGATGTATTGCACCAGGGAATATCTAAAGTTACCCATATCACAATAGGTCAGGCCAGTATCTTTGTTGGATTCGTAGTTATAACTCTGGATTTTTTTCTGGGAGAACGAATAGGAAGTGGTAGTATATTAAACATTATTTTAGGAGGGACCTTCATGGACTTAATTCTTTCTTTAGACATAATCCCTCTAGGTACAGGTATACCCATAGGAATTTTCATGATGTTTTTTGGATTACTTGTACTCAGTCTAGGATGTTATCTCTATATGTCTACTGGTCTGGGATGCGGCCCTAGAGATGCTCTTATGGTTGCCCTTACTAAAAAAACTAAGTTTTCAGTAAGAGCAGTTAGAAATATTATTGAGATAAGTGTTTTAGGTACAGGATACCTTCTGGGAGGATATGCAGGAGTGGGAACGGTTATCACTGCTCTTTTCACAGGGAGTTTTATCCAGGGAGTTTTTAAACTCTTTAAATTTGATGTGAAATCCGTAGTTCATCGGGATATAAGAAGTGAGGTTGTTTCACTAAAAAGATTCATAGTTAATAGATAAAAAAAATACTCTGAAACTTATACGAGAATATTTTTTTTAGTGAAAACAAGTAAAAAAATTAATCTTTATGATAAACAGTTATATTTGAAATCTATATTTAATATTCTCTATCTTTTTATACAATTATATAGCAGAAAATATTTTTGTATGCTATACTTGCTTAAAAGGATGTTATATTACATTAAAATATGTTTTCGAACAAAATACGGAGGAAATGTCATGAAAAAAGAGATATTAAAATATTTAAAATTATTTTTAGGTTTATTTGTTTGTTCCTTAGGAATTATCATTATTATTAAATCTAATCTGGGGTTTTCTCCATGGGATGTATTGCACCAGGGAATATCTAAAATTACAAATATTACAATAGGTCAGGCCAGTATCTTTGTTGGATTTATCGTTATAACTTTGGATTTTTTTCTAGGAGAACGAATAGGAAGCGGAAGTATATTGAATATTATTTTTTTCGGGACTTTTATGGACTTGATCCTCTATTTGGACATAGTTCCCCTGAGCAATAATTTATTCATCGGAGTTTTTATGATGTTTTTAGGAATATTTGTACTCAGCCTAGGGTGTTACCTCTATATCTCTACCGGTCTGGGATGCGGTCCTAGAGATGCCCTCATGGTGGCCCTTACTAAAAAAACTAGGTTTTCAGTGGGTACAGTGAGAAATGTTATTGAGATAAGTGTCTTAATCACAGGGTATCTTATGGGAGGATATGCAGGAGTAGGAACCATTATAACTGCCCTATTCACAGGGAGTTTTATTCAGGGGGTCTTCAAACTCTTTAAATTTGATGTGAAATCAGTAATTCATAGGGACGTCAGAACCGAAGTTATTTTATTAAAAAAATATATAGTTAATAGGTAAAGTGCACCGTGATGCTGGACCCAGATAATAAAAAAATGCTCTCAATATTATATGAGAGCATTTTTAATTTCAGATATTAAATTACCTCATTGTAGAAGGTAGCATTACAGTCTGGACATCGCGGCAATTCTTCACCATCATCCACTAACATTATTTCTAAATGGCATATAGTACAAATATAAGTTCCTTCACCTGGTTTTTCACCTGCTGCGTACATAAGATCTCACCCCCCTAAAAAAAAATCTTAAAAACTTTAAATTCTGAATTATTTCACAATTAGAAGTATACATTAAAAGACCTGAAAAATCATTAAAAAAATAAAAAAATTCCTTCTGTTCTCAATCATTTAATATTTTTTCAATACTATCCAGTGAATATAACAGATCTTCGCATTTTCTTGCTCCTTCCTGCCAAAACTCTCTGTATTCACCACTACTTTTAGAAAGTTCTATATGGTCACTTAAGTTTGTTTCTATTATCATCCTTTGATCTGACATCAAATTTAATTTTACTATCCCTGTTATTTCTGTCCCCTCTAAATAGATTTCATCATTTTCTACTAAGTGAGCTTTCAATACATAAGAAAGATAAATCTCATCTCCTTTCGTTGAAATACCATTGAAAAAAAATGATTTATCAACAATCACCGTTTTTTTTATTTCCAACATAATTTTTTCCCCTCCTTACTTTAAAGTATATTTTTTTATTCCTTGATGGCACTGGATAGAAAAGGCTTAAATTCAATATTTGTATTTTCGCCACCCTTTATCTCCGCAGTTACCATATCATATTCGGCACTCCCCGTGACAGGGTTTCCATACATATAGATCGTCAAAATATTATTAATTTTAAGCCCAGACAATGCATTTTTAAACCAATCCATAGTATCTATTTGGTTAACAGTAAGAAAAAGATTTGTTAGATTATCAAGAGTGGTAAAATTTGCACCCTTTAGGCTTTCTATCCGATTCATTTGAAGGGAAAGTTCCCCCAAACTATCAAGACCTTGAAAGTTTGCATCTTCCAGACTCTCTATCTGGTTACCACTAAAGTTTAGATGGGTCAGAGCCTTCAGATGACTAAAATCCACTCCTTTTAGGTTCCCTATCTGGTTGCCGCTAAGATTTAGATATGTCAGACCGTCTAAACCTCTGAACTCCACATTCTTTAGGTCCCCTATTTGGTTTCTCTCAAAATTGAGAATTTTCAGATTATAAAGACCACGAAAGTCTGCCTTCTCCAAACTTTTTATCTCATTTTTATAAAAAACAAGAGTTGTTAAACTATTGAGATTGCTAAAGTCTGTCCCCTCTAGGCTCTCTATTTGGTTGTTACCAAGAGTAAGGGTTGTTAGATTCTCTAAGCCACTAAAATCTACCCCCTTCAGGCTCGTTATTTGGTTGCCGCTAAGATTTAGATGTTTCAGGTTGTTGAGATTACTAAAATCAACTCTGCTAAGTCCTTTTATTTGATTGTACGATAAAAAAAGATATACTAATTTATTTAGTTTGTTAAAATTCACACCCTCTATAGATTTTACCTGGTTATTTCCCAGGTATAACTCCGTTAAATTCACAAGATTTTCTATTCCATCTAAATTTTTAATTCCCACATGTTCGACATTTAAAACTTCTATCTTCCTCAGATCCTCTACTTTGAAGTTTTCAAGGGTAGAGGTATAATCTGACAGCTGCATTATCTCTTCCCATATGGCATCTCTAAGTTTTTCATCCTTTATCATTATGCCCTCCTTTAAGTTAAAAAATTATACAGTTATGATCTGCATAACAAAATTGACACTTACTGATGAAATAAATGCTTAATATAATATATATTAGAAATCAAATGAAATCCTTTTATTTTCATAAGGATTTTTAGGTAAAGAAATAAAGGAATTTTTAAATAAAAACGAATACATTATTAGACGTTATAGAAATCTAAAAAAATTAATGATTAAGGGTGGTATACTATGCATTTAGAAGAATTAGAAAAACTAATGATACCAGAAGATTTTAAAGAGTATGAAAGACTCTATTCCATGAAAGAAGATGTGTACTCTCCACAATGGTATAAGATTCAAGATATGATGCAAAAAATCCTAGCAAAATATGGATTGGATACTCCTGATGATCCCTATGGAGTAGAAAAAGAAATCGATGAGGATGAGGAGTAAGGTACCCCCGATTCACGAATACCAAAGTTGATTGTAAAAAAATAAAGACCTTTTTTCAAAGGTCTTTATTTTTTTTTTATTTTTTTTTTATAAATTTCTAAAATTGAACGTGAAAAATTAAGAATTGAATTATTTAAATTTTAAAAAAGAAGTTCTCTTTGTTCTTATTTCCTCGAATCACTTAGTTTTCATCTACAATAATAGCTTTAGCTTTTTTCCCTCTCATAGTTGGTAAATTTCCAAATCGAATCTCTAAATTATTAACTCTTTTTTCCAAAAAAATCACACGTATTACCGCTATAGCTACAATTGCTATAGTTAGAATATCCGCTATTACACCCATATTTCTATTCACATCCATTTCCATCCCCTCCTACATAAAAAATTCTCTTTTCTCTTTTTAAAGCCCCTCAACAGCTTTAATTTCTATTTTTAATCATTTAATAATTTCAACTACTTTTGGATTTATAATAATCATCTACATCTCCTCCGAATACTTCTTTCACCATTCAGGTTCTGTAGCAGCCCAGTATCCATCCATAGAAAAAAATTTAAATTTCCTGTTTATCTCTCACTTCAATTTCAGTTCCTTCTGGAGCTTTCACCTTAAAAAGATACCCATTTTCAACCTTATAGATTTCTTCCCCGTTTTTAAGCTTAAAATTATTGTATTCCTTAGATTTTATTCCTTTATAAGCCTTTTGGACATTCTCTACGAGAAATGAAATATGCACTGGCCCTTCATTTAACGAACTCCATTTGTTTAAGTTTGTAGATACTTTAGCAGTTTGAAGTTCTATCATTATTTCATCTAGTTTTAACCATGTATTATAGTCCCTTCCATGAAAATCTGGTGTTTCTTTTATAGTTTTAAAACCTAAAATTTCAGTATAAAATTTTTTAGATTCTTCATAGCACTCTGTCTGGATACACACATGGTGTAATGATTTTATTTTCATATCTTAATCCCCTTTATAGTTGTCCTTCATTTCCTCACTCTTGACTAGGTTAATTTTAAATATCTTAACTCTTTTTTAATTTTTTTACAATTTTTTTTATTCTTTTTTTATAATCATCTGTATTGTTCTCAATATTTTCATATAAAAAAAGACAGTCCCTCCTACACATTTTAAATGCATAGATCCTCATAAAAATTAATGACACAAAAAGATTTTAAGGAAGATCTCTGCTCAACGGTATAAAATTCAAGGCTTTATGCAAGAAATCTTATCAAAATACGGATTAAAAGCTTCTGATAATCCCTGGGGATTAGAGAAAAATTGAGGAAGAGAAGGAGTAAGGCTAATCAGATATGTAAACTACAGGAGTTTGCATTGTTGTGAGTTTCATGTGGTGACTATAGAGAGTCTAGCGCGCGCGTTAGCTGTGCAACTATGAAAAGATTCTTCCAAACCTTTAGAGGGCCAATAAGGAGACTTTTTTTATTATTATTATTTTTAGTAGAAATATCTTGTACCCCCTCTTAGTCTTCCTCAATTTTTTTGTATAAAAAAAGACAGTCCCTCCTGCCTTTTATCTTTTTAATATTTTTTTACAAGCTTTATCCTCTAGAACTTCAGCTTCTTTTAGAGGATAACTTCCTCCTACAGATTTTAAATGTATAGATCCTGTTCTGCACTTTCTAAATCTTTATCATTTCTTGCATAGTTTTTATACCACCACGCATATCTATTATTCACTATCCCCTTATTCGGTCTTTCTTTATCCATTTTTTTCGTTTTATAAATAAAAGTAACTCTTTTTTTATTTCTTTTTTTACAATATCCTTTTCTCGAATTTGGAATTCTTCTTCAAGATTTTTAGAATATTCGTGTAAATTATAAAAGAAAAGATCTTTTGTCATACTGATAACTGGATTAGATACTTCATCCATAAATTCTTTCTGTTTATCATTTTCTCGATATTCTTCATATTCTTCCAAATTAAGTATTTCATCTTGAATATCTTCAATAATTCTTTGTCGATCATTCCATGTTAATCCCATACTTACCTCCTCCGGCTTACAAACTTTACAAGTTAAAACAAACCCCTAGCCTACACTCATAGCCCTAGTAACCTACTACTTTTCTATGATACTTTCATACACAGACAAGCCCCAGGTTCTTTCGTGAAGCAGTAAAAAAACAACTTTACCTTTGAACAAGCCCTTAACCTGATCTCTCTTTCCTTACTATTAATTAGATAACCACTAATATATTAGCTCTTTTTGACGTTTTTTCCAATTTTTTTATTCTAATCGCCTGTATTCTTTTATTTTCCCCATAAAAAAAACCAACTAGTTAGGCTGGCTTCTTCGTAGACATTTTTCTTTTGAGTTTTTTATCTTTAGTCAACATCATCAAACTTGGCACCAGTTAGATCAGCACCTATTAAATTTAATGCTGTCAAGTTTGCACCTGTTAAATCAGCATCGCTTAGGTTAACATTCCTTAAGTCAGCATTCGTTAAATTTGCACCTCTTAAATCCACACTCCCTAAATTTGCATTACTCAAGTCTGAATTACTTAAATTTGCCATAACTAAATTTGCATTCGTTAAATTACTTCCAGTTAAATTACTACCAGTCAGATCAGCATCAGTTAAATCTACACCGCATAAATTTGCACCTCGTAAAATATTAGAAGTTAATTTACTTCCTATTAAATTTGCATTACGTAAATTAGTGTAACTTAAATCAGTATTATTAAAATCAACGCCGCATAAGTTTGCATAACTTAGATCAGCATAAATAAAATGAGTATCAGCTAAATGGATATCGCGTAAATCAGCACCAGTTAAATTAACATTAGTTAAATTTGCATTACTTAAATCAGCGTTCCTTAGATCAGCATAACTTAAATCAAGATCCCTTAAATTAGCATAGCTTAGATCAGCATTACGTAAATTTGCTCTCCTTAAATCACCTCTTAAATCACTAGATTCGAACATGACCCTCCCCCTTTTTAAAATTCTATAAACATTAAAAATCTATCGATTAGGTCTAAAAATTTTTAATGTCTTTTTCAATTCGGACATATTTCTCTATATGGAATTCCATTTAAATCTGCTTTTAATATTATTTTTCCCATAAACTGCCCTTTTTTATTTCTCATCCCAAAATCAAAAATTTAGTATAACATTTTTATTCCAACGTTTAAAGTCCAAATTTTAAAATTTAATTAATAAAACCTCAAACATTTAATATCTGAGGTAATTTTTATGTCGAATTTGTTATATGATTTGATTGACATTTTCTAAATTCAGGACTCTGACTTATCTTTATTTAACATCTCATAGACTCCCTTATTTAACTAATACCATTAAGAAACTTAATTAAAACCGATAACATTTAAGTTGTTATTTTCTCTAAATAACTATAATATGTATATATATGTAATGGGTATTGCAGTAGTATACTGCTCCCTCCCCAAGGGAAGTCATTACATTCATTGTGTAAAGAAGGCTCTTGAATAATTTAAGAGCCTTTTTTATATACTCATAGATATATATCTATATAATTTTAAATATGTGTCGCAGATTATTCAGCACAAAGAAAGGAGATAAAAAATTCCACAAAGATTTCTTTTTAGCTTTTCCTTTTGAAGTTTATAGTCGTCTAACTCCACAGTAGTCACCGTGCGAGTTTCGTCGAGCCCACCATGCCCGTCAGGCACCCCACTAAGAAACGGGAACCCATGGCATTTGCCCACTAAGACAATTTATAAACCTTCTTGAATTTTTCCGTTAGCTTTTTTTTCAAGAAAAAAGGTAACCCAGTTAAGGGTGGAACCCTTAGATTTTAATCTTTTTTCTATTTCGGTTCATGAGTATTAAAATTAAATTAGAACTAAAGAGGATCTACCTGCAAAGGGTATCACCAAAACTCTAGAATTTTTTCAAAATTAAGAGTATTGCGTCAGAAAGTTCCAAAGTTTCCGCCTTTGATACGGGATACTTTTTCTCTGTAGCAAGAAAAAGTATCCAAAAAGTGCCAGAAGTTTATAAGTTGTCTTAGCGGAGTAAGTCACAATTGTCACTGTAGGAACACTCCAGCTGAAGCTCAACGACTATAAACTTCGATAAAAAGTCAGAACCTAGTTAGCGTAAAAATAGGGGCTAGAATCAAAAAAATTTTAATTATGGAATAATCTGTGACAATTTGTGTGAATTATCAA
>Ga0316198_10002549_pt1 | contig 10997 bp, 8 predicted proteins | sample OudBieAanoxic_MG_FD_204935 | JGI IMG/M metagenome (GOLD analysis project Ga0316198, IMG submission 204935) | Coastal sediment microbial communities from Oude Bieten Haven, Netherlands - site A anoxic | ecosystem: Environmental > Aquatic > Marine > Coastal > Sediment | place: Netherlands... | reverse complement strand
GAACGGTACACTTGTACAATTTTCATCGTCTATAATATAACATCTTAAAAATAGGGTTGATGTTTTGAAGTCACTTTTTCCTCTGTCACGACACGATCTTTTTGTGCTAATAGCCTGGCCCCTACTCAATGCATTGGTAGGGTATTTATCACTCTTTTATCTGTTAGCAGTGGTTGAGAATACTGATTTAAAGGTCCAGTTTTACTCTGTTTCTTTAAAGGTACAGCTTCTCTCTGTTCCTATGTATACATTTAGTCTGTTTTTTATTTTCTGGGGGCTGAGTAAACTCTGTTATCACCAGTATTCGGCGACTATTAATAAAAAGCTCATCTATACAATGGTTACCAATATTGCCCTAGTTATTGTTGCCATATGGCTGGCTTCGGCAATTTCCCCTATGAAACTGGAAGACCCTTATCCGAGGCTTAAGATGCTCGCTAGCTTCAACATCGTTTTCCAGGTTGCAATTTATACTGCGGTTGTCCATAGTTTGCGACTCAAGCAACAGGCCATAGAGCTTGAGGTCTCCCTTAAACGGTCGGAAATCGCACTGCTTAGAATGCAAACCAATCCTCACTTTCTATTTAACTCTTTAAACCTAATATCTTATGAAATCCCTCAACGACCCGAGTTCGCACAGGAGTTATTGTTTGAACTGTGCGATCTACTCCGCGGGACGATAGCATTGTCAGGTAAAAGAAGAGTTCTCGTCAAAGATGAGGTGAAACTTATCGATCATTACATGGCCATTCAAAAGGCACGATTTGGAAGCCGCTTGAATGTAGAGCTGGAAATCGATGAACGGAGCTCAGAGCTTAGCGTGCCGCCAATGTTACTGCTTCCATTGGTTGAAAATGTCATCAAACATGCTGTAAGCAAATCGAATAAAAGCATCACTTTGAAAGTCACTACGCGTTACTCAGAAAAACATTTATTAATGACCATCTGTAATAGTTGGCCAGAGCAGATACCTCCAAAGTTTATACCCAATGGTGGTCACCAGAATATTATTGATACCTTGAAGCTGGAATATAGTGACGCTTCTTTCACTATTGATTTTTCAAATGCTATGGTCTTGGCTACCATCAGTATAAATCATGACTTCAGTGGTGAGCTGGATGCGTAAAGTCATTGTTATCGACGATGAGGTTTCAGCAACGCAAGGCCTTAAAAGAGATCTGGATAATATTCCTGAAGTAGAGGTCATTGGCTGTTATAACAACCCAGAGCAAGGCATTGAGGCCATCTGCCAACTATTACCCGATATCGTGTTTCTCGATATAGAGATGCCAGTTGTTGATGGTTTTATGGTTGCAAAAGCAACTGAGCATATCAATTATCATTTAGTGTTTGTAACCGCATATGCCGAGCATGCATTAACGGCTTTCGATACCAAGGTTGTAGACTACTTACTCAAACCTGTTCGTCCAAGTAGGCTTATTCGCTGTTTAGAAAAAATTGAACGATTATCACACGATACCGTTATACCTGCTGTCACTGAGATCGCCGTTTACGATGGTAAAAGAAATCATCTACTTGCATCTAACGACATCAGTTTTATTGAAAGCATCGGTCGATATCAACGAGTTAACCTGACCGCTTATGGGAGAAGCCGATTCAATTTGGATAGTATTATAACTGAAGAGAGTATGGCGAATTTTGAGTTACAGCTCGACTCAGAACGGTTCATGCGGATCCATCGTAGTTATATCGTTAACTTAACTCAGGTTGCTCAAGTGCTGCGTCAGTCAAGGCATACCTTGGTCAAGTTGTTTGATGTAGATGAACCTATCAGTGTAGCGCGAGCAAAAGTTGGATTACTCAATGAGTATTTGCTTCAGTGCAGATAGGCATTGTTTATTAAACTAAGAAAGGTGGTTTTTCTCAATTCGAACAGTTGAACTAAATCTAGAATAAATCAACTCTGTTCGTCGTGCGAAGCCTACTCAAATGAATATTTATTAACACTTACTAAAGTTGTCATGGTTCCGAATTAACTGTCGAAGAGCCTAATATTGTAGCAGTTTATTTAACATGCGCCAACGACACTTTTTATTTATAACTTAAGTTATTGGATAGGCATGTGCCGTTACATCATGGTATTTATCATTAGTTATTACTGAGCAGTCAATATAAATTTCGTTAGATTGAATAATAACAAACTTAAAGTGTGACCTCCATTTGTCTATTGTGAAAGGTGTATCTTTGCACAGTCTATATCTAAGTCTCTCCATCTATTATTTATTGCGTGAGTGTTCTTTGAATTGTTTCAAACTATATGGTTGTTTATAGGTAATAACAATTGAATTTACTCTAGGTAAGCCAGACGTATCAGGCTTTAAATCATACTAATAAATAAAACTATCACCTTTATATTGGCCAAGACCATCGTCGACATTTCAGATGATGGACAGATTGAGTTTTTTGCTAAATATATTGAGACCTAATGATGAAAATAGGTAAACGAATGAAAAAACATAATGCACTAAAGTCGGTACTGCCGGCTATATTATTATCTACGCTAACCGCTTGCGGAGGCTCAGACAGTGATCCTGTTACCGAGGTGCCACCCACAGAGCCACCGGTAGCCAGCAAGCCACACGAATCGCTGGATCTTGTGCAACCACGAAAGGCCGTTTTTAATGGTGATATCACCGTCTACCTGGGTAGATGGTACCCTTGTATGGAACGTGAGTACAAAGGCGATGGCGTCGATGTTAGCCAGTACTGTACTGGCGATGAAGCCCCGACGCCTATGGGGAAATATAATGATAATGAGCTCAACCGCAATAAGATCACCCCGGATGATAGTAAGTACATCTTCAAGGTAAACGCCGATGACATTAAGGCCTATGCGGCTCAGCCTGATTCACTCATTCCGCTGCGTCCCGATGTGTATGCTGATGGCCACTTCTCGGTAATGGATATAGTGCTTTACGCCTCCCACGTTCGTGACGACCTGGATGTAAAGGCAATTTGGAACGAAGAGCTTGGTACCCACCTGCTAAGCACTGCCTGGGACACCGATGGCGATGGAACCTTGTCTGAAACCGAATTGAGTAACAGGAGCACCGACTGGTACCCCTCCTACATCTGGCACGACGGAGAGTTCGATCGCCTCCAAGGCACGCCAAACTTAGAAACGGTTTATGTTCGCGCCGATCTTGGCTTGGCCAAGAGCAAGATGCGTATTCGCATGCAGCCATACAACCGCGCGGTGACCGAGCGTCGCAATATGCAGTTTAAACTGCAAGCAGACCGCAAGCGTGCAAATGGCGACAAGATGGTCATGCCTTTGGTGTGGGCAATTGATGCTCAGGGCAATGATATAGTAAAAGTTCAGAACCTTGAGGTAACTGCACACGACCTTCGCACCGATATCTTTCAGCCCGGTGTGATCACATCCATGGATGTGTGGCTGTCGCTTCAGGACCAGGGATTGGCCGATGTGCGCTTCACCTATTGGGGCACCATGTCTACCAGCTCTGAAGTTAACAACTACGCGCTGACGTCCGTCAATGGCCTGCGTGCTCAGGGAATGGTGGGCTGGGCTGCGGCAACCGGCGAAATGTTTACGTTTCAGGACTTTTTTCTCGATGATCTTGAGTGGCCTGTTCCGAGCGACCTGATTGCTGCTGACAAAGGTGAAGGCGATCCTAAGCTTAAGGGCAAGTGTCAGTGGATGCATGGCGGTCAGGGCCATACCATTGAATCTGCTCAGGTCTGTATCGACGAGTGGTATAACAAATTTGGTGGATTTATGGATCACGATATGCCCGATCAGGAGGTCATGCACTATCCAAAGGGAGTGATTTTTGCTGGCTATCAGACGTGGATGCCTGCGCAGTTTGACATCACCGAACGCCATTTCGTCGATGAAAGTGGTAACTATGAAAACCAGGTGATAGCCGATATCAATGACGCCATCGCGCCGTTGACTGACGATCATTTTGGCTGGGGGATAGCCGATTGCCGCAATTGTCACGACGATGTGCATAAGGGATCGTTAGGGGTAGAGCAGCCCTATGAATGTGCCACCTGTCACGGTAGCAATGGCGCAATGAAAGGCCACGGTGAAGTGAGCCGCTGTTTTTGGTGTCACACCGAAGATAATCAAATGGCTCACCACGGTTCGGCCTCGGGCTTCATGAAGTTCGGCGATGTTGTGTGCGATGGCACCAGCGTGACCGGCTTGAACCTTGCCGGTATGGAAGAGGGATCGTGTGCCGGTGCGGTAAATGAACTGGATAAGGAACGCCTAAGCGGTCCAAATGGCGAGTGGGGCGGCATCAAGCAACCTATCCACGATCAAGCAGATAACCTTAAGTACTATGGGGAAAATGAACGTACGGGTATCAACAGCGACTGGCACAATAGTGAGGATTTCCCGGACCCATACTCATGTGTAACTTGTCATCCTAATGACTAACCACTTGATAAACCACTTGATAAACGAAGGGAGACAAACCTCGATACGATAAGGTTTGATACTGGCAAATTTACAGTATCGATTTTGATGCAATGATCAGTTGCAAACGTTTAAATTGAGTTTTCTTCCCTGCAAGGTTTAATCAGGTTTCTTCGTTTGCTGCACCCATGATCATAAACGCTACCTTTTCAGAAATTGAGAGGGTAGCAATAAAAACTCGCAAGTTTATCGCTTTACTTGCTCACCAACCTTACCGGGAATAGAGGCATCTATTCCCGGTTTTTTATCCGCTTAATAAAGCCTTCTTCTCCGCTACCACCTGCTCTTGAGTACACACTCATGTAAGCAGTAAGTGAGTCGCTCTCAAAGCACATCATTAAATAGCTCAACATAATAGCTCAGTATAAAAGTGAATCATGGTAAGCCAGCTCTTTATATGGGTAAGATGGCAGATTATCTTTTACTGCTATATGTAGCCATTGCAGCCAGTAACCAAGCAATAGTGTATGGGAGTGAATAAAAAGCACATAGGCTTGTCTGGGTGAGACGTAGTTGTTGGCCGGTAAGCTTTATAAGCCGCTAAGTTAATGAACAATTCATGGATTGTACTTGCGATACATGAGTTAATTGATGACGTTCAGAGCTTGAGAAACGCAGATAAAAAATCCGAGCACTGAAACAGCACTCGGATTTTTAATAACTCATTGGTTAGTTGGCTCTATTAACCGTTCACTTTACACTCAGTGATCGGCATTGTGGTTATTGATGTTCTACTCTGCAGCCTGGTGACAGGTTATACAGGAGTAGGTACCCGGGAAGCTCTTACTTAGGCTGTAGGCATTGTTGTGGGGAACCCACATAGGACCAAACAACTCAATTTCTCCATTGTGCGCCGTAGGCGCGCGAGGAACATAGTGCTGCCCCGTCTCGTAATGCGGGTCACCGGCATAATAGGATACGGTGTCCTGGTTGCTGCGATTGTCATCCGGTTGCAACAGGAACTGTGCACTGGCTTCACCATGATTAGGCATTACCGGTGCGTAGTCCTGGTTGGGGTCATTCTTTGCATTGTGACAGAAGCTACAACGAGTTTCTTGAGCATGACGAGGAGTGGCTCCGTTGTTGCCGTGGCAGGTGGCACAGTAATGTGGTTGCTGTACATCAAACCCATCCGACGCGTTAACCGGCCATGAGGCACCGCCATGACCTTTTGGATCTCTCTGGTCGTTGTGACATTGAGTACAATCAGCAATCTTCCAGCCAAAATGCGTTTGTTTAAGAATTGGTGCGTTTCCTACCGGACTTTCTTCAGTGGCAGGTATCAATTTACGAACAACTGCTGTGTCGCATTCGCCACTTTTACAAGAAGAGGAGTCATAGTTACCAAAATCGCTACGTAGCAACTTGTTGTCATCGACGAACACCTGAAGCTGCTGATCCGGCTCAAGATCGTTACCAATAATATGGGTGTAGCCCAAAAATAGGAAATCGACACCATAGTTGTTTACAGTATTGTAGTGGTCGGTATTGGTCAGGTGACCGCCGCTGCCGTTGTGCTGGTTGAACCAGCGGTCACACTCGGCTTGACCCTGTGACCACATTCCACTACCACCAACAGCTGCAGACGGGCCTCCTTTATCATTCATATGCATGCAGTTGGGCTGTGTGCTGAAGTCAGCCAGTAAAGCAGCCGGGTTTTGTATAAGTCGCCCCCACCAGTTTGCCCAACCTTTGCCCTGACCCAGTGGACCTCTGGATAATGCAAAGCCGTTAAAGGGGACACCGGTACTCAACGTTGGCCAGAAACTGAATTTTAGATCAACGTCATAGTCGGCTGCGGCGCTGAGAAAATAGTCCATGCCAGTGATGACATCAGTCTGGAAGACATCATTACGTAAATTAAACGGACGAACTTCCAGTTTGGTTGCGATGATACCACTATCCCCTGGTACCGCATCAGGGTGTTCGTCGACTATCAGACGAAGCGCATCAATGACAACTTTGCCACCATTTTGCTGTTTTTTATCAATCTCATGTTTCCAGGCTAAATGTCGACGACCATTCATTGCTTCACCGGTCGGCAAGAAACGAATCACATCTTCAGGTTTTAACCAGTACTCATCCATACGGCTGTACATATGGAAGGTGAGTCCACCAAGATAGTCCTTGTTGTCACCGTTGGAAGCCATTAGCTGAAAGTGCCACAGGTCACTGTTCGAGTTCGCGCCATCGTTAGTAAAATCACCATCGCCATTTTCATCCCAAGAAAGAGTGAATTCGTGGGTTTTATATTCAGATTCTTTAGGGGTGATAATTTTGTTAAATTGAAGATCACTTCGAGTAGCGACTAGGTAGCGAAGTAGATCAAATACAGAGTAGTGACCATCAACGAAGATATCCGGCCGAGCTGTTCCCGCACCAAGACCGTCGGGATTCGTTTGCAGTACCCGATCAATGTCACTGCCTAATGTATTGAGTTCAAGCCCTAATTCAACTCTAACCCCTGCGGCGGAGGAGTCCCAACGATTTATCCAGCCATCACCGTTTAAGTCATAGCTCATGTCACCCTGCAGGGCTAGTGCAGCTCCTTCGTTGATGTACTGTATGACTTTTTCTTCACTCTCTCCCAAAAATACATCAAATTTCCCTGCAATTCTTGATGCATTAAATTTATCGGTTACAGGGGTTTCAATATAATTCCAAGCTTCATTTACTGGCTTATCAACTGGCGGCTCTACAGGAGGCGGTGTGGTTGAGTTGTCATCACTACCACATGCCGAAAGCCCCAGAGCGAAAGACACTGCCAAAGCAAGTTTCTTATTCATCTTAACTCCAATATTTAATAAGTTATTTTAATAGTGTTTTTGCAAATATATTTTATCAATTTAGATGCTCTCAAAAAGATGCGGGGTGCACGTAGTAATAGAGCCAAATGAAAGTGAGGGGTAAGTCGCAAAGCTTGAGGATTAATGTATTTTAGGTGTGAGCAGGCCCTCAAAATAAGTTTTATTTATATACCTATTAATACGTGGATGGATAGCCTCTCCAATAAACATGCTGTTAATTAATAAGTGAATAATGTGTGTTGGCCACTTATTGCGTGGGGCGGTTGTGTTATTGGATGTTTTGATTGGCTTGCGTGTATGGGCTGCTGGTTTAATTTTTCTGGCTCTATACGTGTTATATTTTATAGGGGAGGGGAAGAAGTTTACAATATAACTCATGGTTGAGGGTGAATTAAGTTAATGCTTGATGTGTTTTGCAATCTATATAAGGTTGGATTAATCAATGCAGTGTTTTGGTTTACTACCCCTGCGTAATTAAATTTTATATAAAAAAGATGCCACTTATTGAAATTAGTGGCATCTCTTATCACTTTAACTCATTAAAGATTACTTACTTGCGTCTTCAAATCGTTGCCAGCGTTCTTGGCCTTTAAGCAGCTTAGCTCGCTCTACGTCATTGAATATGCCAATCGTAGGCATTTCTGACTTATGACATGAGGCGCAGGCGTTCGGCAATACGGCTGCAGTAGTACACACATATGAATTCGGTACGTATGGACCATTGGCATAACAGCCTGGCCCCCAACCTACTGCCATATTGAAGTAATATTGTAACTGTGGATTATCGCCTTCATTTCGGCTGTAAGGTATGAGTGCATCATAGTTAGCTAAAGACTCTGTCGGTGAGATCACCTTGAAGTCATGTGTACTATTGTCCCACATGGTCGCAGTTGAGCCAATTGCAGTTGAATGGCAGTCCATACAAGTTGCGCCAACCATGTCATGGATAGCCATCTTATGATCCGCGTCTTTATCTGCATGGCAGCTTTGGCAGAGTTTTTCGGGATCGTCGGCAGGGGCCTTAATCTCCATACTGTGTGGATCATGACAATCGACACAGGCAAGCCCTATGGCTGCATGTTTAGAGCTATTGTATTCAAGTACCGAATTTTTCTGCCCCTTGATTCGATCTGTTCCTAACCACATACCCTGAGGATCGAATGTTGTAAAATCAAGCACCTTATCACCGACTTTAAACTGTTGCCCCACCTCTGTGGTTGGATTACCTTCATCATCCAGTACAAACTTATAGAGCTGAGAGTATAGGGGCATATCGTGATGCTTAGACATCTGGTGACACTGAATACAGCTGTCATTCTTCTGCTCAAGTGTCATCTTTCCAGGGTTAGTGATCTGATCGGCATCCATGGAAGTAGCATGGTTTGAGCCTGCGTTATGGCATTTTTCACAGGAGATACCGTCTTCGACATCACCGCTGTGCATGTTTGCTGAACTGACTAACATACCAGGGACACCGCCCTTGCCATAGTTCTCTGTTTTCTCCCACCCTGTTATTATTGAATTTGTTGTATGGCATTGCATGCACTGATTTTCCCAGCTCATCCTGTGCAGTTCTTCGCCAACGGGTACGCCATTAGTGTGGATGTCATCCATCTTTCTCAGGCTGCCATCCTTATTCCAAAATACCGAGGTGGTATAGAAAGATGAAAACCACTGGGCGTTGCCGTCATTATACCAGGCAAATGGCATCATGAAGCCAATCGCATCTTGAGGATCTGCTGATTTTTGTGGGTAATCGTAAGAGACAAACTGCTTAGAAGTCGTTGCCGAGATCCCATCGATACGATAGGTTTGGCTGTTTGCCGCATCGACTCTATCGATCAGAGTAGCGTAATATTTACCATCATCGCCCTTATAGGTGCTTATCTGGTTGGGGCTAAATTTAATGGTATGGGTAATAGGCTCAGCTTCAGTTCCCCAGTCTAGCTCTGGTATGATCTTCTCGATGGTTTTATTAGGGTCGTCAGTGTATAGCGTGCGGTAATCCTGTGCATGCCTGGTATCTTTCCAGTCGTTATAGATATTGGTATGGCATGTTTTACAGGTTTGAGCCGTTACATATTCAGCTTCTGCTACCGGTGGTTGTGGCGGTTGACCGTTTTGCACTACCGTTACAGTCAGTGTCGATGTTGATTCCAATAGGCCATCGGTGATCCGATAAGTAAACACCTTCTCACCTGGTGTGTCATCCTCAGCTGAAATATAGCTAACTTTATTATTTTTAATTTCCAGGCTTTCAGCTGAAACCAGAGTTAACGCATCACCATTAGGGTCGACATCATTAGCCAGAACATCGATAGAGACTGTATCCCCCTGATTCACTGTGGCGACATCAGGCATGGCTATTGGTGCTGAATTAAGAGGGATATCATCCGAATCGTCACTGCTATTACAACCGAATAGTATCGGCAATAATGCAACATATACCAGACTTAATTTTTTCATCATCGTCTTCCTTATTTATATCTATTTTATTGTTGTAAACTTTTTGGAATTTACTTGTTTATTGTATCTGGTCTGTTTAATAGTTTATCCGTGCCGAATTACACAGAAATCAAAACTGTGACTTATAACATTGACAAGGAGAGAATGTGAAGTGGAGGGGGGCTGTGAATTGAGTTTAGGCAATAAGAGAATAATAAAGTTGTTATTGACGATGTGTCTAACTGGTAACTTGAAATCAACCAAAGGTTGGTTTCAAGTTATTCAATGCAGCAAAATAAACTTTTTTAGCTTACATTGATAAACCCTTTGTCACTCAATGTATTTACTGTGACCTGTATTTTGTTGATGTCATATTCACTGGATGGTCCCGGCGTCCATTCCAGATCGTCTAATATAGGATCGAGTAGAGGAATTAGCATGTCGAGTTTAATTTTCCGTTTAGGTGTGTAACGGTTACCGGCAATAACATTAAGCCCTCTGGTAACAATTTGCATATATATCATCTGACGCTTGGCTTTTGTTAGATTGGCATTAATGATTTTTGATTCTTTCAGAGATGTATATTGATAGAGGAACTTGTTAGTTAGTATTTCAATCTGTTTTTTCATCTCATCGGTAAACTCAGTGCGCGCATTTTTATACAGGGCGTAATTGGTGATCAAAAAACGATCGGCGACACTAGCTTCATCATTTTTAATTGAGAAGTATGTGTAGTAGACATGGGATATAATCTTCTCTTTTCCAGTTAGTTCTGCCTGATGTAGATAATCCATGACCTGTATATGTTTTTTTAATTTGTTGGTAAAAATAGTACACAGCAACTCATCTTTCGATTGAAACTCGCGGTATAGGCTTCCATTAGACACACCGCTAAGCTTACTCAGCTCCTTAAAGGAAAAATCAAACACGCCTTTCTCGTCGATCAATTCTTCTGCAGCACTAATTATTTTAGCGATTTTGATCTCTTTGGTTGCATTAGGCATGGCTTTTCCTTAACTGATAAACATGTAGCGATAAAAGTTGTAGCTTCGATATTATGACACTTACCAAATCATTATACGGCCTCTTTAAGCATGCTGGTGACTGGTTAACCAACCTTGTTGCATTGCCTGGAATACCATACTCGATTTGTTGCTTGCCCCAAGGACCTCTTTAGCTACATCAATATGGTAGTCGACACCTCGTTTGGTTAAGTTGAACAACTCACTGACCTCGTCACGGTCAAGACCAAGTGCTATCATCTTTACAACATCTTT
>Ga0316198_10002548_pt1 | contig 11001 bp, 8 predicted proteins | sample OudBieAanoxic_MG_FD_204935 | JGI IMG/M metagenome (GOLD analysis project Ga0316198, IMG submission 204935) | Coastal sediment microbial communities from Oude Bieten Haven, Netherlands - site A anoxic | ecosystem: Environmental > Aquatic > Marine > Coastal > Sediment | place: Netherlands... | reverse complement strand
AACATATGTTACTCAGGAAATGCTCAATGATGAAATGGGTTGGGAAGAAGATGTCTGGATTTTTGCAGATAAAAATCAGTATATAAATATCGGCTTTTGGATTCTTGTCAAAAAGCAGGAACCCATGCATGAAGATGCTAATCAAAATGTATTAATTAACAACTGGATAAGACTAATAAACTCTGAGAGTCCTATTTCTTCGCGTTTTTATAATTATAGGAAGATACAATATCTTTTAGTTTCTTATGCTCCACCTTCCCAATCTGATGAATTTACCGGAACCTTATTTACAAAAATGGATGAGAAGCTTAAAGATATTTGTAAGATACAGCTTTGGATAAATACAGAAACTTTTTTTATTTCAAAAGGTATTATTCAGGTAGAAGGGTATGTAGATGATGAATATATATTTTTTAAAGATAGCATTGTCTTTGGTGGTTATAATGAATCTGTGGAAATAAATGTTCCAGAAGAGTTTCAGGTTATGGAATAATGTAAAAGGGATATTTTAAAATGTCCCTTTTTTAAAATTTGAATTTTAAAATATTATCAAGCGTACTTAAACGACAATAAAAATAAAGGGAGTAGGAAAATGAAAAAAATAAAGAAACTCCATACACAGGAAAAGTTATTGATTATTATGAAAGTGGAAAAATCCAAGTTATAGGAAATTATAAAGATGGGAAACTAATTAATAAAAATTAGAGAACTCGCTTCTAATAAAAAAGTAACTAATCACAATGGGATTAGTTGCTTTTTTTATTATTCTCCTTGACATCGCTGTATAAATATTGTATTATAACCACATAAATTAACTCGTATATGCTCTTGATAAGGAGGAGCGTTTCTACAGGTCACCGTAAACGACCTACTATGAGTGAAAAAATTAAGTATATATGGTGGATTCTATCTAATGTAAATTAGGAGGATTCTTTAACCTAGATGCCTATTTTCTCACTTGTTGGGAGGAGTGGGCATTTTTTTGTTTACTCGAGCCACGATTAGAGTTATAAAAAGACTTTAGGAGGAATAAAATGAAAAATAGATCACCGTATGACTTAGATGGAGTACCAGTACTTAAGGAAGCTATACCATTAGGATTGCAGCATATACTAGCTATGTTTGTTAGTAACCTGGCACCGATATTGATAGTTGGAGGAGTTATAGGAATCCCAAGTGATAAATTGACATTTTTAATTCAATGTACTATGTTTGTATCAGGATTAAATACATTGATCCAAGCGTACAGAATAGGGCCTATTGGAGCTAGATTACCAGTTGTTGTGGGAACAAGTTTTGCATTTGTACCTGTAGCTATCTCAATTGGATTGAAATATGGATTTGAGGGTGTGTTAGGAGCAGCCTTGGTAGGTGGATTATTCGAGGCATTTATTGGATTATTCATGAGAAAAGTTAGAAAGTTTTTCCCACCAATCGTAACAGGTGTAGTAGTATTATCTATCGGATTATCTTTATTACCGGTTGGGATAAAAAACTTAGCTGGTGGATTTGGAGCAAAAGATTTTGGATCGCTGTCAAATCTTCTTTTAGGTGGAACAGTATTAATAGTTGTTATTATCTTCAATCAATTTGCAAAAGGTATTTGGAGAACAGCAGCAATAGCAGTTGGAACAACAGCAGGAATAATAATGGCAGGATTTATGGGGAAGATTGATTTTAGTGCTGTAAGCCAGGCCAGTTACTTCGTAGTACCGAAGCCATTCACATATGGATTAGAATTTCATTTAGATGCCATATTAGCAATGATGCTGATGTATGTGGTGTCAGCTGTGGAGACGGTAGGAGACATGTCAGGTGTAACAATGGGTGGAGCTAATAGAGAGGTAACGGATAAGGAACTATCCGGAGGAATATTAGCCGATGGTTTTGGAGGAGTGATAGCAGCTTCATTCAGTATCTTACCGACTACTTCATTCAGCCAAAATACAGGAATTGTAGCCATGACAGGAGTTATGAGTAGATTTGTTGTAGGAACAGGGGCTATGTTCTTGATAGCAGGAGCATTTCTACCAAAAATAGGAGCATTAATATCTGTAATACCTGCAAGTGTTATAGGTGGAAGTTTGGTTATGTTGTTTGCAATGATAGCTATCAGTGGAATAAACTTGATCACAAAAGAAAAATTAGTAGGCAGAAATGCAGTTATAGTAGCTGTAGCTTTAGGATTAGGATTTGGAATGGGAAGTGTTCCGGAAGCATTAACTTATTTGCCGGAATCATTCAAATTAATCTTTGGAGGATCTGGAATAGTTGTATCAGCTGGAATAGCAGTTGTATTAAATGTAATCCTGCCTAAAGAGATAGAGCAAAAAGAAAAAGAGACAGAGAAAAAAGAGGAAATCAAATTAAAAAGAGCATAGATGTTTTGAACTAAGTAAAACAGCTGAAATTACTTTTCAGCTGTTTTTTTTTAAAAGTGTAAGATATAGAAAAGGAAAAATGAGAAAATCGTAGTAAAAAATAAGAAAAAGTGTAGGAGGAGAGTATGTTTACAATAAAACAGCATTTAATGGCTCAGTCCATAGAAGAAGGGTATGAAATTTTAGTTAAAAATAGAAACAACGTGATATTAGGTGGGACAGCCTTTTTGAAATTGGGAAATAAAAATATTAATATTGGAATAGATCTGTCTAATCTGGAACTGGATTATATAAGGGAAGATGAAAATAATATAGAAATAGGCCCTATGACGACTTTTAGGAGTATTGAAATAAGTGAGTTGTTGAAAGAACATTTTGGCGGGATAGTGGCCAAATCAGTGGAAGAGATAGTAGGAATACAGTTAAGATCTGTTATCACAGCAGGAGCTACTGCAGCTTCTAAATATGGGTTTTCAGACTTTATAACAGCACTCCTATCACTAGATACTCATATAGAGTTATATAAGGGTGGAATAATGTCCTTAGAGGAATATTTGGCTGAAGAAAAGGTGCCTAAAGATATACTGTTGCGGATTATAATTAAAAAAGATGGGAAAAGGGCAGCTTTTAAAGCTATGAGAAATTCAAAGAGTGACTATGCTATCTTAAATTGTGCTGTCTCCTACCTAGATGGTGAATACAGAGTGGCTGTAGGAGCCAGGCCTGGAAGAGCAGTGGTAAAAACTATTAGTGAGGAAGCCTTAGTAAGTAATGAAAAAATAGAAGAGATGGTAAGTGAGGTAAAGTTTGGAACAAATATGAGAGCCAGCGGAGAATACAGAGAGATGATAGCAAAAGTTTTAATCAAGAGATGTATAGAAGAACTAAAAAGTGAGAAGTAAAAAATGAAACGTTAGCCGCACAGAGTCTGAGTCAATCTGTATAAAAAAGGGGATGAATTTTAGTGGAAATTAAATTAAAAATAAACGGTATAAATAAAGAGATAATGATAAAAGAGGGGGAATATCTGCAGTCAGCTCTAAAAAAACTGGGATTCCTAAATGTGAGAAAGGGCTGTGAAACTGGTTCTTGTGGACTCTGTACAGTATTATTAAATGGTAAACCAACCCTTTCTTGTTCAACATTGGCTGTGAGAGGGGTCGGGAAAGACATTACCACCTTAGAGGGAGAGAGTATAGAGGTTACAAAATTTGCTGAAGTTTTGACCGATGAAGGAGCAGACCAATGTGGATATTGTTCTCCTGGGTTCACTCTGACTGTAATAGCTATGAAAAGGGAATTGGAATCTCCTACAATAGATGAGATAAAACATTATTTAACTGGAAACCTATGCAGATGTACCGGGTATATGGGACAGCTTAGAGCAGTTAAAAAATATATGGAGGTAAAATAATGAACTATGTTGGTAAAGGGATCAAAAAGATAGACGGGATGGGGCTTATTAAGGGAGCTACATCTTATACTGAAGATATTGCATTAGGACACAACTATCTCACTGTGAAATTACTTCGTAGTCCCCATGCTTTTGCCAGGATAAAAAATATAGATACAACTATCGCTTCTAAGATAGAGGGGATAGAGTGTATATTGACATATAAAGATGTAACTGATAAAAGATTTACTCTGGCTGGGCAGTCTTTCCCTGAACCGTCTCCCCATGACAGGAGAATATTGGGAGAATATGTAAGGTATGTAGGGGATGAAGTAGCTATAGTAGCAGGAAAAGATGAGGAGTCTGTATTAAAGGCTATGAAATTAATCAAAGTAGATTATGAAATATTAGAACCTGTATTAGACTTTGAAAAAGCCATAGATCATAAGAGTATAATACATACTGAGAAACCATACACAAGTTTTAACTACGGGAATGAACACCTGAGAAATATAGCTGCTCAAGATCTGCTTGTAGAAGGGGATATAGAAAAAGAAATGGCAGATTCAGATATAGTGATAGAGCACAGCTATCATACACAGGCCCAGATCCATGGGATGATGGAAAACTATATAGCAGTTACCTATATGGATTTCCAAAGCAGGATGAATATAATCTCTTCTACTCAGATACCGTTTCATGTGAGAAGACACATATCTAAGATACTAGATATTCCAAGGAGTAAGATAAAAGTTATAAAACCCCGTGTAGGAGGAGGATTCGGCGGTAAACAAACTGCCCCAATGGAGATCTATCCTGCACTTATAACAAAGGTAACTGGAAAACCTGCAAAATTGGTATATAACAGAAAGGAAACTCATACTTGTACCACTACCAGACATGAGATGAAATTAACTGTTAAATTAGGGGCTACTAAGGATGGGATAATAAATGCTGTAGATATTCATGGATTATCCAATACAGGAGCATATGGTGAACATGCATGGACTGTATTTAGTGTAGTAGGGCAAAAAACACTGCCAATGTATAGAGCCAAAGCACGTAGATTTTATGGAGAAGTGGTCTATACCAATATGACAACAGCAGGAGCCTTTAGAGGGTATGGTGCCACACAGGGAACTTTTGCATTAGAATCAGCAGTTAATGAGTTGGCTAAAAAGCTGGATATGGATCCAAGCCTGATACGGGAGAAAAATTTGGTAAAGCAGGGAGAGGTAAATCCTACTCTCAATAGTTTTGTAGGAGAGAAATCTATAAAGTTAGACAGTAGTACCCTGGATGAGTGTATTGCCCGTGGTAAGGAGATGATTGGATGGGATAAAAAATACCCTATGCAAAAGATATCTCCCACAAAAGCCAGAGGTATAGGGATGGCTGTGACTATGCAGGGATCTGGAATCCATGGTATAGATACGGCGTCTGCAACATTAAAACTAAATGATGATGGATTTTATACATTGTTAGTAGGAGTAAGTGATATGGGGCAGGGGTGTGATACGGTAGTTGCCCAGATGGCTGCGGAGATATTATGCGTGCCTGTATCCAAGATAATAGTAAATAGTACAGATACAGATGTAAATCCATATGATCCAGGGGCCTATGCTTCTAGTGGAACCTATGTAACTGGAAATGCAGTTATAAAAGCAGCTAACCTCATGGTAGAAAAGATTATAGAGGGGGCCTCTAAGATATTGGATATCCCTGCAGAAGATATAGAGTTTAATGGGGAATCACTGTCGTTAAAAGATGGGGATGAGATCTCGCTGGATAAGATAGCACATAGACTGGTATCATATGAAGGACAGAATCAAATCATAACCACCGGTACTTGGGGCGGATATACTTCTCCACCACCATTCATAGCAGGATTTGCTGAAGTTGAGGTTGACCTGGAGACTGGGAAGGTAGAAATGATAGATTATGCAGCAGTAGTTGACTGTGGTACAGTGATCAATCCAAACCTGGCTCGTATCCAAGTAGAGGGAGGAGTAGCCCAGGGGATAGGACTGGCATTATTTGAGGATATAAAGTATGATGAAAAAGGAAAGATGATCTCCGATACATTCATGCAGTATAAGATACCATCTAGATGTGATGTAGGAGATATCAGGGTAGAGTTCAAACCTAGTTTTGAACATACAGGCCCATTTGGTGCAAAATCAATAGGAGAGGTAGTAATCAATACGTCTGCTCCTGCCATTGCAGATGCAGTAGCAAATGCTACAGGGGTAAGGATAAGAAAGTTACCTATAACACCTGAAAAAGTACTCATGGGAATGATGAAGCAACGTGACGTTGCATCCAGAAAGCTATAATCTAGAATTTTATCTCAAAATTCTATGTTTGTAAAGTAAACAACTATTATTTAGGAAATTATAAAAAATAAAGACACGGAAGAGGTATTTTATGAAAAATTTAAACTTGAAGAAAGGAGATGTAGTATCTATAGTAGGGGCAGGAGGGAAGACCACCCTACTCAATTATCTGTCCAATAAATACAGCCTGGACAATTCTGTGCTTATGACTACAACTACGAAAATATATCCTCCTAAAAATTATGATTATATTTACCATAGTATAAATTTTTTAGATACAGTATCTTTACCACTAAAAAATAATCTTTATGTGACAGCTCCTAAATACAAGGATAAATTGTCTAGTCTTCCTATGGAGGATCTAGATACTCTAGTAAAATATTTTGACTATACTTTCATAGAGGCAGATGGTTCTCGGATGAAACCCTTGAAGGGTTGGAAAGGCAGTGAACCTGTGATTTGTGCGGAGACCACTGTAACTATAGGTGTAATAGACCTTACCCAGATAGGCAGGGCGATAGATGAAGATCTTGTCTACGAAATAGAATTATTTTGCAAATTGGTAGAAAAAAAGGTTGGAGAGACCATCACCATAGATGACTATATTAAAATTATTCTAAAAAAAGATGGCATCTTTAAAAATTCAAAGGGTAGAAAAATTATATTTTTCAGCAAGGTGGATCTAATGACAGATTTTAAAATTATTGAAGAGATAAAGGTTAAATTATACGATGAAAAATTTCATGGGGAAGTAGTAATGGGAGGGATTTTATGATTACAGCTATAGTTCTGGCCTCTGGATACAGTAAACGGATGGGAGAAAATAAACTCTTACTGTTAAAAGACGGTATTCCCTTGATTGAACACCTTTTGTGTCAATTGTCTCAGGTAAATTTTCACAAGATCATAGTAGTCACCCAGTATGAAGAAGTAGAAAAACTGACAAAATCATATGGTTATTTATCCATTATAAATGGTACTCCCCAAAAGGGGATCAGTGAAAGTATAAAATTGGGAGTAAAGAACACAGATATAGGTTCTAATTTCATGTTTTTTACCGGTGACCAGCCTTTTCTCAGGGGAGAAGTTATAAAAAAAATAATGAATGTTTCTGAGGATGGATATATAACGGTTCCAAGACTCATGGGAAAGAGAAAGAGTCCTGTGGTATTTGGCAAAGTTTACAGGGAGGAACTCCTAAAACTAGATGGGGATACTGGTGGTAAAGAAGTAATAAATAAAAATTTGAACAGTGTAAAATATATTGATTTTTCTAGTGGGGATGATTTCTTAGATATAGATACAAGAGAAGAATATGAAAAAATAAGGTAGGAGTTTCCTGCCTTATTTTTTAAAATTGCTTTTATAATCATTTTATAATTGTAATTTATACAATTATATGGTAAAACTTAAGTGTACTATATCTAGTATAGTAAAAACGTATAAACACAACAGGAGGGAATTTTTATGATAAAAATATATGGAAAAGAAAATTGCAGGCAGTGTGAGGAACTAAAGTCTAAACTAGTAAATAGTGGTGTCGAATTTAAATATATAGAAGACATTAAAGAATTGAGGATTGTAGCCAGCAAGGCTAAGATAATGTCAGCACCAATAATCGAATACAATGGTAAATTCTTTACTATGGATAGCTTTTTGAAAGAGGTAAAATAATATGAATAGAATGGTCATCAATAGAGATGGGGTAAGGGAACCTATAGATATAGATAAGATCAGAGAAAAATTAGTAAAAGCCTGTGACGGTCTGGATATAAATATGGTGGAATTAGAAAGTCATGTAGATACTATTTACCAAGAGGATATTACAACTAAGAGGATCCAGGAATCTCTGATTAATCTAACCGTGTCTATGACAAATTTTGAATCCAGTCACTGGACCAATGTCGGTGGCAGATTATTAATGATGGAGATTGAAAGGGAAGTATATCATGGCAGAGGGTATGCGTATAATGATTTTTATAAGACCATAAGTGATCTTTGTAAAAATAGTCTATATGATAATAGGTTATTGGATTATACAGAAAAAGAAATAATGGAACTGGGTAAATATATTGTTCCAGACAGAGACATGGATTATGATTATGCTGGAGCCAATATGTTTGTAAACAGGTACCTGCTGAAACACAAGGGGGAAGTCTGGGAGCTGCCTCAAGAGATTTTTATGGCTATTTCCATGATGCTCTCCCTGAATGAAAAAGAAAACAGGCTAGAGAGAGTAAAAAAATTCTATGATGTACTCTCATTAAGAAAGATATCTTTGGCAACACCAATTTTAGCTAACCTAAGAGTTCCCAATGGGAATCTTGCTTCCTGTTTTATAAGTGCTGTAGATGATAATATTGAATCTATATTTTATAATGTAGACTCAATAGCAAAAATAAGTAAAAACGGTGGAGGGGTAGGAGTAAATCTTTCCAGAATTAGGGGTAAGGGATCGGTCGTTAATGGATATCTAAATGCCAGTGGAGGAGTGATCCCGTGGATAAAGATAATAAATGATACAGCAGTAGCAGTAAACCAGCAGGGGAGGAGAGCAGGGGCTGTAACTGTGGCATTAGATACCTGGCATATAGACATGGAACAATTTTTAGAACTCCAGAGTGAGAACGGAGATCAAAGGGGGAAATCCTATGATATATATCCTCAGGTAGTGGTATCAGACCTGTTTATGAAAAGGGTGGAAGAAAACCAAAATTGGACTCTCTTTGATCCCTATGAAGTAAGAAAAAAATATGATATAGAACTATGTGAACTATATGGAGATAAATTTGAAGACGTATATGAGAACCTTGAAAAGGATGAAAGTCTTCAAATAATAAAAAAAATAAGTGCCCGTGAACTCCTAAAGGAGATCATGAAGACACAGATTGAAACAGGGATGCCCTATATCTTTTTTAAGGATACAGCAAATAGACTAAATCATAATCCTCATAGGGGGATGATAGGTAATGGAAACCTTTGCATGGAAAGTTTTTCTAATTTTTCTCCTACGAAAAAATTTAATGAAGGAAGAGAAGGTAATATTGGGATATCTAAAAATACGCTGGGAGAGGTTCATACCTGCAACCTGGTATCTTTAAATCTGGCAGAGATAGAAGATGAAGAACTGGAGGAGATCAGTATCTTAGCTGTAAGGCTGCTAGATAACACAATTGATCTTACAAAGTCACCCCTCAGAGAATCTGACAGGCATAATGATTTGTATAGAACTATCGGTGTAGGAGCCATGGGCCTGTCTGACTATTTGGCTTATAGATATCTTATGTACGAAGAGTCGGCAGAAGAGGTGGATAAATTATTTGAAAAGATTGCTCTTTACACTCTTAAAGGAAGTGCTCTTTTGGCCAAAGAAAGAGGGCAGTATAGGATGTTCTCTGGATCTAATTGGGATAAGGGAATCTTCTTTGGTCGAGAAAAACAACATTATATAGATAACTCGAAGATTGGTAGTGAGTGGGCAAAGGTATTTGAATTGGTAGCAGCTAATGGGATCAGAAATGGTGAGCTTACAGCAGTAGCTCCTAATACGTCTACATCACTGCTAATGGGTGCGACAGCCTCTGTAAATCCGGTGTTTTCTAGATTTTTTATTGAAAAAAATCAAAAAGGTGCAGTTCCACGTGTGGTAAAGCATCTAAATGATAGATCTTGGTTTTACAGTGAGGCCAAAAAAATAGATCCCAAAGAGTATGTCCATGTAATGAGTAAGATCTCTAGGTGGATTACCCAAGGTGTATCTATGGAATTATTGTTTGACCTAAATAAAGATATAAAGGCTAAAGATATATACGATACTATAATGACTGCGTGGAAGACTCAGTGTAAGTCGATATACTATACTAGAACTATTCAGAAAAACAGTAATATAGCAAGGGAAAAAGAGGAGTGTGAAAGCTGTAGTGGATAGAAAAAAAATATTTAACCCCTGTGGTATAGATACCTTAGACCAGAGAAAAATAATAGGTGGAGAAACAACTAATATATTCAACCTGAACAATGTTAAATACCAGTGGGCAAACAACCTGTATAGAACTATGATGGGAAACTTTTGGATTCCTGAAAAAACAGATCTGACCCAGGATAAAAATGATTACGTCAGCTTAGTAGATGAAGAAAAAGATGCATATGACGGGATATTGTCGTTTTTAGTATTCTTAGATAGTATCCAGACTAATAATATCCCGAATATTTCAAACTACATAACAGCTCCAGAGGTAAATTTGATCCTGGCTATCCAGACATATCAAGAAGCTATCCACTCCCAATCCTATCAATATATAATAGAGAGCATCCTGCCCAAGGAAAAAAGAAACCTTATATATGATAAGTGGAGAGATGATGAGGTATTGTTTGAAAGAAATCAGTATATAGCAAAGATATATCAAGATTTCATAGATATCCCCAGCAATAAAAATTTTGCCAGGGTACTGGTAGCGAACTTCTTATTGGAATCCCTGTATTTCTACAATGGGTTTAATTTCTTCTATCTACTGGCTAGCAGAAATAAGATGATGGGAACCTCTGATATCATTAAATTAATCAACAGAGATGAACTGTCCCATGTGGTGTTATTTCAAAATATGATAAATGAGATCAAACAAGAAAATATAGATTATTTTAGTGAAAAAGAGATCTATGAGATGTTTAACGTTGCTGTAGAACAGGAGATAAAGTGGAGTAAACATATTATAGGTAAAAAAATATTAGGAGTCACAGAGAAAACCATTGAAGATTATACTAAGTGGCTGGCCAACGAAAGACTTAGAAGCCTTGGTTTGAACAAACTTTATGATGGTTATGAAAAAAACCCGTACAAGCATCTGGAAAAATTAGCAGATACCGAGGGAGAGGGAAATGTAAAAGCTAATTT
>Ga0316198_10002547_pt1 | contig 11003 bp, 5 predicted proteins | sample OudBieAanoxic_MG_FD_204935 | JGI IMG/M metagenome (GOLD analysis project Ga0316198, IMG submission 204935) | Coastal sediment microbial communities from Oude Bieten Haven, Netherlands - site A anoxic | ecosystem: Environmental > Aquatic > Marine > Coastal > Sediment | place: Netherlands... | reverse complement strand
CCCATTATAAGGATTATTATAGCGGCAGGAATGGATAAATGTAATCTCCCGGTTATTCCAAAAACCGGAATTACGGAGATGATTATCATCCAAATTGTATACATTATTATCTGAATTGCGGTACCCTTATCCTTTTTACCTGTAGGTAACATTTTAAAACCCCCTTTTTGATAATCTTCATCCAGCATCCAGGCAAGCGCCCAAAAGTGAGGGAATTGCCAGAAAAATTGAATCATGAAAAGCGTTCCTGGTTCTATTCCGAAGTTATTCGTGGCAGCAACCCAGCCCAGCATAAATGGAATTGCTCCAGGAATTGCGCCAACAAAGACAGATAATGGTGTTTTTGTTTTTAAAGGTGTATAAACACTAGTATAAATGAATATTGATATGGCCCCGAACATAGCCGTTTTAGGATTTAGTACATAAAGGCTAACCAGGCCCAAAATTGTCATTAGTATGGCCAGGGTCATAGCTTTATTACTGGTCATCCTACCCGCCGGAATGGGCCTGTTCCTCGTCCTATTCATCAGAGCATCGAGGTCCTTTTCAATAACCTGATTAAAAGCATTTGACGCACCTACCATGCAGTAACCCCCAAATGCCAACAAAAGAAGTGATAAAGGGTTTACCTCATAGGCCCCTAAAAGATAGCCGGCTAAAGACGAAAAGACCACGCTAAGCGCGAGTCTCGATTTGGTAATCTCCTTAAAATCAGCAAAAGTCAATACGCTTTTTGTATTTTTTGCCGTTCCAACAGCCGTCTTCATTTGAAATCCTTAAAATATAGAAAGCGAATTAATGTGTTCGCTTTTATGAGGTGGCAAAGATAAGACCCATTAAATTTTCCTGCAACGAATTATGTTTGTTTATGTTATCTTTAAAGTACTCACTACTAAATATATAAATCTATGGCACTTTATAAAATTAAAGTTCAGCTTCTGATCTTTATTTCATCATTTTGTATTTCATTCTTATCTGCACAAGATAAGGAAGTGGTTATTAGCATTGATAAACTTTCAGACGATGTATATATGCTAACAGGGCAGGGTGGTAACATAGGTATTTATATAGGCCAGAAGAATGTCTTTATGATTGATGACCAATTTGATCGTTTGAGTGATAAAATAAAAGCTGCAATTAAATCACTTACAAATAAGCCCATTGCATTTCTTTTTAATACACATATGCACGGCGATCATACGGGAGGTAATGCAAGTTTTAATACAGACCTTACAACTCTGGTAGCGCATAACAATGTGCGAAAACGAGTTATGACCGGTCAGCAAAAAAAATTAGAGGATAAAAAGATTACCAAGGAATATTACGATAAAATGTTGCCGGAAGTTACCTTTTCGGAAGACATAAGCTTTTATGACGAAGATGAGACTATCATGGCATTTCATGTTCATAATGCCCACACAGATGGCGATGCAATGGTCTATTTCGTAAATAACGACGTTATACATATGGGAGATACTTATTTTGCCGGAAGATATCCCTATATTGACCTGAATAGCGGCGGTAGTTTACAGGGTTTTATTGATGCTCATAAAAAAGCACTATTGGTAATAGGAGATGAGACAAAGATAATTCCGGGTCATGGCAGGCCTTCCACAAAAAAAGAGCTCGAAATTTATGTTAGCATGTTAGAAGATGTAAAGACAAGTATTCTGGTTGCTATTGAGGCAGGGAAAAGTCTTGAAGAAGTAAAAACAGACAACAGCATTAGTGCGGCTTATGATAGTACTCATGGTACTGGGTTTATTAAGCCAGAAGTTATGCGGGAGACCTTCTATAAAAGTTTAAAAGGCGAATAATTTAGAAATGAAAAAAACCCTGCCATTGCCTGGTCAGGGTTTAAATATATTTTTAAATTTTCTATTTATTGTAGTTTAAAAGTAATTGGAATACTAAAAGGTACCCTAACCGCTCTTCCTCTTTGCTTCCCAGGAGTCATTTTAGGAAGTTTTTCAATAATACGCAATGCTTCAGCCTCCAAATTTTTATCTGGGCCTCTATATCTGATATTCCCAATACTACCATCTTTTTGAATGGTAAACATAACATTTACTCTTCCCTGCACACCCATTTCCTGAGCAATTTCCGGATAACGGAAGTTTTTACGAATATGTTTTTGCATCATTTCATTAAAACATGCTCTTTTATCGCTGGCTCCTTCACAACCAGGAAATATTGGCACATCTTCAATTACTGCAAACGGAACATCCACGTCTTCTTCCATCTCATCAACGTCAACATCCTCAACTTCTATAACCTCTTCTTCCTGGCTCGTCTCCGTTGATTCAATAACTGTTTCTTCTACTTCTTCCTCATCCTCTACAACTTCAATTACTTCAGGAGCAGCTGGTGGTGGAGGTGGTGGTGGAGTTTTGATCTGTTCTGTCATGGGAACTTCCTCATCCAAATTGTCCTCAACATTTAAAGAAATGTCATATTCATTAGATTTATCGTAAGTTTTCCACTCAAATGCGCCCCATACAATTAACATAACAAAGGCCAATCCTAAAACAAAATAGAGTCCACTATTTTTTCTTAAATCGGCTTTTGGATTCTTTTTTAGTTCCATCTTCTAAAATTTTAATATTCGCTAATTTAACTATTAATTTGATTAAAAAGCAATTAATCTTTCCATTTTAACTGCGTTTCACCCGAAAAAAGTTTAAATATTAAGCCTGCTCCAAAAAAAGCACCAAGGCTATTCGCAAGGACATCATAAAATTCTCCACTTCTGGTCTGGGTAAATGTATTTTGTATTACTTCAATAACTATACCATAAATAATAACAGCTAAGGCAGCAAAAATAATGGATCTGAATAAGTTTAGACGTCCTTTCGTCTGTTCTCTAATTAAAAGTATACCGAGAATTGAAGCGACAAAATAGAAAAAGAAATGAACCAATTTATCCAGGTGCGGGATATTTATTCCTTCGGTATCTATGTCTTCAAATGAGGATAGGCTAAGTACTGTTATAATTAATATCCAGCAGATAAAGCCGATAGTAAAACCATAATGTTTAAACACCAATAAGCTCCTTATAATCTGCTTCGCTCATAAGACTGTCGATCTCCGAGACATCACTTATCCTAACTTTAATCATCCAGCCATCGCCATAGGGATCTGTATTTACTTTTTCTGGTTCATCCTCCAGTAATTCGTTCAATTCGATAATCTCACCACTTAGTGGCAAAAAAAGATCAGAAACAGTTTTTACGGCTTCGACTGTACCAAAAACCTCATCCTTATCTATAGTTTCATCCACTGTCTCTACTTCAACATAAACTATATCACCAAGTTCTCCCTGCGCGAAATCTGTAATGCCAACGGTAGCGATATCACCATCAATCCTTATCCATTCGTGATCTTTGGTGTACTTTAATTCGGATGGTATATTCATTTTAATTCGTTTTATGTTGCCCGCAAATGTAGTAGATAATCCGTAGGTTTTCAAAAAAACAGACCGGATAAAAGACTAAATCCTATAATGCGCAAATAATATGAAAATAATATCTATAAAAGTGTTGTTTGAACTCCTCTTATAATAAACGTGCAAAATGTCTTTAGTTACCAAAATTATATCGAATGGTAAACCCTGTATTGATTGTTGTTTGAGGAAATGCCGTGGATACAGCGAACTTCGAGAATGAATAATCAAAAAAGAATAAAGCATTCAGGTTTTTACTAAGGGCATAGTCTGCTCCGAATTTGGCGGATAATAAATTCTGCCCTGCAGTTATCTGATTATTATCTAAGCTGAGATTTCTAATAATAGTAAGATTATCCCTTAGCGTAAAATCTGCCTTCAGGTTTAAATCGCCTTTCATACGTTGTTTCCGCCCGCCAATGTTAGTTACAAATTTTACATCCTTAAAACGATACCCCAGTCCCACCGTATAATCCTGACCAGTGATCTCTGTAAGTAAGTTATTGTCGAAGCTAAAAGAATATGCTCTGTCTGTACCAATTTCTGCCAGGACGCTTAGTGAACTTTGCATTTCAAAATCTACTCTAATTAAAGGATTAAACTGGTCTGTAAGCACAACATTATTAATAATACTTTCCGGAAGATAATCCTGAGTTTCCTGATTAATTGGCGGAAGACCATCATTTTCAAGCTGGGATCTTTCGAGGTTGGTTTGAAAAGTATTTATACTGTAAGCAGACCGGTAACCATGGCTCAATGAAAAACGTTTGAACTTCTTTTTAAAGGATTTAATCCTCATTAAACCGGTATACTTAAGATTCCAATTAGGTATGGGAATATCTCTAAAGGCATCTAAATTAACCCTATTTACATCCTGACCTGTGTAGGCTGCAAAGAAAGCCGGTAAAATCACATCCTGACTTGTTGGACCATACCTTAATGGATATCCATTCTCATCTACGCCTTCATCCGGACTGGACCTGTCTGATTGCAACCTATCTGCAACAACTATCCTATTATTTTTGAAAGTATCAAAATTCTTTGACTGAAATTCATCACTTTTACTAAACGATGTACCAATCATTATGGTAGATATGCTGAAGTTTCCAAAAGTGTTAGGTGTTTGCGCTAAATACTCGCCTGCGTTGATCTCAAAATTCTCCTGTAAACTACTGGAAAATTGCCTGTCTGCCAATAAATCTATAGTTAAATCCCTAACTGGTTGGGCTGTAGCTGTAATGTTCAGCTGTTTGTTAGTTCGCTTTATAAATTGTTCGTTAAATTCATTATAAGGTGTAAGCCATCCTTTACGCGCCGCTTCAAAGCGCACATCTTTCTGACTTCCGAAGACAAAGCCCAATGATGGTCTTGTAGTACCAATAAATCCGATAGACTGGGTATATCCGGGTAAAACTGTACCATTATTCTCTCTATAGTTTACGTTAATACGTTTTACCATGGTTATTATATCAACAAAAGTATTGAACCCAGCACTACTTTTCTTTTTCGGTTTTTCCTCCCCGTCAGCCGGATTTCCAGCTTTATCGCGGCGAATAGGAGTATCACCCACCTCCCCTTTGCCGCTCCTCCTTTTAAGACCAATTTGATCATAAAGACGTTGCATGCTTAGTGCAGCATTAATCGTATGTGTATTGGCATTTTGAATAGTGTTAATAACAGCATTAGGATCTCCAAGTGCATCCTGTACCACTTCGTTTAAGGCGTCACCACCTCGCTGCCAATCAAAATTACTGGTGTAAGTATATTGCGCATTGATAAAGTCCAGTATAGGTATTTTGTTTAGTGGAATATCATAATTTAACTGAAACTGTTGGGCATGCCTGTTGGGTTCTCCGATATCAAAGAAGCCATTCCAAACATTCAGGTCTTGGTTAATATCTGAATTAGGGTTGCCATCCTCTTCAAAATAGTTTCGTACAATATTATTGTTGGAGGCCGTGATATTCAGGCGCAATGATTTAGACAAGCTATAGTTTAGAGCATATTGCCAATTAAAAAGATAATTTCTTTGCTGGAGTAATGGTAATGCAAGTTTTTCGACACCAGGTTCCAGAACATCTCTAAACCTCTGCTGGTTGAACTGACGATTGTAATCTGACTGAACTGATAAACTGGTTGGCAGCAGATTAAAATTTATGTCTTTCAACCATTTTAGGTAGCTCCCGGTAAATAAGGAATCCTTTTTTTCAAAAGGCGCCACTGATAGGGGCTTAAAATTATAATTATAGACAAAGCCTGTTTTTATATTCTGATCTTTTAATCTCTCAACTTCAAAATCTCTATGATCTGTCTGGTTATAAGAATAATTAAAAGTAAAGTTTTCAATATCATAAATATGGGGTTTTGCTTCAGGACCCCGATTCTTGCGTACTCCAATAAAGTTGACGCTTCTTCTCTTGGTATAGTCTTCTGCCTGCTCTCTTATGTCATCTTCTTCGGCCTGAGTATTTGCAGCATCTATTCTGTCTTCGAGCTTTAAATCGTCATATACAGGATCAAATTCGGGGGTTATTAATTGCTCCGAAACTCCAAAATTAAAAGGAATTTGAACATTCCACTTTTTAGGGAGAAGTTGTCCAATAGACACATTAGTTACTACATCGTAGGCCACAGCATCCTCTCTGGAACGTTCATTTGGCCTTTGATCTACTGAGCCAAATCCGGGAGTACTTCTACCTCCCGTGGCAGTTACGTCAGCAAAATCAGCTAAGTTCGCATCAACTGCGGCAAGTGCAGCCCAACCTCCATTATTATCCAAACCTGCCATACGTAATTCATTAAACCATACTTCGCCACGCGCGGGGAGGTTATCAATATTCTTTATCCCCAACATAGCACTTCGCAACGAACCTATTGAAGGGTTTCCCCTGATTCCAATACGGGTCTGCCCCAATACTCTTGGAGCAAATTCATCAACTGAAACAACTTCCCCATCAATAATTTCATAAAAATTGATTTCATTCAGGGATTGATCAGCAATTCCTTGAGATTTAACTTTGGTGAGGTCACTCAAAGCTATATCCATTTCATTTATTTCTGGCCAAATTTCCTCTGGAGTTGTAGAACCAAAAGGTGTAAACTTTAAAGGGACTTCTATTTGATAAAAATTCTCGGAGAAATCTGTACCTATCCTAAGAAATGCTACGAGAGGTACATCATCATCCAGGTAATCAGAATTCACAATCTTCTCAGCATGTAAAAACATTTTTAATCTTTTGTATTGTCGAATATCAATGTTTACATTTTTAAAGACACCTCTGGAGTCCCGAGGCTCAAGATTCTCTACTTTGAATGACAAGGACTGTTCATTCTGGCGAATAATAGTGTTATTATTATTTAATTGTTCTCTTAGAACGCCTGGGGGCAAAACATAAGGAATTGGCGTTCTGGAATTATTCTCTTCTATGTTTACAGTATTTACATCAACAATAGTTGCATCATCTTCCGGATCATCGTTATCTGATGACAGGGTTTTTAAATAATTTCTCCAATCTATACGTACAAGATCCAGTGTGGCAAATCGCAAAACTACCTCATCTGTAAAGCCGGTAAGGTACATCCGCATAAAACTGATAGATCTAAAATCTGTTACTCCTCCTACGGCATCTGTAAAATTACTTAATGGTATTTTGTACTGAATCCACCTGCGGTTTAATTGAGTTCCGTTGGGTAAATCGGGCGTAGTCCCCTCACTTATATCGGTTACATATTCATCGTTAATCGTGGTGTTAGGTTTAATGTTAATACGATACTCAAAATAGCTATTAATAGTGTTCATGGTAAGGTCACGGTTAACGTCTTCCACGTCGGGCAAAGTTGTAGATCCCCGATCTGTATTTGTAACAGTAACCGGTGAATTTCCTTCCGTATTATTAAAATCAAGGTAACGTTCTAAAATACCCCCCTCCCTGTTCAAGTAATATTGGAAGTTATCGAGAGCTGGATCTTCTGCAGGTCCATTATACCCTTGTGCAGCTTCCAGAGTATCATCAAGACCATCAAAACCAATATCCTGAAGGGAACGGTTCGTTTCGCTGGCATCAAAAGCATAAACCAGAGATTGTGTAGCCGGTACCACCCCCCAGTCGGTAGGTGTGGTGAGATCATTGCTGTTCAGGCCAGGTAAACCGTTTTCATATTGTTTTCTACCGTCATCCAAAATATCCTCCGAGATATTACCTAAATTAATAACCAATTCACCAGGACCTGTGGCAATTCCATCTACATATGGATCCATTACCCAGAATTGTACGAACTCAACATTAGATTGCTCAAAATTTGTACTACTCAAAGAACGCATCATTCCAGCCCATTTCTGATTTGGTTGGAGTCCATTAAAAGTAGTACTTGCATTATAAGGACCTTTTTGATTTGGATAATAAGCCATATCGAAAGTATTCTGAACGGTTGTTTGCCCCTGGGCGATATCTACCTGGGGAAATACTTCATCAATAAAAACTCTACGCGTCTCATTTGTAGATATATCATCATCATTAATACTGGAAGGACGTTGGTTTGTATAAAAAATAGGGTCAATAGTATACCATGCCATTTTTGCTCTTTCAAAACCTGTTTCCAAATCCTGCTCACCATCAATTTTAAATTCCTCTGGCGTACTGGCTAATGACCAGCCTAATGAAGAACGGATGTCTATTAGTGCCTGGGCTCCTTCAAAATCATCTAAATAAGTCGTGGTTTCCCCCCGAAAATCTGCATTTTTAGGGGAATTAGGGTTGAGGTATGCAGCCTCAGCTCTAACCGATACATTAGAGGCAACATCTGTATCTATATTGGGTAATTTGTTAACCAGTCTGGTTAAAAAAGGAACCTCTGTTGAAAAATTTGCATTGAGACCAAAAATACTGTTATTTACCGGCTCAACACCGTAATTCGATTTTTGAGTAAGTGGCCTTTCATTGAGGTTTTGAAAATTTCCTCCTAAGATAAATTTCTCATTGAATTTATGTTCTACATTAAAACCGGTAAATCTCCTTGTTTGCTGACCAAAAATTGCATTGTTTTCAACTGAAATATTTATAGGCGTATTTGAAGCTTGCAAACTGGGGTCTAATATCTGAACTGTTCCCGCCTGATAATTTACTGTATAATCTATTCCTTCCTGCAACTGGCGGCCACCTGCCGTTACTCGCACAGATCCTCTGGGCACATTAAAGGCTCCTATAGGGATACCGCTTGATCCTTCAGATTTATAGCGTCCCTTTAACTTAAATCTATTTTTCTCAGCATCCTGTAAAGATGCGGCCTTAGTTAGGGCATACATATTTCTGAAAACATATTTTTGCTGATTTTCATTGTATCCCTGATCATTATCTACATCATAGGTACCTCCGCCTAATACATCAAATAAAAACTCACCAAAAGGTTCAATTTTGGTGAAAAGTATGAGGCCATTTTGAGTATTTACCGTAATCCCGGGAACAAAATCGAAGAAACCATCTCCACCTCTTTGAACATCATTAAAAGTATTTAGCCGATCCAGGTTAAAAACATCCAGAAGAATTCTGTCTTGTAATGCTCCATTAGGAGAGTTTTCATCGGGCCATCCGGAACCTGGTCCTTCAACCACCGGTATAATATAATTTCTGGGGGTTGGATCTGAATATAAAATATTGAACTTAAAATCTTCCTGACTCAACTGAAAAGCACCAGTAGCATATATGTTTTTCATCATTAAATCCCAGATTGGGTCGCTCACATTAGTAATATTACTTTTTAGTAATTTCAGGACAAGTGTATTGTTATTAATTTGTGGAACTTCTACCCCTGGGGTAACCGTTGTAGCATCTATTCCACCATTGGCAAATTCACCAACCTGAAATATTTCGCCATTGTATGTGTACTGAAAGGCAACAGCGAGTACTTCATCATTGCTTAGGCGCTGGTTCAAAGAAATATATCCCAATTGAGAATCAAACTGGAAGTCTCTTCCTGTTTCAAGTTTTCTGGCATTTTCCAAAATAGCATAGTCAAATCCCTGATTTACCTGATATCCCGTATTTATATCAAATCCATTATCTACTGTTGCAATATCCCTAATATTGGAGTTTAATACGCCTCCATTATCAATGAGTAGAGGGTCGTAGTCATTCGCATTATTTCTCGGTAATTCCTGATTGGTAGCTGAGGTATTAAAAAAACCTGCCGGTTCGCCATTTGCCAGTCCAATCCTGGTTTTTTCCTTAAGGGCCTCACCTAAATCCTGGAGTGCAACAATGTTTCTTACATTAAGTGTTTGCTGACCTCTATTTGTAACCCAAACTTCGAGGCGCGTAATCTGAACCTGACTTTTTATAAAAGGATAATTTGTTAAAGCCTCATCATATTGATCTCTAAAATATTGGGCTAAAAAAAAGTGTTTGTCCTCATCATAATCCAAGGCAGATAATTCAAAATCATTCAAGGTGCCACCTCCCTGGGCTACTACTGAACTATTTTGAGATTGCTGTTCAGAAAAAACTGAGGTTATAGTAGTCCTGCCGAACTGCAATTGGGTTTTTACACCAAAAAGGCTCTGCGCCCCTCTGATCAAAGAACTGTTTAAAGGGAAACTTACATTACCAACCTCAATTTTTCTTATGATATCATCTTCTGTGGGTGTATAATCTAATTTTATTAAATTCTGAAAATCGAAAGTAGCTTCAGTATCATAATTAGCAGTTACCTGCAAACGCTCACCAATTTTTCCAAGCAAGCTTAAACTAATACGCTGATCAAAATCAAATGAGAGATTGGTACGGTTTCTTGGAGAAAGTGCTGGGTTGTCATTTTTTTGCCATATAACACCAAGGTCCATTGCAACAGATCCCTGGGGAATTACTTCAATAGTATTTCCACCAAATATGGTCTCAAAAAATCCGCTATTTACATAGAAATTAGGAAGCAAGTTTTTTCGGGCCTCTTCGGAGCCGGCTTTTTTACCTGAGAATGCATCTATTTTTTCTTTAAAATAGGACTTCATGTTTTCCTGTTGTACCAGATCTAAGTACTGTTCAGGTGTAAGTATAATAGGGTAGCTAATATCAAAATCCCCCACCATTTCAGAATAGAAATATCTATCAAGCTTGGGATCATACGTATATTTAGAAACAATGCTATTAGGATTTTCCAGTAAAATTCTTCCCAAAGCAAACCCGGTCTGAACAGAATCAATCTGTACAGAATCTGTTTCCTGTTCATTTGTTTCCTGAGCCTGAATTGTATTTATAACTCCCAGAAAAATGAAGGAAAGTAAAAAAAGCTTAAATGAATATGATTTAAGAATTGATTTTGCCCCTTTTTTCAAACTTATTTACAAATTTTTAAGCGCGTGTTTTATAATGTCCTCTACGCTTAGAGTAGGGTCCTGAGATAAAACCTTTTCAACAGCCTTTTCTGACTGCCTTCGGACAAACCCGAGAACCTCTAAAGCAGATAACGCTTCTTCTTTATTTGTATTGTTTGAATTTGGTGAAACTTCGTCAATATCATAGATTTTTAAAACCTTGTCTTTTAGGTCCAAAATAACGCGTTGAGCGGTTTT
>Ga0316198_10002546_pt1 | contig 11005 bp, 10 predicted proteins | sample OudBieAanoxic_MG_FD_204935 | JGI IMG/M metagenome (GOLD analysis project Ga0316198, IMG submission 204935) | Coastal sediment microbial communities from Oude Bieten Haven, Netherlands - site A anoxic | ecosystem: Environmental > Aquatic > Marine > Coastal > Sediment | place: Netherlands... | reverse complement strand
TTTTCTTTAATTCCATCCATTTTGATTTACCTTTTTCAAATACCAAAGGTGTCGGTACCGCGGATGATTGCCAACCGTTTAACTCGAGCTCACGAGGTGAAAATCAGCTGATTAGCGTCTACAGTTAGTGGAAAGCAAGTATTTTCTACGTCACCTGAATTCCAGAACCCGACAAGGGCAGGAGGGTCCCGTATTATGCTGCGCTTCCTGTTAGCCATTGTCGCGGTCGCCACACCTGGCATCCCTGTTGCCGAGGAGGCTGATCCTGACCTGACCGGAACTCAGCTCTACCCCGAAGCCCCCCGATTCGTGATCCGGGCAGGCAACAACAAAACGAAATTTTATAAATGTTCGCGTTGCCACGAGGAAGGGGATACCGATCCCGAACCCCGCCGACTGAAGACACGGCATACACGCGAAATTGATCACGGTGGCAACAGGTTCTGGTGCCTGACCTGCCACGACGGCGATGACCTGGATTTTCTGCGCACATCGCGTAACGAGAAAATCGTTTTCGACCAGGCATATCTCATTTGCGGTTCCTGTCACGCCGATCGCCAAAAGGACTGGTACTTTGGCGGTCATGGAAAGCGGATAAGTGGCTGGCAGGATGAACGGATCATTCTCGCCTGTACCCAGTGCCACGATCCCCACACACCAGCCAGGGAGCCGCGTAAACCGCAGCCACCGCCTCCTGTTCGTACCGGTCTGGAAAGGCAACAACATCACCCACCGGCAACATCCCGGGCGTGGGAACCGTAAACAGTAATCGCTGGGAACATGTAATGAAGCGCAGGCAGAAAACTGAAAACATGCCGGAAACGATCGATCATTACCGGCGGACTTTCCTGAAGCGCCTTGGATTGACGACCGCAACCGCTGTAAGCACCACTTCAGCCCATGGCGCATGGGGCGGCAAAACGCTGGGTGATGCGTTCGCCGATTTTTTCCAGCAGCACTACCAGCGGATGACAACAGAGGAATTGAAACAGACACTAGGCCGGATAGAGCGCAAAGCTCAAAATCAGTATGGTGTCAACATCACCTGTACTGATACCCCTCCCCTTGAAGGCGTAGTCTTTGGTTACGCCATCAATATTTCGAAGTGCAAAGGCTATCGCGATTGTGTCGAAGCCTGTGCTACCGAAAACAATCTGTCAGCGGATATCCGCTACATCCATGTTCTGGAACTGGATAAGGGCAGTATGAATCTGGAGTTGGCTGACCGCTACTATGAACACGAAACGGTTCCTTTTGAAGGAAAATACTACCTGCCGATCCAGTGCATGCAGTGTGACAACCCTCCCTGCGTCAAGGCGTGTCCGGTTGAGGCCACCTGGAAGGAATCTGATGGTATCGTGGTAGTTGACTATGACTGGTGTATCGGCTGCCGTTACTGTATGGCAGCCTGTCCCTATTCGGCACGCTTTTTCAACTGGACCCGGCCTCAGCTTCCAGCTGAAAGAATCAATCCGAATACCAACTATCTTGGCAACCGGCCACGGCCGGTCGGCGTGGTGGAGAAATGTCACTTCTGTACCCAGCGCACCCGCAAGGGGCTACAGCCTGCCTGCCAGGAGGCCTGTCCAACGGGCGCGCGCATCTTCGGTAATCTCCTGGACCCTAACAGCGAGATTCGCTACGTGCTGGAAAACAAAGCGGTGTTTCGATTGAAGGAAGAGCTGGGAACGGACCCGAAGTTCTGGTACTTCAGTGACCGCTGAGGAATAGAGTATGGCCGCGCTACTGTTTTTCCGGGATGTTCTGAGGGAATTATGGCGGGGTCCACTTATCTATTGGTTGTGGATATTTCTGCTGTGGGTAATCATTGCCCTGGGCGGATGGAGTTATATCGGGCAGCTCAAGAACGGACTTGTCGTCACCAACATGAGCAATCAGGTCTCATGGGGTTTCTATATATCCAATTTCACCTTTCTGGTCGGAGTTGCCGCCGCCGCGGTCATGCTGGTAATCCCTGCTTATATCTTTAACCGTAAGGACATCCGCGACGTCGTCCTGCTGGGCGACACCATGGCGGTAACAGCCGTGCTCATGGCGATGCTGTTCGTTATTGTCGACCTTGGCCGACCCGATCGGATCTGGCACATGATCCCGTTGATCGGCCGCTTCAATTTCCCCGTCTCTCTGCTGGCCTGGGATGTCATCGTACTCAGTGGTTACCTTGTGCTTAACCTGGGCATCTCCTTCTACCTTCTGTTCAGCCACTACCAGGGGCGGCAGGCCAAGCTGAAGATGTATCTACCCTTCATCATACTCGCCATCTTCTGGGCCATATCGATCCACACCGTCACCGCCTTTCTGTTTTCGGCAAATGCGGGCCGCCACTTCTGGCACAATGCGCTGCTGGCGCCCCGCTTCATTGCCTCGGCATTCTGTTCCGGTCCAGCACTTGCCATCATCATCCTGCAGCTGGTCCGTAAGCTCGCCGGCTATCCTGTCCGGCAGAGTGCAATCGACACCCTGGCCGTCACTATGTCGGTGTCATTACAGATAACGCTGTTTTTTTTCTTCGCCGAACTCTTCACAGATTTTTACTTTGAACACGCGCACTCCGCCTCGGCCCGCTATCTGTTCTTTGGTCTGCACGGTGCCGCGAAGCTGACACCCTGGATCTGGACCGCGCTGGTGCTGCTTGTCATCGCCGTGACAATCCTGATGATCCATCCCCTGCGGCATAAGCCGCTGCTTCTCAATATTGCCTGCATATTGACGGTGATCGGCGTCTGGATCGAGAAAGGCATGGGCCTGGTCATCCCCGGCTACATACCCACACCGCTTGGAGAGATCTTCGAATACTTTCCGAACGCTACTGAGGTCAGGATCAGCCTTGGAATCTGGGCCATCGGCCTGCTGACTTTTACCTTGCTCGCCAAGGCGGGTATGGCGATCGAGCGGGGTAAACTACGTTTCCGCGACGATATTGAGGAACAATTGGCGGGTATGAGCAGCGAAGAAGAGGAAGACTCCATGGCAACCACCACACCACTTCGTTCTGTCGAATAAACGTGGCTGCAGAGGGTAGTGAATAATCACTGATTTTTAGTACCCTTCGCAGCTTTCAGATCGGTACCACTCACATTAGCCTTGCGAAGATCGGTGCCGTGCATGTCGGCTTTGGTGAGTTTTGCCTTGGTCAGACGGGACTTGCGCAAGTCCGCTCCACTCAGATTAGCGCCACTCAGATTCACCTTGCGCAGATCAGCACCCTGAAGATTCGCCTTGCGCAAGTCCGAGCCCGCGAGATTGGCCTTGCGCAGGGTTGCGTTGCGCAGATCGGCTTTATGTAGATTCGCCTTGACCAGATGTGCGCCGCACAAATCTGCGCCTTTCAGCCCCGCCTCCACGAGTCTGGTCCTGGTGAGGTCGGCATCGCTCAGGTCCACTTGGTCAAGATAAGCTCCATCCAGGTCCGCTCCGGCAAGCTTCGCCGTCTCCAGAACTGATTTTCGAAAATCCGTAGAGCGAAGATCCGCCTTCAACAGGACAGCGTCGGTAAGATCGGCGCCGCGCACGTCCGCCTCACGGAGATCGGCGCCGGTAAGATCAGCGTTGCGAAGATTCGCCTTGCGGAGATCGGTAAGTTTAAGGCTGGCACCACACAGATCGGCATCGTGTAAATCCACTCCGCTGAGGCCCATTTTATCCAACTCGGCGCCACCAAGCTGCGGTATTACATCAGGATTATTTTTCCGCCATTTATGCCAGGCACTGTTACCCAGTTCAAGAACAGCAATATGTTCCTTATTGGCCATTGCAGCGTTGCCCCTGGGGTGATCCGGCTGTTGTTTTGCCATATCGCGCTATTGTCGAAATCCGGTTATATTCGATGAAACCCTGGTATTTATACAAGAAACAGGCCAGCACATCCAGCTGGTCGGATACAGTGCGATTTGACGGTCGCATCACCTGCACCGTCGGCATTATCATTTAATCAACATATTATTCATGCATCTGCATACTTGAGCAGCGCATTCCCGCAACAGATGTTGCGCCGCAATCAGCTTTACGCGCACTAACCGATAGTGGATCAACTTTGCATGCATAAATGCTTACGGATATGATTTCCACGTCAGAAACAAAAAAGCAGCCCATAACCGGGCTTGGAATTCAGCCTGAAGCATTGATATGGAGAACCGGCAATGAGACGTATTTTCCTCTTTTGTTTCCTAATCACCTTTGTCGCTGTTGCCGGAGCCGAAACAGTCAAAGGCCGTATCCAGGTCGTTTCCAAGCAGGCCGCTACCATTCAAATCGACGTCAATGGCAAAAAGGTTGTGGTACGCACCGATGCCAACACGCAGTACGACGGTGCTGCGGGACTCAAGGATCTCAATCCACCAGACCTGATTGAAGCTGAACGCGAACCGGGTAAGGCGGCGACCAGGATCAAGAAGATCGTGTTTGGTCTGCCACCCGGCATCGAGATCAGCGTGGAAGAGTTAATCAGGATCATGACCAGTGGCCAGGCGTACTATTTATTTGACGCGCGACCGGTGAAGCGTTTCGGGCCCGGTCATATCCCGAGTGCCAAACCGGCATTTCCCAAGGATGAGAATTTCCTCAGCCTCCTCCCCGCCGATAAGAATGCGTTGCTTGTGTTCTATTGCGGTGGCCCCACCTGCCCCTATACCGGGGTCGCGGTAGGCAAGGCACAAGAGGCTGGCTACACCAGACTTAAGGGCTTTCAGGACGGCCTGCCGCGTTGGAAGCAATCCAAGCTGCCAGTGCACTCGGAGGCCTCATGGCTGGCCAGTAACCTGAACACCCAACACGTTATCCTGGATGTGCGTGATAAGGCTGCCAGCAGCCAGTCGCACATCCAGGGGGCCGTGGCGCTGCCTCTGTCCGAGCTGCAAGCCATGACCCAACGCTTTATCGCCGAGCAAAAGGCAGCGGAACTCCCCGGTGTAACTGACCTGCGCGCACCCATCGTGGTGTACGCCGACAGCCACACATCCAGAGAAGCGCTGCTTGCCTACAAAGACCTGCGTGACTGGGGTTACAAGGGGACTACCGTGCTGAATGGCGGCTTCAGTAACTGGGCGGCGGCAGGTCTGCCGACGGAACAGGGTGCGGCGGTCACCGACATCGTATACGAAAAGAAACTTGCCCCGGGCGCCATTGCACCGAAGGAGTTTTTTGCGCTGGAACAGTCACGTGAGGGTGTGCTGTTCGTCGACGTGCGCACCGACCAGGAGGCCGCGACCGGCGTCCTCAAGGAAGCCCGACACATCCCCTTGGAACAGCTCGAGGACAGGCTCGCCGAGTTACCCAAAGACAAGGAGATTATCCTTTATTGCGCCAACGGCATTCGTGCAGAGATGGCCTACCAGACGCTCCATAAACTGGGCTACGAGACCCGCTTCCTGAACGAAACCATCGTCATCAACAACAACGGCCAATTCAAGATGTAACCGGGCCGCACAGGTCATGCAAAGGAGAGAGTTCCTCAAGGTCAGCGCGTTATTCGGTGCCTCCGGTGTCATGCCCGGCCTGCTCGGCGGGTGCTCACCACCGCCATTGCCAGGCACCGGCGATGTCCGCACCACGCCGACAGTGTGCAACATCTGCTTCTGGCAATGCGCTGCGACTTTGTACACGGAGAACGGCAGGCCGTGGAAGGTCGTGGGTAATCCAGCCGATCCCCACTGCAATGGTCGCCTGTGTACCCGAGGTACAGGCGGCATTGCCAGTTATAGCGACCCTGACCGCCTCAAGCGGCCCCTGATTCGGGTCCGGCAAGGCAACACACAAACTTTCAAGCCGGTGTCCTGGGACGAGGCTTTCGCTTACATCGCCGGCAAGATGCAGACTATCGCCGAGCGCCACGGTCGTGACCGCATCGCCCTGTTCTCCCACGGCGGCGGTGGCAGCCATTTTCGGCGCCTGCTGCAGGCCTTTGGTTCACACGCCTATGCACACCCTTCCTTCGCCCAGTGCCGTGGCCCCCGTGAAACCGCCTTCGGCCTGACCTTCGGTGAAGGCGTGGGCTCGCCGGACCGTACCGATATGGCCAACTCGCGCTGTATCGTGCTCATCGGTTCGCACATCGGCGAAAATTTACACAACGGTCAGGTGCAGACCCTGACGCAGGCTCTGGAACGTGGCGCCACCCTGATTACTGTCGACCCGCGCTTTTCCGTCCCGGCGTCGAAATCCAGGTACTGGTTACCCATTAAGCCGGGCACCGACATCGCCCTGCTGCTGGCCTGGATGAACGTTCTGATTAACGAAGAACTGTACGATAAAGACTATGTGGCCGAATACTGCAGCGGTTTCGAGCAACTGGCCGCGCAGGTTCAGCCGTACAACCCGGAGTGGGCTTACCTGGAAACCGGCCTCGAAGCCGCGCAGATTCGCGCCACTGCGCATGCCATGGCCGGGGCTGCACCGGCGACCCTGGTGCATCCCGGGCGCCATGTCACCTGGTATGGCGACGATACGCAGCGCTGCCGGGCCATTGCCATTCTGAATGCATTGCTGGGTTCCTGGGGCCGCCCGGGCGGATTCTATGCACAGGAGAAGGTTGCTTTACCCGATTTTCCGGCACCCCAACCGGCCAGGCCGGAACAGGACTGGAAGACCGAGGTGCAGGCACGTTTTCCGCTGGTCAGCACCGGTATCAGCAATGTAATGGTCGATGCCTCAGCGGGGCCCGACGCCTTCTTCAAAGGCTGGTTCGTCTATGCCACCAATCTGAGCACCACGCTGCCGGCAGTGCGTGAGCAATTGGAACGGGCTGCACAGTCGCTGGAACTGGTGGTCGTCGTCGACACCATGCCGGCGGAAATCACCGGCTACGCCGATGTGGTGCTGCCCGAGTGCACCTATCTGGAGCGCTATGACGACTTGCGCAACAAGGCCGAGCGCACCCCTACCCTGGCGCTGCGCATGCCGGCCTTTGTGCCAAAGTACGACAGCAAACCGGCCTGGTGGATCGCCAAAGGCCTGGCGGAAAAACTCAGCCTGGGTGACTACTTTCCCTGGCAGGACTACCGCGAAGTGCTGGATTGGCAGCTTAAACAGGTCGGCTCATCGCTGGCAGAGATGGAAAAAACCGGCGTAAAAGCCTTTGCGCGCAAAACACCGATCTATTTCGCGGCAGGAAAGCCAGTCGACTTCCGGACGCCGAGCGGTAAAATCGAACTCTATTCACAGACCCTGGCGGAAACCGGGCATGACCCGTTACCCCGATATGTCCCGCCGCAGAGACCGCCCGCGGGCTACTTTCATCTCAACTACGGACGTGCCGCTGCGCACACCTTTGGCCGTACCATCAACAATCCGCTGCTGTTCGAACTGATGCCGGAGAACACCGTCTGGGTACATCCGGCAGCAGCCGGCCAAATCGGTGTTGGCAACGGCGAGTACGTACGTCTGCAGAATCCTGATGGTGTGAAGAGTAACCGCATACGGGTGCGGGTGACGCAGCGCATCCGTGCGGATTCCGTGTTTATGGTGCACGGCTTTGGTCATACAGAGACGCGGCTGCGCCTGGCGCAGGGTGCCGGAGCAGATGATGCCGAATTGATGCACAACGTCAAAATCGATCCCATCATGGGGGGTACCGGCATGCGCGCGAGTTTTGTCACCCTGGTCCGCGGAGAGGCCTGAGATGATCACCTACGCCATGGTGATCGATACCAGGACCTGCATCGGCTGCGGCGACTGCGTGGTCGCCTGCAAAAACGAGAATAGCGTTCCCGCCGGTCTCAATCGCGATTGGGTGGTGGAGGAAACTCGCGGTGAGTATCCGCATCTCAGCACCGAGTTTCGCTCCGAGCGCTGTAATCACTGTGCACACGCCACCTGTGTAACCAACTGTCCGACAGGCGCGAGTCATTACTGGAAGGACACCAATATCGTCCTGGTCGCCGCCGAGAAGTGCACGGGCTGCAAGGCCTGCATCGCCGCCTGTCCCTATGATGCACGCCTTATCATGCATCCTGATGGCTATATCGATAAATGCACCTTCTGCCACCACCGCGTGGACCAGGGACTGGATCCAGCCTGCGTCTCCAGCTGTCCGACTCACTGCATGCACTTCGGTGTTTTAAACGATGCCGACAGCCTGGTCAGCCGATTGTTACGCACACGCAACTACAAGGCCCTGCTGACGGAGACCGGCAACGAACCCAACGTCTACTACCTGGTGTAAGGGACACAGCATGGTCGAGGAAGTCCTGGTTACAGCCCGTTTCAATGCCAAGGTCGATCCCAGCCTGACCATCTGGAGCTGGGAAATCGCGGTTTACCTGTTCCTGGGCGGTCTCACCGCCGGAATCATGTGTTTTGCCGCCTGGTCGCTGCTCGCAGACAAGGACAAAGAGTTACCCTTCGCCCACAATCGATTTGCGTTGTGGGCACCGATCGTACTTTCCGTGGGCATGACGACACTGTTCCTCGACCTGGAGCACAAGCTCTACGTATTCCGCTTCTACACCAGTTTTCAGCCGGCGTCGCCGATGTCCTGGGGTGCCTGGATACTGGTGCTGGTCTATCCGCTGATGGTGTTACAGGTTTTCTCCACATTGCGCCGCGGTTATCCGGTACTCGCCGGCTGGACCGAAAAGATACCGTTCGGCACCGGGCTGCTGGAGTTCTGTGAGCGATGGCGTCGGCCTATAGCCTGGTGGGTGATTCCCCTGGCGGTCGGGCTTGGAATATACACCGGGGTACTACTCAGCGCTCTCAGCGCGCGGCCGTTCTGGAACAGCGGTGTGCTTGGTCCGCTGTTCCTTGTTTCCGGCCTGTCCACCGCCTCTGCGTTAGCTATCATCGGCGCGCGCCAGGCCGGTGAGAAACATTTTTTTGCCCGCACTGATCTGACGCTGATCGGTGTGGAATTGATGCTCATCGCGCTGTTCCTGATCAACCTGAGCACCGGCACGGAGCAACAACTCGCAGCGGTGCACATGGTGATGGGTGGTACATACACCGTGCCGTTCTGGGCCTGGTTTGTACTGCCGGGCCTGCTTATACCGCTCGTCCTGGAAGCATTTGAGCTGCGCGGCATACGTGGTTTCGCCATGATCGCCTCCGTGCTGGTGTTGTATGGTGGCTTCATGCTGCGCTACCTCACCGTAGAACTGGGCCAGCTCAGCCGCTGGACCGATTATGGCATACAGTTCGACCCGCAATTGCTACTGCGACTCACACCCTAGGCAAACTGGAGCAGAAACATGAAACTGTCTGTACTGGTAATGGCTATCGCAGTGCTGGGCGTATCCGCTTGCACCGGCGATGCACAAACTGACCTCAGCACCAGGGCTGCCAGTCTGGCGCGAATGGTTGCCGCGGGTGATGATCATGTCACCGTCCAGGAACTCTCCGACTGGTTGATCAAGGACCGACGTGATTTCGAGCTGGTCGACATCCGCGAGGCCCAGGAGTTTGACGTCGCTCACATCGAGGGCGCCCGTCACATCCCGCTGGCCGCACTGCTCGCCGAACAAGCCCTGAGCAGCCTGCCTGTCGGACGCACCATCGTGGTGTATTCAAACGGCAGTGCCCACGCCGCCCAGGCGGCACTGCTACTGCGCCTGGCGGGCCGCGAGGCGCTGGCGTTGCTGGGCGGCTACAACTACTGGCAGGCCTATCTCAACGACCCGGAAAAAGCCGGTGTGGCGGAAATGGACGCTGCTCAACGTGCACAGTATCAGGCTGTCGCGTGCTACTTTGCCGGCGAGTACGTCGCCACTGCCGGGCTGCTACCAAAAGGTGGAGAGGTGACACCAGCGACAACATCCAGTGCAGCGCAACAGAGAGACAATACCGATGCCCTGGGACTGGGACTGGGACTGGGCAGTGAGCAGGTCCAGCAACTGGAACTGCCCACCGCGACACCGGGCCCTGCAGCGGAGCAGGCCGACCCCCTCGGGCTGGGCCTTGGTCTTGGTAGCGATGAGGTCAAGGCCATCACAGCGCCAAAGAAAACCGAACCGGGTACAACCAGGAAGCTGCTGATTCACGCAGAGTGTTAACAGGCCCTAAGACACCCACGCGGGTTGCCGAGAGCCCCTGGAGAACCAGAATTCACACTGGAGATTCATATGCAGGATATTGTTTTTAAAGAATTAAATGCTTCGGGTTGAGCGACAAAAGGTCAGCTTGACTGCGTCTGCAGCGCGTTCTATATTGGTAACTGGGGAACAATAATGTGAACGAACATATAAAAAGTACCCCGAATAAAACAACAAGGAACGCGACTGTGGATCAGTAGTCGACGTCCAGGGCTGGACCGATTTATTTACTAATTATAATAAGAGGTTAGCAGTCATGAATCATTTCAAAGACACTACAACAGATAGACAAGATGCACACATGAATCCCGAAGAGGCGGTTGGACAGGCTCGTCGGGACTTCCTGAAAACCGCCGGCAAATTTGCCGTGTACACACCGCCGGCGGTGATGATGCTTATGAAACCTGGTTACGCGAGGATGAACAAGTCGATGACGGGACGCCCACACCATCACCACGGCAACAACGGCATCGGAAACGGACCGGATTCCCAGCCATGGGGGAATCCAAAACCCAATGACACCCACGGCGTACACAAGGGAAGAAGGCCATACGTCGAAGACAGGTAATTCGGTTATCGACTGGCCGGCAGTAGAAGCGCGAAGTCGATAACAGCCTCAACAACGGCGACTCTTCTGAGTCGCCGTTTTTTTTCAACCTCGGCAAGACTGACAACACGGCGAATATTCCGCTCCTGAATCTTAATGTATCCGGCTCCCTGGCCGATTTCAGGACCATGGACCAACTGGATCTGCCGACCACGATTGCTGACGGCGTTCACTCTTATCTTCTGGGTGACGAGCTGCTGCTTTTTTCCCAGCAGGCTGGCGCCATGTTCCGCTTGAACCCGAGTGCGGCTTTGATCTGGTTCTGCTGTGAAGAAGGTCTGGATCGCCAGGCAATTGTTGCCGAACTGAGACAGGCATTTAACCTCCCGGCATTACGGGCGGAAAAAGATGTCAA
>Ga0316198_10002545_pt1 | contig 11009 bp, 7 predicted proteins | sample OudBieAanoxic_MG_FD_204935 | JGI IMG/M metagenome (GOLD analysis project Ga0316198, IMG submission 204935) | Coastal sediment microbial communities from Oude Bieten Haven, Netherlands - site A anoxic | ecosystem: Environmental > Aquatic > Marine > Coastal > Sediment | place: Netherlands... | reverse complement strand
CGTTACGGTGGGCGCTGTTCTGGCATTGGCGCTCGTTCTCGCATGGGCGATGGTCTTGCAGCCGGTGCGTCGCCTGACTCACGCCGAAGCAGGTGTTGCCGCGGGTGACCTGTCGATCCGCGTGCCGGAGACGTCATCCGACGAGATCGGGCAGATGATCATGGCGTGGAATTCCATGGTCGAGGAGCTCGGCCTCGCGCAGGAGGAGCTGAGGGCCTGGGGCGGTACGCTCGAGCGCCGGGTTGACGAGAAGACTCAAGAGCTTCAGACAGCCCATCAGAGGATGATTCTGATCGAGAAGATGGCCTCCCTCGGCAAGCTTGCCGCCGTAATGGCGCACGAGATCAACAACCCACTGGCGGGCATCGCGACCTACGCCCGCCTTCTGCAGAAGAAGCTGGCGGACCCTGAGAGGGACCTGAGCGACTACGAGGACTCGAGCCGCATCCTCAAGATGATGGAGTCGGAGGCGGCCCGGTGTGGTGACATCGTCCGCAACCTTCTGCTGTTCAGCCGCGCTCCCGGAACTGGGTTCGCGCCGGAGGAGATTGCCCCGATTCTCGAACGCTGCATCATGCTCGTACGCCACAAGGCCGCCCTCCAGGAGGTCGAAATCAGCGTCGACGTTGACTACAGGACGCCGCCGATTGTCTGTGACTCTGGACAAATTGAACAGATGATCCTCGCGTTGGTAGTCAACGCAATCGAGGCTGTGGACTCCGGCGGGAAGGTCGACGTGTCGTTGCGACATGATCCGGCGGCCGACTCGGTCCTTCTGGTCGTCGCCGATGATGGCCGGGGCATTCCATCGGAAAACCTGGCCAACATCTTCGAGCCGTTCTTCAGCACGAAGGAGCAGACCTACGGGGCCGGCCTCGGGCTCGCAGTGGTCTACGGTATCGTCACCCGGCATCGAGGCGAAATCGATGTGGATTCGACTCCCGGTGTCGGGTCGAAGTTCACCATCCGCTTGCCTGAGTGTCAGCCCATGGAGACCGAGGAGGTCTCCGATGATCTTCCGGAGATAACTTCATGACCGCCGACGAGAGCATCGCGCAACAACCAGCGCTTCTGATTGTCGACGATGAGCCAATCGTCCAGCAGTCCTTGGCGGACTGGTTTCGCTCCGACGGCTACGACGTCGATTCGGCGGGCAGCGCCAAGGAGGCGCTCCGCAAAGTTGCCGAAGGCCACTACGACATCGCCCTGGTCGACATCAAGATGCCGGGAATGGATGGCCTGGAACTACAGTCGCGCCTAGCCGATGTGGCGCCCGAGCTGACCGTGATCATGATCACCGCGTACGCGTCGGTCGATTCCGCGGTGAAAGCGCTCAAGGCCGGGGCGTACGACTACGTCACGAAGCCGTTCGATCCCGATGAGCTCTCGCACATGGTCCGACGTGCCGTCGAGCATCGCTCTCTGCGCTCTGAAAACATCAAGTTGAAGGAAAGCCTCGAAGCCATAGCGGGATCCCCGACCATTATTGGCGCCTCGCCCGCCATGCGGCGCGTGCTCGAGCTCGTCGAGGCGGTTTCTGGCACCGATGCCACGGTGCTGATCCGAGGAGAGTCGGGAACAGGCAAGGAGCTCGTCGCCCGCGCTATCCATAATCAATCTCCACGACGCTACAACCCCATGGTGGTGGTCAACTGTGGCGCTCTGGCCGAAGGCGTCCTGGAAAGCGAGCTCTTCGGCCATGAGAAAGGGGCATTCACGGGGGCGCAGTATCGCCACAAGGGCAAGTTCGAGATGGCCGACGGCGGCACAATCTTCCTCGACGAGATCGGGGCCATTACCAAAAAGGTGCAGGTCGAGCTTCTGCGCGTGCTCGAGGACAAGGTCGTCACTCGGGTGGGCGGGCAAACGCCGATCCCGGTCGATTTCCGCGTCGTCGCTGCCACCAATCAGAACCTCGAGGTGATGGTCGAGACGGGCGATTTCCGCGAGGACCTGTTCTGGCGACTCAATGTATTCACCATCGAGATTCCTCCGCTGCGCCAGCGCCCCGGCGATGTCCCATTGCTGGCCGAGCACTTTCTCGGGCAGTTCTGTCTCTCCATGAACCGGCGCGCCTCGACGATCACACCGGAAGCTATCGAGGTGCTATCCACCTACTCGTGGCCGGGCAACGTGCGCGAGCTCGAGAACGCTATCGAGCGAGCTATCGTCGTCGGCAAAGAGTGTGTCGTGCATAGCGAGGACCTTCCCGTCCGCGTCAGAGGTGGGGAGGAGCGCGGGGCCGCAGGTAGCTCCCTGGCCGATGTCGAGCGGGACCATATCCAATCCATGCTCGAGGGTATGGACTGGAATATCAGCAAAGCAGCCGATGCCCTCGGGGTGGATCGTGGCACGCTGTACAACAAGATCAAGAAGTACGGCTTGCAGAGGCCTCCGGACGGAGCCGGTTCGTAGCCCGCGACCGCAGCAGGAGGGTGATGAAGAATGCGGGCTGATCAAACGGACTCAGTAGAGGGCATCGACCTGCTGACCGTTGGCCCTTTCCCCAGGTCACTGGCGGAGGGCCTCACGGCACGTCTCAGTCGAGAGGTGGGGGTGCGCTGCCGGCTGCTCGGGGAATCGGAGCAGGTCGAGCCGCAGATCCTGCCGGAACGGGCTCAGGTGCATGCCGACGACCTACTTCGGCAGCTCGAGACCCTGCCGACCGAGAAGGGAATCAAGCTGGTCGGTGTCACGCTCCAGGACATGGCGATTCCCATCTTTACTTTCGTCTTCGGTCGCTCTCGGCTGGGGGGATTCGCGACGGTAGTGTCCCTGGCTCGTCTCAAGCCCGAGTTTTACGGGCTCCCCGCCAACTCTGCCGTCACAGTGCGGCGCGGGGTCGCGGAGATTCTGCACGAGGTGGGTCACACGCTGGAGCTCAAGCACTGCCGGAACTATTCCTGCCTGATGTATTTTTCGCATGATGTCGAGACGGTCGATCTGCGTGGCATGTCGTTCTGCGCGTCGTGCGCACAGCTGCTGCCGGTCGGCTTCCTGGCTCCGGGGCGACATCGCCACTAGCGCGGAGGTTTCGGGCCGGGAGATTGTCACGCGGGCTTCCATTGCGGATACTAGAGTCAGAATACTGATGGGGCGGCCGATAGTTCTCGGACGCTCCCCTGCCGGGGGACACGGAAGCAGTCTCTTTCAAGGTGAACCGTGAGGCAGGGAACCAGGAGGGCATTCACCGTGCACGAGCCTTGTGGAAGAACGTCGCTGCGTTCCGGTTGGATTCTCGCCAACCAGAAGTTCATGGCGTTCCACGTGGCAGCCCTTCTGGGGGTGCTGGCGCATCTCGTCCAGATGGCCTGGGAGGGAGTCATCTCCTGGGCCTTCATCGGCTTCTTCTTCGGGGTCGAGCTTGGCACGGGCCTGCTGATTGCTTTCCTCACCTGGCATACCGTGATCTCTGTTCACGAGATGGCCCATTTCCTCAAAGCGGGGCGCGCTAATGCGCTCCGGGATGATGACCAGGAGCGATTCAACCGCGAGGTCGAGGCGGGTGGTCACAGTGCTGTCGGCAGGCTCCGTTGGTACGCGGGGATGTTCCTGAGTATCCCCTACGGTCGGTTCTGGGGCGTTCGGAAAACCGAGGGTGGCTACTTCGTCCCCCTCGAGATGGGTGGCGACGCCACACTCGCGGTGAGCGCTGCCGGGCCGATGGCCGATCGAGTGATGTCGCGAGTGACCCTACCTCCGGGCCTGATTGCCTATGGCGCCGGCTTGTTCTTCCTCGGCACGACGCCTCTCCAGGCCATGGTTGCAATCTACGCCGGGCGCCTGCTCATCGCCCTGGGCGTTGTCTCGTACCTCGACGTTACCCGCACCGACGACGGTGCCTACAAGAAGTACATGGCTTGGCTCGCCGCCGGGGCCGGATCGGGCGAAGAGTCCGCGGCCGACGGCCAGGTCGCCGGATATGCCGAGCGCCGCGCCGCGATCCTGCAGCGCATGCGCTCCCAGGGCATGTATCTGGCGACCAGCCCCGACGGTAGCCGGCAGCAGTGGGCGCCGTGGCAATTGCGCAACACGATCCAGGGTGGAGAGCATGTCAGCCACCAGGGCGGCAACATTAGCTTGCAGGAGTTCATGATCGTTCCCATCGCGGTGAACAACGTCGAGGCCGCCGAGATCTGCAACAGCGTGCAGAATCGCGCCATGCAGATCATTCAAAACGCGGAGGGAATGAAGTTCGTCGGAATCGGCATCGAGGGTGGCATTGTCGGGACCTTCGACCGCTACGAGGAGCGGGTGCTCGAGGTCATCGTTCAGGCCATTGGTGAGGCGGGCTATGAGGCAGGCGGTCTGAACTCGAATCTCCTCGATACCTGGGAAGAGATCGATACCTTGCCTCGAGTTTCGGAGCTCGCGGCTGCGGACCTGGATTTCCTGCGGACGGTTTCCTTTGACGGGGGCGAGCTACGCCAGGACCTCTCCGACGCGGACCGGAACTGCACGATTCGGATCCTCAAACAGGCCGGGCATCGGGCCGGTGTGTGGATCGCCATTGACGCCGCCGCCAATTCGCTCGCCGATGCCTACCGCGAATCGGCCAAGACGGATGCCATCGGCTACTACCAGTTCTACATGCGTTCGGGCACGGAGCAAGTCGTTCTCACGAGCGACGAGATGCTGAGCATGTACCAGGACTGGATGAGACGCTTCCCGATCGTCTCGCTCGAGGATCCGTTCGACGAGCGCGACACGGGTGCCTGGTCGAAGATCACGCGCGAGCTCGGCGACGAGATCCTAATCGTCGGGGATGACCTCATCGTCACCAACGACACGCTCGTGGGTGCGGCGATCGACGCCGGCCTGGTGAACGCCGCTCTCATCAAGCCGAATCAGATCGGCACGATCTCTGAGACCCTGCTTGCTATCGAAGCGGCGCAAGGGAGGGGTATTCCAGTGGTCGTCTCGCACCGTTCGAAGTCGGGCGTCGACTTCATCGAGGCCGAGCTGGGTTTGGCGGTGGGATCTCTGGCACTCAAGTGCGGTGGCGCACGCCTCGCGGAGAGGATCCACAAATACCAGCGCGTAGCAGACGCCATGGACAAAGTGCGACTGGGGGAGCCGACACCGGTGCTCCCAGGCGATGCAATCGTGGTTACGCTTCGCGCCGTCGAAGGCCAGACGAGCGCGGGTCCCGCCACAACTCGGGCCTTGCTCGTTCTCAGCAATGGAGTGAGCTTCGAAGCGTCGGTACCGGTGGCCACCTCCTCGGGCACTGCCGAGGCGGTGCACCTTGTCGACGGGGATCCTCATCGCTACGGAGGCAAGGGAGTCCTACGCGCCGTCCACCATTTCAACACGCTGGTTGCTCCCATGTTCGTGGGCAAGCGGGTCGATGAGATCGGCGACCTCGTTGCCGTGGACCGCTCGCTGTTGCAGCTCGAGCGCGAGGCGGCGGAGAAGGCCTACGAGGCTCTCGCCGCCAGCGGATCGCTGCCTGAAGACCCCGATGATGCGGTACTGGCTGGGGCGCTGAGGCCGGATCTGAGCTCGGAGAGAGTCGACCGTATCCTGCAGCGCAAGGCCAACATCGGCATGAATACCATCCTGCCCGCTTCGGTCGTGCTCATGCGCCTGCTGGCCGCACGCGAGGGACAGACCCCGGAGGCCTACCTCCGGAGCCTGATCGAGGCCGGGATCGACCGCGCCTACCTATACGGGGCAGGGGACTCCCAGGCAGCCGGCCTCGTTTCTCAGACGGCCTGATCTGAACCGTTGGCGCCGTTCGACATCTCCTGAAAGGGTCGACGAATCGGCCGGAACGCGTTCCATCCGATATAGTGCGCCGTATCGCCCAACCTCGCCTCGATATGCAGTAGGCGGTTGTATTTGGCGAGACGCTCACCGCGCGTCACCGAGCCCGCTTTGATCTGGCCGCAGCCGGTTGCTACCGCCAGGTCGGCAATCGTCGTGTCAGGGGTCTCGCCTGATCGGTGCGAGATCATTGCAGCGTAGCCGTACGAGCGCGCCAAGCTGACGGCTCGCAGGGTCTCGGTGAGGGTGCCGATCTGATTTGGTTTGATGAGCACTGCCACACCGACCGCTTCTTGAATGCCCCGCGCCACACGCTCGACATTGGTGACGAACAGATCGTCGCCGACGAGCTGCATCTTGCCACCGAGGGCGAGGGTCAGAACCTGCCAGCCTTCCCAGTCCTCCTCGCCAAGGCCATCCTCGATCGAAACGAGCGGAAAATCATTGGCCAGGTCGGCGTACCACTCCGACATCTCTTCGGCGCTCAGGTTCTCGCGACCCTCACCCGGCAGGCTGTAGGGCGCACAGCCATCTTTGGTGAGCTCCGTAGCCGCCACATCGAGGGCCAACGCGACTTCCTCCCCAGGCCTGTAGCCGGCTTCCTCTATTGCCTTGACCAGAAGCTCGAGGGCTTCGCGGGTCGAGCCCAAATCAGGTGCAAAGCCGCCTTCGTCACCGACGTTGGTCGAGTAACCCTGGTCCTTGAGGAGCCCCTTGAGTGCGTGAAAACACTCGGTCCCGGCGCGCAGCGCCTCGCTGAAAGTGGACGGGCCGGCGGGTACAAGCATGAACTCCTGAACGTCGATGGCATTGTCGGCGTGTGCGCCGCCATTGATGACGTTCATCAGAGGAACGGGCAGCACGTGCGAGGCAGCACCACCGATGTATCGGAACAGCGGCAAATTCACTGAGTTGGCCGCACATTTTGCCACCGCGAGTGAGGCACCCAGGATTGCGTTGGCGCCGAGGCGGGACTTGTTCTCTGTACCGTCGAGCTCAACCAGTGCCTCATCGATGCGCACCTGGTCGGTGACGTTCATGCCGATGAGCATATTGGCAATCTCGCCATTGACGTTGGCGACCGCATGCCGAACGCCCATGCCGCCGTACCGGTTGGGGTCGTTGTCGCGAAGCTCTTGTGCCTCGGCGCGCCCCGTCGATGCGCCGGAGGGTACTCCGGCCCGACCGAAGCTGCCGTCATCGGAGTGGAGGTCGACCTCGACGGTGGGATTACCGCGTGAGTCCAGGATCTCGTACGCACGAATTTTCTCGATCTTTGCCATAGCTTTGCTGTCGTTTTTTTATTTTAAGGAGTGCACGAACCGAGAGTGCACCGCCGAGGAAAAGGAACTGAAAAGCCGAGATGAGGATTCGGTGAATCCTCTATCTATACCATCTCCGCATCGTGGCTGCCGAACAGGTACTCACGACCTGCAGCGTGCAGAACCTCGGCCTCTTCGGCTGTAGGCGCCTCAGCATAGCAGCGCAACAGGGCTTCAGTACCTGATCGCCGGTAGAGGAACCAAGAGTCGTCGAGAAGTAGCTTGATGCCGTCGATATCCACAACGTCTCGGACAGTCTGCCCGGCAAAATGGGCCGGCGCGGCGTAGAGGCGATCCTCAACCTCGACCTCGACGGCAGGCGTGAGGCGGTAATCGTGGCGCTGGTGGAAAGAGCGACCGACGCGCTGCCAAAGGTCTTCTAGTTGTTTGGACAGAGGGACCCCCCGCCGAGCAGCCAACTCGGCGGCGAGCATGCAGGCGAGAATGCCGTCCTTCTCCGGCAAGTGGTTACGGATCGAGATCCCCGCGCTCTCCTCTCCGCCCATCACTACCCGGCCCTGCCGAATGAGATCGCCGATGTACTTGAATCCCACCGGGGTCTCGACGCTCTTCACTCCGTGCGCCTCGGCGATGCGATCGACGAGATGAGTTGTCGCCACCGTGCGGGCAACGTTCCCCCGCTGCCCACGATCGGAGAGCACATAATCGAACAATAGCCCGAGCCCGTCGTTGGGGTTGAGAATGGTCCCGTCGCTGTCGACGATCGCGAACCTGTCGGCGTCGATATCAGTCGCCAGGCCCAAGGAGCAGGGTGTGCTTCCCACCTTGAGGCTGAGCTCGGCGAGAGATTTCGGGGTGAGATCTGGACCATAGCCGCCGAAGTACGGATCCCGGAAATTGTGCAGCACCTGGCAGGCCGCGCCCGTCTCCATCATGAGGCGATCGAGGCACTCGCGCCCGGTGCCGTACAGCACATCGATGCTGAACCGCATTCCACTGGCGGCGATGAGGTCGAGGTCGATATGGGAGCGCACCCTGTCCAAGTAGCCGGAGGTCGGGTCGATCTCCTTGTAGTATCCGCGATTGAGGAAATGCTCGTCGTGGAAGTCCGGCTGCAGGGTTCGCACCTCCTCCTCGATCCGAGCCGTGAGATCGGGCAGAGCAGGGGCGCCATGCGCATCGCTGAACTTCAATCCGTTGTACTCGGGTGGATTGTGGCTCACAGTGAAATTGAGGCCGCCTGAATGCTGACCTTCACTGATCAGGTGCGAGAGCGCTGGCGTGGGGCAGTCCCTCTGGCACACTAACGCTTGGATGCGATTGTGCGACAGGACCTTGGCCGCCTCGGTGGCGAACTTCTCCGACAGGAAGCGGGTGTCGTAGCCTACGACCAAGGAAGGTGGGCGAGTGGCACGTCGATGCAAGACATTGGCGATCGCCTGGGTGACCAGGCGGACGTTCTCGAAAGTGAAGTCTTCGCCGATGATTCCCCGCCATCCGGCGGTTCCGAACAGAATCATTCCTGCTACCGTCCCCGTGCGTGTGAGCAGGCGGATGCTAACAGCAGCCTCTCGCCTGAACAACCTGAGATAGCTAGCCGCGAGGGGCCTGTGGCCGTCGACGGTTAGCTGCCGGTGGAGATGAAACAGTAGACGAGGAAGACCGATGAGCGATGAACGCCTGATTGTCTTCAGCACTGCCCCTAGTAGCGAGGTCGCCGAGGCGCTCGCCGAGCACTTGGTGGGCGAGCAGCTAGCCGCGTGTGTCAACGTGGTCGATGGGATACGGTCGATCTATCGATGGCAGGGGGGGGTCCATCGTGATCCCGAGGTTCTCCTCGTCATCAAAACTGATCGTGAACACCTGGAACCGCTGATCGAGACACTGCAGAATCGACACCCGTACGACTGCCCGGAGATTGTCGCTTTGCCCATCGTGGGAGGATCGACGGAATACCTCGAGTGGCTGACAGGCAGCCTCGCTGGCGCGTCCTCCTGAGTTCGACCCCGGCACCTCCGTGCTACGAGATTGCGTCCCGACCCAATCGGCATTTTGCTAAGGAGCAGGCGACCATGAAGAGAGTCCCGCAACTCCGTCCCCCTTGCGCGCACGGCATTTTCCGATCCCGGCTTTGGCTGGTCATCCCGGTTCTTCTGACCGTGCTCCTCGGCGGCCTATTGAGTTGCGCAAGCGAGACCGCCACGAATTCGTCTGTGGCGAGTTTTCCCGAGGTGCCGGAGGGCGTCGCACCCGGTGAGCTCGGGATGGTGAGCTCGGCGCATCCGATTGCTACCCGCGCTGGCCTCGAGATCCTCGCGGCCGGTGGCAATGCGTTCGATGCCGCGATTGCGATCGCCGCTACCTTGAATGTCGTCGAGCCGATGATGTCTGGAGTGGGAGGCTACGGCACCATCTTGATCTTCGACGCCGAGGAAGGTGAGGGCCGATTCCTGAACGCCAGCGATCGGATTCCGCGCGCTGTCGACTCGGATTTGTTCCGTCCGCCGACCCCCGGCTACCGAGAAAACCGTCGAGGCGCGAAGGCAGTTTCTACTCCCGGCAACCTGCGTGCCTGGCAGGCTATGTCGGAAGAATACGGCACTCTCTCATGGGATGCTCTGTTCGCGCCGGCCATCCGAGCCGCTGCCGATGGTTTCGAGATCGATGCGCGCACCGCGGGGTTGATCGCTGACGCATTCGATGAGTTCGCGCCACACTCACAGGCCATCTACGGCCGCGACGGCCGGCCCCTGGAGGCAGGGGAGCTGCTGGTGCAGGAGGACCTGGCGGGCTCGTTGGCGCAGATCGCCGCACAGGGCCCCGGTGCGATGTATGGAGGGCCCCTTGGTGAGGCCGTGGCGGCGGCCATGGAAGAGGCGGGCGGGTTTCTCGCTCTCGAGGATCTGCTCCTGAGCGAGGCCGATTGGTGGGAGCCGATTCAGATCGACTACCGCGGCCTGCAGGTCATGACCGCGTCACCGCCTTCAACAGCATTTCCATCCCTGCTTCGACTCGGCCTCATGAGCCAATACGACGCGGATGAGCTCGGCCACAATTCGGTGCAGTACTTGCACACCTTTGCCGAGGTGACAAAGCTCGCGTTCGCGAGCCGTCTGACCAACGCCGGCGACCCGGAGCTCCGTCCGCCGCCTCTCGACCGATTGCTCTCCGAGCCCTACTGGCAGGAGGTCGTGGCACAGATCGATCCGGAGCAAGCGACTCCGTTCGAGTACCCGCAGGTCGTCGTCGAGGACGCGGATTCGACGCCGGATGCAAACTCCACCCCTGTCCCAGATGCCGAACACGCGATGCAGCACACGACCCATTTTGTGGTCGCCGACCAGTGGGGCAACGTGGTGAGCGCGACCCAAACCTTGGGCAACTCCTTCGGCAGCCGCATCATGCCCGAAGGAACGGGTATTTGGCTCAACAACTCGCTTGCCTACTGCACGTTCGAGCCCAAAGGCAATCCTATGGATGCTCACGCCGGGCGACGCAAGCTGTCGGGCGATTGCCCGACCTTCATCCTGCGTGACGGCAAGCCGTGGGTGGCCATCGGTACGCCCGGTGGCCACACCATCGGGCAGACGGTGCCGCAGATGGTGATGAACCTCATCGACTTCGAAATGAATGTGCAGGATGCGATCTCCGCTCCGCGAGTCAGCTTCATCGAGCCCGATCGGCTCGCTGTTGAGCGCCAGATCTCAGCGGAGATGCGCGACGCGCTGGCAGCCATGGGGCACATGGTTTTCGAATCCGGCGGCCTCGGCAACGCGCACGGTCTGACCATCGAGTACGGACCTGATGGCAAGCCCACACGGTTCCTCGGCGGCTCCGACCCGCGTGGCTCAGGCTTGGCCAAGGGATACTAGGGCCTGTTAACACTTGCCAGGTCGCTGCGACGGGAGCCCATTTTGTTCAATGCAAGGAACGATGAACGTAATGTACTTTCAGTAC
>Ga0316198_10002544_pt1 | contig 11009 bp, 13 predicted proteins | sample OudBieAanoxic_MG_FD_204935 | JGI IMG/M metagenome (GOLD analysis project Ga0316198, IMG submission 204935) | Coastal sediment microbial communities from Oude Bieten Haven, Netherlands - site A anoxic | ecosystem: Environmental > Aquatic > Marine > Coastal > Sediment | place: Netherlands... | reverse complement strand
TCGAGCAGGCATTGTGCAATACCCTCGAGGACGAGCGCGGTCGCTGGATCCTCTCGGGCACCCATGACGATGTTCACAGCGAATTGGCGGTCGCCGGCGAGATCGAAGGCGCGGCCGCCCATCTCAGCATCGACCGCTGTTTCCGGGACGAGACCGGACGCCGCTGGATCATCGATTTCAAGACCGGCGCCCATGAAGGGACGGATCTGGAGGCATTCCTGGACCGCGAGGTGGAACGGTACCGTCCTCAGATGGAGCGCTACGCCGGGCTCATCCGGCTTCTGCACCCCGGTGAGCCGCTGGAAGTGGGATTGTATTTCCCGCTGCACCGGGCGTGGCGCAGCTGGGTGCCGGCGCAGGCCTCAGAGTGAACCGCGCTGCAAAAAGGGATAGAAGCCGCCGGGATCGGGGGCACCGAGGAATCTCATGCCCTCACGGATGTTCTCCGGCGCATCGTCCCGGGGCTTGACCCGACCGCTGATGGTGTAGCGCCCGTCTGCGTTCAGCTCCAGCTTGCCGTCCTCCACGATCAGCGGTCCGGACACGGCGCTCAGCACGCCGGCGAAGGGCGGCGTCTGATCCGGCGGCAGCTGGAGTTCCAGCGTGCCCAGATCCACGTCATCGAGACCCAGAGGTCGCACTCCGTCCACGACCACGCTGCCCGCCAACGAGGACAACATGCCGTCCTCGAGGGCGAGGGTCGACAGATTGACGGTGAGATTGCCGCGGGTCCCGGCCAGCGGCACCAGATCACTGATGCCCTCAAGGGGGCTGGCTCCGGTGAGGTCGGACACCGATACGGAACCGGAAGCGGAGACGGCGACTTCGGCCCGGGCAAAACCTGCAGACCTTGACAACTCGATCTGCCAGCTCGGACGGCCGCCGAGCAGGCTCAATACGCTGGCGTCCCAGCTCAGGCCACCGACTACATGGCCATCGATCCTGAGCTGGCTGGCTTCGCCCTCCCAGACCGTGCCGCGGATGCCGGTCAGTGCCACGTTTCCGGGCAGCAGCCAGCCTGCAGCGACCCGGGCGGGCCACAGCATCAGCAGGAAAACAAGCAGGAGGATGGCGCCCAGGGCCACCAGCAGCAGGGGTCGGCGCATCAGCCCGGTTGCCTCAGGATCAGGCTCGCGGTCACCGTGCCCTCGACGTTACCCCGTTCGATGGATGCCGAATCCAGGGCCAGGCCGTAGCTGCCCTGCAGCTGTCCAAGCCAGCGCGCCAGCGCGTCGAAGGGCGCCGCCTCCAGCCGCACCCGGATGCTGTCCTCGCCCACCGGCTGGTTGCGGGTCAGCGACTGGCCGAGTCCCACCTGGCGGGCACTGCGATCGATCACTACCACCAACGATTGGTCCGGATCGCCGACGCCGGCGGTGACGCCCCCGCTGGCCTTGAGCTCCCCCGCGGCGCTGAGCATCCATTCCAGGTCTGCCTGCTTGCCGGCGATGCGGGCTGCCCGCTGTTTGGTGCTGGCGCCGAGCGGGTAGAGGACCAGGGCCCAGAACATCATCAGCACTGCGGCGATGGCGCCGACGCTGACAAAAAGCCGCTCCCGCGGCGCCAGATTTTCGAACCAGTCCCTCACGCGCCGGCCTCCGACACCTGGATGCGGCCTTCCACGCCCTCGTCTCTGGGGTTGGCCGAGAGGATGTCTGCGTCGAGACTGCCGCCGGCTTCGACCTGCCGCTGCAGCCGGTCGAGGGTGTCGACGCTGGGTGCCGCCAGCTTGAGTTCCATGATGCCGTTGCGGAAGCTCAGGGACTCGAGACGGGCTTCCGGCTCGGCTACCAGCGCCCGGCTGATGACTTCCATGATGGCCAGGAAGGGTGCGTCGCTGCCGCCACCGGCGGAGCGGATCGCCCGCAGCCGCGTCTCCATCTGGCCGCGCGCGTTGACCACCCGCGATACGTCGGGCATGGCCTCCCGGAATACTGTCTGTATGGACTGGTCCAGATATTCTTCCTCGGCCTTGAGCTGGAACAACTCTGCCCCTTGCCGGATCACCAGCAGGGAGATCAGCGCCAGCAACAGTGCGGCGGCCGTTCGCCATGGTTTCAATAGCCGCTGGATGCCGGTTCGCGGCGCGAAGTCTCCCTGCAGCAGGTTGACCCCGGGCTCGCGGACCGCGGTCGCCGCCAGCAGCGGCAGCGCCCCGTCTGGCAGCAATTTGACGTCGACGCTGGTCAGCTGTTCCCGGAGCGCGTTGAGATCGTCGCCTAAGCGGGCCTGATCATTGGCGTCCAGGTAGACGGTCAGGTGGGCTCCGCCTTCCGTGTCGCCATCCCGGGGGTCGCCGAAGATCATGAACTCTTCGATCGAATCCCCCTCGACCCTCAGGCCGGGTTCGCCGGGCCGCCGGATGAGACAGGCGCCGTCCTCGATCAGCCAGATGGTAGAGGTCGGAGAAGCCGGGACCACGGACTGTTCCGCCATCACGGAGGAGATTTCGATGCCCTGTTCCTCGAGGGCCCCGACCCAGTGTTGCAGCCGTTCGCGGCGCACGGCAGCGGCCGCGAGGGAGCCGTCCGCTTCGCGCCTGCCGGCGGCGAAGTGCATCACCTCCAGGTCTTCTGCGACCTGCTCCTCGAGGGCGAAGGGCAAGGCCTGGCGCATGCGCGCGGCGCCGCGCACGGGCAGGTCGACTCGCGTGACCAGGACCTGGTCCGCGGGCGCCAGTACGATCACGCGCCGCTGAGCCGCCAGCTCCGCCGCCTGATCGACGGTGCCACGGGTGATCGCACCCACCCGGGCCCCGGCGGAATCGACCACCAGCCAGCTCGCCGTATCGGCGTCCGGGTCAAATCTGATGGTCAGGATTTCGGCCATGGTCAGTCGGTTCCGTAGCTGCGCAGGAGGGTGCGGATAGATCCCGCCCCCTGACGCTCGAGCAGACTGTACATGGTGAAATCCACACTGCCAATATTGACCCGGACCGCGAGCCGGAAGTAACGGCTCGAGACGGCAAGCGGCGCGGCCCGCTCGGCGGGCAGCGTCTCTTCGAGTTCGGTCAGGGTTTCGTAGCCTTCCTCCGGCCGGTCTTCGATGATGCTGGTCGCATCCCCGATCGAAAGATCCTCGGAGACCGAGGCCAGGACCGGTGCGCTGGCCGTGTTGACGTTGATGGGTGTGCCGCGGGGGAGGGCGGTCACATAGGGCTCCAGAGTGTTGAAGGTCTCCTCGTCCATCTCGGGCAGCGACATCAATTCGCTCACGCTGACCACCGGCATGTTGGGAGTGCGATATCCGGGGGTCTGACCCAGATAGGCCGAATCCTCCGCGCCGTCGGGGAAGGCAGGTTCGATGTTGGTGTCGATCCAGTCCGCAGCGAGACCGGCCCAGCGACGGTCCAGGTCGAGCAGTTCCAGCAGCCGCTGAAACTGGGTCACGACCGCCGGATCGGTCTCGCCGTTGGCGTCCACGAGATTATTCAGATTGAATCTGCCCTGCAGATCCGAGATGCCGCCATCCACCGCACCGCCGTCGATGGGCAGCGGCGGCAGGTCCGTGGCCCATACTTCCCCCGGATGGTCGACATTATTGTCCTCCGCGTCTTCCGACAGGATCCGCACCGACCAGGCCTCGGCGCCCAGCGCATACATTTGCGCCTGTTCCGAGAACAGCGTGGCCTCGGTGCGTCGCAGATCCAGATCGAAATCCGACACGGCCGCGGCCACCAGCACGGTCGCCAGGGCCACGATCAGCAGGGCGGTGATGACGGCGACGCCCTTTTGTGTACGCGGCGGCTGTCTCATCCCGCGATCTCCACCAGCCGCACGATCTCGCCCCAGTCCTGGAGCTCCATGGTGATCTCGATTGCGAGCGGAAGATCGCGGGCGGATTCGGCGTCGCTCGCGCCGGTCAGGGTTACGGCCTCGCCGCTGGGCCAGACGTCGATCCATTCGCCCCCTTCGACGAGAAAGCGGAGACGCAATTCGTTCACGCCGCCGAGCAGTTCGAGTTCTTCCGGTTCCTGGTCGAGCAGCCGGTCGAGGACCGGCCACTGGACGCGGATCAGCGTTTCTTCCTCCAGGCGGTAGGCGACCCGCTGCAGGGTCGGGCGTGGCCGTGACAGCGGATTCGGCCAGCCGCCCCGGGTGAATTCCAGCGCGTTGAGTTCCAGGCCGTTGGCCATCAGGGCCGGCTGCCAGCCGTCGCCCAGCTGCTCTCGCACCGGTCGTGGCTGCAGCTGCGAGAGGTCCAGGACCAGGCGCCGCATGGTGTATTGGACCTGGCGCAGCCGCTCCGCCGATTCAGCGATGATGGCCTGCTGACGGGCGACGGCGTTGAAGCCCCCGTAGGCCATGTAAGCGAAGATGGCGAACACCGCCATGGCCACCAGGATCTCCAGCAGGGTAAAGCCAGTGCTGCGGCCGGGGATCCTCGTCATCGGGGTTCGTCCTCCGACCGGTCTCCGTCACCGGCGTCTTCCGCGGGGGCCGGGCCGCCGGGCGTGTCTGTAAATCCGGCGCTGCTCCAGCTGCTGCTGATACCGGGTGGGACGGGCAGGGTCAGGAACCCCGTAGCGCCACCGACGACGGTGTCGGGGTCGTCCACATAGCTGACCTCCACATCGATCCGGCGCAGGTCGTCGACGCCGGTCTCCGATACCCGTGCCTGCCATCGGTATTCGGCATTGGCGAATTCTGTCTCGCCGTCGAACTCACCCACATCCGGCAATTCGCCACTGACCCGGATTCGGGTGATCTCATTAAGTGCCACCCAGCTGGCCAGGGTCCGTTCTTTCATCTGGATGGTGCCGGCGCTGATGCCGATGATCTGGTTGAACAGGCCGACGATCCCCAGCGCCACGATCAGCAGCGCCACCATGACCTCAAGCAGCGTAAAGCCGTCTCCGTGCTGCCTTGGCCCGCGGTCAGAAATCATCGGGACCCAGCTCGCGGACTTCCAGACGGCCGTCCAGCTGGCCTGCCACTTCGTATTGGGTGTCGCCGAACTGGCGGCCGAGGAACAACAGGAATGGCGTCAACTCGCCGCTGGACAGGATCGCCACCTGGGGTTTTATCTCGTCCGGATTGCCGGCGGCTTCCAGCACCACCTCCGTATCTTCCACCGACAGCGAGAAAAACAGGCCCTCTGGCAGCTCGCGTTCGCGGAAGCTGCGGTCCGCATCCATCGGCAGCCAGCTCTCCGTGTCGCGGGAGTAAAGCATGAAGCGGTAGCGGTCCTCCTCTACATAGAGGCCCAGGTCCCGACCCTGCATCAATGCTTCCTCGCCGGCGAGCCGCATCAGCGCCTCCAGCCGCAGGGACTCCCGCTGAAGCTCGTCGTCGGTGCCGAGGGTGCCGACGGAGATCATGGCGGTGGCGGCCATGATGGACAGGATCACCAGGACGACCAGCAGCTCCAGAAGCGAGAAGCCGCATTGCCCGGATTCGGGGCGGGGTCGGGGCAAGGGGCTGGTGCTCAGTCGATGTTCCAGTTGCCGATGTCGCCGTTGATGCCTTCACCACCAGGCTGGATGTCGGCACCGAGCGTGAAAACGTCGAACTCGCTGTTGCCGCTCTGCCCGGGGTAGAGGTACTGATAAGGGGAGCCCCAGGGATCCGTCGGTATCTTGTCCAGATACCCCCCCTTGCGCCAGTTGCGGATACTGGGATCGGCCGGCTGGGTGACCAGGGCCTCGAGACCCTGGTCGGTGGTCGGATAGCGGAAATTGTCGAGCCGATAGAGCTGCAGCGCGCTCTCGATGGCGCGGATGTCCTGCTTGGCCCGGTTTATCTGAGCATCGTCGATGCGGCTGATGACGTTCGGCGCGACGATTGCCGCGAGGATGCCGAGGATGACGACCACGACCATGATCTCGATCAGGGTGAAACCGCGTTCGCGACCGCGTGCGGCGTTTGCCATACTCATTTCGAATTCGCTCATACTTCGCCTACCGTTTTTCTGCCGGCCGGCGGAGGGGCCCGCCGGACAAGGGTTCAATGATATCAGGAATGCAGGGTGATCAAGGCTCGCGCAGCCGGCCCGCCGGTACGCCCGCGGCCCCGGGCCGGGCGGTGTGGATCGCCACCTACGGAACGTTGCTTCTGATCCTCGTGCTGGCCCTGTTGGGAGATCCGGCCCGGGCCCTGCTGCGTTACGAGCGCGCGGGCCTGGCGGCCGGTGAAGCCTGGCGGCTGGTCAGCGGACACCTGGTCCATATCGATCTTGTCCATGCCCTGCTTAACGGCGCGGCTCTGTGGTTGCTGGTGACGGCCGTCGGGCGGGGCATGCAGGCGCGCGAGTGGATCCTGATCCTGATCGGAGCAGTGGCCGGCGTGGATGCTGGATTGTACTGGCTGGTGCCGGAGATAGGCTGGTACGTGGGCCTCTCCGGCGTGCTGCACGGTGCGCTTGCGGGTCCCGCTCTGCTGCTGTGCCTGCGCCGCCGTCCCCTGGGATTGTTGTTGCTGGTCCTGCTGGCGGCCAAGTTGTCCTGGGAAGTCTTTTATGGCCCGATGCCGGGCACCGGCGCGCTGGTCTCCGGGCCGGTGGTGACCGAGGCGCATCTGTTCGGCGCCATCGGCGGTCTCGCCGGGGCCCTGCTGGCATGGGCGTTGGCCGGCCGGCGACCGGTATAATCCGGGCCTGCGGGAACGCGGGACGCGAGACAGGAGTCAAGAGATGAGTCTGGCCATGGTGTTTCCCGGGCAGGGGTCCCAATCCCCGGGCATGCTGTCCGGATTCGGTGACGCCGATCCGGTAGTGCGGTCCACTTTCGACGAGGCGTCGGCCGTGCTCAGCTACGACCTGTGGGGGCTGGTCCAGAGCGGACCGGCCGAGGATCTGGATCGCACCGACCGGACCCAGCCGGCCCTGCTCAGCGCGGGTGTGGCAATTTTCCGGGCCTGGACCGATCGCGACGGTCCGCCTCCGGCGATGATGGCCGGACACAGTCTCGGCGAATACACGGCGCTGGTGTGTGCGGGCGCGCTGGATTTCACGACCGCCGTCGACCTGGTCCGGTTCCGCGGCGAGATCATGCAATCGGCCGTGCCGGCCGGGGAGGGCGCCATGGCGGCCGTCCTGGGTCTCGACGACGAACAGGTTGCGGAGGCCTGCCGTCGGAGCGCCAAGGGTGAGATCGTTGCGCCGGTCAACTTCAACTCGCCGGGGCAGGTGGTGATCGCCGGCGCCAGCGGGGCGGTGGCCCGCGCCGGGGAGGCCGCTAAGGCGTCCGGCGCAAGGCGGGTCGTGGCCTTGCCGGTCAGCGTGCCGTCTCACTGCGCGCTGATGGCGCCGGCCGCCGAACGACTGGCCGCTCGCCTGGCCACGGTCGACATCCGCTCGCCCGCCATTCCGATCATCCACAACACCGATGCCATGACCCACGATCAGCCGGCGGAGATCCGCCAGGCGCTGGCCGCGCAACTGCACCAGCCGGTGCGCTGGACCGACTGCGTGCGCGCGATGACCGCGGCCGGGGTGGATGTCATGGTCGAAGCGGGCCCCGGCAAGGTGCTGGCGGGCCTGAACCGCCGCATCGACCGCGGGCTGGCTTCATTCCCCGTGTTCGATCCATCGACCCTGGAGAAAGCCCTGGACGGAATCCGAGGAGGTGATGCCAAGTGAACGAGACATTGCTGTCAGGTGAAATCGCACTGGTGACAGGCGCCTCACGCGGCATCGGCCGCGCCATCGCCGATGCCCTGGGTCAGTCGGGGGCCACCGTCATCGGCACCGCCACCTCCGACTCCGGCGCGGCCGCCATCGACGCCCGCTTTGCCGAAATAGGCATCACCGGTCGCGGTGCCGCGCTCGACGTCAACGACGAATCGGGTGTGATCGAACTGGTCAAAGACATCGGCGCCAAAGAGGGAGCGGTCACGATACTGGTCAACAACGCCGGCATCACCCGCGACAATCTGCTGCTGAGGATGAAGGCCCAGGAATGGGACGACATCATAGACACCAACCTCAGCGCCCTGTTCAGGACCTGCAAGGCGGTTCTGCGCGGCATGATGAAAGCGCGCCACGGACGCATCATCAACATCGGTTCGGTGGTGGGGATGATGGGCAATCCCGGACAGACCAATTACAGCGCGGCCAAGGCGGGCATGATCGGTTTCACCCGCTCGCTGGCGCGGGAGGTCGGCTCGCGCGGCATCACGGTCAACACGGTTGCGCCGGGATTTATCGAGACCGACATGACCCAGGCCATGGACGAAGCGCAACGCAGCACCCTTGCCGCCCAGATCCCGTTGCAGAAACTCGGGTCTCCCGAAGATATCGCGGCGTCGGTGGTATTTCTCGCATCGCCCGGCGCAGCCTACATCACCGGGGAGACGCTGAACGTCAATGGCGGGATGAGCATGGGCTGAACATGCTGCATTGCGGAGTGTCGAGAAAACCTGCCCAATACGTTGTTTTTAAAAGGCCGAAGCTCGCTTACCCCGCGTGTGGATGAACGCAGGTTATTTCTCTACAATACCGTCCTCGGCTGCGACCGTTGATGGGGGCCGGCCGCTTACGACAATTGCTTCTTGAGGAAGAAACTAAAGATGAGCAGCATCGAAGAACAAGTTAAGAACATCGTTGCCGAGCAGCTTGGCGTAAAAGAAGAAGAAGTGACCAACGAGGCTTCTTTCGTCGATGACCTTGGTGCGGATTCCCTGGATACGGTCGAACTCGTGATGGCCCTGGAAGAGGCGTTCGAGTGCGAGATCCCGGACGAGGAAGCCGAGAAGATCACCACGGTGCAGCAGGCCATCGACTACGTAAAGCAGCGCGGTAGCGACAACTGATCGCCTCCGGGCCCTGCGGCGGGTGCCCCGGCGCCCGTCTTTGTTTCTCACCCCGACCTCATTCCCCGAGGTAGTTCCGCTTGAGCAGGCGTCGCGTCGTAGTCACTGGCCTTGGCATCGTCTCGCCGGTCGGCAGTAAGATCGATCAGGCCTGGGCCAACATCGTCGCCGGCCGCAGCGGCATCGGCCCCATCACCCGTCTTGACGTCAGCCGCTTCTCCACCCGTATCGGCGGGGCGGCGCTGGATTTCGATCGCGAGCGCTATCTGTCCGACAAAGATGCCCGCAAGATGGACGAGTTCATGCACTTCGGCGTCGGCGCCTGCGTGGACGCCATCGAGGATGCCGGGGTCGAAGTGGATGAGAGCAACTCGGCCCGCGTCGGCGTCGTGTTCGGATCCGGCATTGGCGGCATAGAGACCATCGAGGTCAGCCTTGAAAAATACATCGCTGGCGGCCGCTCGCCGCGGCGGATCTCACCGTTCTTTATTCCGAGCAGCATCATCAACATGGTGTCGGGTTACGTCTCCATCGCCTACGGCATGCGTGGACCCAATCTGGGTGTGGTGACGGCGTGCACAACGGGTACCCACAGCATCGGCCTGGCGGCACGCTCGATCGCCTACGGCGATGCGGACGTGATGGTGGCCGGTGGATCCGAAATGGCCACCTCCACCCTGGGTCTGGGCGGATTCTGCTCGGCCAAGGCCCTGTCCACCCGCAACGACGATCCGGAGGGCGCCAGCCGCCCCTGGGACCGGGACCGGGATGGATTCGTGCTCGGCGACGGTGCCGGCGCGATGGTGGTGGAGGAATACGAGCACGCCAGGGCCCGGGGCGCGAACATCTACGCCGAGGTGATCGGCTTCGGCATGAGTGGCGACGCCCATCACATCACCGCGCCTCTTGAGTCCGGTGAGGGTGCCCGGCTGTGCATGGTCAATGCCATGAACGATGCCGGCGTCAATCCGGAGGACGTGGATTACGTCAACGCTCATGGCACTTCGACGCCCCTGGGTGACAAAGCCGAGTCCCTGGCCATCAAGCGCGCATTCGGTGAGAGCGTGCATGATCTGGCGATCAGTTCCACCAAGTCCATGACCGGTCATCTGCTCGGTGCGGCCGGGGCGGTGGAGGCGATCTTCAGCGTCCTGGCGATCCGGGACGCGGTGGCGCCGCCCACGATCAATTACGAGACGCCGGATCCCGACTGCGATCTGGACTATGTGCCGAATACGGCCCGGGAGATGCCGATCCGGATCGCCCTGACCAACTCCTTCGGTTTCGGCGGGACCAACGGGACGCTGGTGTTCCGGGCGCCCGACTGAGGGTGGCGTCAGCCGCGTCGCGGCCATGATCCCAGTGCAGGAACCGGAACGCCGGCAACCCGTCCCCTATGATCCCCACCTGGCGCTGGCGCTGAACCGGGCTTTCCCCCGGCGCTATCCTTTCCTGCTGGAGAGCGCTGCCAGCGGCACACCCCAGGGTCGTTTCGACATCCTGTTCGCGTTCCCGGGAGCACACCTTGTCCTCGATTCAGATTTCCGGCTGACTGGTCCATCCTCATTCGGTTCCAATGATTTTCTTGCCGCATTGAACGGTTGGTGGCAGCACGAGCATGTGGAACTGGCGCCGGACGAGTCGCCCTTCCGGGGCGGCTGGTTCCTGTTCCTCGCCTACGAGCTGGCCGCCCAGGTGGAACCCACTCTGGCGCTCGAGCCTGAAGCAGGTTCGCCGGTGGCGCTGGCGGTCCGGATACCCTGCGCCCTGATCCTCGATCGACAGCAGGAACGAGCCTGGCTGGTGGCGGAGGCGGGCAGCGAGGATCATCTCGGGCAGATCGCCGCCGACATCGAAGCGCTGGGCGAACAGCCCGGGTTCGATCCCCGGCGGGGTCTCCTGGCCGGGGATCTGCAGGAGGACCCGCCGGGGCGTTATCGGGCGGCGATCGAGCGGACGCTTGAACATATTGTTGACGGGGACATCTTCCAGGCGAACCTGTCGCGGGAATGGCACGGTAGACTGGTCGAAGGGGCGACGGCTCCGGATCTGTACGGGCGTCTGCGCCAGAGCAACCCGGGTCCATTCGCCGGGCTGATGTGCTGGGACGAGCTGGTGGTCGTGAGTTCGTCCCCGGAACGGCTGCTGAAGGTGCGTGGTGGCGTCGTACAGACCCGGCCCATCGCCGGCACCCGCCCGCGCGGCGACGATGCCGGGTCCGATGCCGGATTGTGGCGGGAGCTGATCGGGCATCCGAAG
>Ga0316198_10002542_pt1 | contig 11010 bp, 9 predicted proteins | sample OudBieAanoxic_MG_FD_204935 | JGI IMG/M metagenome (GOLD analysis project Ga0316198, IMG submission 204935) | Coastal sediment microbial communities from Oude Bieten Haven, Netherlands - site A anoxic | ecosystem: Environmental > Aquatic > Marine > Coastal > Sediment | place: Netherlands... | reverse complement strand
TTGGAGTGGGGGAGTGAAGAACGGATTGAACGTCCAACATTCAACATCCAACTTCCAACGTTGAACGAAAGGCAAAAAACCGAACACCCAACCTTCAACGGACACCGATGATGGAGTATTGGAGTGGGGGAGTGAAGAACGGATTGAACGTCCAACATTCAACATCCAACTTCCAACGTTGAACGAAAGGCAAAAAACCGAACATCCAACCTTCAACGGACACCGATGATGGAGTATTGGAGTGGGGGAGTGAAGAACGGATTGAACGTCCAACATTCAACATCCAACTTCCAACGTTGAACGAAAGGCAAAAAACCGAACACCCAACCTTCAACGGACACCGATGATGGAGTACTGGAGTGATGGAGTGATGGAGTGATGGGGTGATGGCATGATGGCATGATGGCATGATGGGGAGACGGCATGGAGGAATGGAAATTCAAATGGTTTTAAACCCAATACTCCAGTACTCCATCACTCCATGCTGTTGCCTCCATCACTCCATGCTGTTGCTTCCATCACTCCATGCACTTTCCCAACAAGATGTCGGTGTTCAGGGGCCGAGTTTAGCACAAGGCCGGATACGACCGCGGAAAAATGGATGAGGAGATGAACAAATTGTCGGAACTGTTCAGAGGTGTAACCGAGCTCATCAATGTGAAAAGCATTGAAGCGATGGGAATAAAGATTTTCGCGGCGACAGCTACTTTGCTGGCAGCCTATTGGGTTTCGCGAATGCTGCGACAAGGTATTGATCGCCGACTCAGACAAGATAGCCATAATGACGAAGCCACCATCTGCACATACAAGAACATCGCTCGAGTCATCGTCATGATACCCGGTTTTCTAATCTCTCTGCACGTTTTTGGGATTAATTTATCCTCTTTGTTCACCACCAGCGGCCTGTTTGCGGTGGCACTGGCGTTTGCGATGAAAGACACGGCCGAGAACTACGTCTCGGGCATGTTGCTCAGAGTCGAACGAATCATCAAACCCGGTGATGTGTTGGAAACTGGAGGCGCTATGGTGAGGGTTAAATCAATTGGATTTCGCGCCACCATTGTGCGAACCAAGGACGAAAAGGATCTTATTATCCCGAACTCACAACTCGCTCAGGACCGGATCGTGAACTATACATACAAAGACACCGATTGTCGGTTTGAGACGACGGTCGGAGTTGCCTACGCCTCCGATCTCAAGAAAGTTCGGGAAGTCCTCGAGAGCGTCTGCTACCAATTAGATTGGGCGTCGCCCCAACATAAGCCTTCGGTAATTCTGTTTGGATTTGGGGACTCCGCGGTGAACTATAAGATCAGGGTTTGGATCGAAAATCCGTGGGATGCGGGGGGACGACAAGCATTACTCAACGAAGCAATTTGGTGGGGTCTGAAGGAAGCAGGTATCGTGATGGCGTACCCGCAGCTCGATGTGCATGTCGATAAAGCATTTAGCCCGAACACTGCATGATATTTTTTCAATGAGGGCTTTAAAAGCAACAATGCCGGTGTGTTCATGAAAGTCTCCGGCTGGTGCAATATCCGGGCTATTTGGGTCGAATCGCATTAGCAAACATAGCGACATCAATCATCAATAGAAGAGAATAAAACAAGTTTGAAATTTATGCCAACCACATAACACCAGAGGAATGGTTTTCAATGAATATCGAATGTTACCGTATTGCCGCTGAATCTGTTGAGGCCTTGGACGTATCCGAAGATGTTTTGGAACAGTGGCGGCTTGGCAAGGACAGTTACTGGGTCGACATTCATTCATACGAGACCGATGAACTCGAGTCATGGTTAAAAAACCTCAGTTTGTCCGACCTGGCCATGAAATGCTGCCGTGAGGCTGGTGAGGCCACGCGGTTTATTCCCTTGAACAATGAGGTGTTCTTTGATTTTCCGGTTTACTCCGAAAAAGACGAGTCGCCAATCTTTCATCTTTCTTTTCTCTGCATGCAAAACCTTGTCGTTAGCCTGCATTCTGCTCCCCTGGATAGCCTCGATGGGGTTATCAAAGGCCTGACTTCCGGCCTGACACTCACACACTCAACCACCTCCGCATTGGTTTGTCTGCTGTTGCTGGTTGAATCGGCCAAAAGTCTCAAGATATCCGAAGCTCTGAAAAAGGCCGTTTTTGATCTGGACGAACGCATGGACGACGATCCGGACAGTGTCGAGGCGGATGAGATCCTCGACCTGAAACGGTCGCTGCGTATACTCGATACGGTTGTCGGCGCCCAACTCGGTTGCTTTGAATTTATCGGCGGTATGAGTCGACCGTTTTTGGATCTGAAGGCCCTGGCGACGCAATTCCAATTCGCTCCGAGCAACGTCCGTGTTGGAAATCAGAATGTGGACCGGCTCGAGAAAACGATTGCAGACATTCGGCAGCGCTTCGATATGAACCAGCAAGAAAAAACCAACCACCGCCTGGCGATTCTAACCATTCTATCGGCCATCTTCCTGCCCCTGACCTTTATCGCTGGAATATACGGCATGAATTTCGATAAGATGCCGGAGCTGCATTTTCCCTACAGCTATCCGGTTGCGCTGGGCGTTATGGCCCTGATCGCCGGCGGCATGTATCTTTATTTTAGATCCCGGGGGTGGCTTGAGTGAGCCTTCACTCAGCACGACGATAGCGGACATAGCTTTTAAATTTATAGAGCGTACAGGAGGAAGTGACCGTGAAAAGAATTTTATCCTCTCTATATGTGGTTTCTGTGGCACTTTTCTTCCTTTCGACACCGGCGTTGGCTCAGGAGGCTAAGGCACCCTCTCGTCCGGGCCAGCAAGGGCATGCCGCTAAGGTAAAAGAATTACAGAAGATTATCGAGACGCAGCAGCGCCAGTTGGATGCGCAACAAGGGCAACTCGAGGCACAACAGAGACAGCTGCAGGAGCTTCGCCAGAAGGTGCAGGCGCTGGCCGAAGGCCCGGCGCCGACAAAGGCGCCCGTTACTGAAAAAACCGCAGCTGCACCCTCCGGGAGTGATTTCTCAAGGCGCACGGATATCCAGACCGTCAGAAGGGACAAAGACCACCCGCACGAGGAATGGGACGGATCCTTCGGCGTGGAGGCACTCGATACCCGCTTCAAGATCGGCGGTTTCGCAGAGCTGGATGTGATCCACGACAGTGATGCCATCGGCACGCCGGGCGAGTTTGTCACCGCAGCCATCGTAACCGGGGATGCAACCAAAACAGAGGGCGCCGACGGTCAAACCAGCTTCAGCGTCAATCCCACCCGGCTCTATGTCGAGACGCGAACCCCTTTAAAACAACAACGGCTGACCACCTTTCTTTCCATGGACCTTTTTGGCGATTCAACCAGCACAACGCCCGACCTGCGTTTGCGTCAGGCATACGGGGAGGTCACCGACATCCTCTTCGGCGGCGACCTTCTGGCCGGGCAAGCCTGGTCGACGTTTGCCGATCTCGAAGCTTCCCCAAACACCCTCGACTTCGAGGGTCCCAATAGCACTTTCGGTCTTCGTCAACCGCTGGTGCGTTGGACCCGGGGGATTGCCGACGGTCTCAAACTGATGGTTGGCGCGGAAACGCCCGACAATCACATCATCCAGGGTGCCGATTCCCTTACGGCCTGGCCCGATGGCGTGCTTTCCCTGGTTTGGGACCAGGCCCCCGTCCATCTGATGGGTTCTTTTGTCGCGCGTGACCTGCGCGCCAGCTTCGACAACGGACCGACGGAAACCGCCTTCGGCTGGGGGGGCAGTGTCTCCGGCAAGGTGGGGATGCCTTTTATCGCTGAAAAGGATTTTATGACTTTTTCGGTCACCTACGGTGAAGGTATTGGCAGTGGTTTCAATGATGCGCCGCCTGATGCCGCCTTCGACAGCACCGGCACAAGCCTCGAAGCCATCCCGGTTTTCGGTTGGTTCGCCAGTTATGAGCACTGGTGGAGTCGGCAGTTTTACTCGGTCTTTGTCTACGGTGCCCTCAAGGCCGACAACCGGTCTGTACAACCACCGGATTCGTTTAAAAAGACACAGTACACCAGCGGAAACCTGGTCTGGGTGCCAACTGAAAGATGGCTGCTTGGTATCGAGGGACTTTGGGGCAAGCGGGAAGACAAGGACGGCGCGGACGGCACCGACTTTCGGACCCAGTTTACGACGCGGTTCACTTTCTAATCCGACAACTTCATGAACAAAGTCAACTATCGAAAAGGAAAGGAGAACACCATGCTGAAATATATCGCAAAGGTATCTCACGTGACATGTATCGGCTTGGTACTGGCGATAACGGCCTGCGCTAATTTTTCTGCGATCGACAAACCCATATCCAAAGTGACCCCGGATTTTTCAAGACAGATCGCGAGCGAACGATCACCCGAGCTTTTGGTGCTGGTGGGCTTCTCGGGCGGGGGCACCCGCGCGGCCGCTTTTGCCTACGGTGTGCTCAAGACGCTTGCCGATACGGAAGTGACTACCGAAAAGGGCCGGAGAGCCTTGCTGCATGAAGTGGACGTGATTTCCTCGGTTTCCGGCGGCAGCTTCACATCGGCTTATTATGGGCTGCGGGGCGACAAGATCTTCGAAGAGTTCGAAGAGCGTTTTCTGCGCAAAAATGTCGAGGGCGCCCTGATCTGGCAGGTCATCAGCCCGGTCAACTGGATACCGCAGATGAGCGGTAAATATGGCCGGGGCGATGTGGCGGCCGAGTATTACGGCAAACATATCTTTGACGATGCGAGGTTTGCGGATCTCAACCGGCCGGGAGCCCCGGCCGTGGTGATCAACGCTACGGATCTGGCCACCGGGATGCGTTTCTCTTTCACCCCGGGGTATTTTGATATCCTTTGCGCCGATCTCGACCAATACCCGTTGGCGCGAGCCGTCACCGCCTCCTCGGCCGTCCCGGTTCTCTTCACCCCCATCACCGTCAAGAGCTATGCCGGGACCTGTGGATTCGAGTTGCCGGCCTGGGTGGATGAAGCGGCAAAGGATGAAAGAGGCTCCACACGCAAAGCCGAGGCGCGCGGTCTGAAGGAATTTATGGATCATGACAAACGGCCGTGGCTCCATCTGGTGGACGGCGGCATTGCCGACAACCTGGGTCTGCGGGCGTTTTATACCACTTTCACTCTCGAGGGAGACCCAAGGCAGGCGTTTCGCGACCTCGGTCACCCAGACGTGCGTCACGTTCTTATCATCTCGGTCAATTCGTTTGCGCACAAGAAGGAGAAATGGATATTTAAGCGGGCAGCCCCGGGTCTCGCGGAGACGATCGGCGCAATCAGCTCGGATCAGATCGGTCGCTACAATTACGATACGCTCGATATCGTGCGCTACTCTTTCGAGTACTGGACCAAACAGGCATCGACCCCGCAGCGCCCGGTGACCTTCGATTTTGTCGAGGTGAGCTTTAATCAGGTCCATGACGAAAACCAGCGCCAGGCGCTCAACACCATCGGCACGAACTTCGACCTCGATGACGATGAGGTGGATTTGCTCATCAAGGCCGCCGATGAAGTGCTGCGCGGTTCACCCGATTTCCGGTCTTTCTTAAAGCGCACTAGCGGACGGGTCTATAAATAGAAGAGTAAAGCTGGATACCTTTAACAAAGAGGAGAATTTAAAATGACGAGAAGAAAATATCTGTTAATCTTGTTAATTATTGCTTTCACCATCGGTCTATCAGCAACCGTGTCAGCCGAGGCAACCGCTCAAACTGACAAATGGGAGTTCGGTGCCGAGATTTACCTGTGGGGCGCTTCGATCGGCGGTAATACGGGCACCGGAAGTGATTTAGACATCAGTTTCGACGACCTGTTCAGCAACCTTGAAATGGCGTTCATGGGTGCGGTCGGGGCACGCAAGGGCAAGTGGTCGCTGATGCTGGATGCGATCTACCTGGACGTGAAAGGCGACGATAAATTCACAATACCCGTGGGCCCTCTCGATATCAATGGAAGTGGATCGGTGACGCTGACGGGTTGGATCCTTACGCCGTCTGTCGGCTACAATCTTTTGAAGAAAGAAAGAATCCAGCTGGATGTTCTGGCCGGCGCCCGCTATCTCTATCTGAAGGCCGATGCGAAAATCAACTTTAGTGCTCCCCTCCCCTCCAATCAAAGACGCGACACCGTTTCAGGCTCCGGGTGGGACGGCATTATCGGTATCAGAGGGCACGTCAATCTCAATCAGAAATGGTATCTGCCCTACTACGCGGACATAGGCACCGGAAGTTCGAATACGACCTGGCAGGTGTTTGGGGGCATCGGCTACCGGTTCAAGCGGCTCGATCTCATTCTGGCTTACCGTTACATGGACTGGAATTTTGATGACAGTGATGCCTTCGAGGACCTGACTCTCCACGGCCCTTTTGTCGGGGTCAAGTTTGCATTCTAAAGGCGTTACAGCGAAATCCGTCCTGGAGTTATACCGCTTTTCAAAAATAAATTCCGACATACGGAAGGATGGTATAAGCGGTTGTAGAAAAAAACGATCCTATAACGGAACCTTTTTTTGACAACCACTATAAGCGTCCCATTAAACCCGTTTTATAGCTGTTGTCATAAATATGTTCCGATTAGAGGGTGTGTACGACAGTAAAAAATCCCCCCTGCCCCCCCTTTTTTTGAAAGGGGGGAACGCTTAAAGACCGGCACCCCTTTTTGACGATAGAGCCGGGTTGGAACCACTTCAGGCCTTTACCAGTTCCCCCTTTGACAAAGGGGGACAGGGGGATTTTTATAATAGAGCCAATCGGAAAATTATTCTGACATTCAGCATAGCTGAAGTTCGGGATCGAGAAGGTCAATGGTCAAATGCGGCTTTTCGGAATTCAGCAAGGTGCTTTTACCCACTTGTCTGGGCCCGAAAAAAGAAAACTGGTTTCAGGCATTTTGTTTTGCAAGGTTCTTGTATACATGGCCGCTAAATTACCGTGTATTTTAACAGTTTATCAACTAAAATGCGGGTAAAATTCGTTTTATGTTGCAATTTAATTCAGAATGGAATTCCTGGTCCTCAGGGCCAGCCGAAGATCCCGCCATCGGGGGTCAGAGATAATTGGCTCTGCCTTAGATCAAGACTGTTTTTGGTTTCAGGTTTCGGGTTTCAGTTTCATATAGAATCCGGAAATCCATTCGAGTAAATAGCAAGGATGTGGGAATACCAACGCCGTTTCGGTTATGTGTCGTCTGCTTGATGAAGATAGGCAACGGTCAAGCCGAATCCATTTCCAGAGCGACGTCGATATGGCGGATCACATTCGGTTGCTGACACCTGAACACTGAACACTATTCTATAAGTCATCACACATAATCACCCCTCTGGGGTGGACCAAACCCCGCCGTCGGCGGGGCCTCTGGACCCGGATACTTACTCATATTAGTAGACCTCAGGTATCGGTGTACAGGTTTCAGAGTTCAGGGTCTCAGCGGTTCCTTTTTTTTACTGACACCTGAAACCCGACACCCGAAACCCTAAGCCGAAATATAGGCGTTGACGAGTTAACCATAATGGATCATACTCCGTAAAAGTTACACTAAACAGGAGGAACATCAATAATTCAAATGCTGACCCGGCTGCTGAATATCAAGTTGCCGAAAGGGCAGTCCGCCTTCTTGTGGGGGCCGAGAAAAACAGGCAAGACCACCTTCCTCAGAGCGACCTTCCCTGAAAGCCTGAGGTATGATTTGCTTCAGACCGACATTTTCCTTGAGTTCATCAAGCGCCCTTTTTTGCTGCGGGAGCAACTCCTTGCTCTACCCCCGAAGCAGTTGAAGGAGCCGGTCATTATCGACGAGGTGCAGAAAGTACCTCAGCTGCTCGATGAAATTCACTGGCTGATAGAAAACAAGGGCCTGCGGTTTATCCTGTGCGGCTCCAACGCAAGGAAACTGAAACGGGGAAAGGCGAATCTGCTTGGAGGCCGCGCTTGGCGTTACGAGATGCACCCGCTTGTCTCGGCAGAGGTGGCTGACCTTGACTTGCTCAGAGCGCTCAACCGGGGGATGATACCCTTGCACTACATGCAGGCGGAATACCGTAAGTCGCTGCAGGCGTATGTTCAAGATTATCTCAAAGAGGAAGTGTTCGATGAGGGATTGACCCGGAATATCCCGGCCTTTTCTCGGTTCTTCGATGCCATGGGCTACTCTCACGGAGAACTGACAAATTATGCGAACATAGCCCGGGACTGCGGCGTAGACGCGAAGACCGTCAAGGAGTATTACCAGATCCTTGTCGACACCCTGCTTGGTACGATGATCGAGCCCTACAAGAAGAGGAAGGACCGTAATGTGATCATCAGGGCCGGCAAGTTTTATTTGTTCGATGTCGGCGTTGCCGGGGCTATTACCCACCGCCGGATTCCACAGGAGAGAGGTGAACAGTTTGGAAAGGCCATCGAACATTTCATTCTGATGGAACTTCTTGCCCACCGCGTGTACAGTGAGCTCAATTACGATGTGAATTTCTGGCGGACGAAGTCCGGATTGGAAGTGGATTTTGTATTAGGTCATGGAGAAGTGGCTATCGAGGTAAAAGGGACGAACCGGGTTGATAACACAGACCTTCGTCCGCTCAAGACGTTTTGCCGGGAGTATCGTCCTGCAAGAGCAGTTGTTGTGTGTAACGAAAGCGCTGCCCGGCTTCATGAGGGTATTCATATTTTACCGTGGCGCGATTTTCTGAAGATGTTGTGGAACGGGGAAGTGATTTCGTGAAGCCGAAGTTTAGAGAAAAGATTACCAAATGAAAACAACACACCCACTCATAGTGACACCCTCGGTGAGTCCCAATCGAAACCGGTGTCAGGGAGAAACCCCGTGAAAGTTCATGCAAATAAAATCATAGGGGCCTTGTTTTGCTGCCCGCTATCCTCATGGTCTGGGGTGTCTACGACAGTCTGGAAGATGCGACGAAAGGATTGTTGGCCCTGGGGGTCAACCTGGGATCCCAACGGATTACTGTCGGCTTGCTGATTGGCGTTGGCGGCATCGTTTATGGTTCGTTTTTCATATCATGGATTCTCCAAAAACTGCTCGTTGATGAAGCGCTCTTCAAGCAGCGGGTGGAAAAGGGGGTAAGGCTCTCGATCGCACGGTTGGTGAACTATGCCGTCATGCTCATCGGCTTTTTACTGGCCCTCTCGACACTCGGGTTCGAGATCTCGAAAATCACCATCATGCTGAGCGCCCTCGGCATCGGCATCGGGTTTGGCCTGCAGGGCATTGTGAACAATTTTGTCAGCGGTCTTATTCTACTTTTTGAACGACCTGTCCGGGTGGGTGATACGATCGAGATCGATGGGAAATTTTCTGAAATCAGAAAGATCGGCGTTCGAGCCACAACCGTGCTGACTCGCGATCGGGCCGATCTGATCATTCCCAACGCCGATTTAATATCCAATCAAGTCACCAACTGGACCCTTCGAAATCGCTTGGCGCGGCTCATCATCCCGGTCGGTGTGGCTTATGGCTCAGACGTTTCCCTGGTGATGGAAACCCTGATGCAATGCGCCCAATCAAACCCGAAGGTGGCCAATTTACCCGCGCCCAAGGCGCTGTTTCTGAGTTTCGGTGAGAGCACGCTCGACTTTGAACTGCGCGTCTTTTTGAGAGATTTCGATGAAAGAATCGATGTGAAAAGTGATCTCCACCAGGAGATCGACCGGCGTTTTCGGGAAGCGAAAATCGAGATTGCCTTCCCGCAAAGGGATCTGCATCTGCGCCGTGTGGATGAACCGGTCATTCTGCAGCCTCCGGAAAATACCGGATAGCCTCTTTATTGTCGGCAAAACGATCCTGCTCAACCACATCCTGAGAGAGAGAAAGGGACAGGTAAATAATACTTTTGAGAAGCATTTCGGAGGAAGCTGAGACGCCATCTGCCCATGCGAAGCGATACGATAAGGTGGTAAAATTTTATCTTGAGCCTATTTTAATACCGAGTCCATCTCCGATTTGATACCCTCTGCGAGCCAAGATCTAATGAGTGTTTGGTAGGGAATAGACTTCATAGTGGAGAGCTTTTTAATCGCCTTAACTTGAAGTGGATCAACCTTGATCGTGATGTTTTTGAGCTTTCTTTTACGCTTGCCTGAAACAATATCCTCGCGCAGGTGTTCGTCTAAAACCAGATTGACCGGTTCATCTGTAATTTCATCCAGTATGTCGTGGTCATCATAGTATTGGATCCATTTTTTTGGTTTCGGAGCCTGTTTGTTCATCTTTTATTTCCTTTGCTTTCTATAGTTACGAAGCTCCGCTCGACTCATATCCCAGCCGGTTATGGGACGGGCGGTGCCTTTTGGCTTTAATTCGAAAATAATTGACAGATATCTTCCGTCGAGAGTCGGACCAAAAACCGCATAGTGGCCCTTTTTTGTTTTTCTATAAAAAGGTTCGTTGGCAAAGACTTCTTCTGCTTCTTCGGGCTTGATCCCATGACCAAGTTGGAGGTGGAGGGTGTTTCCCTCATCCCATTCAAAGTCAACTATTCTCAAAACTATTCTCCCGCATTAAAAGTCATACATAATATGACCTTTTCCATTTATTTTGTCAAGACGATGTGATTTTTTTAAAGTATGACGGATGCGGGGGGCTTAGCATAAGACTACTTTTTTCACAGCGAAAATAAAAAAGTGAGACCGATCTTCCATGTCGGCACAAAAAAAGGCCGTCAGAGTATCTGTAGCTAAACCTTTTTTTGACAACCACTATAAGCGTCCCATTAAACCCGTTTTATAGCTGTTGTCATAAATATGTTCCGATTAGAGGGTGTGTACGACAGTAAAAAATCCCCCCTGCCCCCCCTTTTTTTGAAAGGGGGGAACGCTTAAAGACCGGCACCCCTTTTTGACGATAGAGCCGGGTTGGAACCACTTCAGGCCTTTACCAGTTCCCCCTTTGACAAAGGGGGACAGGGGGATTTTTATAATAGAGCCAATCGGAAAATTATTCTGACATTCAGCATAGAAGTTGAACGCAGCATTCGCCACCGCTCACGTCTTTCTCGGGGGCGTCGACGAATTT